>Ga0207951_100213_pt1 | contig 36113 bp, 38 predicted proteins | sample Subbio12Aug_8Bad_FD_184830 | JGI IMG/M metagenome (GOLD analysis project Ga0207951, IMG submission 184830) | Serpentinite rock and fluid subsurface biosphere microbial communities from McLaughlin Reserve, California, USA - CR12Aug_8Bad (SPAdes) | ecosystem: Environmental > Terrestrial > Deep... | reverse complement strand
CTGATGTATCGTGAAGGAGAACTTAAAAAAAAGGATATCTGCTCCGGAAAGATTCTCCACCTGGATGGACATGATATTCGCGCTGCCATTCGATCTGCACAATGGGCAAAAAAAGAAGGAATCCCGACGGTCATCGATATAGATAAGGTCGAACCTCTTACAGGGAAATTGATCGGACAGATTGACTTTGTCGTCACCTCATCCCGATTTCCTGCTCTCATCACAGGAATTTCAGATCGTGAGAAGGCCCTGATCGAACTTCAAAAACAGACTTCTGGATTTCTCTGCTCCACGTTGGGGCACGAAGGCGCTATGGCCTTGGTTAATGGAGAAATTTTATATGTTAAAGGGTTCAAGATAAAAGCAGTGGACACGACCGGAGCAGGTGATGTCTTCCATGCGGGATTCATCTATGGCCTTTTACAGAATTGGGAGCTTGTGAAGATACTGAAATTTGCCAATGCCGCCGCTGCCCTCAAATGCCTCGACCTCGGTGTTATATTTCAAAGCCTGACTTTTTTCTGTCCGTTTTACAACAAATAGTTTTTTACCGAGATTATAATTCCCAACCCAGCAACCACCGCTATCCAGGATAAAAGCAGGGCTATACTCAGCCTGCCCCATTTATTCATGGAAGGTGTTGCAACATATTCACCGCTAACCCTGCCGGATTTATAGACAACCGACAGGAGATAGCCTATTATAACCAGGCCCATTACAAATGTTGACAGGAACAAGGCAGTGCTTCCCCAGTCAATGTTCAATTTGTAGTTAAATATGGAATAATCAAAACGGCCTAAATACTCCATCCTCAATGCCTCTCTTGCGTATGACATCGCAAAGATTGTCACAAAGGCTCCGAGGATTGCTGGTATCGCATATTTAACAGGGTCTTTCTGCGCATGATTGAGAAAAAACAACAGTGAGACTCCAAGTCCTGCGCCTGCGAGGAAAAACGGATTAGTAAAAAACTTGAATTCGAGCGGCAAGCTGAAGAGCCACCAGAAACCCACGCCTGCCTGAATGGCCGTAAATACAAATGCCATTTTCGCGCCCATCTTTCCGACCCAATCAAGGTATCCTCTGTCAAAGTCTTCCCTGCCCTTAAAATACCATGCATAAAGCATCAGAAATATGCCTGTCATGGCAAAGGAGGGGATGATAAAATGGAGGAACCTTGAAAGTTGAAAGGCGTGGAGGGATGTTCCGGAAGTATCAACCGTGTTTCCCATGATGTACCAGCTGAGCCATTTCTCCGGCAGAAGGAGCTGATAGCCGAGGACATGCATGATGATCCCGGAAAAAAGAAAGAGCAAAAAAGCTATGATACCAAACATGGCAAAGCCTTTCCCCCTAAAATCTCTTTTTAGATAGAACACATATGTGAGGCTATAGGCAAGCATCATTATGAATACAAAACCTATAACCCAACCTGCAGAAAGTGTGTTGGATACATACCAGAAAGGGTCATAAACAACCTGAACGAATAAAAGGGGCGCTACTCCTAAAAGCATTGCCATGGAGACATTGGCTGTGGTTGCCTTTGCCATAGATTTAGAAAGTCTTCTCCAGTTTTCCCCACTTTTTAAATATCCATAAACCATTAGAAATAACGTTCCAAGTGTAAAATTTACAAATATGATATGAAGGGCAAAGGTGAGAACCATCAGAACCTGAAATACAATGGGATAAAATGGTATCCCCATTGGATCCTGTAAGGCCTTTAGCATTGTTCCTATTTCCATATTGTCCTCCTTATTTGTTAAGTGAAACTAAATAGTTAGCAAGCGCCCCTTTTTCAGCTCCTGTTCCAGCAAATGGCGGCATATGCGGGTATCCGCCAAGTGTATCCAGATATGCCTCAACAGCCTCCATTTCTTTAATGCCGACTTTTTTCATCATTTGAGGCATTGGCCTTAAGCCCTTTTCATTTAGCGTATGGCAGGAGGAACACTGAATGAGGGCTATTATCCTTCCGGCGTTTATGCTATTCTCCTCGGTTATCTCCCTTAAATGAGCAGGCACAAAGGGTGAAACCTTTAAAATCCCTATTTCATTGATCCTTTTAATTTCAGCGCTCACACCTTTTGACGGGATACCGTGTCCGATTATCTGGTTTGAATACATGTACTGGGGAATGATATAAGGCTTCCTTATCATCTCCCTTATCCTCTCTGTAGACCATATTCCTCCAAAAAGGACAGCTATTGCCACAATAGCTGGAAAGAGCCCGATGGTTAATGGCTTTACATTTGCATAAACGAAATATACCAACATCAGAACCAATGTGATGATGATCCATGTTTTGAGTCCCTGGGGCACAAATGTGCCAATCAAACTGCTGGCCTCATCAGGAAGTGTCTTTGAATACCAGAAAAACAGCAGTGTCCCGAGTATCAAGCCCCCTATGCCCCATTTAGCTGCTGTCTTTGTAATGAATCCTCTTACTTCCATATTCTTCAGCCTTGTAGCAACAGCGATGGCATAGACTGCTGCGATAGCAAACATCAATGTAGTTCTCATAAGGAGTTGAGGCCAGTAGGTCTGATTAAAGAAGCCATCAAAGAAGTTTCCTGTTTCGGGCAGTTTACCGGGTGAAACCATGAAGGCCAGAATACCAACAATGACTACCATAGTTGTCCATGCACCTATGGCAAAAATCCAGCCAATCTTCAGGTGGGTCTTTCTGTCCACCTTGCCGAAGGTATAATAATAAGCGAATATTCCAATCACCTCTATGATGAAAAAGACCCATTCTGTTGCCCATCCCCAAACATAGGTGTGAATCAGGCCAGATATGCCCCGTGGATTTGCGACCGTTGCGGCAGACCAGATACCGATACCGGTCAATGAACCCAGGACATAAGAGAATACGAGGAGAAATAGGGTATATTTCTTTATGAACTCAAGGAGCTCGGGCCTATTCTCCCTGTAAGCCTTTGTCTCCACATAGACATTGAACCACATGGCGCCTATTAAGAGGTGCGATGGCAGGATGTGAAAGGTCGCAATAAATGCCAGCACTATACCGGCTGTCAAGTTCGGCACTTCCCATATTGGATACATATCATCCCCCTTAATATTAAATCAGGACTAAATTTATCCTATTTAAAATCAAGAATTTTTATTTCTTCTTAACCAGCTTTGCAAAATTCTCCTTTTTCAATCTCTCCTCTACATCCCCCCTTATTTTTACCCAAAGGGGGTGAACAGAGCATGTGCTACTGCGGTTACACATTCGTTTGTCGATTGCGCACGCACTCATCGCCGAAGGTCCCTGAATCGCTTCAATCACTTCAAGAAGGTTGATATTTTTTGGCCTCCTTAGAAGCTGAAACCCTCCCTTTACCCCTCGTCTTGACATTACAATCCCTCTCCCTGAGAGACGCTGAAGGATTTTAGCAAGAAAACTCCTTGGAACATCCGTGAATTCGGAAATCTCGTGCACACTTGCTGACCGCTCAGGCTCTTCTGAGAGATAGAGCACACAGCGCACTGCATAATCTGCCTCTCTCGTTATGTACATGGCTTATTTATAGAATCTTTCGAGAAGGCCCTTTAACATCATGGCATGCCTGGCTTCATCGCGAGAGGATTCATCAAAGAGGTCATGGGCTTCATCCACATTGACCTCTTTTGCCTTTACAGCCGATTCCCTTTTCCCTTTATTTGCGCCTATTTCTCCATTGAGCATCTTTTCGAGATTTTCCTTTGTGTTTCCGGAGATGAGCCCATTGAGTTCGGCATACCTGGCTGCATGTTCTGCCTCTTCCCAGGCGATTCTTTTAAGGGCCTCTGCGATTTCCGGATACCCCTCCCTCTGGGCCTGCCTTGCCATGGCAAGGTAAAGCCCTATCTCTTCTGTTTCGCCTCTGAAATTGGCCATCACTGCCTCTTCGACAGCCGTGCCTTTGGTTATGCCGAGCTTGTTCACATTGATCAGTTCCATCGTCTTGCCTCCTTTTATAAATAGGACTATTTTAGTCCTATTTATAATATCTAAAAATATTTGTCAAGAGTTTTTTTTCGATATTTTACTGGGAAATTATAAGTGCACACCTTCGATACTGGCATCAACCGGATTATCCATAGAGGGGTAGGGAGCGGAGAGATTTTAACACAGTTTCCTTAGGTGAAATGGGGGCAGTAGCAGGAATAGGGGAAGGGGGCATATAGCCACTTACATTTAGAACCATTTGAGTGTATAAATAGACATCAAGGGTCCAAAAGTCTATAATTATCCCATCCCGCCTCATCCTCTCCAGGTGGCACAGGCATCTTGCCAGTGTTGACAGGCTGGAAGCTTATTCCACCAAAGTGGGAGGAGATTAAAAGGGCAAAATTTCAAATATGTTTGGGTAATTGTAATAAAAAGCCATGAGATTTAACCTCCCATTTTCCAAGAATAAACCTTTTGATGTCGTGGGAATGGGGCTTAACTCTGTGGATTTTATCGGTGTCGTTCCCGAATTTCCCACCCTCAACTCAAAGATGAAGCTTCTCCGGTTCTCCAAACAGGGAGGAGGCCAGGTGGCAACCGCCATGGTCGCCCTGAGCCGCTGGGGAGTAAAAACGAAATACATTGGAAAAGTGGGGGGAGATGAACTCGGGTCCTTCTCTCTTGACACGATTCGAGAGGAAGGGGTTGATATTTCTTCGGTCACCAATGAACCTCATGCTAATAACCAGTTTGCCATGATCCTTGTGGATGGGGTTTCTGGAGAGCGGACCGTCCTCTGGGACCGGGATGAACGACTGATGTATCGTGATGGAGAACTCAAAAAAAAGGATATCTGCTCCGGAAAGATTCTCCACCTGGATGGACATGATATTCGCGCTGCCATTCGATCTGCACAATGGGCAAAAAAAGAAGGAATCCCAACGGTCATCGATATAGATAAGGCCGAACCTCTTACAGGGAAATTGATCAGACAGATTGACTTTGTCATCACCTCATCCCGATTTCCTACTCTGATGACCGGAATTTCAGGGCGTGAGAAGGCCCTGATCGAACTTCAGAAGCAGACTTCCGGATTTCTCTGCTCCACGTTGGGCCACGAAGGCGCTATGGCCCTGGTGAACGGAGAAATTTTATATGTTCAAGGGTTCAAGATAAAGGCAGTGGACACGACCGGAGCAGGCGATGTTTTTCATGCGGGATTCATCTATGGTCTTCTCCGGAATTGGGAGGCCGTAGAAATCTTAAGGTTTGCCAATGCCGCAGCCGCGCTCAAATGCCTTGACCTTGGCGGGAGAAAAGGAATCCCAGCCTTAGAAAAAGTCCAAACATTTCTTTTCCGGTAGGAAAGCTCTGAAAAACTATCTTTCGCTTCCTGATTACACAGATTTTTCAAAAATGATTCCACAAATTTTTCTTTATTTATCAATAGATTTTTAATTTGTGTAATCGATTCCTAATCCGTGTAATCAGAGATTTCTGGGTTTTTCCAGAAATCTCGGCAGAAACTCTTGACAATTCCTTTTACGATCTGTTAAATGGAAAACAATTGAATAGGTGATATCCAGGTGAAGGGAACCCCGTGACCTCCGTTTAGTCGGAGAAAGTCGGGGACGGACCCGCCGCTGTAGTCCCGACCCCATATTTTAGGGGTAAGTGCCTTAACAAGAAAAGCCACTGTCCTTCGACAAGCTCAGGATGGGAAGGCGAGTTAAGGTCGGGAGAGTCAGAAAACCTGGCCTGGATATGCTTCACGAAGAAGTCTTCGAGGCAAAGACTGTGAAGGGTCCTTGCGGGTAAAATCCCCAGTCTTCCGATGCGAAGGCTGGGGTTTTTTTTTGAACCCTTCCCTCAGCCCTGAACCCAACGTGGTTCAGGGCTTGCCGTGAACCCTACGTGGTTCAGGGCTTGCCGTGAACCCTACGTGGTTTACGGTCGGCCAAATTCTATTTAAGGCCCTTTAGGGCCGGGGAGGTTTCTATGAAACGTTTCATTCTTTTCATCACTTCTTTTCTTTTCATCTTAATTCCTTTTTCTCTTATGGCCCAGGAAAAAGAGGTGACCCTCGAAAAAGTCGTCGTCACCGCCACAAGGGTCGAAACACCCATTGAAGAAATTGCAAGCTCGATCACGGTCATTACATCTCAAGAAATTGAAAGAAAACAGAAATCAACCGTATTGGAAGTCTTAAGAGGCGTACCAGGATTGGATGTAGTTCAACAAGGAGGGGCAGGAAGAATTACATCGATCTTCATAAGAGGTTCAAACTCCGAGCATACCTTAGTCATGGTCGACGGTGTGGAGGTGAATGATCCTATGGCTACAGGGCGCTATTTCGATTTTGCCCATTTAACTGTCGACAATATTGAGCGCATCGAAGTCCTTCGTGGTCCACAAAGCACCCTATATGGTTCCGATGCCATCGGAGGCGTAATTCATATCATTACTAAGAAAGGGGAGGGAAAACCCAAATTCTTCTTATCTGCAGAAGGAGGGTCCTACACGACATTCAGAGAATCAACCGGCGTGAGTGGTGGAAATAAATGGGTCAACTATTCTTTGGGTCTTTCTCGCTTCGATGCGGAGGGGATCTCGGCTGCGAATAAGAAGGATGGAAATTATGAAAAGGATGGGTATAAAAATACTTCCCTTTCAACGAGGCTTGGATTTACACCTTTGGAAAATCTGAATATCGATTTCATCCTTCGTTATATCGATGCTAAAGCGGAGATCGATAATTTCGGCGGTGTGGGCGGAGATGATCCCAATAATGTCCAGGAATCTAAACAATTTCTTTTCAAAACCCAGGTAGGTCTATCCCTTTTAAACCATTTCTGGAATCAAAAGTTGGGATTCGTCATAAACACCCATAATAGGGATTCAAAGAATAAAAAAGATGCCCAACACCCCTTCGATTTTTCGAAGGGTCATTATGATGGGCAGTTATTAAAGTTTGACTGGCAGCATACCCTTAATCTCCACAAAACCAACGCCCTTACTTTTGGCTTTGAATTTGAGGAGGAAGAAGGAGAGTCGAAATGGGAAGACCAATGGGGGGTAAGTATTTTTCCAAAAAAAACAGCCAATATCAAGGGGTATTACATTCAAGACCAGATTAAATTATGGGATCGATTCTTTACAACAATAGGGGTCCGTATTGATGACCATAGCCGCTTCGGCATGGAGACTACCTATCGCATCGCCCCTGCCTATCTCATCAAGGAGACAGACACTAAAATTAAAGGGACATTTGGCACTGGGTTTAAGGCACCCTCTTTATATCAATTATTTGCTCCTGCCTATTATTTTTGGGGGGTGAGGTACCCTGTCGGCAACAAGGATCTCAAGCCAGAGAAGAGCAAGGGATGGGATTTTGGGATTGAACAGGATCTCCTAAAGCACAAAGTTTCCCTCGGTGCCACTTACTTTCGGAACGATTTTAAAGATCTCATCGACTTCGACTTTTCAAAAGGATATGTCAATATTGCCAAAGCCAAAACTGAAGGTATAGAGTTATTTGCCTCAGTAAAGCCTATCGATAACCTAACTGCCCGAATTAACTATACCTATACCGATACCGAGGACAAAAAGACAGGTAAACCTCTTTTGAGAAGGCCAAGAAATAAGATGGGCCTCGATCTCAATTATCATTTTCTCGATAAAGGAAACGTGAATCTTGGAGCAATTTATGTAGGAAAAAGAGACGATTGGAAACCTTATCCAGTACGTGGAAAGATAGGCGGTTACACCCTGGTCAATCTGGCAGCCTCGTATGACATCACCAAGAATTTCCAAATCTTTGGTCGTGTTGATAACCTTTTTGATAAAGATTATGTAGAGGTAAGTGGGTATGGAACACCTGGTCTCTCCTTCTTTGGAGGGATCAAACTGAGTTTTTAGTGAAGCTCTCTGCCCAAAGGGTGGGGCTTTTTGGGGGCGCCCATGATGAATGATGAGCATGGTGGAAATATAAGAAAGTTGGCCAAGGCTTCGGGTCGACCTGCAAAGGACCTTCTGGACTTCTCAGCGAGCATTAACCCCTTAGGCCCTCCGGAATGGCTTCGTTCCTTGATCAGTTCTCAGTTGAGTTCCATCGTCCACTATCCTGATCCAGATTGTTCCTTACTCAAAGCGTCCATTGCCACATGTTATGGGTCGAGAGAAGAAGAGGTTCTGGTGGGAAATGGGTCCAGCGAGATCATCTACTTACTGCCCCGGTCATTGCCCATCGCTCGGGCCCTCATCCCTGTTCCTTCCTACGCCGATTATGGGAAGGCTGTAGCCCTCGCAGGAAAACCTGTGGAAAAGATCTTTCTCAAAGAGGAAGAAGCTTTTCAACTCAATCTATCTCTTCTTGATTCGAAAATCTGCGGTGACCAATTGGTTTTTATCGGGCAGCCCAACAACCCGACTGGTCTGCTGGTCGATCCTTTCGCCCTGCGAACCCTGGCCTTAAAGCATCCTTCCACCATCTTTGTCATCGACGAAGCCTTCCTGGATTTCGTCGAAGGAATGGAAAGTTTGATCCAGAAAAGGCCCCCCAATGTCATCGTCCTTCGTTCTTTTACCAAGCTCTATGCCATCCCGGGATTGAGATTGGGTTTCGCCATTGCCGAACCTGACGTGATCCAGAAAATAAGGAAAATAACACCTCCCTGGTCAGTGAATGCCCTTGCTCAGGCGGTAGGAGAGAACGCAATCCAGGACCATGCCTATGCCGCACGGACCAGGACCTTCGTTCGAGAAGAACGAGAGTTCCTTTTTAATGAACTGCAATTTCTCCCTGGGTTGAAGGTCTATCCCGGAAGGGCAAATTTCTTGTTGGTCTGTATTGATCGCAAAGATATGGACGCTCCGGCCATGGCAAAGCAGATGCTCTCTTCCGGAATCGCCATCCGGGTATGCGCTAATTTCGACGGTCTGGATAAGAGGTTCTTTCGTGTCGCGGTCAGGACCAGAGATGAGAACTTGAAACTCTTGGATCTTCTGAAGAAAGGGTTGAGGATTCCATTTAAATCCGCAACGGTTCGTAAAAGGACACCGGCCATTATGTTTCAGGGGACGAGTTCCAATGCCGGAAAGAGTGTCCTGGCTGCTGCGATGTGTCGAATCCTTTTACAGGACGGGTATCGGCCCGCTCCCTTTAAATCTCAAAATATGTCCCTTAACTCCTTTGTGACGCGAGAGGGGGGCGAAATGGGCCGGGCCCAGGTTGTCCAGGCCCAGGCCTGTCGGTTGGAACCCGATGTCCGAATGAACCCCATCCTGCTCAAACCCAGCAGCGATACCGGTTCACAGGTGATCGTCTTGGGGAAACCATTCGGAAACATGGAGGTCGAGAAGTATATAGAATACAAGACAAAGGCCTTCGAGGCTGTGAAGGAAGCCTACGATTCTCTCGCCAGGGAATTCGATGGGATCGTCCTGGAGGGGGCCGGAAGTCCTGCAGAAGTCAATTTGAAGCATCACGATATTGTGAACATGAAGATGGCAGACTATGCAGGAGCTCCGGTCCTCTTGATCGGAGATATCGACCGAGGTGGAGTCTTTGCCTCTTTCATAGGCACCTGGGAGGTATTGACCGATTGGGAAAAGAGACTGTTAGCCGGTTTTATCATCAACCGTTTCCGGGGGAACGAAACACTCCTCGACCCGGCCATCCAATATACCCAAAACCGTACGGGTCTTCCCTTCTATGGTTTAGTCCCATATCTCCATGATCTGGGGTTACCGGAGGAAGATTCCGTCGAGTTCAAGAGCGGCGCGTTGGATGCTCCTCCCCAGGCAAACAGCATCGAGATTGCGGTCATTGATCTTCCGCACATATCGAATTTTACAGATTTCGACCCCTTCAGAATCGAACCGGATGTTCATCTTCGAATTGTTCGATCACCGAAGGACCTCGATCATCCGGACGCCCTCATCTTACCGGGAAGCAAGAACGTAATAGGTGATCTGGAGTATTTGCGTCGAAACGGACTGGAGGGAAAAATTATTGGTCTGGCGGTGGAGGGCAGGACAGAGGTGGTGGGCATTTGTGGCGGCTTCCAGATGTTGGGTCAAAGGATTGACGATCCTCATGGGATTGAATCCCACAAACCGGCTATTCAAGGACTTGGTCTGTTACCTATCACCACCATGATGGCTCGTCAAAAGACGCTTGTCCGGGCGGAAGGGACTCATCTAACTTCAGGCTTAAAGATCCGAGGATATGAAATCCATCATGGCCAGACAGATGGAGGGTCTCTGATTCCTCTCGTTCTCCGGGAAGATGGAGAGGTTATTGGAGGAGGAATAAAAGACCACCGAATCTGGGGGACTTACCTCCACGGGATCTTCGATACGGATGAGTTCCGACGATGGTTCATTGACCGTTTGCGGATTCGACGCAATCTTCCCGCTATTCGGAAGGTCTGCGCAGTATACGATCTGGAACTCGCTTTAGAAAGACTGGCGGAGGTGGTCCGGAGGAGTTTGAAGATCGAAGAAATCTATAGATTGATGGGGCTGAAGTGAAAACCCTTTCATTCAGCCCTAAAGGGCTGAGTTACAGCCCCCTGAGAAATGTAACTCAAGGCTTTAGCCTTGATTGTGAGTGCTGATTTGCGACGCTGTGTATAACTGGGTTCGACGAGAGAAAGGACCATGAGAGAAAAAAGTCGTGTCTTAATTTTTACGGGAGACGGGAAGGGGAAAACAACCGCAGCTCTCGGCATGGCCCTTCGTGCAAGCGGCCATGGTTTGCGAACACTGATACTCCAATTCATAAAAGCGAATCCATCGACTGGCGAATTAATCGCTCTTCAACATCTCCCGGGAGTTAAAATTATCCAGATGGGCCGTGGATTTACACCCCCGGCCGAAGATCCGGCCTTCTCTGAACACCGCAAGTCCGCACAGGATGCTTTACAGACAGCTCTCAAAGCCCTCCAATCGAAGAGATATGACCTGATCATCCTCGACGAAATATGTACAGCCGTTGGCAAGGGATTACTCGATGAGGGCCAGGTGGTTGAATTCATCAATCAGGGGAATGAAAACTCCTGCATCGTATTGACTGGCAGAGGGGCCACGGATCGACTGATTTCAATGGCCGACACTGTCACAAAGATGTGTTGCCTCAAGCATGGGTTGCAAGAGGGCTGGCCTGCCCAGAAAGGAGTTGAATATTGAGTCGATCGGTGCCGAGGATCGTCATTGCAGGAACCCAGAGTGGAACGGGAAAGACCTCTCTGGCCCTGGCTCTGATCGCCTCCCTCAAACGGAGAGGGCTTCAGATTCAAACCTTCAAAGTAGGACCGGATTTTCTTGACCCCTCTTATTTGACTGTCGCCTCGGGAAGGCCCTGCTATAACCTCGATGGCTGGATGACCAGGAGGGAATATGTCCTAGAGCTTTTCCATCGAACCACAAAGGATGTGGATATGGCTGTGATCGAAGGGGTGATGGGGCTTTTTGACGGAGCCGACCCGGCAACCTCTGAGGGAAGCACAGCGGAGATGGCCCGCTGGCTGGATGCTCCGGTATTATTGGTCGTGAATGTCCATGGCATGGCCCGTAGTCTTGCCGCCATTGTAAAAGGTTGTGTCGAATTCGATCGGGATTTAAGAATTGCTGGCATCGTAGCCAATCATAGCGGTTCGGATCACCACAAAGACTGGCTTACCCAATCCTTGGGGGTCGCATCCCTCCCGCCCGTATTGGGTGCCATTCCAAGAAGGGCCTTCCCCACCCTCCCCAGTCGCCATCTGGGGCTGGTGACCGCAGATCCCCAGAATCTTCCCCCAGGGATTCTCGAAGAACTAGCAGATGTTTTAGAAAAACATGTATCTCTGGAAACTATCATGCAGATAGCAAGGAGCACATCGCCCCTCTTCGTTCAAGGTCCTGCCCGGGAGGAAAAACCAGGCCAGAAAAGGGTTTCCATCGGTGTTGCATACGACAGGGCCTTTCACTTTTATTATCCCGATAACCTGGATGAACTGGCATTACGGGGATGCGATCTGATCCGGTTTTCCCCTCTCAAAGATAGAGAACTGCCGGAAGATCTCAATGGGCTCTACCTGGGGGGAGGCTATCCTGAGGAATATGCCGAAGCCTTAGCGGATAACCAGGACATGCAGGAGGCCATTCGACAATTTGCCTCAAAGGGCCTTCCCATCTATGCAGAATGTGGCGGGTTGATGTATCTGACCCGGGGAATTGAGACCATCAGTGGAAAACGATACTCCATGGTTGGGCTCCTGCCGGTCTGGTCCAAAATGCTCAACCGATTAAAATTCCTCGGATATCTGGAGATTACTCTGACGGCAAACTCCCTCTGGGGAGTTCGGGGTACGGAGTTGAGGGGTCATGAATTCCATTATTCTGAATTGATGGAAGACCCATTGAGAAATGGCCTCTGGACAGCCGTTTACAAGCTCAGGCATCGTCGCTCGAAAACATTTGCTGTGGAAGGCTTTCAGCGAGGCCACGTTCTGGCCAGCTATGTTCACCTTCACTGGGCCTCCCAACCAAAAACCGTGGGGACCTTTATCGACCATTGCGGAGCAAAGCCATGAATCCAGGAATGGGCTTACCTGAAAGTAAACCCCGCCCCCGCGTTAAAATGCGGGGCATTGGGGCCCTTCGGATTTACAGCATTCATCCCCGTAATAAATCACAGGGCTTTCTGCGGGGCGGGGTAAATTGAAGAAAAAACAGTCACCCTTTATCCACAGATTTTACGCATCCCCTCTCAGCGGAGAGGAGATAGAGGCCCGATCCATGGAGATGATCGAAAAGGAGGCGCCTTCCCACCCCTTTGGTCCTGATGAATGGCAGGTGGTCCGGCGTATGATCCATACCACAGGGGACTTCGGTCTCATCGATGCCGTGAGATTCTCTCCAGAGGCCATTCCCGCCGCTATCGATGCCCTTCGGAAGGGCAGGCCCATCTATGTCGACTCCAGAATGATCCAGTCCGGACTTTCCCTTCCGAGGCTTCGATCAGTCTATGCAGGTTACAACGCTTCCAGCATCGTTTGTCATGTGAACGATGAGGATGTGGTTGAGAAGGCGCACCAGATGGGGTTCCCGCGATCTCTCTTCGCCATTCGAAAGGCGAAACCTATCCTGGACGGAGGCCTGGCCGTTTTTGGAAACTCACCAATCGCCCTTCTCGAGCTCAATCGTCTCATTCTGGAAGAAAATATCAGGCCGGCCCTGGTGATCGCCATGCCGGTAGGCTTCGTTCATGTCGTAGAAAGCAAGGAGGAACTGATGTCTCTGGATATCCCTTATATTGCTCTATCCGGGAGACGGGGCGGAAGCCCCCTTGCCGTGAGCGCGGTTCACGCCCTCTGTACGATTGCAACAGGTCAAAGGGACGGAGAGAGCCTTTCAGCAGAGCCGACACCTTTGGTAAAAAACATGGAAGGGGAAAGAAATGAAGCCATTATTCTCATGGGTCATGGAAGTCGTGTTCCAGGAGCCGGAAAGGATATGGAAGAAGTGGCCAGACATCTAAAAGCAAAATATGGATACCCTTGGGTGGAGATATGTTTTGTTTCGAGACTGGGACCCCATTTCCCGGAGGTTTTCGAGAAATGCGTCAATCAGGGGGCCAAAAGGGTATTGGTCATTCCTTACTTCCTCCACGAAGGACTGCATCTCCTCCTGGATATCCCTGAGATGATGCAGAAGGAGGCAAATAAATATCCACGCGTAAAATTGATTCTGGGGAAAAGTTTCGGATTCGATGAAGCGCTGGTAGAGCTTGTAGAACGGCGCATTGAGGAATCAAAAGAGATTTGCGACGTGAGGGATATTGTCCTACCGGGACGAGACGAATATCCCATTCCGCCAGGACAATACGAATTTGTCCAAATGCCTCCGGATGAGGCGGCCAGATATCGAAGATAACATCCATGGCTTCAGGAGGAGAAATGAAATATTCAAAAATAAGAAACCTTTTTTCAGCTCTCATAATGCTCTGCTGTTTATTTTTTGCCAATAACGTCCATGCGATGCACATCTCTGAAGGGATTTTACCATTTAACTGGGCAGCGCTCTGGTTTGTGTTAGCAATACCATTTGTAGGCTATGGATTGTATAGATTAAAGAAACTTTCGAGTCTCGACCCATCATTTAAACCACTTGTGGGGCTTATGGCAGCGGTTGTCTTTATCATCTCATGTATGCCCGTACCCGTGCCAACTGCAGGGACATGCTCTCATCCCTGCGGAACAGGAATATCAGGGATACTCGTTGGTCCTGCTATTAGCATACTGGTTGCAGCAATCGCTCTATTAATTCAGGCCCTCTTTCTCGCTCATGGAGGTCTGAGCACATGGGGAGCGAATATCTTATCGATGGGGGTCATGGGCTCCTTTGCAGGGTATCTCACTTTTAAGACATTACGCTCCATAACCCCCCTCTTTCCCCCCTTTAACAAAGGGGGGATGGGGGGATTAGCCGTGTCTGGATTCATGGCAGGGTTATTGGCTGACTGGGCGACCTATTTTACAACATCTGTTGTGCTTGCATCAGGCATAAGGGGAGACTCTCCATTTTTGCCACTGTTCTGGAAAATTCTGGTTGCCTTTATTCCAACACAAGTGCCACTGGGAATACTTGAAGGGGCAATGACCGCAGGTATGGTTGTCCTCCTTTATAAAAAGAGGCCCGATTTGCTCGTAAAAATGAAAGTATTAAAATCAGAGGAGGTGACAGTATGAAGTTCGGAGTTCGCCTGCCTGCGCCGAGGCTTCGGCAGGCAGGGAGTTCGGAGTTTAGAGGATTTAAAACTAAACACACAAAATTGTACTTCTGTATCATTGTTGCGATAGTATTCCTCCCCAGCCTTCTCTCATTCGCCTTCGGCAGCGAGAAATGGCCTGGGGTGGATGAGTCGGTAGTCGAAAAGTATGCAAAAGAGCATGGCAGGGAGGCGAGAGAGCCATTTATTAACACAGATCAAGGGGACCTCCTCCTCTTTGTATTTCTCCTTGCGGGTGCAATCGGAGGATTTATCGGTGGATACTACTGGAGAATACTTACCATCGAAAAATCACCTAAAGTCATCCGAAACGAACAAAAAATAACGGGATAGCTTTGCAATGGATGTGGGCTGTTTTCAGATAGCCCACATCCAAATATTTTTCAGGAAAACTAAATGGAACTTTTTTCAGAATACTTTAAAAAAAGCAATCTCCTTTCAAGGGTAGATGCACGGATAAAACTCGTCGTGAGTCTCATTCTTCTCATAATGGTCTTAAGTTATAGAGGAATTGCCTTTCCTCTGTTCATCCTTTTTTTTAACGTTATTCTGTGTATAAGGATAAAGATCCCTCTAAAGGTCTTTCTTTTAAGGTTTTCTCAACCTCTCCTTATTGCATCAGTTGTGGTGATTCTCAAATTTCTCTCTGGAGGGAAAGACACCCTGTTTTCCGTGGAAATAGCCGGCATAAGACTGGCAGGACATACGGACGGACTTATGGAAGGGTTGATGATTGCAGGCAGAATCTTAGGGGCAGTATCGATCATTGCTCTGTTGGGGTTTTCAACTCCTTTTACTGAGTTCATGGCCGGACTTTCATGTTTTCGAATTCCGAAAGGATTTATAGAGATATTGATGTTTGCCTATCGATATATATTTGTGCTTCTTGAGGATGCAATGGTTATTTACAATGCCCAGAAAAATCGTCTCGGCTATTCATCTGTCAGGCGCGGATTAAATTCTTTTGGTGTCTTAACAGGTTCTTTAATACTCAAGGCATTTGAACAGAGCCAGAACATAACAGTGGCAATGGTTCAAAGGGGTTATGACGGTAATATGCCAATATTAAAGCATAAGCCTTTTAAGCGCTCAGAGCTCCTCTTTTCCACGCTATTTGTAACTACTATGGGATTTTTATGGAGGATTTAGTCAGATTATCAGTAAATATTGAGAGTTTTAAGTATCCGGATGGATATCAGGCCCTTTCCAATTTAAAGCTTGATATAAGAAAAGGAGAATTTGTCGGGTTATTAGGTGCCAATGGTTCAGGTAAGACAACTTTTCTAAAAGTGATTGATGGACTGCTGAAAAACTTTCAAGGCGCTGTGCTGCTTGACGGAGCAGACATTACAAAACTTACTCCCAAAGAGATTTATAAGAAAGTCGGCCTTGTATTTCAGAATCCCGATGATCAGCTTTTTGCACCTACTGTTTTTGAGGATGTGGCATTTGGGCCAATAAATATGGGGTTTGACGAAAAAGAGGTCAATAGGCGTGTAGAGAGCGCCCTTAAAGATGTGGAGATGGATGGATACGCAAGAAAGTCCATTCACAACCTGAGTTTTGGGCAGAAGAAAAGGGCATGCATCGCAGGGCTTTTAGCAATGGGGCATGAGATTTTATTACTTGATGAGCCGACTGCCGGCTTGGACCCGATGGGAGAGTATAAGATGATGAACCTCCTCATGAAGCTGAACAGGGAGAATGGCGTAACCGTTGTCATGGCGACACACAATGTTGACCTTGTTCCGCTCTTTCTTGACAGGCTTTATATACTGAGCAAAGGTCATGTTGTCAGAGGCGGCATTCCAGAAGATGTTTTCACTGCACCTGAGGACATGTCAAATGTTAAACTGAGATTACCACAGATTGCTGAGCTGATTTACAGACTCAAGCACGAGGATAAACTCCCCTTTGATAAGATTCCCCTCACCATAGGGGAGGCAAGAAAGGAGATCATCAGATTAGTGCGATGAACTTAAGAAAAGGATATACCACTGGTAGCTGTGCTCAGGGAGCTGCAAAGGCTTCGGCCATGATGCTTGTGACCGGAAAGCCCATCGATGGGGTGGAGGTGGAAACTCCTTCTGGGGTGAAACTCCGTCTTCCTATTATCGATCCTGAGATCGGGGATCATTATGCGAAATGCGGAGTGATAAAGGATTCCGGAGACGACCCGGACATCACACACGGCGCAAAGATTTATGCGATGGTGAGGTTTTCAAGTAGGCCAGGAGTGACTATCAAGGGCGGAGAGGGTGTGGGGATTGCGACCAGACCGGGCCTGGCTGTTCCTGTCGGGGAATATGCGATTAACCCGATACCGAGGGAGATGATCCTCAGAGAAATCTCTCGCCTTCTGCCGGACGATCAAGGACTGGAAGTGATCATCACCGTTCCTAATGGTGAGGCATTGGCAGAAAGTACCTTCAATCCCCGGCTGGGCATACGGGGAGGTATCTCCATTATTGGCACAACAGGAATCGTTGAACCCAGATCAGTTGATGCCTACAAGACATCCCTTTCTCTCCAACTGGATGTGCTAAAGGCCGGAGGATATGAAAAGGCAACCTTTGTCCTGGGCTATGTGGGAGAGAGATTTTGCAAAAAGGTCCTCGGCCTTCCCGATGATTCCATTATCAAGATAGGTGATCATGTGGGATTTATGTTGGAGCAATGTGTCGAAAAGGGAATCGAGGAGGTTCTTCTCATCGGACATATCGGGAAACTCGTTAAGGTGGCCAGCGGCCAGTTCAACACCCACTGCCGGTTCGGGGACCGCCGGATCGAGACCATCGCTTATCACGCCCTGCGCTGTGGGGCTGGCCGGGAAATGATCGAAGCGATACTCCGGGAGTCGACTGCTGAGGCCACAATCAGCATATTGAGGGGAAATGGCTTTATGAAGGTCTTTGACGATATTGCCCAGGAAGTGGTCTTGAAAACGAGAAATCTTGTAGGAGCGAAACTCAGGATCCGCTGCATACTTCTCTCCCTGGAGGGGGAAGTTTTAGGAAGCCATCATGAATAAAGTCTACGTCATTGGTATTGGTTCGGGCACGGAGGACTATCTGCTACCCATTGCCCGAAGGGAGATAGATGCCTCTGACTGCTTGATCGGAGGTAAACGGGCCCTCCGTCTGTTTCAGAATCTCCATAAGGAGGAGGTCCTTCTGGAAGGGAATTTTGAGAAGGTCATTCCCTATCTGAAGAGGGAGAGGGAAAAGAAAAAGATCGCCCTCCTCGTTTCGGGAGACCCGGGCCTCTACAGCTTCCTGGGCGCCATCTCCCGTTTTTTAAAAAGGGAGGAATACGTGGTTATTCCCGGCATCAGCGCCGTCCAGATCGCCTTTGCCAGAATTGGAGAGGGATGGGAAGATGCTACCATTATCAGCCTCCACGGCCGGAAGATGAACGATCTGGCTGTGAGAGTCAAGGAATCATCAAATATCTTTCTATTCACCGATCCGAGTTTTCCTCCTGAGAAAATAGCGGCGCACCTGTTGAAAAAAGGAGTGGAGAACCGAAGGGCCGTTGTTATGGAAAACCTGACCTATCCGAATGAAAGGATCCTGGACACCGATCTGAACCATTTAACCAGGATGGAAGGATTTGGGCTGTGCGTGATGATCATAAAAAAGGAAAGAGAATGAAGCGGAGGAAATGCGGCAAGCTCTACGGAATCGGGATCGGACCGGGTGACCCGAAGCTTCTGACCTTGAAGGCAAAGGAGATCATCGACCAGGTCGATATCATCTTCTGTCCGAAAGGAGATGAAGACGGAACCTCCTGGGCCCGCTCGATCATTAAGGCAACGACTTCGTCTCCCAAGGAGTTTGTGGACCTTACGTTTCCGATGACCCGAGATGAAAAGGTATTAAGGGTCTACTGGCAAAAGGCCGCTAAAAGAGTCGCTGAAGCGTTGGGGGATGGAAAACAGGGGGCTTTCATCACGCTGGGAGATCCGTTCATTTACAGCACGTACATCTATCTTTTAAGAATGCTCCGTCAGGACTTTCCCAATATAGAAGTGGAGACGATCCCGGGAATCAGTGCTTTCAATGCCGCGGCAGCGAGAGCGCAAGTTCCCCTTGTGCAAGGAGACGAGAGATTGGCCATTCTCCCTGTGACAAAGGATCTAAGGGGTTTGAGAGAAACATTCGAAGCCTTTGACACGGTCATATTAATGAAGGTGGGATCGAAACTGGATAAGGTGATGGCCCTGCTCGCGGAATTGGATCTTCTGAAACATTCGGTTCTTGTGAGTCGCCTTGGCCAGCCCGGAGAGAGAATGATTCATGACCTTTCGTCCTTAAATAACGCTGAAAGAGAGGGATATCTCTCCGTGATCATCGTGAAGATCCCAAAGAGGGGAACCCTATCATGAAAGTCTATTTTATCGGAGCAGGACCCGGTGATCCAGAACTATTGACTTTAAAGGCAAAAAGAATCCTTGAGGAATCGGATATTGTCATCTATGCAGGCTCTTTGATCAACAGGGACATCCTGAAATTCAGAAGAAAAGATGCGGCTCTCCATGATTCTTCAACGATGGAGCTGGGAGAGATTCTAAAAATTTACAAGGAGGCGAAAAAGGCCGGAAGAACCGTGGCCAGAATTCACAGCGGCGATCTTTCCATCTACAGCGCTCTGCAGGAACAATTGGACTGGTGTGAAAAAGAGGGAATCGATTCCGAGATCATTCCCGGTATCAGTTCCTTCCAGGCTGCGGCGGCCACTCTCAAACGGGAACTCACTCTTCCGGGTGTTAGCCAGACCCTGATCCTGACCAGGATTTCGGGCAGGACCGAAGTCCCCGCAAGGGAAAACCTGGAAGATTTAGCCAGGACGAAAGCGACAATGGTCATTTTCTTAAGCATCCACGAAATTGAGAGCTTGGTGGACCAACTGACAAAGGGCTACGGAGAGGATACACCAGTTGCCGTCGTTGAAAAAGCCTCCTGGCCGGAAGAGCGAAAGATAGTCGGAACATTGGGCAGTATTGCTGAAAAGGTAAAGGAAGCAGGGATCAAACGTCAGGCACTGATTATCGTGGGAGATGTCCTCGGGAAGACTTACCAAAAATCGAAACTCTATGATGCCAATTTTGAGCATGGTTTTCGAAAGAAGAAGGGGGCGGGGTGAAGTTAGCCATCATCGCCATTACTGAGGAAGGGAATAAGACTGCTCAAGAACTGGCCATCTCCCTCAAAGAAAGCACAGTCTATTTCCTTTCACAACCCCATGCTCTCAGAAGGACGGTGGAAGAGATTTTTAGTCGGTATGAGGGGTTTATCTTTATCATGGCCTTGGGAATCGTCATCCGGATCATCGCACCCTATATCAAAAACAAGTATGTCGATCCTGCCGTCGTTGTGGTGGATGAAAGTAGACGGTTTGCCATCAGCGCCCTTTCCGGACATGAGGGAGGAGCCAATCGATTAGCAGGCCAGGTGGCTTCCATTCTGGGCGCCGAACCAGTGATTACAACCGCCTCCGAGACAAAGAAGAGGCTGACCATCGGGGTGGGCTGCCGGAAAGGGACAACCCAAGAAGAAATCCTTGAAGCGGTCGGTCAGGCCCTGAAAGAGGGAGAATGCTCGATCGATGGTGTCAGATGTGTCGCCACCATCGATTTAAAAGGAAACGAGCCCGGTCTGAAAGAGGCCTGTCTCGCAATGGGTGTCCCTTTAAGAACGGTGCCCTTTGACCTCATTGAAAGATTTAACGGACCTTATCAGAGGTCTGCCTTGGTTAAAGAGAAAATCGGAGTCGAGGGGGTGAGCGAACCTTGTGCGCTTTTGGCAGGGAGAAGGACAAAGCTAATCGTACCCAAGTTCAAACGGGGCAGGGTCTGCGTGGCCATCGCCATGGAAGACTGAATATCGTCGGAATCGGCCCTGGAGACAGGGATTCCTTGAGTCCAAGGGCTTGCAAGGCCATCCGGGATTGCCGGGTCATCGTGGGCTACAAGGCCTACCTGCAACTTCTCAAAGGTCTGTTGGCCGGCAAAGAGATCATCTCCTCCGGTATGACACAGGAGATCAGAAGAGCTGAAGAGGCAATCGAAAAAGCACTGGCGGGCAACGATGTCTGTCTCATTTCAAGTGGCGATCCGGGTATCTACGGCATGGCCGGGGTCATCCTGGAGCTTTTAAAAAAAGAAGAGACGAGAAAGGTCAGAATAGAGATCATTCCCGGAATTACGGCGGCCTCGAGCTGCGCCAGTCTCTTGGGGGCGCCCTTGATGAACGATTTTGCCGTGATCTCTTTGAGCGATCTCCTCACGGATCGCAGAGTCATTGAGAGGAGGGTCGAGTCGGCTTGCCAGGGCGATTTTGTGATCGTATTCTACAATCCGAAAAGTAAAAAGAGGATCAAACCCCTTGAGATGGCCTGGCAGATTCTGATGAAACACCGATCGCCTCGAACCCCCGTAGGGATCGTACGAAATGCGAGAAGAGACAACGAAGAGGTGATGATTACCTCCCTTGGGAATATGCTCGAAGTCAAGCAGATCGATATGGGGACGACGATCGTCGTCGGCAATTCGAAGACGTACGTCAAAGGCAGATATATGATCACCCCCCGGGGATACGAACTGAAAACGGAAAACGATGAGATACTACCCCATTAACCTGAATATAAAAGGGAAGGTTTGCGTAGTGATCGGCGGAGGCAGGGTGGCTGAACGAAAAATAAGAAATATCCTCCTCTGTGGAGGGAAAGTAAAAGTGATCAGTCCTGAATTGACCGGTCTATTAATGAAAATGGTGAGACGAGGAAAGATCGATTATATTCGGGCCGAATATCATTCGGATGCATTAGAGGGAGCATTTCTCGTCTATGCCACCACTTCACACCGGAGAGTCAATGCCCAGATCGCAAAAGATGCGACCAGGTTGGGGCTCCTTGTGAATGTGGCTGATTCGGCCAGGGAGTCGTCTTTCATCCTGCCCGCGGTGCTGAGGAAAAGAGGGATCACTATCGCCGTATCGACCGATGGGCTTTCCCCTTCAAAGTCCGTACGGATCAGAAACCGTATGAAGGAGCTTTTCGAGGGCGGGACACTCACGGATAGGGAGAGGTAAACCCCGACCCCGCGTTGAAATGCGGGGCATTGGGGCCCTTCGGATTTACAGCATTCATCCAGCACTTATTAAAGTGCTGGATTCATCCCCGTGATAAATCACAGGGCTTTCTGCGGGGCGGGGTAAATTGCGATGAAAGAGAGAAATAAAGGGAAAGTCTATCTTGTTGGTGCGGGGCCTGGCGATCCGGAGCTGATCACCGTGAAAGGTTTGAAACTCCTTCAAAAGGCGGATGCCATCGTCTATGACTTTCTGATCGACGAGAAGTTGCTTGCTTTCGCCAGGAAGGATGCGGAACTCATCTGCGTGGGAAAATCTTCGTCCTGTCATACGATGAAGCAGGAGGAGATCAACCGGCTCCTCGCCGAAAAGGCTGAAGGGCATTCAATCATAGTTCGTTTGAAAAATGGAGATCCCTTCATTTTTGGCCGCGGTGCGGAGGAGGCCATCTACCTAACAGAACAGGACATTCCCTGCGAGGTAGTTTCCGGCGTCAGTTCCGCTATCGCTGTTCCTGCCTCGGTGGGCATACCACTGACGCATCGCGATTATGCCTCCTCTGTGGCGATTATTACAGGCCATCGGAGAGACGATGAGGAAGTCAAGGTTGTCAATGCCGACACCCTTGTGTTTTTAATGGCCGTTGCCAACTTGGAGAGGATCATAAAAAAACTATTGGAAGAGGGCAAAGGTCCGGAGACGCCCTGTATATTAATTACAAGGGGAACCTTCCCCGACCAGAAGTTTGTCCAGGGGAATCTGGGAAATATCCTACATGCCTCAAAAAAGGAAGAGGTTAAGCCCCCAGCGGTTCTGGTCGTCGGAGAGGTTGTAAATCTTAGAGATTCGCTGATTCGAACCACACCCGATATCAATTGCAAATTCGAAGCCGATTTCCCTTCTCGTGGGAGAAGAAATGGGTCAACCCTTTCTGAAAAGTTATAGAGGGAAATTTCCATTTAAATTGGGAACCACCTCTTACATCTTTCCTGATCATATTCTTCCGAATGTGGCAAGGCTGGCTCCATTTTTTGATGAGATTGAAATCGTCCTTTTTGAAAGTGGGGGGCATGACAACTATCCGGACGATGACCAAATGAATGGCCTGATGAGCCTCTCCCTCCATCGGAAAGTGAATTTTAATATCCATCTTCCCATTGATATCTTCCTCGGAGACGAAAAAAAGGAGGTGCGGTCGAGGGGGATTTCAATGGTAAAAAAGATAATCGAACGAACCCTCTGCCTCAACCCCTCGCTCTATACACTTCATCTCGACCTGAGAGATAAAAATGGGCAAGACCATGCCGATATTAAAACATGGCGGAGACGGATTATCCGAAGTGTTGAAGAGATATTGGAATATCCCATCGAACCAAACCGAATTTCCATTGAGACCCTGAGATACCCTTTTGAATATGTGGAGGATCTTGTCAATCAATTTGGCTTTTCCATCTGCCTCGACATCGGCCACATCCTCTTTTACGGACAGGATTTGGAATACTATATGAAAAAATATCTCATAAAAACCTCGATCGTCCACCTCCATGGTTTTCAGGATGGAATTGACCATCTGGGAATCGAACGATTTCCCGATTCGGCTCTGAAAACGATCTTTTTCAATTTAAACGATTACAAAGGCATTGTTTCTATCGAAGTCTTTTCGCTCGAGGACCTTCAAAGATCGCTCACCGTATTGGAGGAGAGATGGAAAAGAAGGTGATCTTCATCACCGGAGGATGCCGAAGTGGTAAAAGTCGTTTTGCGTTAGACTATGCCAACCATTATTTTTCAAAGAAAATCTATCTCGCCACCTGCGAGCCTCTCGACGAGGAAATGGTCAATCGCATAGAAGATCATAAGAGAATGAGAGGATCTGAATGGGAAACTGTAGAAGAACCCATAGGGATTGTTGATAAAATAAGGCAATATGGGAAGGAGGCGGAGGTGATTCTGCTCGATTGCATCACCCTCTGGATCTCCAATCTCCTTCTGAAATGGGATGATGATTCGAGGATCATGGAGGAAATTGAGAGATTAAGGATCGCCATAAAAGAGATTGGAGCATCCATGATCCTCGTATCCAATGAGGTTGGAATGGGGATTGTGCCAGCAGACCCTTTGAGCCGACGATTCAGGGATCTTTCAGGTATAGCTAATCAGAAGATAGGCGAAGCCTCCGATCAGGTGATCTTCATGGTATCTGGAATCCCTTTATTTTTAAAAGGCGCCAGATGAAAGACTTTCTTCGAGCCATTTCATTTTTGACCATTCTACCTGTTGGGAAAAGTTTATCCTTTGGTGAGAAAGAATTGGCTCGGTCAATGGCCTTCTTCCCTCTGGTGGGTCTGGTGATCGGGTTGCTTTTGGCCTTGGGATATTATCTCCTCTCGTTTCTTTTGCCAAAAGCTATCGTCCTCTGGCTCACCATCGGATTTCTTGTTTTTTTAACAAGGGGTCTCCACTTTGATGGATTTGCAGATACCATAGATGGTCTGGCCTCCGGTGGATCGAGGGAAAAAATCCTCGAGGTGATGAGAGACAGTCGAATCGGCGCCTTCGGAGTCATCGGCCTTATCCTCCTGATTGGGGCTAAATATCTTGCGCTGGATCAAATTTCGACCTCATCTATTCCTTATTCGCTCATCATGATGACTGTGATGGGAAGAAACTCTATGGTTTTAGTCTGTTACCGATCACCTTACGCTAGATCGGGTGAAGGGTTAGGTAAATCTTTTACCAAAAACCTTGGTGTTCTTGAAATGGCCATCTCCTCAGCTACGACTTTTGGTATCGCCCTATTGTTCATGGGTATGAAGGGGATTGTGATATTTTTAGGAATTGCTTTTTTCAGCCATGGATATCGATTCTTTTTCATAAAAAAATTGGGCGGGGTAACGGGAGATATTCTGGGATCGGCCAATGAGGTGGCAGAACTTCTATGCCTCATCCTGTTGATCGTCTTAGAACAGGTGAATATGGGATGAAAGATGACCGCTCTTGAAATTTCAGCAGCCTATATTGCGGATTGGATTTTTGGAGATCCTCCTGACTACCCTCACCCGGTCAAGTTGGTAGGAAAAGCTACATCCTTTTTAGAGGAGAAATTTCTAAAATGGGCCGGTACACCCGTTAAGCAACGTCTTATGGGTGGGATTCTGACATTATTGATAACACTTGGAACAGGTATCTCGGCATGGGCCATCATCGAAGCCGCTAAGTGGGTTCACCCTTTTCTCTCTTCAATCGTTATAGTTTTTTTGGCTTATACCACTCTCGCGACTCGAAACCTCTACGATGAGGTAAAAAAAGTGATGAAGAGTCTGGAACGGGGGGATTTAGATCGTGCTCGAAAAGAGGTTGGATTCTTAGTAAGCAGGGACACGGATCACCTCAATGATAAGGAAATTCACCGTGCCCTCATTGAGACCGTTTCAGAAAATACTTCCGATGGAATCGTTGCACCTTTATTTTATTTAGCGATCGGAGGTCCCGCATTGGCTATGGCCTACAAGGCTCTTAATACCTTGGATTCTATGGTGGGCTATAAAAATGATCACTACCGATATTTCGGATGGGCTTCAGCCAAGGCCGATGACTTGGCCAATTTTATCCCAGCAAGATTGACAGCCTCCCTCTTCATCCTATCCTCTTTCATTCTTAGAAAGAATGGCAAAATGGCTTGGAAAGTAGCCTGGAGGGATGGTCGAAAGAATGCAAGTCCCAATAGCGGGTATCCTGAAGCCGCCGTGGCAGGAGCATTGGGCATTCAACTGGGAGGGGAGAACTTCTATTTTGGGAAACGCGAGAATAAACCGCTCATCGGTCATCCGAAAAAATCTATCGGTATGAAGGAAGTGGAGGAATCACTCCATCTCATGATAACCACCTCCTTCATCGCAGGAATGGCCACAATTTTATTCACCATTTTCATAGAATAGAGATGATAATAAATTCTGGAGGGAGGAAATTTATGGACAAAATTCAACAAGTGATCGCAGACATTAAACCCCTTGATGAAAAAGCGATGGCAGAAGCCAAAATGCGGCAGGATAATCTGACCAAACCCCAGGGCTCTCTGGGGCAACTTGAGTCCCTTTCCATTCAGGTGGCAGGGATCAAAGGAATTCTCGGGCCAAAGATCGTCCATAAGGTCATCTTTACCTTGGCCGGGGACCATGGGGTTACTGAGGAGGGTGTGAGCGCCTATCCCTCCGAAGTGACCCCGCAGATGATCTATAACTTCCTTAGAGGAGGCGCTGGAATCAATGTTTTAGCACGACATGTGGGAGCAAGAGTGGTGGTGTCGGACCTCGGAGTCGGATCTGTTCTTGAACGACATCCCGATCTGAAGGATAAGAAGGTGGCGATGGGCACCCGGAATATGACAAAGGGGCCGGCGATGAGTCGAGAGGAGGCCCTCCGCTCTATTGAAGCCGGTATTGAACTGGTCGAGGAAGAGTTGTCAAAAGGGATGGATATATTAGGAACGGGCGACATGGGAATCGGAAATACCACTCCGTCCAGTGCCATCACAGCCGTCATAACAGGTGCTGATGTTGCCTTAGCCACAGGAAGGGGAACAGGACTGGATGATGAGGGATGGAAGAGAAAAGTGGAGGTGATTCAAAAGACCCTGGATCTCAATCGGCCTGACCCGAAGGACCCGATTGATGTTTTATCCAAAGTGGGGGGATTTGAAATCGGAGGAATCGCAGGGGTGATATTGGCAGGAACCAGACACAGAATTCCTGTGGTGATTGATGGTTTTATCTCCGGGGCCGCCGCCTTAATCGCAACTTCCCTTGCGCCGCAGGTTAAACCCTACCTCATTTCCGCCCATCAATCGGTGGAACAGGGGCATAAAATCATATTGGAATCTCTCGGTCTGAAACCCCTGCTTAATCTCGACCTCCGATTGGGAGAGGGAACAGGAGCGGCCCTGGGAATATTTCTGGTGGAAGCAAGCCTTAAAATCCTCAACGAAATGGCCACCTTCGCAGAAGCCGGCGTGTCTGAGAAAATTGATGAAAACTGACACATGATGAAAACTGACTCTTGACACATCGGAGAGGTTGTAATATAAATGGGTTAACTTTGGATGCCGGGTTAGCTCAGTCGGTAGAGCAGAGGACTGAAAATCCTCGTGTCCGTGGTTCGATTCCGCGACCCGGCACTTTGCTATCACTTCAGGGCAATTTCGATTGCCCTATTTTTTCACTCCTGCCAGAAGATTGTGTCATAATCCGTTCATGGTTCGAGAGCCTCGCCACGAACGGATTACACCATGTTAAACATCAATCATTTAGCCATTCGTCTCGGTTGCGAGTCGAAGCGACCTGAGTGTGTCGAAGGGCGAATGGTTGAGTACGACACAGTCTTCTGGCTACAGGCGAGGAGGTATACAATGTTCGTCTCGCTCATCTTAAAAGGCGGACCCATCATGATCCCCATCATTCTCGGGTCGGTCATTGCCCTTGCGATTATCCTCGAAAGATTCTGGACCCTCTGGAAAATCCGTCTCAACATCCCGCGTTTTGCCCGGGAGATCTTCCATGACCTCGAAAAAGGACAGGCTCAGAAAGCCCTGGAACGGTGTGCCAGAGTGAGACATCCGATCGGCGATGTCTTCAAGTTGGGGATCCTCAATCGCCACCTCCGGCGTGATGAGGTCGAGGCGATGATGGAGCGGGAGGGCGACGAACAGATTCAGTATCTGGAGCGATATCTGGGTGCTCTCATCATTATCATTGGTGTAGAGCCGATGATGGGATTTCTTGGAACCATTGTGGGGCTCATCCAGGCTTTTATGACCTGGGAACAGATGGGCACCAATATCACGGTCAACGCATTGGCCGCAGGCATCTACCAGGCGATGATCACGACTGCCGCCGGTCTCTCGGTCGCCATCCCTGGTTTCATCCTCTATCATCTCATCATGGGAAAGGTCAAGAGCCATGCCCAGGAAATGACCTATTATGGGAACGAGCTCCTCGATCTTCTGTTCCAAACCCGGGAGGGAGGTGTTCGATGAAAATTAAAGCCCGTCGAGAGTTCAGGGTCACTCTGGAATCCCTTGCCTTCACTGACATCATCCTCAACATCTTTATCTTCTTTTTCACAGCTTTCAGTTTGATTTACACCTTCAACCCGATGAGGGAATCCAGAATCATCATCAAACTTCCCCAGGCCGACATTAAAACGCCTCCTGACCAGAAAGAGCCCGTCATCGTCAACATCAACAGTCGAAATGAAGTCTTTCTGATGAGTAAACCCACCAATCTCAGGGAATTGAAAAAAGAACTGGAGGCCCTGATGGCTTTTAATAAGGCAAGACCTGTAATCGTGAGGGCGGACAAGAGCGTTGTCTTTGACCGGGTCGTCCAGGTCCTCGATGTTGCAAACAATTCAGGTGTTGAAAGACTGGGTATTGCCATTGAAGAAAAACCACATCCCCCCCCTCCCAACCCTTAAGAAAACGGTTCTTAAGAAAACAGCTGTCCAGCCTATTTTTTGTCCGAATACAAGAAATAATCTATAATTTCTTTGAGATGATTTAAAAACTTATGGTTTTACCTTTCTTTGACTTTATAACTTATTGAAATTATAGAAGATTAAATTTGTAAAATTATGATTTTTTTTCTTGACATTTCTATATTTTGTGTTCTAAAATATCGACTATCCAATATGTAGAATTCAACCTACTTTAACCGGAAGGGAGATTTCAAGATATGAGTTATTTGATCTGTGACAAGAGAAAAGGTAGTCCTAAAATTCACATTGAAGTGTGCCGGAGGAAGTGTAAACTTTTGACCGAATGTAAGACATATAAAGAATTTTTAGATAATTCTGAGAAAAAGGCGGCTTAACACCTCCCTGTCTGCCCCTGCCTGTTGTGGGTAGATGGTGGACAGGCCCTTCATACCCCTCCTTTCTGAAAGGGGCATTTCCTTTATTGGAATTGCCCCTTTTTTTACCCAATATCCCCCCATTCATACTGAAGAATGCTGAGCAGGCAGAGGCTTGCTGTCTCTGCTCTCAATATTCTTTGACCCATGTAAACCGGAATAAATCCCATCCCTTTTGACTTCTCAACCTCTTCCCGACTCAATCCCCCTTCAGGCCCAACGATGAAGAAGATCCTTTTCTTATTTTTAAATTCTTTTAAAACCTCTTTTAACCTTCCTCCTTCTTCCTCCCAGAGGATGAGCCGTAACGATTCAAGAGGCGCCAGTGAAAGCATTTCGGAGTAATCACGAATGTGGTCGATCTTTGGAATGAATCCTCTTCCGCACTGCTTGGAGGCTTCGATTGCGATTCTCTCCCAGCGGCGATGCCTTTCCAATTTCTTCGACTTATCCAGAAGAGGAACAGACCGCGAGGAAAAAAAGGGGATGATCTCCCTGACTCCCAATTCCGTGGCTTTCTGTATCAGATAGTCCATCTTCTCACCCTTGAGGAGACTCTGGGCTAAGGTAACCTCAAGGGGGGCTTCTTCTTTCGAAGAGAAGATGTCTCCGACTTCGATCACCACAGAGGTGGGACCCTCCTCGATGATCCTTCCTTCATACTCCTTTCCTGAACCATCGAAGACGGTGATTTCGTCTCCTGCCTTAAGGCGAAGCACCCTCCGAATATGCCTCACTTCATTGCCTTTGATGGTCAGCAAATCTTTCTCAATTTGAGGATTAGGAATATAGAATCGCGGCATAGATGATCCCTGTCTTATGATCCTTTCTTTCTAAAGGTGAGGCAGACCCATTCCCCTTCCTGGGCAACATCCACCCATTGAAGAAATCCTGTCTCCATGTAGCCTTGACGAAGCCTTTCTTCCTCTGTCTCCAGTATTCCTGATAGGATGAGAAAACCGTGGTTTTTGATATGGCGAATCAGAGCCATTCTTGTTTTTTTCAAGCTTCTGAAATCAAGATTGGCCACAACCAGATCGAACCTTTTCCGAATATCCCCTATTCTCCCCTTCTTTATCCGGACCTTATTAGAGACCTGATTTCGGCTCACATTCTCCCTCGCAATCTCTACAGCCAGTTGATCGATATCGATGCCCAAGACTTCCTCCGCACCCAACTGGGCAGCGGCAATGGAGAGAATACCTGATCCTGTCCCCACATCCAGAACGGAGAGGCCTCTCTTTTTGAGCCTCTTCTCCAAAGACTCCATGCAGAGTTTCGTTGTGGCATGGGCGCCTGTGCCAAAGGCCATCCCGGGAGTAATCCCAATCGGAATCTCGCCTCTCTTCAACCGGATTCTTGCCCAGGGTGGTTTCACCACAAACCTCGATCCCACCCGAAGGGGTTTAAAGAACCTCTTCCAGTTCTCACCCCAATCCTGCTCGGGAATGGAAGCGGCTTCTATTTCGATGTGTGGGAGTTTTGGGTTAATCTCCTGGAGGGATTTTAAATACCGTCGGAGTGATCGTAAAGCCTTCTGCTCACCTCCATCCTGAAGGAAATAGGTCTTCAATCTTTCCCGTTTAAAGTCTTCTTCCACCTCTTCGATGCCTGTGGCTCCCTTCTCCATCAGAAAGTTGGAGATCGGTTCTGCCAACTCTTTGGAAACGAGCAGAGAAAGAGCCAACCAGCGTTTCATGTTATGCTTACCTGCTTTTATTTTTTAGTGGAATCAATAATATAGAGGACCGCAAAAGTAATGCAACATGAGTCCCCTCAATTCTGAAGCGTCTTTGTGATGTTTTACAGTGCTTACCTTAACCTCCCCCTTTGAAAAAGGGGGATTGAGGGGGATTTCTCCGGGTCTCAAATCCCCCCTCACCCCCCTTTGCTAAAGGGGGTAATTCGGCAGGAATGCGCCGATATTGCATTACTTATGTTGCTCTCTATAAATGCTCTGATCGTCTCATTAAAGGCCGAAGCGGACTCCATCATCACCATGTGACCGGCATTTGGAATGATCTCCAATTTCGATTCCTTGATCCGACTCTGGAGGAATTGAGAATACTTCACAGGTGTCAATTCATCCTCATCCCCGCAGAGGATGAGTGTGGGAAGATCGATCTTGTCCACCTCATTCATCACATCGAATCGGTCACAAGCTGAAAAGTCGCCGTGTACAACTTCCGGCCGGCAACGCAGCATTCCGATCATCCCCTTTTCAATCAAATCTGAGGAGACCTTACGGGAATAAGCAAACTGGTTAATCTTTTTCACCGCCTCTTCAAAGTTCTCCTGGATTTCATTTAAGATCATCGGAAAGACTTTTAATCTCGCTCCGGTTCCAACCAGGACAATGCCTTTGATCATCTCCGAATATCTCAAGGCCATTGCCTGAACGATCGCCCCTCCCATGGAATGGCCCACAAGAAAGACTTTCGAAAGATTGAGGGCCTTTAAAAAACCATAGACATGTTCAGCATACATCCCGATCTCATTTTCCCCTTCACCTTCTGACTCTCCGTGACCGGGAAGTTCAATGATGACGGGGTTAAAATGTTTTTCAAAAAAACCCTTCTGGCAGCTCCAGGTATACTGTCCGCCTCCTGCCCCATGGATGAAGAGAACAAACTCCCTTCCCTCTACAAACCCTTTTCTCCCCATCCAGTAACTGATCTGTCTTCCTCCGGCGCTGATGATTGGCATGGCTCCTTCCTTTGAATCGATTCGAAGTAGGAATAAAACGCCTGGAGCAATTTCTCCTTCCCTTTCAGGCATGACAATTTCGAATGGAAGGTGGCACAGTTAGGAAGTCCCTTCGTGTGCCAGTAGAGGTGTTTGCGGATCTGGGGCGTTAAACTCCTTTCCTCATAATAGTTCTGGATCAGTAAGATATGATGACCGATCATTCTTTTCCTCTCCTCCAGGGGAATGGCCGTCCCTTTTTCCAGAGGCCATGAAGGTTTATCACTGAAAATCCAGGGATTTCCCAATGCCCCTCTTCCAATCATCACCCCATCGCACCCCGTCTCCTCTATCATCTTCTGCACTAAAGATGATGTGTTCACGTCACCATTTCCAATGACAGGAATCCGGACCGCCCTCTTTACTGCTGCAATCACACTCCAATCGGCCCGCCCCCCAAAGCCCTGGGCTCTCGTCCGTGGATGAACAGTGACCGCATCCAAACCGCAGTCCTCGGCGAGCTTTGAAATCTCGACAGCATTGATCTGTTTTTCATCCCATCCGGAGCGAATTTTGACGGTCAGGGGACAGGTGACCTTCTTTCTCATCGCAATCAGTATCCCCTCGACCTTTTCCGGAAAGCGCATCAGATCCACGCCCGCTCCGGTCTTGACCACCTTTTTGGCTGGACAACCCATATTGAGGTCAATGGCATCAGCTCCCATGGCTTCTGCTTTTGCTGCGGCTTCAGCTAAAACCTCTGGTTTTGAGCCGAAAAGTTGGATGGAGACCGGATGCTCACCCTCAACCATCTTTAAGAAAGCCTCCCCTTTTCGTAGCAACCCCTCGGCGCTGACCATCTCCGTAAAAGTCAGACCGCAGCCCATCTCTCTCGCCAATTGTCTGAAGGGATAGTCCGTAACCCCTGCCATCGGCGCCAGAACGAGGTTACTATGTAATCGAAGCGTCCCCAGTCTTATCATATTTTGGCAATATTCAAACTATAGTGGAATCGTAAAAAGTCGTCATTCCCGTGAAAAGAGTTAATTTCTTAAATATCTTCCGGAAGAGACGGAAGAAGAGATATCCGAAAATTCCTTCAATCGAAAGGGTGAGCGTGTTAAGTCCAATCACCGTGATCCCGCCGTGTCCGAAAAGGGCTAAGATGACATTGACCACAAAGGTCGCCAGGAAGATAAGCGAGGGCCCCAATAAGATTCCGGAGATGACCGTCAGATTGACATGGTAAGCGATAGGAACGATCTCGACCGTTGCGCCAAGAACCATGGCCGCCGCCATCATGCCAAGCAGAGGAAGTCGTCTGGTCAACTCCTCTTTCTTGATAAACCGGAAGAGAATGAATCCGATCAGGGTGGCTATAATAAATCCTGAAGCCCAGAGCCAAACCGGCAAAACCCCATCAGGCAGATGAATATGGGACATCTATTCCTCCTCTAATAAAGCATAAGAGTATGGGGCATAGCGTGTAACTCAGCCCTTTAGGGCTGATAAGTCAGGGCTCCTGCGGCAGGGCCCTGAGATACAGCTCTCTATGCCCTTAGTCCTCTGCCATTTGTTTTCCTTGTAAAGGCTTACAAATTTTGCACAACCCATAAAAATTCAATTGATGATCAGTCACCTGATAACCTGTTGACTCCATCACTTTCTTGGACCACTCAGAGATATTACAAAAATCCAGCTCCACCACATCCCCGCATTTTTTACAGACGATATGGTGATGGTGATCCTCCATCTCGCAAAGTTTATACCTCACATTAGAACCATTGATAATCTTAAAGGCAATCCCCAGCGATTCGAAGAGATCGAGAGAACGATAGATCGAAGTGAGTCCGATTTTTCTCTCTTTTTTAGTGAGACATTGATAGAGTTCCCGAGGACTCATTGGACTTTCAGAGATTGAAAGTTCCTGGTAGACGAGAAACCTGGGATGGCTCATCCTGAGCCCCTTTCCCTCAAAAACTGCTTTAAAAACCTCTTTATTCATAACAAGTTAAGCGCAGAATGAAAATATTTTCATTAATAAACTTAACGGCTTCTTCTCTTGTTGTCAAGCCCTTTATGAGACCCAAATCCCAACTTAGCGTTTGGGAATCGCTTGACACTCCCATTTTCGTTCGCATATTATTTTACAATCCAAGTGAGCTTAAACTGAGGAGGCCAATCATGGATCAATTAATGGATCGAATCACAGTGATAACCGGTTCCTGATTTTCAAGATTAGCCTAAAAATTCTCTTGACAAAAATTTTAAAATATGCAAAACATATATTAAATAATGCAAACCTATTGCACTATTTGCAAATAGTAATTTTGAGGTTACATTGGAAACCAGAGGGATTAATCCAAACCAAGGATATAAGACTCTTAAAGACATAGCCAAGATCATCTCTCTTTTTAATACTCTCCAAGTTGAGGAGAGGAGTATCTCCGAAATTTCAAAAGCCGTTGGGATGTTACCGAGCAAAGTTTCTCGGATGGTCAGGACGCTAGAAGGGGAAGGATTTTTTGAGAAAAATTTGGAAACCGGCAAGTACCGTCTAGGAGGACGATTTTTGGAATTAGGGATGGCATATGTTTTTAATTTCCCGTTACGGAAACTTTTGCGCCCACATTTAGAACAAATTTTCAAAGAACTTAACCTCACAACAAGTTGGGGGATATTTAGGAACGATAAAGTTATAGTTGTAGATCGAATTCAGAATCTAAATATTGATCTCCTGACCCATCGTATAGGATTGAATTTACCGATTCATAGTACATCTATTGGGAAGGTCTTGCTGGCATACCTACCCGAAAAAGAGCAAGATAGGATTTTGAAGTCTAACAAATTGATAAAATTCACTAACGCCACCATCGTTGACCAAAAGTTAATAAAGAAACATTTAAAACTCATTCGCGAAAGAGGCTACTCTACTGATGAGGGAGAAACACACGAAGATTTAAATTGTATGGCTGCTCCGATAAGAAATGTTAACGGTGAAGTCATTGCCGCAATCAATTTGATGGATGAAAAACAACGTACTAGCGTAGAAAAGTTATTTGGTTTAGCGGATTATCTGAAAGATAAGGCTTTATTCATCTCCCGCCAGCTTGGTTATAGGATTAATTTATAGAGGAAATCTTATGTTGGTTCTAGGCATTGTAGGGAGTCCAAGGAAAGGTGGCAATACAGAGATTCTGATGAGGGAGGCGCTCAAAGTCTGTCAGGGAGAAGGTCTAAAAACAGAGTTTTTTCATTTAGCCGATTTACGAATTGAATCTTGTAATGAATGTATGGTGTGTAAAGAAGAAAGAATTTGTCCCATAAAAGATGATTTCTCCCCCTTATATGAGAATATGCTTAAGGCAGAGGGAATCCTTTTGGGTTCACCTGTTTTTTTCAGCTCTGCTACTCCGAGCATCAAAGCCCTCATCGATCGTGCAGGTTACCTTGGAATTGCTCAGGGAAGGCCTTTCGAAAAAAAGGTTGGTGGTGCAATTGTTGTAGGCAGAAGGGCAGGCCACAATTTTACTTTTGCAGAACTTCTTTTCTTTTTTCTTTATCATGGAATGATTGTACCTGGTTCGACTTATTGGAATGTTGGTTTTGGCAGAGATGTTGGCGAAGTCTTAAAGGATGGAGGCAATTGAAGAACTCGGTTTAAAAGCAATGGATTGGCGTTTCCAGGGCGGATAGGATTTGAGAGGGATGGATTAGCCCTGGATTATAGGATTCAAGAGATTGGTGAGGGGATGAAAGGGGTAGGATTTTCGGATCTGGAGTGACTTAAGGAAAGAGATCTCCTCTGGTTTGGTGAAGAGACATACATGATAAGGCGGTCCAAATCCATGACCCCTTCATTTCCTCTGAACAAGGTTAAGGATGAACTTTGGGACTTTAGGTCCTCGGATGATAACAAAGCCATAAGGGTTTTTGATTCTTTCTTTTCTTACGGTGAGGGTGACCTTGATGATAAATTGTGCGACACGTTTGAGGAGGATTGTGATCAGGGTCAGTTGAGCGAGGATACCTGCTCGTTTCAGTCCCCTGAGTCTTGGTTTGTCAAGGATATCCAGATCCTCTTTGGCGGTGCTATTCAATCTTTCGGAAGCAGGGCGAAGAGATCGGAGTTTCTGGTAGCGAGGGGTGCCCCGGATCACTTCCGTAATCAGTCTGGGATGTTGTTTGATGGACATATGCTTGATGAATCCGTGGTAATTGATGAAGAAGGGGCAGCTTGGGGAGTATTCTTTGAGCTTGTCATCTTGGGATAAGACGCACTGCCTTTGGCAGGTGAAAGTTGCTCTTTGGAATTTATAATCGAAGCCATTGGGTCGGCAGAAGGCACCGCAAGGGGCGAAGGGCCAACCATTTCGGTCATAACCTCTGCGCTTTAGGGCATCAAGGGAGACATCCTCATTACGGACGTTATAGTCGATGAGAGGAATGGAGCCTGTGGTTCTGGCATAGTCGTAGTTATGGAGTTCATCATATTTGGCACCTGCCTTCGCCGAAACGCTTCGTGCAGGCAGGTCGGCCAGATCGATTTTGGTATGGGGATGATGCTTTGAGAGCTGTTCTTTGAGAGGGATGAATTGATTTCCTTCTTCGGCATTTCCTGAGATCGTGAGGCAACCGACGGGGAGTTCGAGACCCAAGGAGAGTTCAACTGACGTGGCGAGGATGGCGTTGTATCCGAAGATTTTCTCTACCTT
>Ga0207951_100212_pt1 | contig 36120 bp, 32 predicted proteins | sample Subbio12Aug_8Bad_FD_184830 | JGI IMG/M metagenome (GOLD analysis project Ga0207951, IMG submission 184830) | Serpentinite rock and fluid subsurface biosphere microbial communities from McLaughlin Reserve, California, USA - CR12Aug_8Bad (SPAdes) | ecosystem: Environmental > Terrestrial > Deep... | reverse complement strand
CCGTCGCCGCCCGCCTCGGCCGCTCGTTGCTGGAACTCGGCGGCAACAATGCCATGATCGTGACGCCCAGCGCCGACCTCGACATGGCCGTTCGCGCCATCGCCTTCTCCGCCGTCGGCACCTGCGGCCAGCGCTGCACCACCCTGCGCCGCTTGCTGGTGCATGACAGCATCGCCGACGCCCTGATTGCCCGCCTCAAGGCGGCCTATGAGACCCTGCCCGTCGGCGACCCGCGCGACGATGGCGTACTGGTCGGCCCCCTGATCGATGAAGCCTCCGCCCAAGGCTTCGATGCGGCTCTGGCCCAGGCGGTCGAACAGGGCGGCGCGCTCGTGGTCGGCGGCGACCGCGTCAACCGCGACGGCGTCTACGTCCGTCCCGCGATCGTCCGCATGCCGTCGCAGACGGCGGTGGTCCAGCACGAGACCTTCGCCCCCATCCTCTACGTCCTGACCTGGTCCGACTTCGACGAGGCCGTGGCGATGCAGAACGCCGTGCCCCAGGGCCTGAGCTCCTGCGTCTTCACCGACAGCGTGCGCGAGGCCGAGGCCTTCCTGTCCGCCTGGGGCTCCGACTGCGGCATCGCCAACGTCAACATCGGCCCCTCGGGCGCCGAGATCGGCGGCGCCTTCGGCGGCGAAAAGGAGACCGGCGGCGGCCGCGAGTCCGGTTCCGACGCCTGGAAGGCCTATATGCGCCGCCAGACCCAGACGGTGAATTTCAGCCGCGACCTGCCGCTGGCCCAGGGCGTGAAGTTCGAGGTGTGAGTCTCCTCCCCATCGCAGATGGGGAGGTGGCGCGGCGCGCCTTCGCGCCGTGACGGAGGGGCGAAACAGCGCGACCCCACCACCGCCACGGCGGAGTCGCCGGGTCGGTCCCCCTCCCCATTCGCTTCGCGAACAGGGAGGAGACGGAGCTACGGCTCCGCCCTTGCAGGCAACTCCCGCGCCGCCCGGACCAGCTGCACGAACTCGGCCCGTTCGCCATAGGGATCCTCGCCGCGCGCCCCCTGCGCCTGTTCCAGCAAGGCGTTCCAGTCGAAGCCGTCGCCCAGCCACGGATCGCCGCGCAGCTTCTGGCCGAAGGCCGCGACCGCCAGGGCCCACCGCGTGCTCTCCGCCGGTTGGGCGCTGATCCGCTCGCCGCCCGGGTTCGAGACCACCTGCTGCATCAGCCGCGAGTCGCGCTCGCCGGGCAGTTTGTAGCGGACCTGGACGAAGCCGACCTCGCCGTTCGGATCGCCCCCGCCGACCCCGATCCGGTTCTGGTCATAGCGCCGCTCGGGGATCTGGCTGGGCCCGCCCACCGGGGTGATTTCGTACAGGGCGGTGACCGAGGCGCCCGAGCCGACCTCGCCGGCGTCGACGCGGTCATTGGCGAAATCCGCCTCGTTCAGCAGCCGCGTCTCATAGCCGATCAGCCGATATTCGCTGACCCGGGCCGGGTTGAACTCGACCTGGACCTTGACGTCGTCGGCGATGGGGAAGGCGCCCCGGTCGAACATCGGACCGAACAGTCGCCGCGCCTCGTCCAGATCATCGACATAGGCCGCCGTCCCGTTGCCGGCCTGGGCGATGGTCTGCATCCGTTCGTCCTGGTAGTTGCCGCGCCCGAAGCCATAGACCGACAGATAGACGCCCGTTTCCCGCTTGGCGGCGACATAGTCCTCCAGCCGCATATTGTCGGTCACCCCGACATTGAAGTCGCCGTCGGTGAACATCAGGATGCGGTTGACCCGGTCGCGGGCGAAGCTGGCCTCGGCCTGTTGATAGGCGTTGGTCATGCCGGTCGCCCCGGCCGTGCCGCCCGACGCATAGAGGCTGGCCACGGCGCAGCGCAGTTTCAGCTTCTGGTCGCCCGGCGTCGGGGCCAGCCGCGTGCCCGCGCCCTCGGCGTAGAAGGTCACCGCCGCCGTATCCTGCGGCCGCAACCGGTCGATGATCAGGTTCATCGCCTTCTGCGCCATGGCCAGCTTGTCGGGACTGCCCATTGAGCCGGAAACATCGACGAGGAAGGTCAGGTTCAGCGGCCGCCGCTCGGCCTCGGGCAGTTCATAGCCCTGCAGTCCGATATGGACGATCTGCCGTCCCGGCGCCCAGGGCGAGGCCGCAACCACGGTGGTTACGGCGAACGGCTGGGTCGCCGAGGCCGGCCGGTCATAGCCGTAGTCGAAATAGTTGATCAGCTCCTCGACCCGAACCGCATCGGCGGGCGGCGTCCGCCCGTCCCGGATGAAGCGCCGGACATTGGAATAGCTGGCCGTGTCGACATCGATCGAGAAGGTCGAGACCGGCTCGTCCGCCACGCGCCGAACCGGGTTCGGCGTGGCGTCCGGATAGCGTTCGGTGTTCGCCGGCTGCGATGGGGCGATAACGGCGCCCGGTGCGATGCGCGAGCCCGTGACCACGACACTTTCGACGGCGGCGGTCACGGGAGGCCGCGGCGGAGCGGGTGGTGCCGGGGGCGGCGGCGGCGGAGGCGGCGGTGGTGCAGGCGGCGGCGGTGGCGGCGCGGCCATGAACGGCGCAGGCGCGCCGCCACCGACCCGGGCTGTGACGCCGGTGGCGGCATAGGCGGTGTTCCGCTCTTGCGGCAGGGTGAAGCCGAACACCCGGCAGGCGGCGGGCGAGACGGCCCCGTCCGAGGGCTTGTCGGGATCGACGACCTGCGCCTGAGTCGGCAAGGGGGCCATCGGCCCGACCAGGGCCAGGCTCAGGGCCCCGGCGAGGGCCTGTTTCAGTGAAACCTTCGGCATCAACGCATCTCCCCTTGGCTGTGACGACCGTATCAGGCCGACCCGTGTCGGGCGAAACTGTGGCGCATCATACGGTCACGGTTCACTGGCGCTGCACTGGCGCACGGATGCATCACTCCCCAGTATCACCGCTCAGGCAAGACGGGGGTATCAGATGGCCGAACCGACCGCGGGACTGGAGCTTGGCCACATCGCGGCCCTGCTCGCCGCCGGCGTCGTCGCCGTGCCCCTGTTCCGGCGCTTCAAGCTCGGCTCGGTGCTGGGCTATCTCGCGGCCGGTCTGGTTATCGGCCCGTTCGGCTTCGGCCTGTTCACCGAGCCGGAAACCATCCTCCACGTGGCCGAGTTCGGTGTCGTCATCTTCCTGTTCATCATCGGCCTGGAGATGCGTCCCTCCCGCCTTTGGAGCCTGCGCCGGGACATCTTCGGCCTCGGCGCGGCCCAGGTGGCGCTCGCCGGCCTGCTCCTGACCCTGACCGGCATGGCCGCCGGCCTGTCCGGTCCGATCGCCTTCGTCGTCGCCATGGGCTTTGTACTCAGCTCCACCGCCGTGATCATGCAGATGCTGGACGAGCGCGGGGACCTGTCCGCCCCCCAGGGTCAGCGCGCCGTGTCCATCCTGCTGCTCGAGGACCTCGCCATCGTGCCCCTGCTGGCCGTGGTCGCGGTCATGGCCTCGGTCATGGGGCTGGCCGGCGAGGCGACCCCGCCCCTGTGGCGCACCCTCGGCCTCGCCATCGGCGCGGTGGCCATCGTCTTCTTCGCCGGCAAATACCTGATCAATCCGGTGTTCCGCATCCTCGCCCGCTACGGCGGCCGAGAGGTGATGACGGCCGCCGCCCTGCTGGTCGTCGTCGGCGCGGCCTGGCTGATGGACATGGGCGGCCTGTCCATGGCCATGGGCGCCTTCCTGGCCGGTGTTCTGCTGTCGGAGTCGACCTTCCGCCATCAGCTGGAGGCCGATGTCGAACCCTTCCGCGCCATCCTGCTGGGACTGTTCTTCCTCAGCGTCGGCATGTCGCTGGACCTCGGCGTGGTCCTGGCCGACTGGCGCTTCGTGGTCGGCGGCGTGATCGTCTTCATGCTGGTCAAGGCTGCGGCCATCTACGGCGTCGCCCGCCTGTTAAGGGCCAGCGCGCGCGAGGCCGTCGATCGCGCCGTCCTGTTCGCCCAGGGCGGCGAGTTCGCCTTCGTCCTCTATGCCGCGGCCCTGTCGACCGGGGTGTTCGACGCCCGCATCTCGGCCATGGCCACGGCCGTCGTCATCCTGTCGATGATGCTCACCCCCCTGACCAGCCTGGTCGTCAGGCGGCTGATGCCGCCCGCGAAGCTCGACCCCGATGCCGCCGACGGCGTCGATCGGGCGAACAATCTGCGCGAGCGGGTGCTGATCATCGGCTTCGGTCGCTTCGCCCAGGTCGTGTCCCAGCCCCTGCTGGCCCGCGACGTCGACGTCTCGATCATCGACCACGATGTCGAGATGATCCAGGCCGCCGCCAATTTCGGCTTCAAGGTCTATTACGGCGACGGGGCCCGGCTCGACGTCCTCCGCGCCTCGGGAGCCGGGAAGGCCGAGACCATTCTCGTCTGCGTCGACCGGCCCGAGACCGCCGACCGCATCGTCGAACTGGTCAAGGCCGAATTCCCCCTGACCAAGCTGTTCGTCCGCGCCTATGACCGCGGCCACGCGATCAGGCTCGTTCAGGCCGGGGTCGAATACCAGCTGCGCGAGACCTTCGAGAGCGCCCTGGTGTTCGGTCACCAGGTCCTGATCGACCTCGGCTTCTCCGACGAACAGGCGCGCGAGACCATCGCGGACGTCCGCCGCCGCGACGAGGAGCGGCTGTCGCTGCAGATGGTCGAGGGGGTCATGGCCGGTCGCTCGTTGATGCGGGGCAACGTGCGCACCACCATTCCCGAGCCCTATATCAAGCCCCGCCGCGAGGGCCGGGCGCTCAATGACGAAGCGGCGGAGGCGCTGGAGGGCGGGGAGGGCTGACGCGGGCCCCGGATGGTGTCTCGCCCAGGTTTCGGTGTAGAAGCCGCCCCCGATGAACCGCCGCCTCTCGATCGCGCCCATGATGGACTGGACCGACCGGCATTGCCGGGCGTTCCACCGCGCCCTGACGGCGCGGGCCCTGCTCTATACCGAGATGGTCACCGCCCCGGCCGTGCTGCATGGCGACCAGCAGCGCCTGCTGGGGTTCAATGCGGTCGAGCATCCAGTGGCCCTGCAACTGGGCGGCTCCGACCCCGTCCAGCTGGCCGAGGCCGCCCGGATCGGACAGGCCTTTGGCTATGACGAGATCAATCTCAATGTCGGCTGCCCGTCCGACCGGGTCCAGTCCGGCCGCTTCGGCGCCTGCCTGATGCGCGAGCCGGAAGTGGTCGCCGACTGCATGGCGGCCATCCGCGAGGCGGTTTCGGTTCCCGCCACGGTCAAATGCCGCATCGGCGTCGATGACCAGGACCCGCAGGTCTCGCTGTTCGCGACGGTCGACGCCTGCGCCGCCGTCGGGATCGAGGTCTTCATCGTCCACGCCCGCATGGCCTGGCTCAAGGGACTGTCGCCGAAAGAGAACCGCGATGTGCCGCCGCTGGACTACGCCCTGGTCCGGCGGCTGAAGCGCGAGCGGCCGCAGCTGTCGATCTCCATCAATGGCGGCATCGTCTCGCTGGACGCGGCCGAAGCCCATCTGGTTGCCAGCGACGGGGTTCAACTGGACGGCGTCATGCTGGGCCGCGCCGCCTATCACGAGCCGGCCATCCTGGGTCAGGCCGACCGGCGCCTGTTCGGCGCCGCGACGCCGGACGTCGATCCGTTCGAGGCCATCGACCGCTATCGCCCCTATCTGGCCGCGCAGCTGTCCGAGGGCGTGCATCTGGCGGCCATGACCCGGCACATGCTCGGCCTTATGCATGGTCGCCCCGGGGCCCGCGCCTTCCGCCGCATCCTGACGGTCGAATCGACCCGTCCGGGTGCGGGTCTCGAGGTCGTCGACCGGGCCGTGGAGTCGGTGCGAGAGGCCGGGGCGCGGGACGAGCTTCGCGGCGCGGCGGCCTGACAGACTGGTTGTGACGGCGCGGCCACACTCCGTGACAAGCGGCCGCCGGCTCGCTCCGCAGGGGGAACGACACAGCGCCGCTTCGCATTGCTTGGCCAGGAGAGTTGTTCCATGCCCAAGACCGGACCCGCCAAACCCGATCTGCGCCTCGTGTCCGCCGAGGCGGAAATCTATGACCTGATGCGCACCCCCGTGACTACGGCGGACCGGGTCAAACGGCTGCAGCTGGAGGCTCGCGCCCTCGCCGTCGAACAGATCGAGGCCCTCGACAGACTGCTGATCCAGGCAGCCGACATGGCTCGCGAGATCGCCGAGGGCGGGGACGCCTATCCGGTCGGCGCCCGTGAACTGGCCGGTCGCCTGGCTGCCGATCTCCCGGCCAGGGCGCAGACGCTCAGGGCCGTGGTCAACCGGACCCTCTAGACCGTTCGGGGCTCGCGCCGGTCGCGAAGACGCCGCGCCAGCCGGAACACCACCACCGCCAGGACCAGCAGAACGACCGGGATCAGGATCGGCGCCAGGAAGGCGATGATCACCGTCACGAAGGCCAGAACGTCCTCGATCAGTGACACCAGCGGATTGCCCAGCCCCCCGGTCGTCGTCGTCGCTCCGACCCGCACGCCGGTCTGCGCCGCATTGAAGGCCAGGGCCGCCGGCGCGCCCACGATCAGGCCCGCGATCGCCGCAGCGGCGGGATCGACGTTCCAGAACACGCTTCCGGCCGCGATCGCCCCCGCGATCGGCCGGGTGACATAGCCGATCGCATTGAGCCCGTGGTCGACGGCGGGAACCTTGTCGCCGAGGAATTCCGCCGTCGTGGCCGTGGCCAGCGCCGCGATGGCGGGCCAGGACACCAGCCAGTCCATCTGCTCGATCAGCCGCACGTCGAACAGTTCGAACCTGGCCGCCAGAGCCAGCATCAGGAGCGGCAGAAAGGTCCGCAGGCCCGTCGCCGAGGCCAGGCCCAGCCCCAGCAGCGCCGGCAGAAGCCAGGTCTGCAGCGGGCCGGCGGCGGCGCTCATCGAGGACAGGTCGAGGTCGGGCATGGCGAACTCCGTTTCGGCGGCCCGGACAATGCGCGCGAACGCCGGGCCGCTCCACCCGGTTTCCGGGTCACCGATTCAGGACGTCGGGCGCCCGGCTCAGGCGGCGAGGTCGTCGAACTGCGGATGCCGCTTCAGCCACACCGCCGCATAGCTGCATTGCGGAGCCAGCTTAAGACCTTCCATCCGGGCATGTTCTGCGAGCGACCGCATGAACTGGCCCGCCGCGCCGGCGCCGCGCAGCGCCGGATTCGCCTCGACATGCAGCAGCACGCGGGTCGACCCCTGTTGCGCATAGTCGCAGAAGACGGTGCGGTCTTCGCCGTCGGGACCCTCGAATTCCTGTTCGAAACGCTGTCCGTCCCGATTGTCGCGAAACTCGCCCATGATCATCTCCTGCACCGTGGAAGGCCCAAGACTGTCCAACACCATGGCTTCCCGCGCGTTCCCGCCGCGGGGGGCCTGTGATCAGGGCGCCTTGCCGCCCAGCAGACTGATCAGCCCGAGGATGCTCTTGATCGTGAACCAGACCGTGAGCAGCAGCAGGGTCAGGCCCAGGATCAGGGCCAGCGGGACGAGGAACAGGCCCATGGGGGGCGCGACGAGGGTCGTCACGACGCAGGCGCCGATCGCGATCCACAACAGGATCGTCCACCAGAACACCGACCAGAACAGGCCGATCTGGGCGTCGATATGGGCGCGCGACACGCCGTCTGACCCGCTTCGCCCGGCATAGGCGACGACCAGTCCGACGATCACCAGCAGGTTGGCGCTCGGCAGGGACAGGATGTACAGCCCCCAGGCGATCAGGGCCGCCGGCCTGCCTTCGGACTCATGGCCCGGACTGAAACGGGGGGGCTGACGGGACTCGGTGGTCAGATCGGGCATTGGCGCTCTCCGTCAGATCCACCAGCTGCGCGGATGGCCGATGGCGCGGCCGGATTTCAGGGCCCAGACGCCCGAGGCGCCGCGCAGCACCAGCCACAGTGACAGCAGGAACAGGATCGGCACGCCGAGGGCGAAGGGCGCCGCCATCAGGATCACGCCCGCCACGGCTGCCACAGCCCCGACCCACAGGGTCCGCTGCTGATAGATGAAGTGTGACGACGACAGCGAGTCCGCCGGACCGGAGCGTCCGGTCACCGCCAGCAGGGCGATCGCCGCGGAGACGCCGAACGTCGGCACGGCGAAAAGGATCAGGGCATAGACGGCATACAGTCCCATGCCGCCTCCGGGCAGGTCGGGCCCCTCGCCCCGGCGCCGGCGGCGGGGCGCGAATTCGCGCGACGGTTCGAAAACGGCGCTTGCCGCGACCGGCGTGGGTTCGGACGTGGGCGTGGGCGTGGGCGTGGGCTCGGGCTCGGGCCGCGGCGCCTCGGCCGCGGCAAGGCGTTCCGGTTCCGGTTCGGATCCAAACGTGACCTCGGGCTCGGGCTCGGGCTCACGCGAGCGGCCCTGCAGCGACGCCGGCGAGGCGAAGCCGATCAGGTCGTCGTCGTGGTCGTCCTCACGGTCGGTCTTGTGGGGGGGATCGCCGGGTTCGGCCATCGGATATCCTTCAGTCCGATCCAAGTAATGACGGCCCCGCGTCGTCGGCGCAACCGATCAGGCTCCGGTCAGCGCGCCAGAGTCACCGCGCAACCGGCCGCCGCGGCCCCGTTCAGCGCGCCGGGCTTTTCGATCCGCACCGTGCAGCGCCTCACCCGTCCGTCATCGAGACAGGCCGAGGCCAGCCGGTCGGCGAAGGTCTCGACCAGCCCGACATGGCCCTCGGCCACAATGGCCCGGGCCGCGGCGGCCACGGTCTCATAGTTGATGGTGTCAGCCAGCCGTTCGACCGGCGCCGGGGCCAGCTCGAGGGTCACGTCGATGACCAGCGTCTGCAGCCGCCCCTGTTCGTGATCGTGCACGCCGATGCCCGCCTCCAGCGTCAGGCCGCGCACGAACACGGTCAGCCCCTCGTGTCGGGGGGTCTCGGCGGTCGGGAAGGGCAGGGGCGAAACGGTCAAGGCCTACTCCACAATGTCCGGGGTCTTCCAGGCCAGGTGCTGCCCCCCGTCGACGGCGATCATCTGGCCCGTAACCAGGTCCGCGTCCACCAGCCAACGCACGGCGTCGGCAATGGCTTCCGGACGGGCGGGCCGCTGCAGCGGCGTACCTTGCGCCTCGGCCTCGAATTCGCCCTCGGCCTGATGCACCGACGGCAGGGTCGGCCCCGGTCCCACGCCATTGACGCGGATCCGCGGGGCCAGCGCCTGGGCCATGGTCCGCGTGGCGAACCACAGGGCCGATTTCGAAATACTGTAGGAAAAGAAGCGGGGGTCTGGCTTCAGCACCCTCTGGTCCAGGATGTTGATGATCACGGCGCCCTCGGGCGCCTGCCGCGCAAACCCCTGGGCCAGCAGCACCGGCGCCCGCAGATTGACGTCCAGATGCTCGGCCCAGCTCTCGCCGGTGACGGTGTCCAGCCGGTCGTCGCCGAACACCGAGGCATTGTTGACCAGCAGCGACAGCGGGCCGAGCGCCTCGACCGCCCGACCGATCAGGGCCCCGGTCGCGGCCGCATCGGCGAGGTCCGCGGCCAGGGCTGTGGCGCTTCGGCCCAGGGCCTCGATCTCCCGCACCAGGCTTTCGGCCTCGGCCGCCGAGTCGCGATGATGCACCGCCACGTCGAAGCCGGCGGCGGCCAGGTCGAGACAGATCGCCCGGCCGATGCGTTTCGCCCCCCCTGTGACCAGGGCGGCGCCCCGTCCACGTCGGGAGGCGGCGGCGTCAGTCAACCCGGCCGAACTCGATGAAGTTGATCAGCATGAGGACGGCGACGAAGCCGAGGATGATATAGAGGGCCAGCATGAGAACGCTCCTTGGACGCCGCCCGCAATAAAGCGCCGCGCCCCGCTGTTCAAGGCGGCGCGACGGCCTATCGTCAGCCCATGACGAACTGGCGCACCCGGATCGAGCCCTTCACCCGCCCCCTGTTCTTCGCCTGGTCGCGGATCAGCCGCGGCATGACCCTGGGCGTGCGCGGCGCCGCGGTGGACTGCGAAGGGCGCGTGCTTCTGGTCAAACACACCTATCTGCACGGCTGGTGGCTGCCCGGTGGCGGGGTCGAGCGCGGCCAGACCTGCGAGGACGCCCTGGTGCGGGAGATGCACGAGGAGGCCGGCGTCATCATCCAGGGCCGCCCGACCCTGGTCAGCGTCCACGCCAATGAGCGCTTCTTCCGCGGCGACCATGTCCTTGTCTACCGCATCGACCGCTTCACCCTCACCGACCGCACCAGCCACGGCGAGATCGCCGGGATCGGCTGGTTTGACCCGGCGGCCCTGCCCGAGGATACCCACCGCGCCACTCGGGACCGGCTGGCGGAAATCTTCGGCGGTGCGCCCCCCGCGACAAGCTGGTAGCCAGAGGCGATGAACCCCTCCCTCCTCGCCATGCTGGCCGTGGTCCTCGGCGGCGCCGCCACCGCCCTGCAGGCGCCGACCAATGCGAAGATGATGACCGCCGTCGGCTCGCCGGTGAACGCGGCCTTCGTCTCCTTCGCCGTCGGCACGGCGGCGCTCGGCATCCTCGCCGCCATTCTGCAGAGCCGGCCGGACATGGCCGCCGCTCGGGCCCTGCCGGCCTACGCCTGGGTCGGCGGCCTGTACGGCGCCATCTTCGTCGTCGCGGCGGCCTGGGGCGTGCCGCGGCTGGGCGTGGCCACGACCATCATCCTGATGGTGGCCGGCCAGCTGCTGCTCAGCATCGTGCTCGACCATTTCGGGGCCATGGGCATGCCGAAACAGCCGGTCAGCTGGGGCCGCGTCGCCGGCGTCGGCCTGGTCGTCGCCGGCGTCCTTATGGTCCGCCGCTTCTAGGCCTATATCGGTTCCGATGACCGAGGCCCCGATTCCTGACACCGCGAACGAAGCCGGAGCCCTCAAGGCCGCCGACCTGATCCGCGACGAGGCCCGCCGCGCGCCCGACAAGCCGGGCGTCTATCGCATGTATGGCGAGGACGGGACCTGCCTCTATGTCGGCAAGGCGAAGTCGATCAAGAAGCGTATTCTGCAGTACGCCCAGGGCCGTTTCCACACCCAGCGCATCGGCCTGATGGTCTCCCTGACCCGCTCGATGGAGCTGGTCATCACCGCCTCCGAGACCGAGGCCCTGCTGCTCGAATCCAGCTTCATCAAACAGCTGAAGCCGCGCTTCAATGTCGTGCTGCGCGACGATAAATCCTTCGCCGAACTGATGATCCGCAAGGACCACCGCGCGCCCCAGGTCCGCAAGCATCGCGGGGCCCACACCACCCCCGGCGACTATTTCGGCCCCTTCGCCTCGACCTGGGCGGTGAACCGCACGCTCAACACCCTGCAGAAGGCCTTCCTGCTGCGCTCGTGCTCCGACAGCGTCTACGAGACCCGCACCCGGCCCTGCATGCTGCACCAGATCAAACGCTGCTCGGCCCCCTGCACCGGCCTGATCTCGCTCGAGGACTACGCCGGTCTGGTCGACGAGGCTTCGGCCTTTCTCAAGGGCAAGTCGCGCGCCGTCATCGCCCGCCTGTCGGACGAGATGAGCGCCGCGGCCGAGGCCATGGACTATGAACAGGCCGCCCGCGTCCGCGACCGTATCCGCGCCCTGTCGGCCATCTCGATGGAGAATTCCGTCAGCGCCGACGGCGTCGCCGAGGCCGACGTCTTCGCCCTGTTCAGCGAGGGCGGCCAGGCCTGCGTCCAGGTCTTCTTCTACCGCGGCGGCCAGAACTGGGGCGGCCGGGCCTATTTCCCGCGCGTCGACAGGACTGACACAGACCCCGAGATCCTCGCCGCCTTCCTCGGCCAGTTCTACGAGGACAAGCCGATCCCGCGCCTGATCCTGTCCAACGTCCGCCCGCACGAGCTGGAACTGCTGGAAGAGGCCTTCTCGATGAAGGCTGACCGCAAGGTCGAGATCGCCCGCCCCCTGCGTGGCGACAAGCTCAGCCTCGTCGACCACGCCCTGACCAATGCCCGCGAGGCCCTGGGCCGCAAGATGGCCGAGGGCTCGGCCCAGGGCAAAATCCTTGACGAGGTCTGTGAGGCCTTCGGTCTGGAGGCCCGGCCTGAGCGGATCGAGATCTACGACAACGCCCACATCCAGGGCACCAACGCCGTCGGCGGCATGGTCGTGGCCGGGCCCGAGGGCTTCCAGAAGTCGCAGTACCGCAAGTTCAACATCCGGGGCGAGGACCTGACCCCCGGCGACGACTACGGCATGATGCGCGAGGTCATGCGCCGCCGCTTCTCGCGTCTGGTCAAGGACGAGGACGCGGGCGAAGAGGTCGTCCGCCCCGACCTGCTGCTGATCGACGGCGGCGCCGGCCAGCTGGCCGAGGTGCTGGCGGTGCTGGCCGATCTGGGGCTGGACGACATCACGGCCGTCGGCGTGGCCAAGGGCCCCGACCGCGACGCCGGGATGGAGCGGTTCTTCATGCCCGGCAAGCCGCCCTTCATGCTGCCGCTCAAGTCGCCGGCCCTCTACTACATCCAGCGCCTGCGCGACGAGGCCCACCGCTTCGCCAACGGCGCCCACCGCACCCGCCGCTCGATGGATATAAAGAAGAACCCCCTCGACGAGATCGAGGGCATCGGTCCGGGCCGCAAGAAGGCCCTGCTGCACGCCTTCGGCTCCGCCAAGGGGGTCGGCCGCGCCTCGGTCGCCGACCTCGTCAAGGTCGAGGGCATCAACCAGCCGATGGCCGAACGCATCCACGCCTTCTTCCGCAAACCTTGAGCCCGGCCTAGAACACCAGCCATGTCCGACGAATCCCGCGATCTTCTGCTCTCCGGCTACCGCCGCTTCCGGCAGGATCACTGGCCCGAGGCCAAGGCCGAATATGAGGCGCTGGCCGCCGACGGCCAGAAGCCGCACACCCTCGTCGTCGCCTGTTCCGACAGCCGCGCCGATCCGGCCCTGATCTTCGACACCGCGCCGGGACAGCTGTTCGTGGTCCGCAACGTGGCCAATCTGGTCCCGCCCTATGAGCCCGACGGCCTGCTGCACGGCGTCTCGGCGGCGCTCGAGTTCGGGGTCAAGGTGCTGAACGTCTCACGCATCATGGTCCTCGGCCACGCCCACTGCGGCGGGGTCAACGCGATGCGATACGGCGCGCCCGACACCTGCCAGGATTTCGTCGCGCCCTGGGTGGCCCAGGGCGCGCCGGTCGTGCGCCGGGTCTGCGAAGCATGCGCGCCGGAAGAAGCCGAACAGCTGGCGGAGGAGGCGGTGGTCCGTCTGTCGCTGGAGAATCTGCGCACCTTCCCCTGGATCGCCGAACGCGAGGCCGCCGGGACCCTGGCCCTCAGCGGCGTTCATTTCGGCATCGCCGACGGCGTGCTGCGCACGATGCGCGGGCCGGGCCCGTTCGAGGTTCTGGACTAGGGCCAGACCGCCGACCGTCTCGCTTCATGCAGCAAAGCATGGCAGATCGCGTTGGAGGTATCGGAGCGCCCCATGACCCCCAATCCCCACGCCAATCCCATTCCCAACATCCTGACCGGCCTGCGGCTGATCGCGGGGGTGATCATGTTCCTGATCCTCGCCGGGGCGGCCCCGCAGGGCATTCCGATGCTGTCCCAGTATCTGACCCCCGACGACCAGTTCCGCTTCGGCCGGACCGCCTTCGTGATCTTCGTGGTCGCCGCCTCGACCGACTGGGTCGACGGCTTCCTCGCCCGGCGCTGGCACGCCACGACGCGCTGGGGCGCCATCCTCGATCCGATCGCCGACAAGGTGCTGGTCACCGGGGCCATTCTGGGCGTCCTGGCCTGGGGCGCCCTGCCGCAGATCGCCATCCCCTGCGGCCTGATCCTGTTCCGCGAGTTCGCCGTCTCGGCCCTGCGCGAGACCATGGCCGGCAAGGTCCAGCTGCCGGTGACCCTGCTGGCCAAATGGAAGACGGTGCTGCAGATGGTCGCCCTCGCCGCCCTGCAGGTCGCCCTGCTGTGGGACGGCTTTGGCCTGCCGCTGCAGTGGCAGCCGCATTTCCAGACCTTCGCCTATCTGCTGATCTGGGTCGCCGCCATCGTCACCGTCTGGACCGGCTGGCAGTATTTCTCCAAGGCCCGGCAGAAGATGAGCCAGATCTGAGAAGTGATTGGTGGCTAGTGATTGGTGACTGCGGGTCCGCCAGCGCTGCGTCGAGTTTCAGCCAGCCGTCCGATCAACCACTAATCACTAATCACTAATCACCGCGTCCGCGTCAGCGGACGCCGAGCTCCCCGACCAGCCGCTCCATCCCGTACACATCCCGCAGCGCCGTGGTCACCGCCCCGGTGGTCACGATCACCGAGCGGTTGACGTTGACGTCATAGCCATAGGCGTTGCGCTGGGTCAGGACGGTGGAGTCGAAATTGGCCCCCAGAATCTCGCCGGCAGCATTGACTACCGGCGAGCCCGACGAGCCGCCGATGGTGTCGGACGACACGGCCATGTTCAGCACCGTATCGCCATCGATCCGGTCGCGCGCGGCCAGCAGTTTCGGCGCCACATTGAACGGGGCCGCGCCGGTCGCCCGGTCCCACAGGCCGTCGAAGGTGGTGAAGGCGCCGAACCGCTGGCCCGGCACATCCGTGCCCTCGATCCGGCCATAGGTCAGCCGCAGGGTGCCGGTCGCGTCCGGATAGACGCTGTCGCCATAGGCGGCGAACCGGGCCGCGGCCAGCCGTTCCGAGGCCCGCGCCGTCGGCGCCTCGACCCGCGTCTCCCAGTCCGAACGGACCGCCCGCGTCGGCTCCTGGATCGCCAGCAGATAGCGGATCATCGGATCGTCCGACGCCTCGATGGCGGCCAGCCCGCCCTCCCACAGCGCCCGGCGCACGGCCGGATCGGCCAGGGTCGTACCCTCGACCAGCCGCGCCGACAGGGCCTCGGGGCTCTCGCGCCCCAGCAGCGCCCGCACCCGGGGGTCATCCACCGTCAGCCATTCGCGGGTCTTGGACAGCCACCACTCCACCCGCACCTGCTCCAGGCTCGGATAGACCGGCCGTTCGGCGAACAGGCCCGATTGCACCGCCGCCAGCCGGCTGTCGGCGTATTCGGGCAGGCGCTCGCCCGAAGGCTTCGCCCGCTCCTGCGCCCCGCGCACCAGCGTCCGGGCCCAGTTGAACAGCTGCGAGCCGCCCGCGACCGAGGTCGTACCCATGCCGGTCCCGCCCTCCAGCAGGGCCATGGCGACATAGGTCTCGCGCACGATCGGCTGCACCGCCGCCAGCTCGGACCACGGATCGCCCGCGCCCTGCCCCTGGCCGGCGCGGCGCCGGAAGTCCGCCTCGGCCTCGGCCTTCATCCGCATGAAGGCCGGATCGACCAGCGCCGCCATCCGGCCGCGCCCGCGCTTGTAGGTGTTCTCCACACCGGACAGCGGATCCATGGCGATGAAGGCGTTCTCCTCGCTCTCGGCCGCGAACCGGATCAGCCGCCCGCGCAGCTCCGAGGCGATCAGCTGGTCCAGCGGCAGCACCACATCACGGATGGTCGTCAGCTGGTCCATGGTCAGCAGCCGCTGGGTCGATCCCGGCGTGCCGGACACGAACACCGGCGTCCCCTCGACCGGCTGGTCGGCGTTCCATTTGAAATGGATCGGCGTCGCTACCGGCTGGCCGTTCTCGTACAGCCGGACGAAGGCCGCATCGATGGCGAAGCGCGGGAAGCTGAAATTGTCCAGATCGCCGCCGAAGGACGAGGCCCGATCCTCGGGCGCCCAGGCCAGCCGCACATCGGTATAGCGCCGGTACTGGTACAGTTTGAACTGTCCGCCCCGGTACAGGCTGACGACCTGGCAGCGCATCGCCGGGTCGCCGCCGCAGCCCTCCTGCTCGATCCGCCCGGCCTCGGCGTCGCGCGCGCGGGTGAAGGCCTGGCCCTCGAGCCCGGCGCCCGCCGCGTGCATCCGCTCGGTGACGTCGGAGATGTCGGTCAGGATCTCGGCGAAGCCGCCGGGGCATTTCAGCTCTTCGTCCCGGCTGCGCGGGGCGAAACCGGTCTCGGCGTAATTGACCGCCTGGGTCGACAGATTGGCCACGCAGCTGGAGACGCAGTGGTTGTTGGTCAGCACCAGTCCCTCGCCCGAGACCACGCCGGCCGAACAGCCGCCGAACCGGGCCGAGGCCAGCCGCACCCGGTCCAGCCAGGCCTGGTCGATATTGGTGCCCAGTGTGGCGTTGGCGCGGGCGATGGGGAAGTTGTCGAAGGTCCACATCCCCTCCTCGGCCTTGGCCGCCGATCCGGCGGCGAGGGTCAGCAGGGCGGCGGCGAGGGCAGGGGTGAGATGACGCATCGGCTTCTCCTTCCTTCTCCCCTTGAGGGAGAAGGTGGCCCGCGCAGCGGGTCGGATGAGGGGTGATACACCCATGAAAGACGTGAGTGGCGAAACGGGCAAGTCATCCCTGACCACCGCGTTCCACCCCTCATCCGTCAGGCTTCGCCTGACACCTTCTCCCTCAAGGGGAGAAGGGGACTACTCCACCCCAAGCTCTTCCAGCAGGCGCGGCTGCGGATAGACGGTGCGCAGCGCCTCGGTGATCGCCGCCGTCGACACCGACACCGTCCGGTTCAGCTCGCCGTCATAGCCGAACGACCCGCCGAGCGAGTGGATGTTGCCGTCGAACGCCGTGCCGATGACCTCGCCGTCGGCATTGATCACGGGCGAGCCCGAGTTGCCGCCGATGATGTCATTGGTGGACACGAAATTATAGACGGCCTGTTTGTTGACCCGGCTCTCGGCGTCAAGGAAGGCTTGGGCCGCATTGAACGGCTCCGCTCCGGTGGCCCGCTCGTACAGGCCGCCGATATAGGTGAAGGCCGGCACCGTCACGCCGCGATGGCTCCAGCCCTTCACCTGTCCGTAGGACAGCCTCAGGCTGAAGGTGGCGTCGGGATACAGGTTGGTGCCATAGGCGGCGAAGCGCGCCTGGGCGACACGTTCCGCCGCGCGAGCGGTCGGGGCGTTGACCTCGGCGGCCCAGCGTTCGCCGACGGCGCGGGCGGCGTCGTCATTGGCGATCACAAAGGCCAGGAGGGGATCGGCCGCGGCCAGCTGTTCCGTCGTCAGCGTGGCGGCGGAGGCGCGGAACCCGGCTTCGTCCATCCGGGTGTTCGAGATCAGCCGCTCGGCCAGGGCTTCCGGGCTTTCGCGGCCCAGCATGGCCTTCACCTGCGGATTGTCGACGGTCAGATATTCGCGGGTCTTGGACAGCCAGTAGCGCAGCCGCAGCTCCTCCATCTCGGCCGAGAGCGGCGTCTCGGCGCCGACCGCGGCGACGAGGTTGGCGCGCTGCGCCTCGGTCATGGCGGTGTTGCGCGACGCCCGCACGATGCCCCGGGCGAACTGGTACAGGGTCGATCCGCCGCCGGCGGCCTGCTCCAGCTGGCGGAACGGCAGGTACAGGTCCCGCGCCGTGGCCTGGACGGCCTCCAGCTCGGTCCACGGATCGCCGATCCGCTGCATCAGGGCCGGGTCGGCGGCGACGCGCTGGCGCAGATCGGCCTCTTCGGCCCGCTTCCTGGCCATGAAGGCCGGGTCGGTCAGGGCGCCCTGCTGGCCGTAGAAGACCTTGAAACTGTTCTCGAGGCCGAAGATCGGATCGAACGAGGTGCGTTTGGCCTCTTCGCCGGTGAGGGAATACTCCAGCAGGCGGCCGCGCAGCTCCGAGGCCTGGATCAGCATCACCGGCAGCTGCTGGTCGCGCAGCCGCTCCAGCTGGCTCATGGTCAGCAGGCGGGAGGTCGAGCCCGGATTGCCGGCCACGAAGGTGACGTCGCCCTCGGCAGGCGCCGCCGGGTTCCAGCTCAGATAGTTCGGGGTCACGGCGGGAACACCGTCCTCATAGGCGCGCAGGAAGCCGGCATCGAGGGCGTAGCGCGGGAAGTTGAAATTGTCGGGATCGCCGCCGAAGAAGGCCGCCTGGTTCTCGGGGGCGAACACCAGCCGGACGTCGTCATATTTGCGGAACTGGTACAGGGCGTAGCGACCGCCGCGATAGAAGCTGATGACCTGGCAGGTCAGTTTCGGATCGCCGGCGCAGGCCTCCTGCTGGATGCGGTTGGTCTCGGCCGAACGCGCGGCGTTGAAGGCCGCGCCTTCAAGCCCCTCGCCGGAGGCCAGCACCCGGTCGGTGACATCGGTGATGTCGGTCAGCACCTCGGCGGTCTGGCCCGGGCAGCGACGCTCTTCCTCGCGGTTCGCCGTGATCCAGCCGTTCTTGACATAGTCGTTCTCGGCGCTCGACAGCTCCTGCACGCAGCCGACGATGCAGTGCCAGTTGGTCAGGATCAGCCCCTCGTCCGAAACGAAGGAGGCTGAACAGCCCTGGATGCGGACGGCGGCGTTGCGCACCCGGTCCAGCCAGGCCTGGTCGATCCGGGTGCCGTATTTGTCGTTCACCGTCTGGATCGGGAAATTGTCGAAGGTCCACATGCCTTCGTCCGCCTTGGCGGGGGTGGGCGTGGCCATCATGGCCATGACGCCGGCGACGGCGGCGATCGAGGCGGTCGCCGAGACGGCGGCGCGAAGCGAACGAAGCAGCATTCTTCGAAATCTCCCAAGGCCAGGCGTTCGTCGCCGGCTCTTGGCGCCTGCATAGACCCGAACAGCGAAGGTCGTCCATCACCTCGCGAGCGTCTCACGAAAGCGTAACAGCGGTCGCCTTAACCCGATTTAACTTGGTCATCACGCCTCAGGTTGTCACATAGCCGCAACGTCAGGGGTCAACCACTTTCCATGTCACTCGCCCTATCAACCCTCCTCTTTGAGTGGCGCCGCTACATGGCCGCCGTCATGGCGCTCGCCCTGTCGGGCCTGCTGGTGCTCGCCATGACCGGGGTCTTCATCGGCATCGGCAAGGGGTTCACGGCCCAGATCGAGCGATCCGGCGCGGACATCATCGTCATGCAGCCCGGGGCCAAGAGCCTCATGGGGGGGCCTTCGGGCGTGCCGAGACGGTTCATTCCGCTGGTCTACAACAATACCGAGGTGGTCGAGGTGAAGCCGCTGGACCGTGGCTGGGGCCAGTTCCAGTCGGTCAAGAACTACGACCCGACCATGAGCCAGGCCGACCGCGCCCGTCAGGGTGCGCCGAGGCAGGAGCAGGTCTCGGTCCAGATCATCGACACCACCCCGGGATCGGTCACCATCCCGACCGACTATTCGCCCGAACTGGTCGACGCCCTGCGTCAGCCCTACACCGTGGCCGTCGACGAAACGGCCCTTCCCAAGCTTGGCGTTCAGCTGGGCGAGAAGGCCCTGTTCAACGGCTCCACCGTGACAGTCGTCGGGGTGACCCGTGGCTATCCCAACATGATGCAGGCGACCGTGGTCATGTCGCGCGACAGCCTGCGGATGCTGGGGCAGGGGGCCACTGGTCCCCGCGTCGGCCCGCTGATGGTCAAGCTCAGCGATCCGCGTCAGGCCGAGCGCGTCGCCGGCGAACTGAACACCATGGGCGACGGCCAGTGGAAGGCCTGGACCCGGCAGGAGCTGGCCGACGCCAACGCCGGCGCCATGTTCGAGGAAGGCATCCTCGTCATCATTATCGGCGGCTGCGTCGTTCTGGGCACCATCATCGGCGTGGCCATCACTTGGCAGACCCTGCGCGGCGCCATCATGGCCAACATCAAGGAGTTTGCTTCGCTGCGGGCGCTGGGGGTCGGCATGGGTTCGCTGAACCGCATCATCCTCGAGCTCAGCTTCTGGGTCGGCCTCGTCGGCGTTGCCGCCGCCATCGGCCTGACCTGGCTGGTGCAGATGTTCGCGGCGGCCAATGCCGTCATCATCGCCCTGCCGCCGATCCTGCTGATCGTCGTCGGCGGCGGACTGATCGTCATCGCCATGCTGTCGGGCCTGCTGTCCCTCGGAATCCTCAAGAACAGCCAGCCGGCGGACCTGCTGCGATGAGTGCTCACACCACGTCTCACGGCAGGCACGGCGATTTCGCCATCGAGGCCAAGGGCCTGGTCAAGCGGTTCAAGTCGGGCAAGGCCTTCATCGAGGTGCTGAAGGGCGTGGATTTCGACGCCCGCCACGGCGACCTGACGATGGTCATGGGCCCGTCCGGATCGGGCAAGTCGACCCTCGTCGCCGCCCTGTCGGGCCTGCTGAAGCCGGAAGAAGGCCGGGTCGACTCCCTTGATGTCGACGACCTGTGGAAACTGTCCCCGGGCAAGATCGACAAATTCCGCCTCGATCACTGCGGCTTCATCTTCCAGGGCTTCAACCTCTTCCCGGCCCTGACGGCGTTGCAGCAGGTCGAGGTGGTCCTGAAATTCCAGGGCCTGTCCAAGGGCGATGCCCGGCGCCAGGCCATTGCGACCCTCAAGGAAGTCGGCCTCGGAAACCGCCTCAACCAGCGGCCCTCGGCCCTGTCCGGCGGCGAGAAGCAGCGCGTCGCCATCGCCCGCTGCCTCGCCAAGAACCCGCAGATCCTGTTCGCCGACGAACCGACTTCGGCGCTGGACGGCGAGAACGGCCAGATCGTCATTCGCCTGCTGCGCCGCGCCGCCACCGAACACGGCGCCGCCGTGATCTGTGTCACCCACGATCCCCGCCTCGAGGAATGGGCCGACCGGGTCATCAAGATCGAAGACGGCGTGATCATCGACGATCAGCGCCGCACCCCCAACCCCGACGCCACCCTGGCCTCGCACTGAACCGCTTCAGGATCTCTTCCATGCCCGCCTTCCTCAAGAACAAATGGCTCTGGATCGGCCTCGCTCTGATCGTCGTCGTCATCGTTGGCTTCTCTGTCATGCAGAACGCCGGCAAGGCGAAGAAGGCCGAGGAAGAGAAGGCGGCCGCCAACCGGGTCGAAAGCCCCTATGCCGCCATCGCTAACGGCCGGATCGATGTCGAGGGCGGGCTGATCCAGGTGGCGGCGCGTCGCGGCGGCGTCGTCCGCGAGGTGCTGGTGCAGGAAGGCGACCGTGTCGTCGCCGGCCAGATCCTCGCCCGTCAGGAGGACGAGGAATCCCGCCTGGCGCTGCAGAGCGCCTCCGCCGACGTGGCCCAGGCCGAGAGCCAGCAGCGCCTCATCCAGGTCGACATCCGCACCGCCCAGCGCGAACACGACCGGCTTCAGCAACTGGTGGACACCAATTTCGTCGCCGCCCAGCGGATGGACCAGGCCCGCGACGCCATCGCCCAGGCCCAGGCCCGGCTCGCTTCGCAGCAGGCGGCCGTCCAGACCGCCCGCGCCCGCCGCGACCAAGCCGCCTACAATGTCGAACTGACGGTGATCCGCGCGCCCCAGGCGGGTCGCATCGTCCGCCGCTACGCCAACCCGGGCGCCGGCGCCTCGACCCTGAACGTGTCCACCATGTTCGATCTCGAGCCCGACGCCCCGCGGATCGCCCGCGCCGAGATCGTCGAGAGCGACATCCCCAACATCACCCCGGGCCAGGCCGTGGAAATCACCCCCGAGGGCGACCCCTCCAAGGTCTATGTCGGCGCCGTCCTGCGTCGCGCCGCCGTCTTCGGCGCCCGCAAGCTGGCCTCGGACGATCCCTCGCAACGCTCGGACGAGCGGGTCGTCGAGGTCGTCGTCACCGTCGGCGACGCGCCCCTGCTGATCGGCCAGCGCGTGCTGGTGAAATTCATGAAGCCCGGCGAGACCGCCGGCGCCGCGCGCACCGTCTCGGTCGGCGTCCCCGCCGGCCGCGCCATGCGCGAACCGGCGCGGACGGAGTAAGGCTTAGGGCTTAGGGCTTAGGCAGAAGTCTCGCGCTTTAAGCCCTAAGCCCCAAGCCCTAAGCCCTACCGGCTCGCCGCCTCACTTCCCCTCAAACACCGCCCCCCGCTTCTCCAGCGCCGCCGCCACCCCTTCGGCGTGGTCGTCCGTCAGATGGGCCAGCGCCTGCATCGCCGCCGTCATCTCGAGGATCTGGTCGAAGCTCGCATCCCGCCCCTGACGCAGCAGGGCCTTGGTCATGCGCAGGGCGGCCGGGGCCTGGGCCGTCACCTCGTCCGCGATCGCCAGGGCCTCGTCCATCAACCGTTCCGGCGCGACCACCCGGCTGACCAGCCCCCAGTCCATGGCCGTCCGCGCGTCCAGCACCCGGGCGGTGAACAGCATCTCGGCCGCCCTCGCATAGCCGACGTTGCGCGGCATCAGCCAGGCCCCGCCATCGCCCGGCAATATGCCCAGTTTCAGGAACGGCACGCCGAAGCTGGCCGTCTCCGAGGCGATGCGGATATCGGCCAGCCCTGCGATGTCACAACCCAGCCCCATGGCCGGCCCGTTGACCGCAGCGATCAGCGGAACCTCCAGCCCGTACAGCGAGCGCACGATCCGGTGCACCACCCGCCGGTAACGCTCGCGGATCTCCGTCCCCGCCCCGGCGAACAGGTCGCGACGGTCGCGCATCGCCTTCAGGTCCCCGCCGGCGGAAAAGGCGCGCCCCGCCCCGGTCAGGACCACGCAGCGCACGCCGGCGTCGGCGTTGACCGCCTCGCAGGCTGCGGCGAAGGCCTCGCCGTCCTCGAGGTCGGGCAGGGCGTTGAGCCGGTCGGGCCGGTCCAGCGTCCAGATTTCCAGGTGTTCGCGGCGGTCTCGGCGGATCAGGGTCATGACGCCGGTGTGCCGCACCCGCAGCCGGGCCGCAACGTCAGCTGTTCCCGGGCCTGCCGCTCAGCCGCGACCAGGCCTGCAAGCCGCCCCCGGCGGGCCCGGGTCCGGTTTCGGTGCGCCGGACGATCCGGCCGGCGACGGGACGCAGCCCGGTCTCTTCCCGCGCCGCCGCCTCGCCGGGCTCGAGGAAGCTCGCCGGTTCGGCCGCTCGCATCGGTTCCGGTTCGATCAAGGCCGGGCCTGGCAGGGCCGGGGGCAGGCCGAGTTCGACGCCGCCCTGTTCGGACCAGCCGCCGTCTCCCGGCCTTGTGGCCGCCATCGCCACCAGAGTCGCTCTCAGCCTCAGCATGACCGTCCCCCGTCATCCGACCATGCCACAGGCCGGCTGTGGGTGCGAGCCGACGCAGCCTGACGGGGGAATCCTGGAGCCCGATTGCAGAACCCCGGTCTTGCGGACCGGGGTTCCGGCGATCGGCGCTAGTCGCGGCGCCGGTCGATCTTGATCGGTACGAAATTCGAAGGGCGGCTGACCACGCGGTCGCTCGCGCCCTGTCGGGTCTTCGGATTGACCAGCATCCCGCCCCACAGGGCGAAGGACATCATGGCGTGCTGAAGACTGCGGTCGTTGGCGTTCATCTCGGCGTCTCCTTCCGCTCGGGCCTGGAAAAGAGACGCGGCGTGCTTTTCGGGAATCTCACCGTCATAGTCGTTTCGCGTCAGCGTCCGGGATAGGCCGGAACGCTGGAAAAAGCAAGAAGTTTTGTTCCGCGGCCGGAGTATATTTCGTATTCATGTCATCTTCCGCAATCGACACCCCCCAAGGCCCGCCGCGCAGCGTCGCCACGCCCTGCGTCAAGGTCTGCATCGTCGACGGGGCCCGGGGGCAGTGTCTCGGCTGCTGGCGCACCCTGTCCGAGATCGCCGCCTGGAGCGGGCTCACGGACGCCGACCGGGTCCGGATCATCGCCGAGCTGCCGGGCCGGGAGGCGGAGGCGGCGGGCCGGCTCCCTTAACCCCCCGCAAACCACGCCCCTTCACCGCATCCCAACCGCCTCTGTGCAACACAGGGCAGGGCCGCAGAAGCGGTGTGTTCACCACGGGCAGAGTATGCGTTTCGACCTCTCCTCCTTCGGCGTCATGGCCCTGGCGGTGGCCTCGGCCCTGACCACGGCCTGGTGGCTGAACCACGCCGGTCCGCGCGGCCAGGCCCAGGCGGCGACGCCCGTCGCCGCCCATGCCGCCGCGGAAGGCGTCCCCGCCCAGGTGCTCAAGGCCGCCGACGGCCACTACTGGGCCGACGCCCGCATCGACGGCCAGGCCGTCCGCGTCATGGTCGACACCGGCGCCAGCGTCGTCGCCTTGACGCCCGCCGACGCCCGGCGGCTCGGCCTGCACCTGACTCCGGCCGACTTCACCGGCACGGTCATCACCGCCTCCGGCTCCGTCCGCGCCGCCCCCGTCCGGCTGGCCGAGGTCGCCGTCGCGGGCGCCCGCGTCGACGAGGTCGAGGCCCTCGTCGTCGAACAGGGCCTGCCGCACTCGCTGCTAGGCATGAGCTATCTGGGGCGGTTGTCCTCTTTCAGCGCAACCCCCGCCGGACTGACGCTGCGACCCTAGGCGAGGACGAGAGACGAGGGTCGAGGGTCGAAAGCGCCCCTCCACTTCCTCAACCCTCGACCCTCAACCCTCGACCCTCGACCCTAAACCGCCTTCACCACCACCGCCGCCGCCGCGACCAGCAGATAGACGGCGAACGCCTTTCTCAGCATGCGCCGGTCGAGCCTGTGCGCCAGCCGCGCGCCCCACGGCGCCACCGCCGTGGTCAGCAGCGCCATCACGATCGCCCCGGGCACATTGACGTATCCCAGCGACAACGGCGGCCGCCCACCCGCGTCCCAGCCGAAGACCACGAACCCCAGGGTCGCCGCCGCGCCTATGGCCAGGCCGAAGCCCGAGGCCGTGGCCACCGCCTGATGGATCGGCCGTCCGCACAGCACCATCATCATCCCGCCGAAACTGCCGCCGCCGATCCCCATCATCGCTGACAGCCCGCCGATCACCGTCCCGGTCGCGCGCCGTCCCCAGCCGGTCGGAAGGTCGCGACGCAGGGTGATCCGCTCCGGCAGCAGCCCCATCTGCGCCGCCACCACCAGCAGACAGACGCCATAGACGATGGCCAGCCCGGCCATGGAGGTGAACCCCGCCACCGCCGCCCCGATCAGGGCGCCCGCGCCGACCCAGGGCGTCCAGGTCCTCAGCGCCGTCTCGTCGACCGCCCCGTGCGTCCGATGCGCCTTCAGCGACCGCCAGGCGGTGGCGACGATGGTCAGCAGCGAGGTCCCGATCGCCGTATGCAGATTGCCCTCGCCGCCGACCCCCAGCACCTCGAAGGCGTAGAAGACCGCGGGCACGATCACCGTCCCGCCCCCGACCCCGAACAGCCCCGCGATCAGGCCGCCGACCAGCCCCGCCGCCGTCAGGGCGGCGAGCAGCATCAGAAGGTCGGGCAGGGCGAGGGAGCCGAACAGCGCAGTCATGGGGCAGCGATAGCGCACATCGAACCCCTCTCCCATCGGGAGAGGGGCAGGGTTGAGGGGGGGGCGCGCCCGCCACCCGCCGCAACCTTCACCGCCCAACCCCGTTCTCTCCGCACAGGGACACCCCCGTCGGAAAGACACACCCCATGACAACCTTCACACACAGCCTGTCGGCCCTCGCCGCCGGCGCCCTGCTGCTGTCCGCCGCCGGCGCCGCCCAGGCCCAGACTCCCTACGGCGGCTACAGCAGCCAGACGAACATGCCGGCCTCGTGCCGCAATGTGCAGCAACTCCAGAACGGCTATGTTTCGGCCGAATGCCAGACCAGCGGCGGCTGGCGCTGGAGCGCGCTGCGCCCGGTCGACTGCCGCTCCTCGATCTCCAACCGCGACGGCGTGCTGACCTGCACCGGCGCGCGCGCCACGGTCGGCGAGCTCTACCCCGATGACAGCGGCTATGGCGGTCAGCCGACCGGCCAGACCCAGGCTCCCGGCGGCATCATCGGCGCCCTGTTGGGGGCCGTGTTTGGCGATTCGTTCGGCAATGACCGGCAGGTCGAGGACGACTACAACCAGGGCCGTCGGCCGCTCTATGAGCGCAGCGCCGATCTGGACGCCCGGATCGACGCCGGGGTGCGCGACGGCTCCCTGAGCCGCACCGAGGCGACCCGGCTGCGCGCCGATTACAACGCCCTTGTCCAGCTGGAGACCCGCTACGCCGCCGACGGCCGCATCACCACCCAGGAGCGCGACGACCTGCGCAACCGCTATCAGGCCCTGTCGCAGCGGGTCGGCGACGCCCGCTACGACGGCGGTTACGACGCCGGCTACGACAGCTGGCGTCCGCTGGCCGAGAGCCGCGCCTCGTTCAACCAGCGCCTCGACGCCGGGGTCCGCAACCGGTCCCTGAGCCGCGCCCAGGCGACCCGTCTGGCGTCCGACTTCAACGCCCTGGTGCAGCTGGAAACCGGCTACGGCCGCAATGGCATCGACGCCCGCGAACGTCAGGATCTGGAAGCCCGCTGGGCCGATCTGAACCGCCGCGTCGGCGATGACTGGCGCCCCGACGGAGGCTACGACGCCGGCTATGGTCAGGACGGCCGCGCCGTCGCCCTGGAGGCCCGCATCACCGCCAACGAGCGCAGCGGTCGGCTCAGCCGCACCGAGGCCGCCCGCCTGCGCGAGGAACTGCGTGACCTGTCCCGCCGCTGGATGGATCTCGAGGCCCGCGTCGACATCCGACGCTAGGGACTGATCGGTTGGGGTGGAATCGCTTCGCGATTCCACCGACGCCGTGAATCAGGCTCCGGGGACTGACGGGCGGATTGTCTTCCGAGACAATCCGCCCCGGTTGCCTTTAGGCTCCCCGCGAGAGGAGCCTGCCGCATGACCGAGACCCCCGCTCACACGGCCCCCGTCGCCGGCAGCCGCTGGCGGCTGATCGGTCCCGGCATCGTCGCCGCCGCCACCGGCGTCGGCGCCGGCGATCTCGTCGCCACCCTCGTGGCCGGGTCGATGTTCGGCTACGCCCTGCTCTGGGCGGCCGTGGCCGGGACCCTGCTCAAGATCTCCCTCGCGGAGGGCGTCGGCCGCTGGTCTCTCGCCTCCGGGCGAACCATCTTCGACGGCTGGTCCAGCCTCGGGCCGGGCTGGTTCGGCGGACGGCTCAACTGGGCCAGCGTCTATTTCGGCGTCTATGTGGTGATCTGGGGCTTCGTCTACGGGGCCACGGCCATGACCGCCTCGGCCCTGCCGCTGGCGGCGCTGCTGGACGGCACGGCCATCGCGCTGGACCTCAAGACCTGGGCCATGATCTGCGGCGTGGTCGGCCTCGTCCTGGTCTGGTTCAACCGTTATCCGGTGTTCGAGAAACTGATGACCGGCCTGGTGGCGGTGATGTTCGTCACCGTCGTCGGTCTCGCCTTCATCGTCGCTCCCGACCTGCCGGCCATGGCGCGCGGTCTGGTCCCGACCCTGCCGGCCGGTTCGGCCTTTTACACCCTCGGCCTGATCGGCGGGGTGGGGGGCACCATCACCCTCGCCGCCTATGGCTACTGGATCGGGGAAAAGGGCTGGCGCGGCCCGGCCTGGATGCGGGTCATGCGGCTGGACAACCGGGTCGGCTACGCCGTCACCGGCGTCTTCGTCATCGCCATGCTGATCGTCGGCGCCGAGCTGCTGCACGCCTCGGGCATCGCCCTCTCGCGCGGCGACCGCGGCCTGCTCGACCTCGACGACGTCCTGCGCAAACGCTTCGGCGATGTGGTGGGGATCATGTTCCTGGTCGGCTTTTTTGCGGCCAGCTTCTCCTCCCTGATCGGGGTCTGGCACGGCGTCAGCCTGATGTTCGCCGACTTCTGGGCCCACGTCCGCGGCCGCGCCGCCGACGCCTCGGCCAAGGGGGAGGGCAGTCCCGCCTTCCGCACCTATCTGCTGTGGCTGACCTTCCCGCCCATGGCCCTGCTGTTCATGGACCGGCCGTTCGGCCTGATCGTAGCCTATGGTGCGCTGGGGGCCCTGTTCATGCCCTTCCTGGCCCTGACCCTGATCTGGCTGCTCAACTCCTCGCGCACCCCGGCCGAGTGGCGCAGCGGCTGGCTCTCCAACGGCATGCTGGCGGCCGGCGGCCTGCTGTTCTGCACCCTCGCGGGCCAGGAACTCATGCGCCTGTTCGGCTAGATCGCCGCTCGGGCCTTGCCGCCTGTGGCGCCGGAGCCACGCCGGCACAATTAAGAATGGTTCGCACTTGCATGAAGGCGAGTCCGGGGCGCAAAACATCTGCGAGCCATTCGCATTTGCATTCCGGAGCCTCCCTTGTACCGCACCCTGACCTCCGCCCTCGCCCTCGTGCTGGCCGCCTCGGCCGCCCCGGCCCTGGCGGGCGCGCCGTCACCCGCTCCGGCGCCGAACCCGACGTCCGAAGACCCGGCCATCCTCAGCCCGATCGTCGTCGTGGGCTCGCGCGCCGAGGCTCGCGCCGTCGGCGGCTCGGCCACCTATCTGGACGAGGCTGCGCTCGAGACCTTCGCCTATGCCGACGTCCACCGCATTATGCGTCAGGCCCCGGGCGTGGTGTTGCAGGAGGAGGATGGTTTCGGCCTGCGGCCCAATATCGGCATTCGCGGTTCCGGCACCGATCGCTCGGCGCGGGTCGCCCTGATGGAGGACGGCGTCCTCATCGCCCCGGCCCCCTATGCGGCCCCCGCGGCCTATTATTTCCCGCGCCTTGCCCGCATGACCGGCGTCGAGATCACCAAGGGCCCCGGGGCGATCAAATACGGTCCGCTGACCACCGGCGGCGCCGTCAACCTGACCTCCACCCCGATCGGCGGCGGCGCCGAAGAGGGTCTGGCCGGCCGGATCAGCCTGCTGGGCGGGGAGTTCGGCTCCATCCGCGCCCATGGCGCCATGGGCGGCTGGATAGCCGCCGGAAACGACTGGCAGGTCGGCGGCCAGATCGAGCTGCTGCACGAACAGTCGGACGGCTTCAAACAGCTGGACAACGGCGGCCCCACCGGCTTCGAGATCGATGACGCCGTCTTCCGCCTCGGCCTGCGCACCGCCCCCGGAGCGGCCGGCATGGCCCAGGCCCTGACCCTCAAATACCAGACCCTGACCGAGCGGTCGGACGAGACCTATCTGGGCCTGACCGTCGCCGACTTCGCCGCCGATCCCTACCGTCGCTATGCCGGCAGCCAGCTCGACGTCATGGATGTCGAGCATGACACCCTGCAACTGACCCACAGCCTCGACGTCACGCCGTCGGTCAATCTGACCACCACGGCCTACCGTCACGACACCACCCGCGCCTGGTACAAGCTCAATGACGTGCGCAACGGCGCCGGGACCGGCTGGGTCGGCATCAGCACCGTGCTCGCCAATCCTGCGGCCCATCCGATCTCCCTCGGCATCGTGCGCGGCGACGCCGGCGTGGTCAGCGGCGCCCAGGGCCTGCGGGTCCGCAACAACAACCGCGTCTATGCTTCCGAGGGGATCCAGTCGGTCCTGACCACCCGGTTCGACACGGGCGGCCTCAGCCACGCGCTCGAACTGTCGGCCCGCTATCACCAGGACAGCGAGGACCGCTTCCAGCGCGACGACATCTACCGCATGAATAATGGCGTCATGGAGCTGACCACCCGCGGCGTCGACGGCGCCCAGGCCAACCGCGTGGCCGAGGCCGAGGCCTGGGCCTTCTTCATCCGCGACACCATCCGCGCCGGTCGCCTGACCCTGACGCCCGGCCTGCGCTATGAATCGATCGACCTGCGCCGCATCGACTATCCGACCAGCCCGCCCGGACGCGCCGCCCCGACGGCCGTGATCGAGAGCGGTTTCGACGTCTGGATCCCGGGCGTCGGCGCGACATACCAGCTGACCGACAGCGTTCTTCTGGTCGCCGGGGCCCATCGCGGCTTCAGCAACCCCGGGCCCGGCTCCGACGCCGATCCCGAGACCTCGTGGAACTATGAGGCCGGCCTGCGCTACGACGGCGCCGTCTCGCTCGAGGCGATCGCCTATCTCAACGACTACGACAATCTGCTGGGCAGCTGCACGGCCTCCACCGGCGGCGGCTGCGTCATCGGCGACCAGTTCTCCGGCGGCGCGGTCGAGGTGCGCGGTCTCGAGGTCACCGCCTCATGGGACGCCGGCCAGGCCCTCGGCCGCGGCTTCGGCGTGCCGTTGTCGCTGGTCTACACCCTCAGCGACGGGGAGTTCATGACCAGCTTCAGCTCGGCCTATGGGCCCTGGGGCGTGGTCGCGTCGGGCGACGAACTGCCGTATCTGCCGCGCCACCAGCTGACCCTCAACGCCGGTCTCGATTTCGACCGCTGGAGCCTCGACGCCAGCATCAATCGCGTCTCGGAAACCCGCGCTGTGGCCGGCTCCGGCCCGATCGCCGCCGGCGACCGGATCGACGGCCGCACCCTCATCGACCTCGCCGCCACGGTCGCCCTGACGGATCAGGCCTCGCTGTTCGCCAGCGTCCAGAACCTCACCGACGAGGTCTATAACGTCAGCTTCTCCCCGGCCGGCGCCCGCCCCGGCGCCCCGCGTCTGGCCATGGCCGGGGTGCGGCTCCGCTTCTGACGACGGAGGGGCGGTCGGGCCGCGCGTCCAACCGCCCCCTAGCCGAGCGGGGGCCCGCCCCCTACCTTGCGTTCATGAACCGTTCCAGTTCGCCCCCCAAGGGCTCCGCCCCGCGCACGACCAAGCCGGTCCACATCCCCGGCCAGCTGGCGGAGGCCCCGGCCGCCTTCCTCCGCGACGAGGACGGCAAGCCGCCGCGCATGTCGGTCAAGACCCCGAACCTGCCCATGTTCGCCCCCGTCACCGGCCCGCGCCTGACGCCGGAGGAGGCCCCCGGCAAGCCGTCCGACTGGACCCCGCACCGTCCCGACCGTCCCGCCGGCCGCAGACACATCCCCTTCCGGCTGGAGACGAAATACACCCCCGCCGGCGACCAGCCCGCCGCCATCGCCGAACTTGTCGCCACCGCCGCCACCGGCGAACGCGATCAGGTCCTGCTCGGCGTCACCGGCTCGGGCAAGACCTTCACCATGGCCAAGGTCATCGAGGCGACCCAGCGCCCGGCCCTGATCCTGGCCCCCAACAAGACCCTCGCCGCCCAGCTCTATTCCGAGTTCAAATCCTTCTTCCCCGACAACGCGGTCGAGTATTTCGTCAGCTACTACGACTACTATCAACCCGAAGCTTATGTACCGAAATCAGATACTTACATCGAAAAGGACTCGTCCATAAACGAGCAGATCGACCGCATGCGCCACTCGGCCACGCGGGCGATCCTCGAGCGGGACGACGTCATCGTCGTCGCCTCGGTCAGCTGCATCTACGGCATCGGCTCGGTCGAGACCTATACGGCCATGACCTTCACCCTGAAGGTCGGGGACCAGATCGATGAGTCCAAGCTCCGCGCCGACCTCATCGCCCTGCAGTACAAGCGCAACGACGTCCATTTCGACCGCGGCATGTTCCGCAAGCGCGGCGACGTCATCGAGATCTTCCCCGTCCACATGGAAGACCGCGCCTGGCGCATCCAGCTGTTCGGCGACGAGCTGGAATCGATCCAGGAGTTCGACCCCCTGACCGGCAAGAAGACCGCCGACCTCGAGGAGATCACCGTCTACGCCGCCAGCCACTATGTCACCCCGCGCCCGTCGCTGAACCAGGCCATCACCGGCATCAAGGCCGAGCTCAAGGAGACGCTCGACTGGATGGTCGAGAACGGCAAACTGCTGGAGGCCCAGCGCCTCGAGCAACGCGTGCGCTTCGATCTGGAGATGATGGAGGCCACCGGCTCCTGCGCCGGCATCGAGAACTACAGCCGCTGGCTGACCGGCCGCGCCCCGGGCGAGCCCCCGCCCACCTTCTTCGAATACATCCCCGACAACGCCCTGCTGTTCGTCGACGAGAGCCACGTCACCGTCGGCCAGATCAGCGGCATGTACCGCGGCGACTACCGCCGCAAATCCACCCTCGCCGAATACGGCTTCCGCCTGCCCAGCTGTATCGACAACCGCCCGCTGAAGTTCGACGAATGGGACGCCATGCGGCCCCAGACCCTGTTCGTCACCGCCACCCCCGGCCCGTGGGAGATGGAGCGCACCGGCGGCGTCTTCACCGAACAGGTCATCCGTCCCACCGGCCTGATCGACCCCCCGGTCGAGATCCGCCCGGTCAGCGGCCAGACCCGCAACCAGGTCGACGACGTCATCGATGAGGTGAAATCCGTCGCCCGCGCCGGCTATCGCTCCCTGGTCACCGTCCTGACCAAGAAGATGGCCGAGGACCTGACCGAATACATGCACGAACAGGGCGTCCGCGTCCGCTACATGCACTCCGACGTCGACACCATGGAGCGGATCGAGATCCTGCGCGACCTGCGCCTCGGCTCCTTCGACGTCCTGATCGGCATCAACCTGCTGCGCGAGGGCCTCGACATCCCCGAATGCGGCCTGGTCGCCATCCTCGACGCCGACAAGGAGGGCTTCCTGCGCTCCGAGACCTCCCTGATCCAGACCATCGGCCGCGCCGCGCGCAACGTCGACGGCCGCGTCATCCTCTATGCCGACCGCATCACCGGCTCGATGGAGCGCGCCATCGCCGAGACCAACCGCCGCCGCGAAAAGCAGGAGGCCTATAACGCCGAACACGGCATCACGCCCGAGTCGGTCAAGCGCGACATCCGCGAGATCATGGCCAGCCCCTATGAGAGCCGCGCCCTCGACAAGCTGACCGCCCCGGGCATGAAGGAGGAGTCCAAACCCTTCACCGGCTCCAACTTCCAGGCCGCCCTCAAGGACCTCGAAGGCCGCATGCGCAACGCCGCCGCCAACCTCGAGTTCGAGGAGGCCGCCCGCCTGCGCGACGAGATCAAGCGGATGAAGCTGATGGACCTGGAGTTCGCCAATGAGGTGCTGACCGCCGAGGGGGAGCAGGTCGACAAGTCCGCCCCGAAACGCTGGCGGGCCGATGCGGCGGCGGAGAAGGCGGAGGCGTTCCGGAAGAGCAGGCTGTAGGGGGGAAGATAAAGGTGAAGAGCTAGTTGGAAAAGCGAGGAAAAATCGGCTTCCAAGCCCGATGAGAACTCTTGGAGCTATTACGGAGTACGGGAAGGCTGTTATTCGGCGTATTGTTCGGAAAGACTAAGGCCAGCCCCTGGTTGTCAAAGCCAAGCGGCGTCCGCTTTTCTATATGACTGCCTATGTCCTCACATAACGCCTTTGCCCGTTGTCTCTGCTCGTCATTTTTCCAATGACTATTCTGTGGATCGAAAGCATAGGCGTCTGGACCAAGAATCTCGCCCATCCGGAAATCAGCGTCAATGCCTTGGAGCTCCCCGAGCGCCTTGCGGATTCTACGGTCCGCCTCGCGAGTGCCCACCAGTGTGGCAATGAGAAATTTAAGTCCGGTGGAACGCAGTTCACTTCCGTTGTCAGCACAGAACTGCTCGATCTTCCCTGCAAAGGTACCCCCTGTTCCGGCTATATCGTCAATAGCTACGACTGCACGAGGCAGACCATACTTATCGACATGCTTCGCAAACCCCGTTTTGAAGCTTTCCTTTGGGACGATGCAGTCAACCGAAATCTTATTTTCTTCTGCAAACAGGCCTGTATAAAACTGGCCACTCTTTCCTTCGCCATCGAGGTAAGTGAGTACGACATCTTTGCGCCGGTCATGAAGCTTCTGCATCACGTAGGGCGGAAGGTCTTGCTTCAAGGTGGCATACGCGCTGCGTAGGCGGAATCGGATATCCGGCTCACTCATCACGCGGGTGGCCCGCAGTACCTCGAAAAGGAGCCGCTGGTCTCGATGCCCGGGCACTTGCTCGAACCACGCGCGAATATCATCAGCAGAAATATGCTGTCCGCGGAAAGGAGGCCAAGACTGGGATAGCACCACCACCTCGTCAGACCGGACTCTCGCCGCCTCTTCGTCCGCCCGTACGGACGCAGAAAGTTCTTCGCTAAGGGAATCAGACACAAGCTTAGCATAGCCGACGTCTACGAGCCAGTTTTTGAACAGCGGAAGTTGGAAATCGTATATTCCATAGCTTTCAGTCAGGACGTCTCGCCGAACAAAATCGTTCAGAACAGGCTCAATTTCAGAGTTCGAGAGCAGACTCTGCCCTTTGTTATTAGCAATAACTTCCAAAGTAAGAGTGGCGCCGTTTCGCAATGCGCGTGCCATTGCAACGAGGACTCGACTCCGCCTCAATATCTCTGGCTCACGTTCTTCCGCAGGCTTGAAAATCCCATCCTGCCAAAGATGAACAAAGGCGTTTGCTTCTAAAGACGACAGCCGAAGGTCGGCTGCTTCTGAAACCTCCCGTGAAGTAATATCAGCATCGCGGGACTTGTATGCTTCACGGGCCGTAGCGGCGCAAACTATATTGGTAAAATATGGATTGCCGTTTGTAATATTGAATACTTCGGCCACACCATCGTCGTTCCACGTCAAATGAGGCTCAGATGGTTGTCTTACTAGCTTCTGATAGTCAGGCCAGTCTTCAGATCGAGAGAAGTAGCTGAGATTTATACCAGAAAATCTATTGAGTTTTTGCCCCTGCCTTTCCATCACAAACGGCATATTCTCGCCACCGACCAGAACCATCGCCATGTTCCGACAGCCAGAAATCGCTCGAATATTTGCGAAGAACGTCTCAGCAAGATTACCAAATAAGTAAAGCTCTTGATGAATTTCATCAAACTCATCAATTATAACAACGAATTTCTTGTCGGGGCGCAATTCCTTCAGTAGATTTGACAGTTTTATAAGCGGAGATAGGGTGCCGTCGAAGTTGCCCTTTTGATATGAAATGCTCTGGGGAAGATTAAGCGTCAAAAATTCTTCTATATGCTCGCCCAGAGATTTTAGGGACGCGCGCGGGTCCTCGTTGGCTATGGAGCCCCACAGAATCTCTACAATTTCAATATTCGAATCTTTGAGCTTGGCATGCTCCGCACATGCTCTAGCAAGAGATGTCTTTCCTACGCGTTTTTGACCGGTAATGTAAAAAGACTCCATCGGAGATCTAAGTATCTTGCTTGATAAATTCTTTACCAAGTCCTCTCGACCTACGAAGGCGTCTCCTTCGGCCGGATCAGTACTATAGGGGTGCCAGATTTCCAGCGATGGCCAATCAACATCGGCCCGTTGTGCGGTGGCGCAGAAATCGAACAGATCTGATTTCCGTTCAGCGCGGCCCATTTCGCCCCATTCAGCGAGAACTGATCCCTTGAAGTCGGCCGTAGGTTCCACAATTAGTGCTGAAATGCTGACCGAAAAATCTCCCGGCAGCACATCACCCAGTTGAACCGGCTGAGCCGACACCGCGACTGCATCAGTATCGCTTACGGGAGTGATGCTGACATCCAAAGCAATGCCTGGCCCCGCGTTTCGAAGGGGGATCCGGATCTCGATATCGCGCCCTTCTTCGTGAAGCGGGTATTTCTTTTGAAGGGGGTCGACACTCTCGCTGGCGAGCACGATGTCAGCGGTGAAACGTCCTTGAGTCGCTTTTACAAAATCACCAAGGGCTACTTCAGCCGCGGATAGTAAGGGCGCGGCAAAGTCGTGGAATAGAAAAGAGCCATTCTCACTGCCCACGCGGCGCGCATTAGATATGGCTGAAATACATTCGTCGATATCGCTTGTGAGGCTAGAGCTTTCAGCGGCAACTTTGCCGAGTTTGGAGATTACTGTCTCTAAAGAGGCGCGAATTTCTGATAGACGAAAAGGTTCGCCGTACATCCGGACGATGCTGTGGTTTAGGGCCGCGAGGATATCTCCTTTAGCGGATACTATAGTTTCAATGCCGATATAATGCCGCGCAAGTGGTGAGAGGATGACGCATATTCTGCTGTGTGCTGCCTCAAGTTTTGCGAACTTTTCGAACGTTTGGGTCTTGGATTCAACGTCAAAGAACTTCGTGAACTGGGGGTTGGTATTGTCTGCAAGTTCACAAATGCTTCTTTGATACCCCATAGAGCCATTGCCAGGAGGGATCAGACCGCTAACGGCCAAGCAGCGCAGAATCACAAATAAAGCTTGGCTACCCAGCCCGGTCCTCGCGAGCGCATCAATCGCGTCGGTAGTGGATCCCGCCGCTGGCACCCCGGCTTCCGAGAACAGAATCTCCCGGAGAATACCTCTGGGAACTTTGAGCGATTCCTCATCAGTGGCCTTCTTGATGCCCGCCTCAAGGGCCGGCAGGAGTTCGACGTTCTGTAGTTGCATTTGCCGCCAGCCACACTTTCGGGGAGGTTAGGATGGTGGACAAGGAATGTGCAAGAACCGATCTTCCACCGACGGTCGTATGTGGGCAGCGGTTCACATGTCGGCAGGATAACCCCTGACCCCTGACCCATCACCCGCTACGGTGGCCGCATGGGGCAGGACGACAGTCACTGGTGCGAGCTCAGCTTCGCCGAACCGGCCGTCGTCTTCAAGGGGCCGACCCGGACCGCGCGATCGGTCACCGAGGCCCGGGTCGCGCTGCACGGCTTCTGTCCCAATTGCGCCGCCGACCGCCCCACCTGATCCTTCTCCCCTTGCGGGAGAAGGTGGCAGGCGAAGCCTGACGGATGAGGGGTCGCACTGGCGG
>Ga0207951_100211_pt1 | contig 36144 bp, 38 predicted proteins | sample Subbio12Aug_8Bad_FD_184830 | JGI IMG/M metagenome (GOLD analysis project Ga0207951, IMG submission 184830) | Serpentinite rock and fluid subsurface biosphere microbial communities from McLaughlin Reserve, California, USA - CR12Aug_8Bad (SPAdes) | ecosystem: Environmental > Terrestrial > Deep... | reverse complement strand
TCTTAGGCTCACCCACTCTTTTGTAGCCGAATAGTACGCCGCGGACGAGCCCGCCACACTGACGACTATCTGCTCAAGGCCCGTGCTTTGATACATAACCGTACGCAATTTATCAGGAGCTAAAAACCACTGCCTGACTTGATAAATCTGACCGCCAATTTCCATATCTGCTTCCAGCTGATAGGACTCTACCTCATAGATTTTTTCAAGCATCAACTCAAGCAAACTAGTTCTAGTTTGCCGGAACGTACATCCGGCAACACTTATTACCAGTACCACTACCAACACACCACACAACCAACACCTCACAAAAACACCTCACAATATAATGCCACCTGAGGTTATTATGACTTAGTTTGGCTGTGGATACTCTTACTCTAAAGTGACTGCACATGCCACTGCCAAGCCTGCGGCATGAGATATTGAGAGCTTAACGGTTGTTATGCCGCGGGATAAGGCAATTTCTGCGGCCTTGCCACGCAGATCAACTGATGGAGCACCTAAGGCATCACGCGAAATACAAATGTCCGTCGGACCAAATCCGTTATAACCTGAACCTAGGGCCTTTGCTACCGCTTCCTTAGCAGCCCACAGACCGGCTAGAGTTTCTGCGTTCCCGCCTTGCTCCCCTTGGGCCAAGAGTTTCTCCAGAAATTTATCGCCATATTTCTCACGCATTCCAGAAATGCGTTCGATAGGAGTAATATCAATACCAATACCGATCACTTTTGGTCACTCCTCTACGGTTCCTCGTTCCTCATGCTCATGCTCAGCGCTCAGTGCTCACTGCTCAGTGCTCACTGCTCAATGCTTATTGCTCACTACCTGACCCTAAGTCATACTTTCTACTGGCTAATAACCACAAAGGAGTTGACACCATTGGCACATAATACCACGCGCGACGGTTATTCTCAGCTCACACAACGGTTAAATAAGCTGCCCCAAGGCGCCCCACCTTCGGAACTATTGTACCAGATTTTGCGTTTGTTATTTTCACCGTATGAAGCTGAACTAGTGGCGAGATTACCAGTTGTGCCCTTTACTGCTATCACTGCAGCTAAGAGGTGGAAACTTCCTGTGGGCAAAGCTCAGAACATTTTGGAAAAGCTCTGCTCGCGAGCTCTCCTTCTTGATGCGGAACAAAAGGGAGAAGTAGTTTACACTCTTCCCCCTCCCATGGCAGGGTTTTTTGAGTTCTCACTTATGCGGGTACGAGGTGACGTAGACCAAAAACTGCTAGCTGAACTATTCTACCAATACCTCAATGTAGAAGACGAATTCGTAAAAGATCTTTTTTCGCTTGACCCTCCTCTCGGCAGAGTATTCGTTAACGAGAGCGCTCTAGAAGACAACGGTGTGTATATCCTTAGCTTTGAGCGGGCTAGCGAAGTAATCAAGACTGCTTCACATATCGGCGTGGGGATGTGTTACTGTCGTCATAAAATGGAGCACGTTGGAGAGTCTTGCGATGCACCCCTGAATATCTGCCTCACCTTTGGTACCACTGCTGCCTCTTTGGCAAGACACGAATACAACAGGTTAGTAGACAAGAGTGAAGGGCTCGAACTCTTAGCACAGGCCTATGAGCATAATTTGGTACAGTGTGGTGAAAATGTGCGCCAAAATGTATCCTTTATCTGCAACTGCTGCGGCTGTTGTTGCGAGGCTCTCGTAGCTGAGCGCAAGTTCTCTATGCTTAGACCTGTCCACACAACCAACTTTCTACCAAAACTACAGCAGGAAGAGTGCACTCTTTGTGGTAAGTGCGTTAGAATCTGCCCACTAGGGATTATTAGCATAGACGAGGAGGTGCGTATAGACGGAGAACGTTGTTTGGGGTGTGGCGTATGCATACGCGCCTGTGGTTTCTCTGCCCTTCAGCTAACGCCTAGAGCCGCTAGGGTGATAACTCCACTTAACTCAGTGCACAGAATACTACAGAACGCTATAGATAAAGGCACCCTCGAACAACTCGTGTTTGATAATCAAGTTCTCTTCAGCCATCGGGCTTCTGCCGCACTACTGGGAGCTATATTAAAACTGCCTCCGGCTAAGCAGTTGCTAGCAAGCAAGCAGTTCAAGTCACAGTACCTAGAATCTTTAATAAAACGCTTCTCAAGATAGAACCGCCACGCTCCTACTACGCCAGCACTGAATGCTATAAGATAGGGGGGTTCCGCAGAACTCCCCCTACATACAGGTCTCTCTATACTACTGTATTTTAACATGTGTGTTCAGTATAATCAGTGATCTCAGGGATACCTGTCCCCCTCCTCAGCCTACTCCACCGTCACGCTCTTGGCGAGATTACGAGGTTTGTCGACATCAGCGCCACGAGTTACAGCGGCGTAATAGGCTAAAAGTTGTAGCGGAACTACGGAGAGCATCGGTGCTAGCAATGGGTCGGTTTCTGGCAGCCTAATCTCCACGTCAGAAATAGTACCTGTTACGTCGGCACAGCAACTACTAATGCTGACGGTGTATCCCCCACGGGCTCGCACCACCTCTACGTTACTAACCATTTTCTCTTGCAGCTCCGCCTGTGTAAACAAACATATTACAGGCGTGCCTGCAGTTATTAACGCTAGAGTGCCGTGCTTAAGCTCACCCGCTGCATATGCTTCGGCGTGAATGTAAGAAATCTCTTTAAGTTTAAGTGCGCCCTCTAGAGCCACGTTGAAGTCAAGTCCACGGCCGATGAAGAACACATGCTCACTCTTAGCCACGTGCTCGGCCACAGCCTTGATTTTTTCCGCCTGCGCGATAATCTCTCCTACCTGCAGGGGTATCTCTCTTAGACCCCTCAGCAGTTCTTGTGCCCTTGTTACCTTGAGGGTCTTGCGCCCTAGACCTAACTCAATAGCCATTAAAGTGAGAGCGGCAAGCTGTGTAGTATATGCCTTGGTAGAAGCTACCGCAATTTCTGGCCCGGCCCAGGTGTGGAGAACGTGCTGCCCTTCACGAGAGACCGAGCTTCCCACTACGTTAGTAATTGCAACGACTGTACAACCCTGGCACTTAGCCTCGCGCAGTGCTGCCAAAGTATCGGCTGTTTCACCTGACTGGCTGATGATTATTACTAGGTCATTGGGATTAAGCACTGGTTGACGGTATCTAAACTCCGATGCATAGTCTACTTCAACATGAATACGGGCCAGTCGCTCAATAAGCGTTTTTCCTACCAGCCCCGCATGATAAGCCGTACCACACGCTACCACCACAACCCGGTTAATACCCTTAATCATGTCGGATGTTAGACCGATTTCTTCAGCGAGGTTTGTGCCTTGCTCTAGGATACGGCCCGATAGGGTATCGCGGAGAGCTTTCGGTTGTTCATGTATTTCCTTAAGCATGAAGTGATCAAATCCAGCTTTTTCTGCAGCGACTTCATCCCAGGTGACTGTGAAAATATCTTTTTCGATTTCTTTCCCCTCTCGATAGAAGCTCACGCCAGAGCTCCTGAGTACGGCCAAATCACCGTCATCCAATACAACTGTTTGCCTCGTATACGGGAGTAACGCTGGTATATCCGAGGCTAAGAAGTTCTCGCCTTGGCCTAAGCCAATGATAAGCGGACTATCTTGCCGATATGCTATAACCGTATTGGGATCTTCTGACGTGACAACTGCTAAAGCGTACGCACCGCGCAGCTTGGCAACTACCTCAAATACGGCTGTTGCCAAGTCCCCTGCATAAACCTCCTCTAGCAGATGAGGTAATACTTCAGTATCTGTCTCAGTGACGAACCTATGCCCACGTGCCATTAGCTCACGGCGTAACTCGTTATAATTTTCAATTATGCCGTTGTGGACAACAGCAAAACGTGGCGTGCAACCGGTGTGGGGGTGAGCATTGACATCGTTGGGTGCCCCATGAGTGGCCCATCGTGTATGCCCAATACCGAGGCGAGCATCACGGTGAGGGTTGGCGCTAAGATAACCCTCTAGGACAGATAACCGTCCAGCGTGTTTCTCTACAAATAACTCTTGCTCATTAAATAAGGCGATACCCGCGGAATCATAACCGCGATATTCTAAACGGCGCAGGCCGTCGATAATTACATCTTCGGCTGCCCGTTGACCTACGTAGCCAACTATGCCACACATAAAGTGTCCTCCTATCAAATATGGACTTCTCGGACTGCTTTACTCCTTGTCCGGTAAATTACTCTCCCGTTTTAAAAGTAAAGCTACGGTCGCCCGCAGACCGGGGGGCATCCGCCGAATTTCGATAATCCCCCACCTCGTCAGCACCTTGGCAGGATGTGATTGTTTAGAGCGTAGCGCTCTCAGCTTTCCGCTCTCAGCTCTTAAAGCGGATAGCGGTTAGCGGATAGCGAGCTCCCCACAGTCGTGCCTAACATCTTTAGTCAAGGGCTCAGGCGCTTACAGTTTATTCAACGCATCGACAACGACATTTGCTGACTCAACAGCTAAATCCTCTGTTTCGGCTTCGACCATTACGCGAACTATACGCTCAGTACCAGAAGGGCGCACTAAAATACGACCCCGGCTTTTAACCATGATCTCTGCCTTCTCTATCGCCTCCTTTACGTCAAAATTGTTCATAGCCTGGCATTTATCACGAACTGGGACATTTATAAGCACTTGCGGATAACGTTTTAGCCCAGCAGCTAATTGTTTTAAAGAAGCCCTCGCTTGAGACATAGCTTTTAATAACATAACTGCTGTGAGCATCCCGTCACCAGTGGTGCTGTGGTTAAGGAAGATACAATGGCCAGACTGTTCTCCCCCCAATACCGCGCCACAGGCCAACATTTCTTGTAGAACATATCGGTCTCCGACAGAGGCACGGATTAGGGAAATATCCTCACGCTGTAAAACAGCATCAAGACCAAGGTTACTCATGACGGTGCCTACCACCAGTTTGTGATTAAGGTCGCCTGTTTGTTTAAGGTACATGGCACAAATATGCAGCATATTGTCGCCATCAACAATTGCACCGTCTGCATCACAAGCGATAAGACGGTCGGCATCGCCATCAAACGCTAGGCCTAGATCAGCCCCTGCCTCTATAACTCTACCAGCAAGAGCCTGGGGGTGGGTCGAACCAGACTTTACGTTTATGTTAATACCGTTAGGTACAGCATTTATAGCCACAACTTTTGCACCGAGAGCATTTAGTAGGCGAGGCGCCAAGTTGAAGCTCGCTCCATTAGCAGCGTCCACTACAACTTTAAGCCCCTGCAAAGATATTGCAGCTGTATCCTTAAGATATTGAAAATACTGCTCCTGCATACCTGTGTCGATGCTGTATGTGCCAACAGAATCACCTGTTACACGTATAGCGCCTGCGGGGCTGCGCACTAGTGCCTCGATCGTATCCTCTACGGCGTCAGGAAGCTTAAAACCGGCATGCGTAAAAAACTTAATGCCATTGTCTATAGCAGGGTTATGGGATGCCGATATCATAGCGCCAATGGTGGCCGATCCATTCTTAGTGAGATAGGCCAACGCCGGGGTAGGCAATACGCCTAGGTCTACCACATTAGCTCCTGCAGACATGCACCCTGCGGCTAGCGCAAGGGCAAGCATATCACCAGAGACCCTTGTGTCTCTGCCTATGTAAATTAAGGGGACGTCAGTCTCCGTGCTTAGTGCAGATACAACTGCCCGCCCTAAGGAAGTCGCAAGTTCTGGGGTTAGTTCGGTATTAGCTTTGCCGCGGATTCCATCGGTACCAAATATACGCATGGTTTGTCTCCTTTCAAAACGGTCATAAGTCATAAGTCACTAGGGGATTGCCGCCAAGGGGCTTTAAGGTGTAGGGGCACGACATGTCGTGTCCGCCAACCCAGCCGCCAGAGGGCTGTGGGCTTTAAGGGTAAGGCTTTAGGCTTTAGGCTTTAGAAGAGCATATAGAGATTAAGTCTCCTTCAGACAACATACTCCAGTCATCAGAAGACCGTTCCTCTGAAGACTTAAGGCTGATGACCCTCTACGAAGTACTAAGTACGAGGTACTAAGCACGCTCTCCCGTGTACTGTGTACCGTGTTCTGTGTACGATCTCCACTAGGGAACAAAGAACCAGGAACGACATCAGTCTGCTATGCTCCATGCGCCAACTTCTCGCCTACGGCTTCGATACCACTATCATACGAATTAGGATATTGGAGGGTGCAACAAGATAACCACCCGGAGGCGCTTGGGGTGTAATTTCTACAGTAGTGTCCTTCACCACCTCAGATGTATCTACTGAGAGAACTATATTCCCTATCTCCTGAAGCCGCTCGGGACTAGCCGCGACCTCTAGTCCTGGAATATCCACCTCAAAACGCACCTCTTGAACTCCAGGCGCGTAACCACCCTCACCCATAACCTCTAGTGGCACCATCTTTGTAGGATAAATGGGTTGCCGATATTGCACATGAGGGGGGTTAACGGATAGTTGTAGAGCCTGCCCTTGAGTACTAATGGGCTCTAGTGGGAAACTTGCCGAAAAGGAATCCCTAAGACTTGAGACATCAAGCTCTATAATGAAAGGTGCTAGGTTGCCAACTGCGCTACGACCGCCGGTGACTACTACCGTAGCAGGTTCCACTGCCCCGGCGGGAGCGTAATATCCCGCTGGAGGAACTCCGGTTAAGGAGAGAACCACTGGCACTTGGGTGGAAATTATCTGCTCCATGACAACCTGCACTCGAGACGGATTGGCACTAAGCACCTCGACCCCAGCCGGTAGTTCTACGCGAATGTTTAGATCGTGGGTACCTTCTCTTAACGTACGCAAGTCCACATAAGCCACTAGGTCCTGCACAGTGAGTCTGTTCAGAACATCCTGAGGGGCTCTAACATTTAAGGTTGTCGTATATGCAATAGAACGTACTAAGTCAAACTCAGCTGCACGATTGCGGGTCTCTATTGCCACTCCCGCGAAACGTCGAGAATTAGTGTCGGCTTGCCGCACCGGATCCGACGTAGATTTAACAAAGAACCACAACGCCAACGCCAAAACGAGGGCCAATACATGGTGAGCAATATTATCTCGACGAAATATCTTTTTCACGCTTTCGCCCCCCATTGCAGGAAGGCAGATACCCGCTCTGTTTTTAGCCCTTCTAGCAACAACTGCTCCAATGCTTTAATATCTATGTTACGAGTTAGCCGGCCGCCTTCAGCCAGAGAGATCTTGCCTGTCTCCTCTGAGGCTACCAGCGCCAATGCATCTGTCTCTTCTGTTACCCCTATCGCCGCTCGATGCCTAGTGCCCAGCTCCTTGTTGATGTCTGGGTTGACTGACAGAGGCAGATAACAACCTGCTGCAGTCAAACGACCATGCCTAATGATGACTGCGCCGTCGTGGAGCGGCGTATTAGGAATGAAAGTATTTGTTAACAGCTCTGCTGTTACTAATGCGTCCATAGCTATGCCTGTTTCGGTGTATTCGGTCAACCCTGTCTCTCTCTCCAGAATAATGAGGGCCCCAATGCGCTTTTTGCTGAGTATACCCACCGCTTGAACGATAGACGTCACCAATGGCTCTACCTCTAGTGGATCTGGGATGAAATTGATACGCTTGCCAAAAAAACGGGCCCGCCCAAGTTGTTCTAGTGCCCGCCGTAGTTCTGGCCAGAACAGTATAGGGATCGCAATCAAACCCGCTTGAATAGCCCTAGTTAGCAACCAATTCAGAGTCCACAATCCAAACCGGTCACTTAATACGGTAGTGATAAGTAGCACCACGAGGCCCTTAATAAGCTGCACCGCGCGAGTGTCACGTATAAGGTTGATCAGTCGATAAAAGACGTAATACATTATTGCAATATCAATTAGGTCAATCAGCCTCACTTGGGCTAGAACTTGGCGAATCGTATTCCACATAGTCGTCACCTCCTTTGCCTGTGTCAAGCAAGAGGCATCCGGCTGCGGATGCCTCTTGCCATTCAATAGCTTATTGCCGTAGCTTCCGCAAAATACCCTCAAAAAACCCTTCTTTACGTCGGTGGGCTTCCTGGGAGACAATCGGCACTCTAGCCTGCCCAGTCCTTGCGGCTCTAATAGTATCCACCACTTGAACGGAGTCACTGCGAGCTTCAGCGCCCAGATGATCAACATCCGAGTCCAGAAGAGCGAATGTCAACAGGGCCCCCTGCCTATGAAAAGCGCCGGGGTCCTCACGATACACCTTCGTCCAAGTATGGAGAGCCAAGGTAGTATGGCCCAAGCGAAAATCTGCCAACCCTCGTAGCACTTCAAAATCAGCATCATTGGCGTTGCCCTGCTCTATAGGATTATCACGCCTGGAATCAAGTGATACCACGGTATCCGGGACTTGAGGGCTAACCTTGCCACCTACACAAAGATCCTTAGCTTCTTGATAGCGCTCTAACTTCATAAGCAGCCATACCATGTTCATGCGAGCATAATCACTAGTAGGCTCAACCTTCAACAAGCGTTCCCACTCACTGTAGGCGGCATCTGGTTTGTGCTGCGAAGCCCAGTAGTTAGCACGCGCAAGATAAGCCGGCAGGTATCGAGGGTCAACTTCGAGTGCCTTGTTCCACTGGACCATGGCCTCATCGCCCTTATTATTCTTGGCACTCGATAACCCCATGTTATAGTAAGGATGTGGGCTACTAGGTTCTGCAGCCACTGCCTTCCTCCAAATACGAGCGGCATCCTCTGCGCGGCCTGCTCGGTCATAAGCCTCGCCGAGGTTCAACATTGTAGTTAAGTCGGCTGGAGCCAATTGATGCGCCCTCTCAAAGTTCTTTAGGGCCTCGTCCATCCTGTCCATACGCATCAATGCCAAACCCATATTAAACCGAACCGTCCCATCTTCACGACCGATCTCCATTACCCTGTTACCGTAGGCGACACATTCTTCAAAGTCGCCGCGGTCAAGACTAACAGCACAAAGGTTAAGCAGCGGTTTAGGGTCCTTGGGCTGTCTTTGAGCAGCCTCTTCCCATTCACTTTTAGCGTTATCTAGTTCCCCTTTTAGCACATAGACTTCAGCCAACACATTGTTGACCAGGGCGTTATCAGGTTGAAGACTCTTTGCCTTGCGTAGATTTAGTAAAGCAGCATCTATCATGCCGCGAAGTGCGTAGACCTTACCAAGAAAGTAGTAGGCATTCGCATTGCGTTTGTCTAACTCTAAGACGCGTTTCCAAGACTCAACTGCTTCGTCCAGAAGGCCTTTCTCAGCGTAAGCAATGCCAAGTAAATAATGACTTAAGGCGTGGCGAGGCGCCAATTCTATTGAGTTCTTAAAGTGACTTATGGCGTTTTCATATTCCCTCTTCTCCATTAGAGCCACCGCTAGATCATGATGAGCCGTAGCGTTCTTGGGGTTCTTTGCGAGGACGTCTTCACAGACGCGGATTATCTTGTCTAACTGCTCTTGTGATATCTTTCCGTTCACGATGCTTACCTCCCCCAAAATATACACGAATGCTACAGGTAGTATTTAGCTACACACATTTTAATATCCTGCACAGAAGTGAAAAAAGAGGCACAAGCCCCTTACTTCCACGCTCCTCTGACATAGGACTTCGCATCTTGGCGTATCTGATCAATCCCAAATTTCAGGCGTTCTAACCAAGACGACTTGACAACATCTACACTACCTGCTACTGTTCCACTGCTCTCTAAGGTATAGCCGCTACTGACCAAGTGAACATTCCCATCCACGGTACCTAGAATCTTAAGATGACCGTGATAAACCCGTATATCACCGGAGATAATAGCTCCCTCGGGTACAATTATCGTACTATCGATTATAGTAAACTGCGCATTGAGGTCACTTGACTCAACAATTGGCCGTGGTGATTCCACTAAAATATACAGAGGCGAACCTAGCAACAGCACTAAGGCTGCCACAGCGCCAACCACCCGTATGCGGGGACTTAGATATGAATAGCGCGGCATTGCTTTTGCATAATTCTTGGGCAGCTTTTTAAGCAGGGCTTCCGTAAACCCATGCGGGGCTCTCACTTGGGGACAGTCTTGCAGGGCCTCTTCAAGCCTAGATAATTCATCCCTGTATCGTCGACAGCATAAACACACATTCAAATGGTGCTCCAGCTCTAGAAGCGGCACTTTCGGCAAGCCTGATTCGAGATGCACTTCAATTAAGACACGATACTTACGACAATCCAATTTTTGTCCCCCCTTGGGATGCTTCAAAATAGCCTTGTTTGATTAAGTTTTTCCTCAGCGCTTCTCGTGCGCGATATAATCGAGTTTTTACTGTAGTGAGAGGTAAATCTAGAGTACGGGCGATATCCTCATAGGGAAGCTCTTGCACAAAACGTAACAGCATCACGGCCTTATACATGGGAGATAGCTGGTTTAGTGCCTCGGCTACCGACCCCCGAAAATCTTCAAACTCTACGACCGCCTCGGGTCCGGGCTCAGAACTCTCGACCTGCCAAGACATGACTCCATCGTCCCCAGTCGGTTCATCAAGATACAGCAAGTTTCGACGTTTGCGTAGATGGTCAACCGCTAAGTTCTGCGCGATACGATAGATCCATGGGGAAAAACGCATGGTTTCATCAAACGCGTGAAGATTGTTGTAGACCCGCAGGAATACCTCTTGCGCCAGATCGTAGGCGTCTTCACGGTTTCCAGTCATGCGATAAAGGAAGCAATATATTTTATCCTTGTAGGTTTCCACGAGCTCGGCAAAGGCATGCGTATCGCCCTGCTTAGCCCGCTTGATCAAAGCCCTAGCTGTAAATTCCACGGCACCTTGACCCTCTCTTCTCTGTCCATTTATAATACGTGTCTATATTCCCTAAGTTTCAAGAAAATCCTGCATTAAATAACTGGGAGCGGTTTCGCTCCCAGTTATTTAATGCGCATAGCACATGGCGCATGGATGATTCCTGGCAATCGGCTATTTCAGCCTTTTCAATACATCAGTCAGCGTGGGCATCCCGATTTCTTGAAGCTCGTAACGCACACGAGTAGTCGGCTTAGTAATCTTAAGCACCCTGCGCAGGTCAATAGGGGTAGCAATAAGGACTGTGTCACAAGGAATACTGTCAATGGTCTGTTCTAGCTCACTAATTTGCTTGTCACCGTAGCCCATTGCGGGGAGCAACGCCCCCATGTGGTTGTATTTCTCGTATGTCGCCTTAATCGTTCCCACAGCATATGGGCGGGCATCCACTAGCTCAGCAGCACCAAACTTCTTAGCTGCGACGACTCCTGCACCGTAGGCCATTTCCCCATGGGTAAGTGTTGGGCCATCTTCAATTATAAGCACGCGTTTGCCACGTATTAGGTCCATATCTTCCACGAAGATAGGTGAAGCACCGTCGATGACAATTGCCTCCGGATTAACCTTAACAATGCTCTCCCGCACAATTGAGATACCCTCCGAGTTGGCTGTATCAATTTTGTTGATGACAATTACATCGGCCATACGCAAATTAGCTTCCCCCGGGTGGTAGAGTATTTCATGGCCAGGACGATGTGGATCAACCAATGTGATATGAACGTCTGGTGCGTAGAACGGTGTGTCATTGTTGCCGCCATCCCACACGATTACATCCGCTTCTTTTTCTGCTTCACGCAAAATCCGTTCGTAATCTACCCCTGCATATACGATTACACCGCGATCGATATGGGGCTCGTATTCCTCGCGCTCCTCAATCGTACATTTGTGGTAGTCAAGATCAGCGTAGGTCGCGAATCGCTGGCAAGCTTGCGCGGCTAAATCACCATAGGGCATTGGATGACGGATAGCTACGACGCTCTTACCCATGTTCTTAAGGATATCGCAGACCCTGCGAGTAGTTTGGCTCTTGCCAACACCGGTCCGCACTGCACATACGGCAACGACAGGCTTCGTTGATTTCACCATGGTCTGAGCCGCTCCCAGCATACTAAATGTCGCTCCACAAGCAATAACTTCTGAAGCTTTGTGCATCACATAGGTATGCTTAACATCGCTGTAAGAGAATATCACTTCATCAACCTTGAGGTCCTTAATCAGCCTTGGCAGTTCATCTTCGGCGTGAATAGGTATACCGGCTGGGTAGAGCTTGCCAGCAAGCTCAGTTGGGTAAACACGCCCTTCGATATCTGGAATCTGAGTGGCTGTAAAGGCAACTACCTCTACAGATTCGTTCTCACGATAGAGAACGTTAAAGTTGTGGAAGTCGCGACCAGCTGCTCCCATGATCAAGATTCTGCGTTTCTGCATTATTTTTCTTCCTCCTCTGGTTTTCTCTTTAACACGTATGACGCACCTCGTACTTGGTACTTCGTACTTCGTAATCCACGAGGTACGTCCCCATACTTCGCTCTTCGCACTTCGAGCCACACCCTACAGCGTTGCCACCATAACTGCTTTAATCGTATGCATTCTGTTTTCGGCTTCGTCAAAAACCACCGAGTGTTTGCTCCTGAACACCGCGTCGGAAACTTCCCTGATATCGAGGCCGCGCTCTTTAGCTTCTCTGGCTACGCCTGTCTCAAAATCATGGTAGGCAGGCAGACAGTGCATGAAGATTATATCCTCGTTTCCAGTAGCCTGGAGCATATCCATGTCCACCCGGAATGAAGATAGCAGTCCTACCCTCTTTTCCATCTGATCCTCTTCTCCCATGGATACCCAGACATCTGTGTAGATGACGTCTGCTCCCTTTACGCTTGCCAACTGGTCTGAGACTTCAATAATAGCTCCGGATGCTGCGGCAACTTTGCGAATCTCAGTCAGGCTGTTCTCAGCGGGCCACAAATCCTTTGGACCATAGGCTACGTAGTGCATACCCATTTTAGCGGCTCCGTACATCCAGGCATAGGACATATTGTTTCTTGTGTCTCCAACGTACACTACCTTGACCTTGTTCAGGGGCTTGGCCACGTGCTCTTCGATAGTCAGCAGGTCAGCCAGAATCTGAGTCGGATGGTCCACGTCGGTCAGGCCGTTCCAGACAGGAACGCCGGAATACCGCGCTAGTTCTTCCACCACTTTCTGCTCGTATCCGCGGTACTCAATGCCGTCGTAGTAGCGGCCCAATACCTTGGCTGTGTCCTCCAGAGATTCTTTCTTGCCCATCTGAGAGCTCTTGGAATCCAGGAAAGTAACGTGACCGCCTTCGTCAAGAGCTGCTACTTCAAACGCGCATCTTGTCCTGGTCGAGGTCTTCTCGAAAAGCAGAACTATGTTCTTTCCGAGCAAGAGGCTGTCTCTGATTCCGGCCCGCTTCTTTGACTTCAGATCCTTGGACAGGTCCAGGAGATACCTGATTTCCTCTTTGGAAAAATCCATCAGTGTTAACAGACTTCTTCCCTTAAGATTTACTGGCATAATAAAAACCTCCCTTTTATGACTTAATTATGGTTCCGGCCTGGCCCCGTAGGGCTTCTCCGGCCATCTCTAGTGAAGTAATGATGGACCGCTTACCCCCATCCTCTATGAACCGGATGGCCGCGAGGATCTTCGGTCCCATACTACCGGCCTTAAAATGGCCTTCGGAATAGTATAGCTGTGCTTCTTTGAGGGAGATGGCACCGAGGTTTATTTGCTCTGGGGCATTGAAATGCAGGGCTGCCTGTGCGACGTCTGTTAAGATCATCAAGGTATCCGCTTGAACATCAATCGCCAAGCGCTGTCCTGCTAAATCCTTGTCGATTACAGCCTCTACCCCCCTAAATTCCCCTTCGCATTGTACTACGGGTATCCCGCCGCCCCCAGCAGCTATAACAATAGCTCCGGAGTCCAGCAAGCTCTTGATTGCTGTCCGCTCCACGATGCTGATAGGGTCTGGAGAGGGCACAACCCTGCGCCAACCCCCGCGGGCCTTGTCTTCTTTCATCACCCAACCCTTTTCCCGAGTGAATGCCTCTGCTTCTTCAGTTTTATAGAACGAGCCTATCGGCTTAGTTGGATTCTGAAAAGCGCTATCGCTAGCATCGACCAGGACTTGTGTCACTAGGCTCACGACCAGCTTCATTATACCTTTTGTGAGCAGAATGTTCGTCAAAGACTGTTGAATCATGTACCCAATCTGACCTTGTGTAGCAGCGCCACAGACATCTAAAGGCATGGCTGGCACTTGGTCCTTGGAAATTTCGTTCTGCAAGAGCACAGCACCTACTTGTGGACCATTGCCGTGTGTAACAATAACCTGATGCCCGTCACTTACTAGCTCTGCTACAGCAAGGCAAGCTGTGTGCACATTAGCCTGCTGCTCCTCTGCGGTACCTTTTTGCTTTGCGCGCAAAATGGCGTTGCCACCAAACGCTATAACAATTCTCTCTGTCATATAATTCCTCCTCAACCCGAAATCATAGTTTGACAGGAATCGCGCTATGTCGGAAATCCCCTCTTCCTGTCACTTTGCCCCGAAAATCGCATAGTGTTTACTTCGACCTGCTTTTCCCGGGAAATACGCTAAACCGACATCTGGATGGAAACAGTCGAAACATGGCACACAGTCGCTGAGGCAATTAAATAAATTCTTTTTTAACGTACCGCGACGTCGAGGCAGCCAGCAGGGCACCATACCCTAATGAAAATGAGAGGGTGTCACCCGTGCGCACCGCGGGGCTGTCCGTAACATCGACTATAAGGTGGTCACTGCTAGCTCCCAAGATAAGAGCCCCTGTGAGGTGCGGGTCTAGTCCCTCGGGAACTGTATCCTGCCTTCCCAAGGCTAGGATGGCCCTTTTGCGTACGCCCCTGTCTGCAAATTGGGGGGAGTTGCCGAAAGCATCCTGCCCAATAGTACCAACTGGGACCGAAGGTTTTTCACGCAACTCAATAATCTCAGCGGTTAGTATGCAAGCGTCCAAGTAGGCGCCCGCTACTGGCTCACGGCGCATGGTTTCGCGCCCTAGGATAATGCCCTCGCCTATCCGCAAATTGGTAATGCCTACAGGAAAATTATTTTCAAATAAGAGGGACAAGGTACTGGAATTACCGCCTGATACGAGGAGATCATGCCCGAGAATAGCTTGCGACTGTTCCTTCAGACTAATGAGCTGACCTAGATTCTTCTCGTCTGGAAAAACTCCCCCGTAGCAAGTAAGGTTCGTGCCAATTCCATAGACCTCAATTCCCGGAAGACTTTGCACACTCTTGAGGAACGCTAGAAACTCGCTAGGCCATATGCCTTCGCGCAAGTCACCTAAGTCAACCATCAGGATTACCCGGTGCCGCACACCAAGCTTGATCGCGGCTTTAGAGAGCGCCTGGCAAGTATCTAAGTCGGAATTAAGACTGATATCCGCCAGAACAACCACCTGTTCAGCCTCCGAAATTGCCGGCAACCGAAGCAAGACATATGGCCCCGGGATATTGGCTTCACGCATGGCAGCGATGTTCATTAGCCGCGAATCAGCAATAGCCTCCACACCGGAGTTCTTAAGCGTTTGAGCCACCTGCCAGGCACCGCTGAGGACTTTGGTTACGCCATAGATGCTAAGGCCTAACGCTCGAGCATGGCGTGAAACTAGAGCAGAGTTGTGGCCAATCTTTTTAAGATCAATCGTTAGTACTGCCATGCTAGACCTCCTTGTAATTGAGGCTGTGCTTCATCAAGGCCAGAGCGGCAGTTTCGTGCTCCTGACTGAGTACGCCCAGCACTCCCAAGTTATAGTCATGGTCGATAAGAACGGTAAATAATTTGGGGAACAACTCAAGCTTGGCGGTTATGCGGAAAGCGTTTTTAAGCATTTCCATCGCTCCTGGTAGTTTCGTTAGGGGGCCGCCTGTACCAATAACCCATTTTACAGAGGTAAGGTCTTTTCCTTGGGCGATGGTCATGCGGCCACCGGGGCCATAGAGGTGCTTAAGCCGTCCCGAATGCCTGTCTAGAGCTGTTTCCACTGCCTTTTTAGTAAAGAGATGCAGTGCATCAAATTGCTTGGCGGTAGTCGGTATGGGCTGCCAGGAGCTTAGGGTATCTCCCACGTCTATACCCGCCCTGTCGGCCTCACCCGGCCGAAGTAGGTCTGCGACATGCCTCACGTTCACATAGACCCCTAGATCCCCCTCTACCGTTCGCTTGGCTAGTGGCTCTGGGCTTACCATAAAGCGCACCATCTCGTCACTGCCAGGTGTAACGGAGTGGACGTCCGTTGTTGCTCCACCCACGTCCAAGACAACCACGTCACCAATGGCCCGATAAAGAACCTGAGCAGCCTGCATTACCGCGCCAGGGGTAGGCATAATAGCGCCATGTACCATCTCGCGGATGCGTTCCATGCCTGGAGCGTGAACGATGTGCTCCTCAAAAACCTGTTGAATGACACCGCGGGTAGGCTCGATATTAAGCTCATCTATCCGGGGGTAAACATTCTCTACAGCGATGACGCGTTGATTACGTGCCTGAATGATACCCACAACCTCGTCGCGACAAGCAACATTTCCGGCGTAGACAATAGGAACGTTTAGGCCAAGCTCTGCTATCTTTTTGGCGTTAGCTATAGCTGTGTTACGCTCACCGTAATCCACCCCACCCGCCAGCAAAATAATGTTGGGATTGATCTTTTTGATTTGATCTAAGTCATACGCTTGGAGTTCGCCGGCGGTAACCATTTTGACAATAGCTCCCGCACCGAGAGCAGCCTCCCGCGCAGCTCGAGCCGTCATGTCATGAGCTAAGCCATGTACAGTCATACGGAGACCGCCTGCAGCACTGCTGGTAGCTAACATGCGCTGCCATTTGACCTTGCTCTTAAGATTTCTCTCAAGGTCCTCCACAGCGCCCTGCAGACCTATGGTGACATCGCCTTCCTGTACGCTAGTTGGAGCCACCCCCTGTCCCAAAAACCTTGGAGCAGGGGTGGCTAGCCCAGCAAAGGCGTTTACGACTGTTGTGGTACTCCCAATCTCTGCTACTAACACATCGGCAGAGATACAATCGCTCACTTCCTGCCACGCTCCCGACGATTTTTGACCATAAAGCTGACCACATGGATACCCTTTGTGCCACGACCAAAACCAGCATCCAAACCACACTCTACAGCGACCTCGTGCGTTACCTGTGTGCCTCCGCCGATTAATATAAGCTTCTGACGGACGCCCTTTTCTAGGCAAAGGTCGTGCAATTTGCGCATATTGATGCGGTGAATGTCAGCATGAGTGATGATGGTGCTAATGAGTATGGCCGTAGCATCGAGCTCAATAGCCGCATCAACGACTTTCTCAATGGGCACAGAAGTGCCCAGGTATTCGCACCGTACACCGTAGCCCTCTAGCCCGCCATGCTTAATATCAATGATCTCTCTTAGACCTACTGAGTGCTCGTCGCTGCCTACCGTAGCAGCAACAATGCGAAGTGGTTGCTGCGCCACAGCTTCACGCACCTCGTCACCACTCAACACGACTTCTTCCTGGGGCATGCGCAGGTATTTTGGGTCAATAGCTGTATTAAGTTTACCCTTTACCTCAAGGAAGGTGCCCTCGGCTGCCTGCATGACCTGTTTGTGAATTACCTGAGAATCAGACAGATTCATCTTAGAAGCTAACTCGATAGCAGCGAAGTGTGCGGTGCGCTGGTCTGTCGGCAGAAACATTTGTACGTTGACAATGCCGTCTCCTGCCCACTCGACCTCGGGCTTTATCAGCCCCTGCTCCTGCCACTCACTGTTCTCGGACATGCGGCGGTTAACATTATCCCACTCGTCGAGTTCATCAATGTAGACTATTTTTTCAGGCTTACATAAGGTACAGCCACAAACCGCATCACAGGGCTGGGACAACTCTTGAGGCACGTTATTCTCACCAAAATGTACGCATACAGGGGCAAAGTAATCCGTGTCGCGGCGTGTAATGCTGTTTGCAGCGACACCGCCATTGGACTTACGCGCAATACCGTCGCCGTTTCGCTCAGGGTAATGCCCGCTGTCTACAAAGAAGCCTGCCTCGACAGCGCTAAAGTAACCACCTACTGCGAGCATTTCCTCCATGAACAGCACGGCTCGTTCCTTGAGCTCACGTACCCGCTCTCCCAAAATTCCGTCACGCTTAATCTCCACCATTTCTTTGATTCCGTCTAACGCTAACAGTGCCTGTTGGGCAGTGTTTACTGCACCAATATTGTTATAGTGCCAGGGTACATTGCGCCCTTCATCAGGAGTAATGGTGCTTTGGATGTCTACGCTAGTCAAGCGTGAAATCAAGAGGTTCAGAGTGTGACTAACCGTAGCTTCTCGAGCATCTGACTCGATGTACTTGGTATTCATCTGAGCCCGCATCTTATATTCCTTAAACAGTTCACGTAACGCCACTGCATAAGGGAGGTCAAAAGATAATGCCGGGACTGGAGAGGCGCTAGGTGGCACAGTGGACAGGCAGATATTCTCTGGCGGCATTCCCACCTGACGAGAATATGCGCAGTTTAGGGCATGCTGCACCATGAGTTCTGGCATAACCTTCCAGCCTTCACGGGCAGTGGCGTTAGCATTGTGGGCTCCGTCAATTTGCGCCATACCAGCACTACTCATCAGTTGCTTAGCCACAGCGGCATCGACAAAGCTGCGGTGCATATTTACATTGCGGTAAAGGACGTTATATTGAGGATCTTGGTGCGCCCCATTTACGCCTTCCTCGGCAAATAGAACGGCGATTTCTGGGCCAGCCACGCCGCTGACGTAGGAATGGAGATTAATAGGGCGACCTACCTCGTCCTCAATTAGGTCTAGGGCCTTCCGCGAGGCACGTATTTGTTTGCGTGTAATCGGAACGCCGCCTATACCCTCTGGCGTGCCTTCTATCAAGCCATCGTAGTGGCTCTGTCCGGCAGTGCGGATAACCATAATGTGATCAGCACCATGCCAAGCAGCCATCCTCATACGGCGCAGGTCGTCCTCGAATCTACCCGAAGCTATTTCCGTTGTTATCACACAATCTGGTTGAGGGTCTATGCCGCCAAAGTGTTTGGCAGCAGGAAGAGCAATGCTTTGCTTTAGGCCTTCTGATGTTTGTTTATATGTTAGGCCGTTAATAACTTGATTAGGAACTATCTTGCGCCACGTCCAGCCCTTACGGCGGGGGCGATAGGCTGCGAGATTATTCAGCACGAGCCTAACATCTAACTTCTCATTATAGTTAAGCGGTTTCATTGGCAGCACCCCCTAAAGTATTCACGAATTTCAGTGCCACCAGCATCGGTCATTAACAGCTCAGCCGCTTCCCTGATTCCAGAGTTGCGCAGCTTAGCTAAGCGCCACACTACATGGCCGGCTCCTTTGCTGAGTAACCCTAAGTCCTCAACACGCTTAACTATTTGCTGTGCCTCTACGCTCGAAAAACCCATACGAAGAATGACAGAACGTTCGGTAGACGGCGATGTGTGAGTACGAGCCATATCAACTAGGGGTTCCATAATTTTATTAGCTAATTCCCAGAAACGTTTCTCTAGCTCGGCTTCACTGAGACCTGCTAGGGGTTCACGTCGGGTGGCAAAATCATCGGTACGGTGCATAGTTATACCTCCTTGTTTAGGGTGTAAGGAAAACAGAAATCAAGAAACGTAACCCTGTGCCATCCTCAAGACAAACTCCCTGCTCGCTCTGCTATCTTCACATAAGAATTCGATTTCGATCTCGGAGAGCGGTACTCCATTTTTGCGTTCGAGGGCATTACGCAGGTAAGAGCGGCGCAGATCATCTAGGTTGACTTCGCGTACGGAGAGTTGCTCTGCCTGCTCGGGGATAATGATATTTGTACCCGGCTTGCTGTCGCGAGGGTCGCCTAAACGGACTTCGATACCCTGCTCACGAGCAAAGGCCATCTGAGCGTTAGGGTGCTTCCCTGCTCCCGTGTACTCTGTCTCTTGAACAACTATCGTCTGCTCAGCATCAAGCTCCTGCGCTAACACGAAGGCCGCAGCCAGAGCGATATTGCCGGCTGGCCCTCGTTCGAGCCCTTCGAGCTGTGCTAGCATCTCTGTCACATAGAAGGCCTCACCTTGCGTTACGGTCACGTACCTATCTAGGTAGCGCAAGGAGCGGGCGGCGTTACGCGGCACATCAGTGCGGTCAGGCCAAGTTGTAAAAGGCATGCCAAAGCCAGTATGACCTGTGGTGAACGACTTGCGGTTAAAATCTTTGTCGCTAGCCATATGTAGGCCGCTAAGGTCTACGCTAGCACCTATTATCTGTGTACTATGGGCACCGGCTTTCTGAAGACCTCTGGCTGTACCTGTAACATTACCGCCACCTGCATGGGTAACGACGACTACATCAGGGTTTCGCCCGGTTCTCGCAACTAGCTGCTCCGAAAGCTCTACTCCTAGAGTTTCAATCCCCGCTATACCAAAGGGTGTATAGAGAGATGCATTAAAGAAACCTGTTTCGTCAAGCACCCCGAGGAATAAGGCAAACAGCTCCGGACCTACCGTCAATTGCAGGACTTCCGCGCCGTAAGCTTCACAGGCACGGCCTTTCTCTAAGATCTCGGGCTGGCCGATACCCCTGCTGTCGTACACTTCCTGTAGGATGATACACTTAAGACCGCGCATAGCGGCTTGGGAGGCTACCGCTGCGCCGTAGTTGCCGGAAGTAGCCGCTGCAACTCCCTTGTAGCCTTTCCTAGCAGCGTGATACACCGAGATGGCCGCACGCCGCGCCTTAAAACTCCCGCTAGGGTTGGAGGCCTCATCTTTTAAAAATATGCGGGCGCCTTTGCCGGGCGGAGCAAACTTTCGCGCTAATCGAGTTATATTTCTAAGCTCAAGTAGTGGAGTGTCCCCTACCCCTACGTCTTTCTGTATACGCGTCATCTCCGCTAGGCTATACCCCGCGTTTGACATCATCCGCTCGTAATCAAAGGCCAATCCGCCATTTTCAAATTGTGCAAAGTCAAAACCTATGGCGCGAGTCATAATTTCATTGCGACGCTTGACTAGTTCAGCATAGGTAGCCATCTACACGAGCTCCCTTCTGAGCGTTGGTCCGATTCGCTGCAGCTCAGGTTGAGGCTTGCCAAAATCGTGCGAATAGCGCGGGGCTGAGTCGCAAACCTTACCGCGCAAGACCCGACCTGATAAGGTTACTATGCTTATATCGTCACTACCCTCAGTGGTTTCAACTGCAAAACCCTTTACTCTTGCTATTAGGGGCACCTGTTTGGTACTTTCAGGAATGTTATCGGAGCGCCCGCTAGGTTCAAGAGCTGCCCAGCTTACCTCAACGAACTGTCCCTTTTGTATTGCCATCTATGTCACCTCTTAATTAGCCTGCTTATATCTCCCATTAGCGCACGAGGAACTGGGAGATCAGCCATTGTCTTAAGACCAGGGGCTGCCGCAATTACTGCCGGAATCATATTTACAGCCATGGCAATAGTGCCTATACCGCCTGGAATCTCCGGCTTAATTGCCATATTGATGTTAGGTGTACCTGTGATGTAGATATAGTCGCCAGTCTCTATGCTCTCGGCCTCTGGCCTAACCTGCTGTGGATGTTCGAGAGTTATAAGCAGCTTGTCGCCGCTATAGCCATAGGCCACGTGCTTACATCCAGCGACCATGCCAGGAGCCACTTTGACGTGAGGCGTTTCGCGGTGTGTATTAGAGATAATGGGTTCCTTAATTTGCTCAATTCTATCCAGCTTAAACCCTAAGGCCTCGGCTATTAGACTCATAGATTCAGGGAAGCCCACATGCCCAACGATATGGCCCGTTGCTGTACCTGCTTTAAATTCTTCCGGTGCTGTGCCTACACCCTGACTACGCATAACCGTAGGACCAAAGGGTGATAAGTCGTTTATACGAACGGCTTTAATGCTCTGCACATCAGTACACACGCCTGTCAGTGCGATGATTAAGGAATCCAAAACAAAACCGGGGTTTATGCCAGTACCTAGCAAAGTAACGTCGGCAGCAGTGTAGAGACTGTTAAGCTCTTTTGCTATGGCTGGCTCCTGTACCTGAGGGTAAGCCATTTCCTCTGCAATAGTAATGCAGTTAAGCTTAGCTTTTGCTACTAACTCCAGCTGGGGATACACTTCACGGGTAAAAGACCCCGTCGAGACCAGTACCATATCAGCACTACCAGTCACGATTACGTTCTCGGGAAGACCACTTACGATAATGTCCGACCCCGCAACACCCAAAACCTCTGATAACTTTTTGCCAATTTTCGCGGGATGAGTATCAATCGCCCCAACAATTTCTATTCCCTGTTTTTCTAGTAGCAGGCGACCCATACCACCTCCCATGGCCCCTAAACCCCAGAGAATTACACGTATTTTTGACAAGTAGATGACCTCCTTTTGTTCGCGCAGAAGAGTCGTTCCTAGTTCCTCGTTCCTAGTTCCTAGTGTTCTGCGTATCTACGAGGAACAAGGAAAGCTTATCGTCCATGCACAATTCTTACTATTTTACTCCTGCAATTATCGTGCCAAGTTTAGGCGTAATTCAGACGGATATGCTTCATTTCTCGTGAGTATACGCATTTATGCTTGAGTGTAAACAAAAAGCGCCTAATTTTAGGCGCCGAGTGCTTAATATTGGGCGGGGCTAACTGCCGCTGGGCTGAGCCGCAAAGTGTTTAAGTATACCCACATAAATGGCCCACGCTACCTTGTTTTGATAGTCGTCCTGCGCTAACAGGCGTCCCTCCTGAGGATTAGAAATGAAACCCACTTCCACAAGCGAGGCGAGGGTCTGAGATTCCCTCATGATGTAGTAATCTCCAGTAGCTGCTTGTCTATTTGTGTTCTTTAGCACCTCCTTAAGGGCCGACTGGAGACTCTGCGCTAGTAATTTACCCTGATCGGAGCCCGGCGAGTAAAACGCTTGGCCCCCCGCCCAACGACCCGAAGCGATACTGTTGACGTGAATCGATACTAACAGTTCTGCGCCGCTGTTGTCTATTAGTTCTACCCGTCGCTCTAGGTCTTGGCGCTTGCGCCGCGAGTACTGGTTACCAAGCGAGGCCTCACTTAAGTCCGTATCTGTGTCGCGGGTCATCACTACAATGGCGCCCGAAGATTGAAGCAGTGACCTAAGCTTTAGGGCAATGTTTAAAACAATGGCTTTTTCGTGCATACCGTTATGACCTAGAGCCCCAGGGTCCACTCCACCGTGTCCAGGATCGATTGCTACGATTCGATACAGCAACGGTACGGATAGCGTCTCCCGAGTCTGGCAATGGCGCAGAATCATCATAGGAGCAATCATGGCGGCAAGCGCTAGGAGACAAATCAGCAAACGTCTCATTTCCTCACTCCCTTAACTAGATGCTTATTAGCGAGAGAAGGAGAAGATAACTATAGACGCGTACATAGCGCCTAATACATCGCGGCTCCTAGCTTTAGGTCAAGAACCCTGCTGTACTTTAATATTATTGGTATATAAAGTATAATATTATTGGAGGCTATTTTGAACATACGGAGGAATAAAATGAAGTTTACTATTAATCACTGTAACATCAACGTTTTTGATTTAGAGAGGAGTATCGGGTTCTATAAGGAAGCACTCGGCCTAATTGAAGCAAGGCGTAAGGAAGCTCAGGATGGCAGTTTTATCCTGGCGTTCTTAAGCGATGAGAACACAGGTTTTAGACTAGAACTCACCTGGTTAAAGGACAAACAGGAAGCATACAACCTTGGAGATAATGAATTTCACATAGCGTTTGTGGTAGACGATTATGAGGCTGCATATCAGCTGCATAAGAAGATGGGTTGCATATGTTACGAGAATACCAGCATGGGGCTCTATTTTATCGAAGACCCGGACGGGTATTGGCTTGAGATTTTACCCACCAGAAGATAGTGAATAAAGCAACTATACTGCCAAAGGCACATCTAGAACATCCCGTCTTGAAAAGTAGAAAACCCTAGCAACCCCTGTGGGGATGTTGTTTTTGCCCTCCGTGCATAAGTGGCCCTCCTATGGTAAAGTGGGACATGAAACTAATACACTGGAGGGCTTATTTTGTCTATCAACAGAGAACGCATGGTACAAGAGTTCATATCCCTAGTTTCAATCGACAGTCAACCGCTTAAGGAGCGCCAGGTGGCAGATGCACTGCTCATAATTATGCAAGACATGGGTCTTGAGGCCTTCGAGGATGGCATTGCAAAGCAGATCGGCGGGGATACGGGGAACATAATCGCCAAGGTCAAGGGCACTTTGCCGAAGAAACCAGTTGTAGCCTTTGCTGCCCACCTTGATCGGGTGAGTCCGGGGCTTGGCATTAAGCCACAGATTCGCGATGAGATAATCTACAGTGACGGCACGACGATATTGGCGGCCGATGACCTAGCCGGGGTAGTGCAAATGCTTGAGGCGGTTCGAGTACTCAAAGAGCAGAATATACCCCACGGTGATGTGGAACTGCTATTTACTGTAAGTGAGGAGTCGGGCATGCTAGGGGCAAAGAACCTCGACCGTAGCCTGCTAAAAGCAGATGTGTGTTACTTTCTCGATGGTCTGGGCGATGTGGGAGCGATAATTAATCAAGCACCGTCGCAGGACAAGCTAAAGATTAAGATAACCGGGCGGCCTGCCCATGCCGGATTGTCGCCGGAGAAGGGCATCAGTGCTATTCAGGTGGCAGCCGAAGCAATCAACAACATGAATCTAGGACGCATCGACGGGGAGACGACCTGTAATATTGGCACCATTAAGGGCGGTCTGGCCACGAATATCGTTCCGGAGCTTGTAGAGATTATGGCCGAGGTGCGCAGCCGCAACGAGGCGAAGCTGCAAACACAGGTCAAGCATATGATTGACGGGTTTGAGGCCGCTGCCGTCAAATGGGGCGCCACGGCGGATATAGCGGTACACAAAAGTTATCCGGCGCTAAACGTGGCCGCGGACGACCCGGCCGTTCTTTGGGCCCTGCAGGCGGTTCGCAGCATCGGCATTACGCCGCGGCTGGAGGCCACCGGTGGCGGCAGCGACGGCAACATCCTGGCCGGCAAGGGCCTAACGTCACTCGTGCTGTCAGTAGGCATGGAAAAGGTGCACTCCAAGGACGAGTACATTAAGATCGAGCAGCTGGTCAAGGGAGCTGAACTGTTGTTAGCAATCATCCAGCAGGTGGCCACAAGCTAGAAGAGATTCTGCTGAATTATAGGAGTATTTTGAAGGCAATCTGCTACTCCCGTGATGAAAGGTGGTAAAGGATGCAAGGTAGAACTAACGAGGCGATTATATGGTACATGTATCACAGCGGCTTTGCCGTAAAGACCAGTAACCATCTGTTGATCTTTGATTACTATTTAGACAGGCCTGGTTCTAGAGCTAGCGCAAACGCTTCTATCTTACAGGAGATGCACAATAGGGACGTAATTGTCTTTGCCTCGCACGGACATGCAGATCACTTCACTCCAACCATCCTCGAGTGGGAAAATCGGAACCAGAGAATTAAATATGTACTGTCTCACGACATTGAACTGGGAAAAGGTCGACAGGAGGTAACAATCGTATATCCAGGGCATAAGTATCAGGTAAGCGGAGTGGAAATCGAAGTTCTGGAATCAACAGATATGGGGGTAGCATTTCTGGTAAGTTGTGATGACCTAAGGATTTTTCACGCCGGTGATTTGAATTGGTGGCGCTGGAAAGGCGAACCTGACGAAGAGAACAGTAGCATGGCAGAAAACTATAAAAAGCAAATCGACCTACTCAAAGGGAAACAAATAGATATCGCATTTATCCCAGTTGACCCGCGGCTTGAAGAATACTATAGCCTGGGGCTTGTTTACTTTATGCAGGCAGTGGGCGCAGAAATGGTTTTTCCAATGCATTTTGGGATGAACTATTCCGTCTTTCAGAGGCTGAAGAACGATATCTCTTCAGCTTATCTAAAACACATTGTAGAAATTGCCCCGTCCAATTGGCAATTTACATTTAAGAGGCACTCCTGCTCCAAGGGCGATACCTTATAAGCATCTAGCCACCAGGATATACGATAAACAATAAAATCAGAACTGCCAGCGCATATTCCAGATTGAAACGCACCTAAGCGACAGCGGGCGCGCAGTTTTACTCCATTGAATGCGGCATTCCTTATGAACACCCTTATCACTCATTTAATCAGCTTACATCTCAGCCCTGCAAATGCTAACAAAATGTCCACATCTTCACTGGCCGACAGCCCTCATCCCGCAATTTGCCGTTGTCACTGTGATGGTTGCGGCGCCCGGAGGCTATGGCTCTTGTAGAAAAACACAACCAACTGCGTCCTATCCCGCAAATGCAGCTTTTCAAGAATGATGCTCAGGTAATTGCGCACAGTTCCTTCGCTCAAGTACAGCGCCTCTGCAATCTCCCTATTGTTGAGGCCTTGTGCGACTAACGCGATTAGTTCTGCCTCCTTGTCGGAAATATCATATCTCGAGAAATCGGGTTTACGGCTTTTCTTGCAGAATGACGGGAATTCTATCGACGATTTCATCGCCAAACACGCTGTGCCCTATCATAACAGCCCTGAGGGCGGGCACGATGCTCTCAAAGTCCTGCTTAAGCATGTAACCCCGTGTCCCCATCTTTAAAGCCCGGATAATGTATTCGTCGTCAGCAAAGGTCGTGAGAAAGAGAATTCTTGCCTGCGGGAACCTTGCGAGGATGAGTTCTGCCGAATCCAGTCCCGTCATGACCTCCATGCGGATATCCATCAACAGGACGTCGGGTTGGTGTATCTCATAGAGCCCCACCGCCTGTTTTCCATCATTTCCGACCGCGGCTACAGTAATTTCCTCACTAGCTTCCAGTATAGTCTTCAGCGAGGTACAGACAAGCTTGTCGTCATCTACAATGACCAACTTCATGACTTATCCCACCCCCTTTGGAATAGATACGAAAATTACAAAACCCTTGTCTGTACGAATATGTCGCATGATGTTAGAGAGGGCTTCCTTGATAATGGCAATAAAGCAGTATGTTATCCGCGTGTCGGGCTTGCTATCGATATCATCCCTGAACTCCACCGGGTAAAACGAAAAATCCCTCTGCAGGGCATAAATCTCGGCATGCAAGTCAACTGAATCGTCATGCAGATTGTGAATGCTGTGGCGAATACTGTGGAGTCCCTTGTCCAGTGCATCCTTCATACGGCTGAGGCTTTCCCATTAGCTCTCTGTTCTTGGATTCGAGCGACAGGAGGAGCTCTTTGGTAGTATCGCGCAGGCTGGTGTACTCACTCTGCAGCCGCATAATGGTATGGGTGCGCTGGCTCATAAGCCAGGCAACGCACAGAAACAATACGGTGAGTGAACTCCCCGTGGCAGGCAGACGATTGCCATGCCGGACCATGGGCAGGGCAATCAGGGGAAGAAGCCAGAAGCCTCCCATCAGCATCAAGTCATAAAACAGTAGGGGTAGGAAATACACAAGTTGCGGCGAGGACAGGCTGAGCAGAAAATAGACGGCCACCGCGCGGCGCAAGAACCTCCGTTGTTCGAAATAGCTGATGAATGCACTGAAGGATACCACCAGTATTATTGGCAGAACCTGCACGTTTCCTGCTGCAATCAGATAAACTGCCAGGCAACTAATAAACAACACCAGTTTATCAAATATATGGTTTATCAATGGCGAAACTCCTGTCAGATTTTTGTCTCCCACACTGGCTTCATCATAACCTATGCTATTCCAAATGACAATTATCACATGGATTCCTTCTCTCTGTCACTTACGGAAAGCAGCTGTATCCTCTGCTGCTGGCCACCCTGTTCCAGCTGGCCTTTGCCAACCTGACCGCGGCAAATTCATTCAGCAGCATCCCTATAGCGGTAGTGGATAATGTAGCCTACCGGAGCAACCAGACCTTGCAGACAGCTCTGCAGGCTGCTTCTAGGGCACACGAGGACACAAGCCCGCTCTTCCTAGTACAAGAAACCACCTTTGGGGAAGCGGAACGCCTTTTGTAATCCTATTCTATGCACTACTGGCTATGGCAAGCCTTTCCGGAGCCTTTTGGGGAATTCGCGTCACAAACGATACTCAGGCGGATCAATCTATTCAAGGCGCGCGTGTGAATTTGGCACCGATTCACAAGATGAAGCTTTTGGGCTGTGACCTCCTAGTAGCATTGCTCATACAGTTTGCAGAGCTGTTAATCCTTTTGGTCTACATGCGCTTTGCCCTGAACGTAGCCTTTGGCTCCCAGCTCGGTTACATCCTGCTGACCTGTCTGGTGGGCTCTCTGGTCGGGGTATCCATGGGAATCTTTATAGGAGCGTTGGTCAAAGGAAGCGAGGGCGTGAAGACAGGCGTTGTCATTGGAGCGACATTGACAATGTCCTTCTTCTCCGGACTAAACTACCCCAATGTCAAGTACATGGTGGCCAAGGCCTTTCCACCATCCACCTGGATTAATCCAGCTAGCTTAATAACTGATGCTCTTTATGCTCTGTACTACTACGACACCTACAGCAGGTTTTCCCTGAATATCGGTCTACTGTTTGCGTTTTCTCTAGTTTTCATCCTAGGGGCCTACTTGGTATTGAGGAGGAATCAGTATGCAAGTATTCCGAGTTTACTTCAAGATAATTAAGAAGAACCTCCCTCAGTTATTGATATACATCGCTGTTTTCGTCACCCTAAATACTGCCCTAGTTAAATTCACCGCTCAAAGCACAGCGGCAGACTTCACTGACACAAAGGTCAACCTAGCCTTCTTTTGCGACGAGGAGCAGACTGACTTTACTAATGGACTAAAGGCGTTTCTATCACAGCACGCGAAAATGGTGAAACTGAAAGATAAAAAGGAAGTCCTGCAGGACGCCCTTTTCTTCCAAGACGTCTCCTATATCCTGCGCATACCGCTAGGCTTTACGGAAGACTTTCTACATGGCATGGATGCCCAGCTGCAAAAGACCAGCATCCCGAATACTGCATCGGCTATTCATCTCGACACGCTCATCAACAGGTACTTAAGCACCGCTAGGCTGTACCTAAAGAGTACGGCGGCCTCTCACAATCGGAACTAGTGAAGCACATTGCACGGGACCTTTCCGTGCAGACCGAGGTTAGCTACAGAACATACGGGAAAACCCTTGATATGCTCGAAAGCATGACCTTCAGCTTCAATTACTCAGCCTATGTACTGCTGAGTCTGCTCATCCTCGGGTTCAGCTCATTCATGCTTGTTTACAACCAACCGGATTTGCGGAAGCGCAACCTTTGTTCTCCCATCCCCCTGAGAAGCCAGAACAGCCAAATCCTGCTGGGCAATCTTGTGTATGCCCTACTATGCTGGGCCGTGATGATGGGGCTGAATTTTATGCTCTTTGGCAAAGCTGTGTTTGCTCAACAGGTGTTTATCTTTGCCCTGAATGCCCTAGTGTTTACCGTAGTGTGCCTGAGTCTCGGCTTTCTGATTGGCAGTGTCACCCGCAGCAGGACTGTGCAGGCTGCTATCAACAATGCTGTAACTTTGGGCATGAGCTTTATTGGTGGCGTATTTGTACCCCAGTTTCTGCTGGGCAAAACGGTGCTGTCCATAGCTCAATTTACGCCCACTTACTGGTATGTACGAGCTAATAACGAAGCCGGTCAGCTTTCCAGACTCACTATCGAGACCCTGTCCCCCATTCTGGGTTACATGGGAATTCAATTGGGCCTAGCGGTTGCAATACTTGCAGTTGCCCTCGTCATTATCAAGCAAAACCAGCAAAGTCAGACAGCCTGATGCATGCAACAGTGAGCGAATAAAACTCAAGATAAGGACATGGATTGCTACCCGCTAACAATTGTCATAATCAAAAAGGCCGTCCCTCGCCGGGCCGGCCTTTCAACTTTGTTGTCCTGCTAATTAAATCTGGAGCCACAGTCTGGGCACTCTGGGTCGCGTAGCACTGCCACGGTCTCAAATGACATTGCTAGACAATCCACAACTAGTATGCGACCAACAAGTAGTTCCCCCTGTCCCAGCAAATACTTAACGGCCTCGGATGCTTGCACGCAGGCCACAAGTCCTGGAACAGAGCCCAGTACACCTAACTCGCTGGTGGATTTAGCGGTAGGCGCAGGAGGCTCACGAAACACACAGCGCAGACACGGCCCCTTGTGCGGCAAAACAGTCATCACCCGCCCAGCCATGGACAGCACCGCCGCATGTACAAATAGCTTGCCTGCAGCTAAGCATGCTTTGTTTAACACAAACCGACTGTCAAAATTGTCTGTGGCGTCAATAACTAAGTCGTACTGGCTCACTATTGCGTCGGCGTTGTCTTGGGTTACAGCACACTGGTGCATTTCTACGCTGCAATCGGGGTTGAGAGCCGTCAGCTTTTCTCTCGCCGATTCAACTTTTGACCGCCCTATGTCCTGTGTGAAATGCAATATTTGCCGCTGCAAGTTAGAGAGGTCTACTTGGTCGCCGTCCGCTATGCCGAGCCGCCCAATTCCGGCAGCAGCCAGATAATAGGCAGCTGGCGAGCCAAGTCCACCCATACCCACTATCAATGCGGAAGCTCGCAACAACTTAAGCTGACCTTCTGCCCCCACACCAGGCAAGTGAATATTCCTGTGGTAGCGCTTTTCTTGGGATGTGGATAACATAGAAGAAACCCCTGCCCCTTTTGCGCTGATCACTAACCCCCTCCTACCGGCGGAAACAGTGACACTCGGTCCCCGTCATGCAAACAATAATTTAGCTCTTTATGCCTACCATTGACTAGGGCAGACGTCACCTCGGCTGGTGGAATGTTGTAAAGGCTCATTATGTCTGCAATAGTCATCGTGCCGCAGATGTCAACAGGGATAAGTTCGCCATGTCGAGAGCCTGTGTACTTCTCTAGTCCCGTGTAAACCCTCAGTTCAATCTGCATTGCTCACCCACACCGCATTTCATTTATTGTAGGCCATGAACTACCTCTCTAACACACTGTCAAGTTCTGCGTCGCTCACGTCAAAGACAGTGTTATGGGGTGCCAGTTTGTCCGTATAGAAGAACTCCGGCAAACGATCGTCCGCCTTACTCAGCCCCGCTCCCGCGTTAAAGGCCAGCTCCGTCTTTAGTATGTTTTTCCCCAAAGTTATGACGTCGTCCACAGTCAAGGCCAAGTCATACTGGGCGTTGAGCATTTCGACGATAGTCGGCAAGCCCTCCGGATTATCTAAGACAGGGAAAGCCACAAACAAACAAAGTCCTGTTGCGTCAATGGCAGCTGTAGCCACCTGCAGGTTGCGCGATAGCTCCACTTGCCCCTCGGACTTAGTAGGATCGACAAAGCCGCCCACCTTAAGGATATTGGCAGTCACCGCGTAGCCAGCAGTGTGATCTGCACCCATGGGGCTTGTGGCGTAGGTTACGCCTTGCCCCTTACATGACCTTGGGTCGTAAGCGGGAAGGCCCTGCCCTTTCACTGTGGGAACACGCGTTACGCCATATGCCTTACCAGTAAAAGCTGCACCATTGCCTAGAATACGGCCAGCGGGAGTGCCTTGCGCAACTTCGCTGAGCGCGGCTATGGCAGCTTGACTATCTCCAAATGCTATCGCGCCTGACTCCATTAAGACGCCTAGCGCAACACCAGCTTCGATAGTATCGAGACCTGCGTCATTACAGATGTAGTTTAGTTTGGCGATAATGTCCAGGTCTTTGATGTCTAGGTTCGGTCCAAACGCCCACGCAGTTTCATACTCCACAGGCGAGCATACTTTGCCATCAGGCATAGGATAAGCGTTGGAACAACGGATGACGCACCCAGGATGACAGGCATGCGTTGCCTTACCACCCCGCGCCGTGGCAATCGCAGCTAAGGACTCCCCACCTACATCGTTAGCGTGTTCGTAGCGACCAACGTTACTGAAATTCCTTACCGGCAGTGCTCCGGCCTCACTGATAACGTTCATCAAGACGTTGGTGCCAAACTGAGGCAGCCCAGTGCCTGTAACTGGGTGTTGGATTAGAATATCAGCAAATTTCTTCGCTGCAGCCATAAATCTCTCCTTATGTTTGACTGGTGCTCCAAAGGTGGCTGGCGAATCTATGACAATTGCCTTGAGACCCTTCGAACCAAGAACCGCACCCAAACCACCTCGGCCCGCATAGCGGCTGGAGTTTCCGTCACCGTCATTAGTGGCTATGCCCGCGCCGGCGAGCATCATCTCTCCCGCTGGGCCATTGCAGATGACACCCACCTTACTGCCAAACCGCTCACGCAGGATAGCAGTGACTTCGTAAGTGCCTTTGCCTGCTAGCTCGTTGGCCGCGAAGAGTTCCGCACCGCTAGGCGACACCTTCGCTATCCACGTGCCTTTTTCTTTAGGCATTCCCTCCACCACTATGGCCTTGATATCTAGGCTAGCGATCTTTTGCGAACAGATGCCGCCGGCGTTCGCCTCTTTAATACCGCAGGTCAGAGGGCTCTTGCCACCGAACGAAAGTCTACCAGATGATGGGGCATTAGTTCCTGATAATAGGCCTGGGGCGATAACGATCTTGTTGAACTCTCTCAAAGGATTGCATTGTGGCGGCACCTCATCAAAGAGAAGTTGCGAAGTCAAAGCACGTCCACCGAGGGGCAGATATTTCTCCGACACATCTTCAAACTTGGCCTCTTGCGACGACATATTAATGCGCAACAACTTGGGCACCAATCTCAACCTCCTCAAAATCTACTCATATTATGCTATTCTCCAAAAAAAAGTTTTTCCCTCTTGAAATAAATTAAATATTCTCGCTTTTGTGGTGAAAGCAGTGCCCGCAGGAGGTAACATCCCCTGCGATCTTGAACACTACATTGGAGCACTTGATAGGAGGAGCGGCGATGGGTTTTATTGAGTTAAGAGTTTTTTCCAGCCTACAAGCGGTAATGCGGGAACGTGGTTTCGGTTTCCCTGTGACACTCGATGTCGGAGATGGTATCACTGTCGAACAACTATTGCTAAATCTCCAGATAGAGGCGCGGCAAGTCGAGGCAGTGATGCTTAACGGCAAAGTGCAGAACTCGGAAGCTTTAGTAGTGCCAGGGGACCGGGTCGCTCTCATTCCACCCGGCACTCCCGGCCCATATCGCGTCATGCTAGGAATCAAAGGCAAACTACAGGAGTAACAAACGCCGGGGATGGTCCTCGCTACAATTCCGTTGGTATTTAGAAACCTCTTGGCTTCCCCGTCAGAAAGTCAATAGCCCCGCCTTAGGTGGATTTTTGGTTAGCTCCTTGGGCCCTGCAGTCGCAATAAGTCTTGACGCACTATTCATAAGGACGGCTCGATCAACTGGGAAAAACTTGTTATCATGAACTCAGGGAGACCGGGTTAAGAAGGAATATGACAGTATAACGGAGAGTCTATTAAGCGGTAAAGATATATCTTGGTCACCTACACCGGTTTGCGACTTGGACGGAAGAAACATATAGTGATTTTGATCCGGCAACGGTTACATCTCTGGACATAGCCGACTATCGGCGCACCCTGCAGGCCAAGAACAGAAAGCCTGCCACGGTGAATAACGCCTTGGATGCCATAGGTTCTTTCTTTGCCTGGACGAAAAAAACAGGGTTTATCCAAGCTGACCCCACGGAAGGCGTAAAACGAGTGCCGGAACAGAAAAGTGCTCCAAAATGGCTTTCCAGAAGGGATCTGGGTGCTTAAAATTGTTAGGGGAAGAAGGGGATAGCGTGTTTGAAGATAAATTTAATTTGAACCTTCAAGAAAACATCTTTGTGGCTAAGAAGCTTTTGGTAGAAAACATCTACCACAGTGCTCGGCTAGAAGGTTGTAACGTTACATTCCCACAGACGCAGACAATTCTAGATGGAGTCAATGTGGGGTCGGTAAGGCTTGACGACATCCAAACAATCTTAAATTTAAGAGACGCTTGGCGCTTCATTCTAGATTCCATTGGAAGCCCCTTGGATCTCGAGTATATATGCAAAATTAATTATCATGTCTCAAGGAATGAAAGCCTTAGCTGGGGTGTTCTAAGAACCGGCGATGTAGGGATATCTGGAACCAATTACGTTCCCGATGTTCCTCTTAGAAACGAAGTGGTTAAAGAACTGGAAGGTATATTAAGTGCCCCGACCGCAACCTCTCGTGCCATTAAGCTTTTTCTGTGGGGATGCCGTTCCCAGCTATTTTGGGATGGAAACAAGAGAACGGCTACACTGATGGCAAACAAACTATTGATTGCAGAGGGAAAGGGGATTTTAAGCATCCGAGAAGGAAACCTCTTGGAGTTCAATGAGCGTCTAACTCGATTCTATGATACGAACGACTATTCCAATGTAGACAGCTTTTTGTACAATAACTGCATTAGGGGCATGTTGGTGAAAAGAGAAAGGCGAGAGATCTCCCGCTCCTAACCTGCCGTGCAGAAGAAGTAAAAGTTTAACGGGACGAGTGCCCTAGGTGTCCTTTAGCAATAATTAGGGAGGGGTATCTTTATGCGTTATTTGTCTGGCATTCACGCACTTAATTTGCCCTGCGCTTTGCTTACGCATTTAACCGATAGAAACCCAGCTGATCCTACCCTACAACGCTCTGTTGCGTCCTCCTGGGGAAATATGCTTACACTTGTCAGAGCACCAATGAAGGGCGATATCAAACTTGGTAATTACGCAGTGAGCCAGCCTGATGTGTACTACATAGATGGCGATGTAAGCACCCTTTTTTCACACATCGACGGTATCATGGGCAACGCCCTGTTCTTTAACCACACGGTTATCCTCGACCTTAAGAATATGCGCTTTGGAATTATCGAGACCAAATAATCAAACGCCGAACAGCGTGGCCGGCCGTTCGATTATCAGTAACCTAATAGGGTCTTATCGGCTGATGTGATGCAATAATGCCTTGCGTGCGAATGGAGATAACATGTATTCACTTACACACACAAGGTCAACCCACTCCGCCCCTAAGGAGTCGTGCCCATCGCGTTCTTTCTTAATATGCAACTCCTCACCAATGCTCACTTCGTAGATAAACCTCTGCAAAGCTGAATCAGGTCGTCCGAAAGATAGATCAATCTGTCCTTGCGACCTTTGGATTCGCGGATAGAAATCTTCCCCTCGGAAAGATCGACATCGGGTAAACGGCGGTAAAGGAACGGTGATTTTATCCCGTTCAGCCTTAACTGTTTCGATCTGCGCATGTACCCGGCTGAGAAACTCGGTCATCATTTCCAAATAACCGTCGCTTTCCACAGCATCAAAGAATACCCTGGTAATATATTGCAGGAGGCGGAGAAGAGAAATGGCATCAAATCAAGAAAAAATTATAACCCATTATAGAAATTATAAAGAGGATAACCGGGCAACAAGTTCAAGGTCTAACAGTCTTGAATTTCACTATACCAAAAAGCTACTTAACGAGTATATCTCATTAGAATCCAGCGTTATCGAGTTGGGTTGCGGAACGGGTTACTATGGTATGTATTTCGCTGATAAATGTGCCCAATACACAGGCGTCGACCTTTCACCTGATAATAATGCTATTTTCAATGAGAAGATTTCCAAAGAAGGGAAAGGAAATGCCCGTGCGGTAGTCGGGAATGCAACAGCTCTCCCTGAGTTTTCCGATAATAGCTTTGACATTGTTCTGTGCTTGGGGCCAATGTATCATTTATCCAGAGAAGAGCGGATGTATGTTTTTGGTGAATGTTACAGAATAGCAAAAAAAGGCGCCATATTGGCATTTGCCTACATCAATAGCATTGGAGCTTATGCAGGGTGGTGCGTAAACGACGAATGGCGTAACACGTACCCTAATGCTCAAGCCAACAAGTATTTTTTAGAGTATAAGATGGCCTATGATAATCCAGGTGTGTTTTTCCTTACTTCACCCGAAGAAATGGAGTGTGACGCCAAGCAAAACAACCTTGAGATTGTTAAGAATTGCGGCCTCGATTTCTTTTTTGCTCAAAGCGCAGTAGATATGATGAGCGATGAACAATTTTCTTTATACATGGAACTTTCAGATAGAATGAGTAATAGTCCGTCTTGTACAGGGCTCTCAGATCATGCGCTTATGATTTGCATTAAATAGGCATTTGGCAGTACCTAACAAGAGTCGAACTAAACCGCTAGCGCGGTGGGAAGCCGAGCTAAGCCTGCGGACTGACTGCAAGTTTTCTTAAGCGACATTTTCAACCTATACTACTGCTGCAAACTTGGACATTTAATCCTTAATGCCCCCTGATATACAAAATTGAGTTTATCATTTACCTATTAAGTTGGGGAGGGGGTAACTGTATTTACTTTGTATGCGTCAAATACACCGTATCTACTCAAACCCAGCGCGCAT
>Ga0207951_100210_pt1 | contig 36454 bp, 43 predicted proteins | sample Subbio12Aug_8Bad_FD_184830 | JGI IMG/M metagenome (GOLD analysis project Ga0207951, IMG submission 184830) | Serpentinite rock and fluid subsurface biosphere microbial communities from McLaughlin Reserve, California, USA - CR12Aug_8Bad (SPAdes) | ecosystem: Environmental > Terrestrial > Deep... | reverse complement strand
AGGAAGCAAAAAGAACCGGATATTGACCAGTTTTGAGCGATTGAAGCCCAGTTTGGGCGGTTTTTACCGGCTTTTTGAAGTTTTTTCAGCCGGTCGGCTCTACCCATTGCCTTTTTTCAACACCCTCATAATAGGAGGAGATTACTAATCCCCTCCTATTATGGTTATCTTATCGATCGCCGGAAATGCGAATCCGTCGTTCCTTCAATAATCTGGATATAACCTCCTTCCACACTGTCTCCGTCAACTTCACCAGGTATCCCGCCTGGCAGTCGCCACCAGTCAGCAGCCCAAGAATCAGGTTCTCCTTCTGCGCGACCTCCCAGAGAGATTCATGCCATACGTCCAGAATAGGGAGTGGTAAGGTTTCTGACAGGCGAGCAGTGAGCATTTCTCGAGCTTGGGTTTCCGGTGTTGATCCATCCAGTAGTTCACCTTCGAACACCAGTAGATAAACTACCTCCTCTCCCGGCTGCCACTTGCCCGGCAGCACAGGGTCGGCGATCAGCGTCGCGTGGTAAGCGCCGTAGTCCGGCAGGTGCTGCCAGGTCTGGCAGTAGTGGGTGGTAAGCGGGTACACTGGTCTGCCTTGTAGCCACATCTTCTTGCGCTGCCTGGCCTGTACCGTCGCTCGAATCGACTCCAGCACCGTCTTGTGCCCAACCATGCCCAGATAAATCAGGTTGCCGGCGTCGTCGTGGGCATAGCCAGTAACATAAGCTGAGCCGTGCTCATTGCGGATCTGCGGGACGCCTTCAGGCCACAACCGGTCGACCTCCCCGCTGACCCACTCCAACCGCCATGCCACGAAGGGCTGGCAGCTTTGCGCCAGGGCAGCGTTGACCTGCTGAAGCAGGTTGTAGGGGCCTTCGCCCACCGGAGCGTCGCGCAGAACGATTTCTCGATCCTTTGTCTTGACGGTCGCCAGTCGGCGCGCCTGGTCGATCACAGCGGTCACGGGCTGAATGGGTGTTTGTAGATCGTAGCGCTCCCAACCAGGTGGAACCAGCCCATTGTGCGGCGTGAAGAGATAGGAGCCAAGCTCGTACTCGTACTTGAAGCGCCCCCATTCGCATTCGTAGTCGTAGGGGTAGTTGCCTCGTCGCAGTCCGGGGACATCGTGGATGTACGGCAAGGGGAATCCCTGGCCGTTGTCCGGCTTCGCGCCAGAGACCAGGATGTGTCCTTGCTTCTGCCGGGCAGCAACCTTAAGGGCGCGCTCCCGGAAGTACGTGTTCTCAAACGGAGCGGGCAAGCCTGGTATTGTTTTTCCGGTCATGGCAGCCTCCCTAAAAGTCCTCAGGGAAACCGATCGTGATGACCGGCTCGCCCCGATCGCCAGGACCGACCACCATCCACAACGAGAGCGTGCGACGGTGGGTGCGGTGTGGAGGAGCCTCGTCAGCTTCGAAAAGACCGACCTCGAAGCTGCATCGATCAACCTGAACCGCCCCGCGCGCGGTGAAGGATGCCAGGAAAACCACATCCCACAACCGGCCCTCGTAGCTTTGACCCAGGGCTTTCTCCCGCTCATTCGGAGTGATCCGGGCATGTAAGTCAGCGGTGATGGCGGTTGGGAAGAGGAAACCAGCTTCCCCGGCCATCTTGGAAACATCCACCAGCACGCCGTCTTCCAGCGCCTGGGAGCGAGTGTAAGCGTAGATCAAATCGTCATCATCCTGGATGGAATACCTGGTTGACCGCCGCAGGCGGTAGCCAGGGATCGTTTCTGAAACGCGACCGTCAAAACCGAGCCCTCGCTCCTTAAGCGAGACAAAGCGGCCGCGGCCAATGACCAGGTGATCCAACGTGTCGATATCCAACAGCTTGCCAGCTTGGACGACAGCGCGGGTTACGGCCACATCGTCTGGGCTTGGAGTCGGGTCGCCAGAGGGGTGATTATGAACCAGAATGATCGCCGCCGACATACGCTGGATGGCAGGCTTGAAAAGCTCACCCACCCGCACCTGAGCTGAGTTCAAGCTACCGTGGTAGATTTCCACGATGTCGATCACCCGGTTGCGCGGCTCGTCCGAATTACCGCTGCCAAGCTGGTCGTAGAAGATCACCCGCCGGCCGGTTTCAGCCATCACCTCCAGCGGTTCCAGGTAATCCCACGACGCCCCGGGTCCACCGTGCAGGCAGATAAGCGGCAGCTTGCCGGGTTCCTCGCTATCTCCGACGGTGCGGTACCAGGTCCGGTAACCGCGGAATGAAAAAAAGCCTTCTTTTATGGGAACGTTCATATCCTGACCTCACTTGTATTCACCCGCAAGTTGGTTTAAAGGTCTCATATTAGCCTCAACCCAGGCTTCGGCCAGCTTTCCGTTTTCCAGGCGGAGAATCTCAATCCAGGTCAACTCGACCGGTTTCCCATCCACCTGCTGGGTGCAACGATCTCTCGCTCGCACGACCACCTTATCTCCTTCGGCGATGATATCTTCGATGGTCGTGTGGATATCCGGGAATGCCTGGAATTGGGCCGTGACACCGCGTTTCACCCCTTCGGGTCCCCGCACATGGATGGAAGCATTATGGTTGACGAAGTCTGGCGAAACGAGCTCGTCCACCAACGAGATATTTCGCTGGTTGAAGACTTCTTCGAAAAACCAGCAAACGATGACCTTATTAGATTCTGCTTTCATACTTACCTCCAAGTTCAAAGTGAGTAAATAGCATTTACCTCATCATACTCAGAATCTTACTCTCTCCAGCTCAGCTTCTTTCAACGTATCTGCCATAGTAAAAAAGAAGGCTTCTCCTGTGTGGATACGGAATACTTCCCACAGGTACCCCAGTTTCATGCCAGTCAGGTCTTCTAGAAAGGCGCCTTCCCCAACAACCCTTTGCTGCAGCTCTGGGTCATCCACCGGTTCCATCTTTCCGGTCACACGCATCTGCCTGGCCTGCATCAAATCGGATGGGTGGTTATAGAAGCACACCTCAACCTTTGGATTGGCCTTGATCTGCTGGCAGAATTGCTTGGGTGAGAGGATGGCAAAATAGAATCCGTTTTCGTTGGCGAATTCCAATGCCAGGGTGCGAACCCTTGGCTAGTCGCCCTCGGCGGTCGCCATAAAGCAGATCGGGTTCTCGGTCGCAAACTGGATGAAATTCTGGATATTCATTCTTTGCTCCTTTCGAAATTTATTGTTGCGGTGACTTATATACGTCAAGGTAGCAATACTCCTGAAATCCGAGCCGGCGATAGACTCCATATCCCGCGGTGGATGCATACAGGACGCTGAAGCGATAGCCTCGTTCTCGGCCAGCTTGCGCGACGGCGACGGTCATGGCTGTCCCGTAGCCCTTCCCGCGCCCTTCCGGCAGCGTGGCCACTTGCCATACGCCAGCCACCCCACCAGTACAGAATAGGCGTGAGGTAGCTACCGCCTTGCCGTTCTCTAGTCCGAGGAATAACTGGTTGTCGCCTCCCGGCTCAAGGGCGACATCATCATATAATTGGTAAAAGCCATCCCGAAGAGCATCGGATAATCCCTCCACCTTGGCCAGGATATTTACCCAATGACGGAGCTGATCCTCCGTCCTGACCGGTTCGATGAGAAAATCATCCAAGGGTGGTGGGGGTGCTTTCAGCTTCTCCAGGTTCATCGCCATCCCGGGGGGACGTGCAAAGGAGTGAAAACCACACGCCTCGAGATATTTTCCCAGGTCTGCCGGAAGCGTGGATGATCCCACCTGCCAGTACAACGGCAAAAAGTCTTGCGAGCGATACCGCTCCAGGACCTGCTTGATCCTCGCCTCGGCTTCCCCCGGTTCGAAATGGGCGAGATAGACATCACATTCGGAGGGCTCGAGGCCGGTCAGCACGGCTAGAAATCCATCCTCTTGCCAGACCGTAGTGCGCGGCATACGCCCGTATAATGAGGCATGCGCATGCAGATTGACCTCCAGGGCCTTGACCAGGGCAGGTTTGGATTCGTCAACAAGGGAATTGCTCATTTCAGCCTCTTCAATGTTTTCTGCCCTGATCGGGCCAGTATTAATGTCGACTATCTTCGTGAACCCAGCACTTTCCAACATGGCCTTGTATTCCCCAAAATCATACAAACCGCCGCCGGCCGTCGCCACATAAAGCCACAGCCCGTCCCAGACCTCTCCTTCGATTTCCCGCCGGGCCATCGAGTTGACCACGAGCACCCCGCCGGGCGCAAGGGCGGCATACACCTGTTCCAACCACGCTGATTCCGAGGATATCGATATCCTGGCGGTTGAGTAAATATAGGATCACCATCATGTCGTCGATAGACATATCGGCATCAATGATCAGTTTCGGAATCTCATCCATGAGGACCTCTTTTTATAGACTGATTTCCATTTTATCTGGTCCATATCCGCACAACAGACCCGAGTTATTGTCACTATATTTGCGGATCTCATTACACCGACTTCAAAAATCCCCGAAGTCCTTCGCTGAAAGGTTGCGGTATTTCAATATGTGGTAAGTTTTGAAGCCCGTTCCATTGTCTAATTGTGCTTTTGTATCTCTGTTTAGACAACATGATGAGCCGATTAGTCGCGTACCAGAGGAATTACCAAATACTCTATAGCCGTAGCATTCCCTATGAAAAGTTCTTTACGTGAATGCTTGAATCAAATAGATTGTGCCCCATTTGCCAGAGGGAGAGGCAGCTTCATAGGAAATTCCATTCCCTGGTGTCTTCGTAAAGCTCTCAGGTGTCCACACAAAAACATTATGGGATGGTAGGTTCATACCCCATCGCCGAAAGCAATTTGGCGAAATATTCACCGCCTTTCTCGGTTGGATGTTCGCCATCTTCGCGGATATATCCCTTCACCTTGGGATCTTCATGGTGGTCCAGGCCATTGAAAGAGTCATACCGGCTGAGAAAGGGAATATTATAGGTTTCCGCTGCCTGACGGTTGGCGAGGGACTGATTTTCCCAACAAGTATTACAGCTATCAAAAATATTATTCTGTATCCAGGTATCCACAAGGGGATTATAGATGTCCGTTGCTCGAAGAATCGTCGGCTGCCCTGCGCGCAGTTTGATGATCTCCCCCCAGATGTCTTTTAGATCAGCCGAATATTGATCAAAGGCTTCCACATCACAGGCTTTTGGAGGGCTAACAGCGAAGCATCCGTCTAGATCAAGCGTCTTTTCAGGGTCAATCGACCCTAAAGGATTGGCAAACATGACGATCATTTGAGCTTCTTTGACAGCTTTCGGCAATTGTTCCAACCTGGCATTGGGCGATTTTCCGGTTTTGAGAGCTTCGAGCACCGAGCTTGCTCTCAATGTGGGCAAAGCGAAATCATGTAACACGACCTGCACCCCCAGGTCTTTGTTGATCTGGACAGCAACTGCCTTGCCGTGTTCCCACATACTCGAATCACCGATCACTACCAGGTTCCATGCGGCTCCCGGCCCGGCAGGCATTTGGGTTACTATGTGGGTGTTCGCCGGCACGCATCCCGTCAGTAGAATCAGCAAAGCAACAACACATCGGAGATTGGCAAATCGATGGTGGTTCATTTTTTTCCTCCCAAAACACGGATTAAATCCAGAGCCAACATTCGGTTTTAGCGTGGAGCGCCTCTGCCGAATGTTGGCTGGCAGAAACCCCAAACGAGTTAGCCCCCCGTTTCGACTATAAACCCGCTGACGCTCTCTGGCTGGGTAGGATCGGGATCAAGACGCTCAGACGTGAAGTGGATGCTCATGCCTGCATAACCGCCTGTCCCAGCGCCCGTGAAATGAAAATAGGAATACCCGTTTTCATCGCGCCTGCCCGTCCAGGTGCCTTCCCAGGCACCTCCGGAAGTTGTGAGCACGAAAGTGCCCCACATCGGGCCGGTGACGAAGACCGGCTCATCGACGAAGCGGAAATTCCAGTTGATCGTAACCAGGTTTTCCCCACAGACTCGCGGATCAGTGGCTGAAAATGCAAAGCTCGAGACCGCGCCGCGGACGTGGTACAGCTTTCCACCGGGAAAGCTTTCCACCCCAGGGCTGATATCTGCGACAGAAGTGTCTGTTCCGGTGAAACTCACCCGGTTGGTTTGTGCCTGTACAGGCTGCAAAGTTAAGAGGAGTACCGCTAAAACGATCAGGATCAGAGACACGATGTGTTTCCGGCTGTTCATGTTTTACCTCCTCATGAATTCGGAATATTTCGAACGATGGGTTTTTCCAGCATATGAGTTGAAGATAGAGGGTGAAGTCACTGGAGAACAATACATAGTGTGACGATTTCTACTCCATCGATACCTCCTTTCAATTTATGGATCGAAATGATCCCCGCAGCTGTTACGAACCACCAGCGCTGTCGGCAGGATGATCTCGCGCTGCGGTGGCTGCTTGCCGGCGATGAGGGATTGGAGCATCTCCATAGCCCTGTATCCCATTTGAACCGTGGGCGCTGCAACAGTGGTTAGGGAGGGCTCAATGAGCGCCGAGGTGGGGATATCGTTGAAGGAAGTTACTGCAATGTCAGCAGGAATTTGCAGCCCCGCAGTTTTGACCGCCTGGATCACCCCCAGCGCGAGCATATCGGAAATCGCAAAAATTGCCGTTGGCGGGTTCTTCAGGCCAAGCAACATTCTGGCTCCTTCGATTCCCGCGGTTATCCCAAAGCCAGGGACCCGAGCGATCAAATCAGGATCAATCACCCACCCGGTTTCCTCCAACGCTTGTTGGTATCCTCGATTAACTGGAGCGACATTCTCGGCGTCTACGGCAAAGGTGATTAACCCTATCCGGCGATGCCCGTGAGTTATCAAATGTTGGGTGGCCTGAAATCCAGCCATCTGCAGATCGGTCAGTACGGAATAGCCGGTGTAACCAGGCCAATCGATTGAGACGATAGGCAACTCATGGAGTTGCTGACTTGCTTTCAAACTAACGGGGAGTAACTGATTCACGTTATGCGAAGCAATCAGGATGCCATCCACTTGTTTGGCAGCCAGCCGGGCGACATCGCGCAGGGCGATATTCAGATCATCGTGCGTGTTACACAAGAAGAGCAGAGTCTGGTCTTCCTCGGCTGCTTCTTCAATGCCTTGCAACAAGGCATGGTAAAAGGGATTTGTCCACGAAGGAATGATCACACCCACTGTATGACTACGAGTTGCCCCGGCAATTTGCGCCAACCTGCTTGTGTCAAATGGGAGAATATGGGTTCCACGTCCCTGGCGAGACTCTACCATACCTTCTGTAGCCAGCATTCGGTATGCTTTTCTCACCGTGTGAAGGTTGATTCCAAGTCTCTCGGCCATCACTTGCACGGGAGGAAGTTTTTCACCAGCAAGTAGCTGCCCATTAGCGATCAGCCAGACAATTTGCTGTTTGAGTTGGAGAACAAAGGTGATTCCGCGCTCAGAGTTGAGAGAAATCTTGTCATAAACATCCATTTGTTATATTATAGTATAACAATATAACAAATTCAATGACGAAAAACAGAATCGCGGATCCTGCGAAGAAGAGGACCGGTGACAGGATTTTCTTTTATATCTTGCCCCCAACTCGATTCATCGAACAGGTCGACAAAGCAGATCGTAGAGATTTCGTATTTCGAACATTCAGACAGATTCTCACCCAAATGATTGTACAAAACCTTCGTAGTGAGGTGACCCATGCGCATTACCCTTCTGATTGCTGGTACACGCGGCGATGTACAGCCCGCTATTGCCCTGGGGGTCGGGCTGAAGAAGGCTGGGTATGAGGTCCGGTTGGTGACCTTTGAGGCTTTCCGCGCTATGGCATTGGAAAACAACCTGGACTACCGGCCGATCCGGCTGGATATGGCAGCGATCCTCGCAAAGCGGGGTAGGCCAAATCTGTTTGATAACGGTGCAATGGCGGTGCGTTTTATTCCCGAGATGCTCAAAGTTTTTAACGTGATGCTCGAGCAGATGACAGTCGACTTTTGGGAAGCCAGCCCTGGGTCAGATATCATTCTTGGCTGTCCTGCCACCAACTGGCTAGGGGTGGCGATCGCCAAGAAGCTCGGAATTCCTTATGTTGATTCCTATGTGCTGCCAATGTTCGATACGCGCTCCTTCCCTGCGGTCCTGTGGCCGAAAGCGATTACCCCAACGGACGGCAAAGGTCTGGCCGGACTGCTCAATCTGTTCACCTACAAGTTGGTAGGTGGGCTGTCCTTTGCCGGGGTTCGCCCGCTGATCAACCGTTGCCGCAAGAATGTCCTGGGTCTGCCACCGCTTTCGTTCGCTGATGGTAACTCTATGCATCATCAGACCGCTTTTTCGCTGGTCGGATACAGCGAGTCGGTTCTGCTGCGCCCGCTAGACTGGCCGGACAACGTCCATGTTACCGGCTATTGGTTTCTTGATTACCCGGCTTACCAACCGCCGACGGAGCTGCGTTCCTTTCTAGAAGCTGGGCCGCCACCGGTGTACATCGGGTTTGGCAGTATGCCCAGCAAAGATCCGGCTCACCTGGCGGGGCTAGTGGGCGAGGCGCTGCGGATGGCGGGTCAGCGCGGTATTTTGTTTACCGGCACGGGTGTATTGGGACAGGGCATGGCCCAACATACCACCACCTCAGACCTGTACTTTCTCGATTCCGCGCCGCATGACTGGCTGTTTCCGCGCATGGCAGCGGTGGTGCATCACGGTGGATCGGGCACCACGGCCGCTGGGCTGCGCGCTGGGAAACCTTCTATCCTCGTGCCAGTGGGCACCGACCAGTTACTGTGGGCACAACGGGTGAAAGATTTGGGACTGGGGCCGAAACCCATCCCCCGCGGGCAGTTAAACGCCAGACGCCTTGGACAGGCGATCGAGCAAGCCGTCACCAGCTCCAGCATCCGCGAGCGGGCCTGCGAAATGGGGATAATAATCCGCGCTGAGGATGGGGTGGGAAATGCCGTGAAGGTAATGGATCGGTATTTTGATAAATGATCCGAAGCGGTTCTTATGAATGTGTTTGGCCGATCAGACAACCTCATCTACCGTCAAAGAGGAATGCCTTTCTGGATGCTGGTAAAATAATAGCGCTCCATTTCCATTCCGAAAGGTCACTAATTTCGAATATTAAGACAGCTTCTAAGGTTTGACTTATCCATCATGATCCTGACTTCGCGTTTGGTGCAGCCGCGCAAACATACATGGTCTTGTTAGCCAAGCGCCGTTTTTAAGATGCGCGGTAGTTTCCATGGACTGGGAGCGGCCATCAGATCGACCAACAACGACCCCATGTTGCGGATTACTTCGCCGCGCGAAACAAAGGTGATTGGTTTTGGTTTTTCACGGAATTTGGCATACACCACAGTTTTCTGAGGCTTTGAGAACATTAATGTATTATGCACAAAGCTATTCCCTGATCGAATATCGAAAATATCTTGACCAGGATAAGCTCCCCAGGGCGTGGTCATCATGACCCAACTGACGCCGGCAGAACAGTTGACACCGATTGTCCCATAGCGCAGGTCTTCAATGGCTTTGTCAATCGCGGTTTTTACCTGAGGATCTTTCATTGTCGCAGGATGAACGAACAATCCAGCGGCCAGGGTGCCCCACAGCCGCTGATTCGCAAATTTGACGGAGCTTTCGAGAAATTCTGGAACACTGGCAGCAGAAATGGATGTTACCGCAACCACGCTGCAGAAAGCCTCCGTTGTGAAGCAGATATCATCAGATTTCTCGTGATCGACTTCGGGGATGATCGTCCAGGGGAGTTCTCCATTCCTTGCTTCCCCAATCTGCTCGGCTTCAGGATGGGCGTTCAAAAAGGTGCGATAACGATCCTGGCTGCCTGGATAAAAAGCAAACCGTAATGGCGTTTGAGTATAGATTTTGCGCAGCGCCGCCAGGAACGCGGTGCGTTGACGCCATTCGGCGCGCCCGGTCGATCACGGCGGTCACAGGTAGGATGGCTGTTTGCAGGTCGTAGCACTCCCAGCCAGGTGGAACCTGGCCGTTGTGCGGGGTGAAGAGATAGGAGCCCAGCTCGTACTCGTACTTGAAGCGCCCCCAATCACACTCGTAGTCATAGGGGTAACTGCCGCGCCGCAGACCAGGAACATCGTGGATGTAGGGCAAAGGTAAACCTTGACCTGTATCTGACTTTGAGCCGGAGGCCAGGATGTGTCCTTGCTTCTGCCGGTTGGCTGCTTTGAGGGCGCGTTCCCGGAAGTAGGTGTTCTCGAAGGGGGCAGGCAGACCTGAATTCGTCTTTCCAGTCATGGCTGCCTCCCTAGAAATCCTCAGGGAAACCGATCGTGATGACCGGCTCGCCCTGATCGCCAGGACCGACTACCATCCACAAGGAGAGTGTACGTCGGTGGATGCGATGTGGAGGAGCCTCCTCAGCTTCGAACAGATTGACATCCAAGCTGCATCGATCTTGTGTACCTGCCTGGCGAGCGGCGAAGGATGCCAGGAAAACCACATCCCACAACCGGCCTTCGTAGCTCTGCCCCAGCGCTTTCTCCCGCTCGTTCGGTGTGATGCGGGCATGCAAGTCGGCGGTTATGGCGGTTGGATAGCGAAAGCCGGCCTCGGAAGCCATCTGAGTGACATCGACAAGAACGCAATCATCCAGCGCCTGGGAGCGAGTGTAAGCGTAAATCAGATCGTCATCTTCATGGACGGAATATCGGGCTGATCGCAGGCGATAACCAGGTCTCATCTCGGAAACGCGACAGTCAAAACCCAGGCCACGCTCTTTGAGCGAAACGAAACGCCCACGACCAATGACCAGGTGATCCAGCGTGTCGATATCCAAGAGCTTGCCTGCCTGGACAACTGCGCGGGTTACAGCTACATCGTCCGGGCTGGGCGTCGGGTCACGTAGAGTAGGGACAGGGACGCCATACACAGATTGCTCTGTGCGGTTTTCTCCATCCCTCTCACCGAACCGGACGTGACACTTTAGCGTCATCCGGCTCTCCATTGAGTATTAGGTTTGGCGATAACCATGTTCGGCATGGTGGCATTTCTGGCACAGGGTTTCCAGGTCTTCGATGCGGTGGGATTTCGTGCCCATCTTGTGGTGTGCTGCCAATTTCTCAGTAGACCCACATCGAACACACTTATACCCATCTCGCATCTTTGCCCGGAGTTTCAACTCGGCCATTTCTAAGGGTTCATTGCGGGATTTCCTGCTTGTTGCCCCGATTGTGGCTGTGTAGATGCTTTCGTCTGGGCCAGTTTCACCCATCGGGTAGTCCATTGGCGGAGTTTCGCTATTTTCATCCGGGAGATAAGGGTGTTGAAACCCGTTTCTGCCCTTCTGCATGTACTTGCTCCGCTTTAGTTCTTTCCGAGTGGGTAGCCATTGATACGTATCCAGGGTGACCGCCCCTTCACGTATCTCTGCCGTCCAGCGTGTCCTGTTATGGATGATTTTCGTCTTAGCCTGGATAAGAGAATGTTTCCGGCTGCCTTTGTGCTTCTTGAGAAGCCATTCCAGGTATCGGAACCATGTATACCGAGTGATTTCTTCAATGTCTTCAAGGAGGCTGGTATGCTTGTAATACTCAGACCAGCCTTTCACGATGGCATTCAGGGTTGTCATCCGGTTATACTCATCCATCCAAGTCCATGATCTGGAAGTCAAGTCTTTGATCTTCCCTTTTACTCGCTCCTTTGCCTTGTCCGTTGGTCGGAGGTGTACCACCCAGCGTCCTTCTGGCTTACCTCTTTGGATGTGAAATCCCAGAAAGTTAATGCCGTCGTTGACATGGGTAATAAGGGTCTTTTCTTCGGACAGTTGCAGGTGTAGCTCGTTTTCCAGGAAGTCTTTGACCTCTTGCTTGGCTTGTTTCACACCTTCTATGCCGTCATTGCTTAGGATGACAAAGTCATCGGCATATCTGGCTAAACGGTAGTTTCCCAGGCCAGCTTTTCTCCTTTTCTGCTGTTCGTAAGGCGTCAGTTGCCATTTCTTTTCTGCCCATTCGTCGAACTCATTGAGATAGACGTTCGCAAGTAAGGGTGAAATTACACCCCCTTGCGGGACGCCTGTCTCTGTTCGAGCAAATAGGCCATCTTCCATTACGCCAGCTTTCAGGAACTTCCAGATCAGGTCAATTATGCCCTTGTCCGCTATACGTCTCTTGAGGATACTGATGAGCTTTCGATGATGAACTGTGTCAAAGTAGCTCTTAATATCTCCCTCGATCACATAGTAGTACCGTTGGTGAGGGCCAGTCAGGGACATAATGACAGCGATTGCATCCATCGTGCGTCGTCCTTTGCGAAAGCCATAGGAGCAGGGTCTAAAATCCGTTTCGTAGATTGGATCCAGGATTGCTCGTAAGGCTTCCTGAACAATGCGATCTCGGAGAACAGGTATTCCCAGTGGTCGCATTTTGCCGGGGCTCTTTGGGATATAGCGTCTTCTAACGGGTTGAGGTTCGTAGGTTTTGTCCTTCAGACTTTCTACCAGTTTCTTGATTTCTTCCTGATAGTTGGCCTTGAACCTGTCCCGTGTCGTTCCGTCTATCCCTGCTGTTGAGCTTCCAGGACGTGCCAGGACTGCTTGTGCTGCACAGTTAATCCAGTAGTCCCAATGCATCAGACTGTACAGGTTTGTAAACCTGTATTCTGGATTTTCTTGTGCGGTTATCGCCAGTTTCATTTGCTTTTGGGACATCATTGTTTGGCTCATACGTCCTTACTCCGTCTTAGTTTGCGCATGAATTTGTCTTACTCAACTGCCTTCCTTCGCCACACCTGCACAGTACCGCAGGTGCTGTGTGTGATAGGCTTTCCCTATCTCAGACTACTACGAAGGCTCCGTCCCGTGTAAGCATCTGGTCGCAAGCTGACCTACACCCAATGGGTGAGCATACACGGTTCCCAAGTTCAAGTAGATAGCGTCTGCACGTTGCTTTAGGTCTTGTCTGTACGCCTAGCTCGGCTCGTTGCCTCGCTCGCTACCGGGAAAGATGGGGTATGTTGGGAGTGCCATCTTTCTGCCCCTCAGAGACTACGCTTATCCTAGCGAGATAAGCATTCCGGTAGCTCCACCCTGGCCCTACCGTCAGACAGGTGGTCCAACCTGCGGCGCTTCAAACAACAATTTCTTGCGTGACCATGGCAACGCTCTGGCTAGCAGCCTTAGGAAAGTAGGGTTTCCCTTGCCACATTGTCAAAGGAGTTTCAGACGCGATTCTGCTTCAGGTCTTCGCGCCTGTCCTTCTAGCCACTCTGCACACTCCTTGCAGGGTTTCGCTATGGAAACTTTCTATCTACATGCTTCTTGGCACACCCGAGGGGTGGTTATGCACCAGGATGATCGCCGCCGACATGCGCTGGATGGCGGGCTTGAAAAGCTCGGCGATGCGCACCTGAGCGGAGTTGAGGCTGCCGTGGTAGATCTCCACGATGTCGATCACCCGGTTGCGCGTGTCAAGCAGGATCACCCGCAAGTGCTCCTGTTCCAGGGCGCTCATCTCATGCTGCAGCATGGCTGCCGCATCCGCCGGGCTGTGGATCGTCGGACGGTCTTCTTCGGTGTTGAGCGTCAAGCGCAATCCTAGCTCTACGGCAGCTTTGATACGGGCGGCGTTCTGCTGCCCGATGCCGGGTATATCGGCGATCTCATGCGCCGGAGCCCGCCGCAGGTCAGATAGCCGGCCGTTGAAGTGCGCCAGCAGGGCGTCGGCAGTTTCGATGGGCTGTGGGCCGCCGAGAAGGGCAGCGAGCAATTCGATAATTGTGCAAGCATCGGCTCGGGCGCTGACCCGCTCCACTGGGCGCTCCCGCAAGGGGAGCAGCTTGTGCTTGGGGGTGTATTTCGTGTTGCCGGGCTTATCCGGCAGTAAAAGCAACTGGCACATGTTTTCCTCCATGTAAAGAAATCGCCCGCCCTGGAGTGTTCCAGAGCGGGCGGCGTGTGAATTGGTTGTAGCGGTATTACCGCCAGGTTTGTTCGATGACAGGCAGTCGAGCGGGCAGGAACGGTTCGTTTGTGCGCATCAGGCCGCGCAGTTGGTTGATGGCCGTCTGGGGTGAGATGCGCCCGGCGACCAACAAGTAGACGATTTTGGAGACCGGCTCCTGGTTCTGCTTGTCGGGCGGCACTGCCTTTGACAGGTGCGCAAGCCCTTCACGCACGCAGGCCAGGTTCTCGTCAATCGTTTTGTCTAACGGTCGCAGCGGGGCAATGGCATCCCCCAGGCGCACGCAGCGCGGGTTATGCCCGCAGGCCAGGCGCATGTAATAGACATGATCGGCGTAGGCCTCCAACGGGGAGTGGTCGATGATCAGGAACATACCGCCCTGGTCAGACGACCCGCACTCCCAGCAGCGGAACGGCTCGCCGATCTGCACTGGCGCGGGCTCAAATTCCATGTGTGTCAACGTGTTTACTTGCATTATTTCCTCCGTTAAATAAATCAGCGGCCAGCTGCACTTTCGTGTTCGCTGACCGCTGGTTGATTGCGGCGAAGCGCCTTTTTTATGCGTTCGGCTTTGGCTTCCAGGAAGTGTCGAAGACCTCCTGCCGTACAGCGCCAGCCGAGCTCTTTAGTGTACTTGCCGTCCCACTTGCGATCGCGGACAGTCTCTGCGCCGCAGATCGGGCAGGGCGGCATGGGATCGGGGGCGCGCTGCCCGCCGTTACGCAGGTACTCCGCCACAGCTTCGATGGCTGGGCAGGATTCCTTCAACGAACAAGAGCAACTTCGCTGCTTGTTGACGGTGTGAAAACGGGGTTGAGTCGAAGGACCGAAGTCGACCAGGTAGGTGTACCCGATCACGCGGATGCGGGTAGGCCTGCCTGCCAGATCGATCTCCGGCTTCTGGGTAAGGGTATCTTGCATGTTGAGTACCTCCAGGACGTGTGGGAATTGAAATGCCAACGATTAGAAGGGGATATCCATCTCATCTAGTAACTCGTCATCCAGCTCAGAGCAGTCCATCCTTGGATTACAGAACTTGCACGGCTCTTCATCATATGAACAGCCATCCCAGGGATAGACCCGGACAACCACATACCCTTCGCCGTTGCAGTTTGGACAAGGTTGATCTTCAGATGCTGAGTCGTCGTATGCGATGGATTTCCACCAGCCGATCTCGTAGGGATCGAACAGGTCGGAGCCGGGACCGTCATCCGAGATGTACTCATCGGTCATGGCTGCACCTCCACGCCCCGCTTGCGCAGCCAGTCAGAGATGGTTTCCGAGCCAATCTCAAACCCGCTGCCATACTCCCACCTGGAGACGAACTCACGCTTGAAATCCTGATGGTGAGGGTAAGCCGTGAACCACCCGTGATAAATCTGCTTCTCAGACGGTCGCTCGTCCAGCATGTCACATAGAATGCTCAATGCAAGGTCTGCCGGTCCGGAACCGCCGTAGCCCCAACCAAAACCGGTCGGGCTGTGCAGCACGACGTGCCGCAGGGGCCGCGACTTACCGGGAGGCAGGATCACATTCACTGCCCCGCCCGGTTCGCCGCGGTAAATCTTCTTGATCATGTTGACCTCCGTGTGGGGATTCAGAAGATTGCCCCAGGCGTACCCAGGGCAATCTCGTGTGGATCAGAACGGAATGTCATCGTGCTGGGGTACAGCCGAGCCATTCCCAGCAGGTTCGGGTTCGTTTTCGCCTTCACGCCCCGAGAGGAAGCGCACCGTGCCGGCGCTCACTTCGAAGGATGAGGCGGGCGAGCCATCCTGGCGGGTATAGAGCCGCGGGCCGCCCGTTTCGGGGTCGGACACCAGCCGGCCTTCCACCAGCACCAGGCTGCCTTTATGCAGGTACTGATTGCAGTTCTCAGCGGTCTTGCCCCAGGCCGAAACACGGAACCAGGTGGTTTCCTTCACCACCTGACCGCTCGAGTCGGTGTACTGACGGTTGGCAGCCAGGTTGAAGTTGGTCACGGCCTGCCCGGCAGGGGTGTAACGCATCTCCGGGTCGCGGCCGAGATGACCGGCGATGATGATCGTTTGGAATGACATGGGATTTTCCTCCGTTTCTTGAATGTCGAATTACTTCTTGCCGTTATGGCTGGACGTCCAGGAGCGTAGTACTTCGCGCGAGTCTGGGGCCAGGCCCTGGTGGGCAGACTTGAAGGCGTTAAACGCCTCCACTTCTACAGCGTTGCTCGTGTCCACCGCTACGCCATCCCGGTATTGCAGCGTCTCCGCCTGGGAGGCTTGTGGATTGGGTGGCGCAGGCGGATTAGGCGATGTCGTTTGCCCGGTCGATTTTTCGGATTGTCCGTTGCCGTTCGATCCGTGACTGTTCGAAGAGCCGTTCTCCAACCCGGCTGTCCTGGCAATCTCCTTGTCGTACAGACGTAGGGTAGGCTCCTGGCGAGTTACCGTCTTGCGGCGGCACTTTTCCAAAAGCCCCCCTCCGAACCGGACGTGATGTTTTCGCATCATCCGGCTCTCCAGTTACACTTCAAGTTTGTGGTTGATTGGTTTTCCTGCATGGATTGCCATATGGCATTTCCGACAGACGACAAGCGTTTTTCGATTGCGGGCGGCCATGTTTTGTGCCCAAAGCGATTTCTCCGTGCGACCCTTGACTTGTAAGTCGGCCAACTTACGGATGTGATGAACTTCTACATCCTCGGTTGAACCGCAGAGTTCACACTTATCAGCTAGCAGTCGTTGGATAATTTCGCTCCGTCCAAATCGGATGGTCTTGTGTGGGTCTCGGTCGTCAAGTGGCCCAATCGCTTGTTGCCGGAGGGGAATCCCTCCGAATCGTGCTACCAGTGGCTTCTTGCCCTCTTCCCGTTCGATGCGGATCTCAAGACATTTCATCGGCCCATAGCGGGTATCCACCGTGACTTTGAGTTGCCTGGCAACTCTCGTTTCAGTGGTTTTGTGTTTCTTCGCCAGCGTTTTCAGCAGGGATGATTCCATCACCCACTTGAGCTTATGCAACCAAAACACATTCAAGGTTGGAAGATAGTAGTTGACGATTCCCCGATACTCAGCCTGGTATCGCTGGATGATGCTGTAGTCATCATCTGTCAATAGTTCTGGTCGGGGTCTAGCGTGATCGTGCTTCATATATAGGGCACATTTCTTCTTGACAACTTCAGCCGGTAGAAGGAGGCCGATCCTTCCGTTTGCACACCGCTGTCCGCGCCAATCATGCCGACTATCGTTTTGTTGATTCAGGATTTCATAACCGAGAAATTTTGCCGCCTCTGTTGTTGCATGAGTGATGACTGTTTTCTGAGGCGATAGTTCCAGCTTGAGCTGGTCTCTCAGGTATTCAGCCAGACGACTTTTGATTTCTTCGGCTTCTGCTCGGCTTCCAATGAACCCAAGCAGGAAATCGTCCGCGTAGCGGATGTAACGCAGTCGGCGATAGTTTGGATCGTGTGTGTCTAGGGAAGGCATTTGTTGAAGCTGCTTTTCCAGCGCATGTGCTTCTTTGTGCTGTTTTCGCTTCTTCATTCGCCGCATCCGGTTTTCGATGACCACATAGGGTATGCTATATCGTCGTCTTTCGCCTTTGGTGTACTCTGGAATGAGCACCGTTTCGACAAACTGGTCTAACCGGTCCAGGTAGATGTTCGCCAGAATGGGGCTGATGACCCCACCCTGAGGCGTCCCACTCAACGTTTCGTGATAGCGCCATTCTTCCAGGTAGCCTGCTTTGAGCAGGTTTTCTATCAACCGTAGGAAGCGGTTATCTTGCAGCTTTTCCGCCAGGATGGTCATGAGAACGCTGTGGTCTAGATTGTCAAAGCATCCGGTGATGTCCGCTTCAATGAACCACTTCGTCCCTGTCCAAACCCGCTTGATCTCCTTGAGCGCCGTGTGGCAACCTCTCTCTGGTCTGAAACCGTGTGAGTGATCACTGAATTGCGGCTCGTAGTAGGCTTCCAAGATTAAGCGCATCACTTCTTGCAGTAGCTTATCGCTCCAGGATGGCAGCCCCAGCGGGCGTTTCTTGGCGGGGTTGTTTTTCTTGCTGATGTATGTCCGTCTGGCTGGCGTCCATCGGTAACGCTCCTGCCGCAATTGGCTAATGAGCTTTGTGATTTTCGCCATGGACATTCCGTCTACGGTTTCCTCGTTTGACCCTGGGGTCATCGCGCCTTTGTTGCTGTAGAGCCGGGCGTATGCCTTGAGGTATAGATCCGGGTTATAGAGTTGTCGATAGATGTCTTCCAGGGGCAGACCTTTCTTTCCACGCTCCTGAATGACAGCAAGTACAGTTTCGGCGTTTCGCATCTCGCGTACCTTTCTGATCTTCTGTCTATGTAACCTGCTCCCCTTCGCCGTGTAGACGGCTTTCCCGTCCTCTGACTACTATGGGAGCTCCGTCGCCATAGGGCTCGCGCCCCGTAGGCGATCCTGTGTTCCATCGATGGTGTACAAACAGCACGTTTTAGGTATCCTACTCATCCCTTGTACGGACTCATTGTCCTTGTTCTTCGTGGGGAAGTTTCAGGCTTGTAACTGCGAGGGCCTGAACCACTCAGCACCGTTCTCAAACGCTCTTCCGGTGGGCCAATTCGTAGACCAACGGGGATTAGGATTCAAGCAGTCTAGCTTTTACCATGACGTGCAGGTCTTGCAGCGCTTCAACCTAAGCGTTTTCGGTTGTTCGCCGCTTTAATGGCATGCTACTGTCCCCATCACCTTTCGGTTCCAGGTAAGCCATTGACCTACGAGCGTTCTTCCAGCTCGTCCTAACTGGGTTAGGAATACAACCATCGTGTGCCACAGCGCACTGTTGCCGAACTGCTCGCCGAGCTGGCGGAAGCAACGCTTCAGGCAGTCGGTGACCGCGCCAGCGATAGCCATATCCAGGGATTCAGGAGTGTCGCCGTTGAAGATGCAGCGACCGGCATCGGCGTGGCTGTAGGCTTTGCCGTCCAGCTCGACTGTGATCCTACCGGTGATGTAGGCCACCCCGGCGATCTCCGTAGTCGGTTTGCCGTCTTCGCCCAGCACCGGCGCCTTCTTCTTGAGGCGCTGGTCGTAAAAAGTGATCACCTTATCCCAGCGCATGATGTGCGGCTCGCTGAGCAGTGCGAACGACCAGCGGAACAGGAACAGGTCATTGGCGGTTTCGATCACGTCATAGCCTTCCAGGTAGGGCACGGTGCCTTGCCCGGGGGCCTGGCGGCGCTTGACACGCGCCATATCCAGCGGCTGCCGCAGTCGCCAGAGGATCTGTTCGCTGGACGGGTCGAGCGCGGGTGGATTGGGTGTTGGCATGGATTGGGTCATATGTTCCTCCGTGTGAATGGTTGAAAACTGTGGATACGTGTATTGGCTTGCCAGCCCGGACTCGGCGATCTTCTCGGTCTCAGTGAGACGGACCGCTTCGATGTGCTTGCAGCGCAGTCCAAAGCGCTGGCAGCGTCCGGTGAAGTCCGGACAGGTGCAGGTCCAGGCGTCGCCATCCAGCGAGACGGTGTAACGGCTGCCCTTGCTGGCAACCATCCAGGTGCAGTCAGTCAAGACCATCACCTGCATATCGCCATTCATCAGGGCAGCCTGCGCCCGGGCCATGCGATCGTGTTGGAGTTGATTCTCCAGAATGGGGGGTGCGGTAGTCATCGTTTATGCATTACGCTCCTTTCGTGTCAGAAGAAAAACGTGTGGGGATTGGTTTCCGACGTTACTGCGCCAGAATTGATGGCGCACCAACTAACGCTTTACTGTCCTTTGTTTCCCTTCCAAAACTTCAGGGCACGTCAGGGCAGCAAACCTTGACTGCCAAGCGGTGGCTCAGCCGACAAAGTTCGCTGCTCTGAATCTGTGATTGGCTGCCCGGCCGGCGCGAGACCAACCGGGCAGCCATTAGATTCTGTATTTGGCATCTTATGAGCATGGACTTTGCGGACGACTTTCAGCGCTTCTCACGACCCACCCCCGGAATAAGGGGCAGCGGCCACCGCCTGCCAGGGCAGAACGTTTTCGCAAAGAGGCTATTTATAAAGGTGCAGGCTGCTCCTTAAAGCAGCAAGGCCGACGCACATCCCTCCTGGGGGAAGCACACCGGCCTACGTATAAGTCACAGAACTATTCGGTTGTTCTCAGATATCCCCCTGTGAGATAAATTGGATGATTGCGAATCGCCGCCTGATTACATGGCAGCTATTCAGGCAAACGGGTCACCTTTTAGATCCATTGCGCTGGCTCATGATACGCCGCGCAATGACCTCTGTAGTACCTCGCGGGGCGCGCAGGTTGTTCGGATCCAGGTTTTCTGGAACCGGAAGCTCTGCGCCGCGGGCGTCCTTCAAGAAGTCTGCCAGGCTCTCTTCGTAATCCCGGCTCTGCAGGAAACCGTGTACCCGCACGTGGAAGCCTTTCTCGACCACCACCGGCGCGCCCAGGTTGCCTTTGAGCACGCGAATGGTGACGAAATCAGCGGCATCCTGGACATCATTGAGCGACTTTGAAGGCAGGTCTGGGTCACGGTAGCAGGCAATACGGAAGAGCAGGTCTTCAGCGTACTTCCAGGTCTTGACGACAATACCTTCGAGAACGACTTCGTTGATCATGGTAGCCTCCTGATAATGGGTTAAACAAAAAGGCCGAGACACATCTCCAGCAGGAGTGTCCCGGCCAACGTGTGAGCAAACAGCTATAGAATTAAATCTATAGTAACAGAAGTTTACCCATTTGTCAATATCTGTAAATCACAGTTATCGCAATACCATTCCGAATGGGGATTGCGAACATGTGAAATGGTACTTCATCAAAGACTCATCTCTCATTACTTTACCCATACGAATAATTTTGAGGCGACATTCAGAGGACCGCCGCCGTTCCAGGTATCACGATAACCAAGGCACAGATATGCAGATGTGCCACTGAGGTTATGACCGATTGGCGACTTTCCAGAAAATGCCCCTTGGACTTTGGAGTCGTAGGAGTAAATACGAAACCGATCCGGGTCAGCACTGTAATTCTTGTTGATTCGCATGACATAATCATTTGAGTCGCATTTGTCACCAATCACTAGCCAGCCCATACCTAACGATGTCAACGATGCGCGGTAATTAGAACCAATCGCCCATTCTACAGGTTGACTATCAGAACCGATAGCACTCACAGAACGAACCGTTAACATTGTGAATGTGAGAACCAACATCATTGTGATAAGAAGTTTTCGAAACATCAGACACCTACCTTTCCTTAGGGGTTTGACACAGTGTGAATTTGCCTTTTGGCTTGATGGTTGCTTTGATTGCACAAAAGAATATAAAATTCCTTTTCACCTCCTTTGCTTCCGTTCCTAATTTACCGGTATCTCCAGAATGAAACTATCGCCGCCAAGTGTATACGTTCTGTTGGACCCCGGACACCGTCCAGTACGTGAAGGGGTAGAGCAACCATTGGAATTCCTTAAATCCGATGCAAACATATGGTGAGGTGGTGTTCAATTGATACCCCTTAAAGATCCGATTGGTTGGAGTTCGTTGATAACGGCTACTATTCGAATAAAATTTCCAATCGTTCCCCGGATAAGATCGATTCACGTTGATTCGGAAGCGGTAATCATTTGGATCACCATTATAAGGACATCCCCGACCGACGTAAGTCAGTGTGAATGTTCCATCTTTGGGTCCGGAATAGGAATAATAGGACTGTGGCTCAAATAGCTCATCATTAAAGGCAGCATATGCTGTCCCTACCAATAAGCTTACAAATGTAAAGGTAAAGGCAATCATTAAAACCTTAACAAACCTCGTTTGTTTCATTGGAGTATTCTCCTTATTATCACGATTAGCGTTGTAAAAGAGGAACTTGGTGTACCATTCACGATCCATCAATCAGGTGCTGCTTGATGAAAAAGGGGGGAGATTGTCTGCTTTTTAGTCTTTGTTATAACTGGTCTCCTTTCTTTAGCATGAATTTTTCTTTGCCACGTGATAAAATCTCTTAATTGTTCACGAGTCAGATGCAAGGTGACTTTGTCTTTCCCTCGACGAAAAAGCCAAAATATCGTCGGGAGAATGGTAAATGGCAGAGCCATGATCATCGACACTAAAAGAATATTCTTCTCTTTCAATTCCTGAATGTTTTTAATCCAGGGTAATTTACTCCAGGGAATGCTGGCTTGGACTCCGAATAATGCTTTAGCGGTCTCTCTAATGGAGTCGGGCAGTTGATAGCTGAGATCAACATCTTCCGTCTTAAGACCTGCAAATCTTATAGTACTGGGTATGGATTGGTTAGATCCGAGATCATCGCTCCATACCTCAAGTTGATCGTTCATAAGGCGATTCGTTTCTTCCAATTGAAGCACCTTTGCTGCCAGCTGTTGGTTTTCCTCACTAAGGCGAACAAGGTCCGCCTGTGCTCCCTGACGGGCTAACTCCTGTTGCTCAAGCTTGGTCTCCATCGCTGACTTCTCTTGTTGTAGAGAAGAAGCTTGCTCTCGTAAAGCTGTTATTTCCTCTTCCAAGGTGCTCACTTTATAAATTAATTTTTCTGCCTCCTCTTTGAGCCGATCGTTCTCTCCTGTCTGCGCGGACAGTTGTACCTGGTTGGCCTCAAGGTCAGCTATTAGTTGCGTGTTTTCCTTCTGGAGATCGTCTGCTTTGAAGATGACGAATAATGAAACCAACCCAAAGATGGCAAACAGGGATATAGCTCCGTAGGGTCTTATTCTCGGTGGCTGAATTGGGATCATTTCATACATCGGTAACCTCACTTCTATACTTCCATTCAAATGACATCAATTTACATGGACCAACAACCTGGGTTTATCAGCATGAACCTAAACTAAATCATAGATCGCAGAAGGATGCATAAGACTTTTTTCGATCAAACCGGCTATTATGGTCGACAGGTCAATGATCTCAACGAACGACAATGCAAGGAAATCTGCTGTTTGAGGGATGCTGTTGGTAAAGACTACCTTTGAAAGACCAAAATCGTTGTGTAACTCGATCAGTCGTTTTTTAGCAATTTCAAGGCACAGGTTGTGTGCTGCAGCGAGGTAGATCTGTTCAACGCCTTTTTCTGCTCGCAGACGCCGGATCAGGTTGTATACCGTGCCACCGCTGCTGACCATATCGTCGAGTACGATCGCTGTTTTGATCCCGTTAAAATCCCCAATTATCTCTGCCAGGCTGCATTCCTCAGCGCGAGGGCGGTATTTCGAACCCACCGCACATTTCAAGCGTAAGGCTCGCCCTACTTCGGTCACGAAAGGTACAGCTCCAGCGTCGGGAGAGACCAGAATAGTGTCCGTTTGGTCGTAGAAATTCGCGAAAACCGTTGCGAAAAAGTCTACGGGGTTAGGTTGCTCGAATACTACATCTCTGTAGAAAGAGGCAATCCCATCCGTATGAGGCTTGAAGGTGATCAAGCCATCAAGACCAGCTGCGTCGCTAAGATCAGCCATAAGCCGGGCTGTGACCGGTTCGCGCTGACCTCGGGTGGGGCGGTTTTGGCGTGCGTAGGCTAAGTAGGGTACGATGCCGGTTACCATTCTTGCCCCCCACTCTTTGAGGGCTCGCACGGCGATCAAAAAGGCCATGTAATTTTGATCAACCGACCGACTGGATGTCGGATCGAATAGAGACTGGAATAGGAATACCGGGGAACCATTCACTTCTTCAGCTAGGCGAACGCAAGTTTCCGAGTCGGAGAAGGAATAATCTAGATCATTCTGAAAAAAGTAATGGTGCAGCTCATCACCATGGTTCCTATACAATGTTTCGACCACTTGGCCTGCCAGGCCGGTACCCGATCGACAACTGGCGATCAAGGGACGACCACCGACATGACTCATAGGGTCGAAATCCGTGTTCCCGGCTCCTTGGGACGAAAAACTGTTTATTCCATTCGCCTCTAGAAGTTCCTTGCTTTTAGCCAGCTCAGGTATAGGAGAGATACAATCCTTTGTCAGATCTTTTGAGTGAGGTGGTTGTTGGGATTTCATCTTCTTGTTTATCCTCAACTTGGTACCTGGGTCAAATGTTGTAAAAAAACGAGATTATCGACGATCCTGTACTGCTGACTAGCTGTCTGTACATGCATTATATGTGACTTTTCGAGTTATGTCAAGAGAATTTCTCGAAATATTTGTGAGATTGACGAATAAGAGTACAGAAAGCAGGATTGACGAAGTGCTATTACAAGGTATAATAATGTATATACAGCTAAACATCATACAGAGGAAACACTTATGCCCGGTGCAGGAAAAATATTGTATTATGAGGTTAAAGAGCAGATCGAATCTTGGATAGTGGGAGGAGATCTACCGGTTGGTTCCCAACTTCCTTCGGAACCAGCCCTAACCGAGAAACTCAATGTCAGCCGCGGCACCATCCGCCAAGCGCTCGGGGTTATGGAACGAGAAGGAACAATCGCTCGCCGATCGGGGGTCGGCACGTTTGTCGTGCGTAAACCTAAACGCGCGAAGATCGTTTCATTTACCCAGCAAGTGTTCGATAAAGGGAAAAAGCCCTCCACTCAGGTGGTGAGCATGAAACTTATCACCGCCAACGAAGCAGAGGGACGCGTATGCGAGACTTTCCTGGCAGGCTGCGATGAGCCCGATCAAGTGCAGGTGTACCGAATCGAGCGATTACGCCTCGCAGATGACCGGCCTGTCGCTCAGCAGGTCATCTTTCTACGCGTAGCCGATTTCGGGCCGAATTTACTTGAAGAGCACGATTTTGCTGGCAGTATTTTTCAGCTCTACGATCGTTATCATCGAAGAGCTGCCACGGCAGATGAAATCATCCAGGCTCGTCGTCCGACCGAAAAGGAGACGCAGATTTTACATATGCAGGATATCGAGCCTAACGAACGGTTGGTATACGTTCGCGATCGGATCACGTATGATGATGAGAATTTGCCATTAGAAGTATTGATTTCTGTAGATCGATCCGATTTCTTTAATCGCTACCAATATCGTATACTGGCAGATTAGTCAAATCTACCGGTATGAGCGGTGGCTAGCGCTTGGAAAATGGTGTAACTACCCCAGAGGGATAGAACCATGGAGATTGTGAGAAACAATTTCGCTCATGCAAGCTTCAGTGAGCAATTACTAAAAGTTATCGAGAAACTCAGCCGAATCACTCTCGTTGAGTTGGACATGGGTCTTGTTCTTCAAGATTGCGCAGAGATTATCCATGTGTATTTTGAAGATGGAATTTGCTCAATAGAGTTAATTAGGAATGAAAATTATATCGAACAGGTCGCTTGTGCTGGTTGCATTGAGAGTGGCAAACAATCTTTTTCCGGCCGACGATCTGGTCTAAGAGAACGAGGTGCAACCGGGCCACTAGATCGTAAATTCGTCAATGAGGGGCTAATTATAGAAAAGTACGGGCTTCAAGAAGACGGTCAGGGTGTAATTCAGCCTTCTATCGCAAGACTATTTGGCGTGCAATCGCTCCTGTCTCACCCTCTCATTTCCCAAATGGGCTTGCTTGGTTACCTGAACTACTATAGCGCGCAGAATAACCCTTTTACAGCCGAGAAGAAGCAGAGCCTTCGCCTCTTCGCCCAACATCTGTCCATGACCATTGATCATCTGGAGAGCCGTTACAACCATCGAAGGTTAGCACGACTAAACGAAGCGATGCAACAGATGACAATGGCACGCAATACGGAAGAGCTTTTTTCTCTAATTTTTAAATCAGCGATTGAGTTGGTGCATGCTCCTTACGCGGCGATCTGCCGGTTGAATATGGTCACGGGCGAATTGGCATTTATAGCTAAATCTCCGGATTTATCTATAAGGAAATTACAACCCGGTAAGGGTATCTCGAATGAGGCCTTAAGACGAGGCGAGCCCATAATCGTTGATGATGTCCATACACCTGAATGGGAGCATGTTTATGTCGAGGGTTGGCCGGGATCCGTTGCTGAGATGGCGGTGCCAATCACGCTTTCTAATGCAGCCGTGCGAATTGGTGTAAACGTCGAACGAGCGACGAAAACCATCGGTGTAATCAATCTAGAAAGCCCTAAGGCGGCTGCATTCTCGAAAGAAGATGCCGAGTTAATTTGGTCTCTTGCCAGTTATGGAGCCGAGTTAATCGAGGGGCTTGAAACGTACATGAAACAATCACAGGTGGCCGAATTGCAACGAGCGATCCTTGATAAATCGGACTGGGATGGCACGATCCAGGTTATGCTTAAAGTCATCAAAGATACCCTTGGGTATGACTATGCCAATATCTCGCATGTCAGGCCAAATACCAATGACATAAAGACCGCGAACTTGGTCGGGATTTCATCCGAAGACGAAGTGGAGTTCAAGCGCATCGCTGTCCACTCTCTGGACAGCGATGATATCCAAGCCAGTATTGTTCGCTCACGCCAGATCGAAGTGCCCGCGCAGGATGATCCACGCTTTGACCGCAAGATTTACAACCGGTTCCATCATCAGGAGATGATCCGGGTGTTCATCCCCATGATCGCCCCTACCGACAAGCGGGTTATCGGGACCGTGGAGGCGGGTTACCGGCGCAGCGAGCATCGGAAACATATATATGAGCAGGACATACAGATACTAAAAGGATTTATCGATGATGCGGCTGGAGGTCTAGAACGCCGCCAGGATTGGGTGTTGGAGAAAATTGGACACGAGTTCCGCTCCTCTGTAGTAGGCATTCGCAATAATGCAAGCTTTCTCCAACGACGGCATGATCAACTCGAAACACACATTATCGAACGAAAATGTGATGATATTCTGACCGATTGCGAAATCCTGCTCTCGCAAATCGCCCAGTTGGAGCGCTTCCTGGGGATACCCCTGCGCTCTAAAAAGATCGAAAGAGTGCTGGTTTACCGTGACGTTATTATGAAAACGATACGCCAACTCACCCCTATAATCCGCGGGCAAGGTTATGACCCTAAACGTGTAGATGCCAATGAAGTGGAATTTTATAAAATCTTACCTATTTGGGCGGATAAGGGTTGGCTAAGCCAGGTATTTTTCAACTTACTCACAAATTCTATTAAATATTCGGAGAGCGACCCTTCTACATTCAAAATTATTTTCAAAGTGGATCAAACTAATGACTTTTGGCTTATAAAAGTGCAAGACTGGGGCATTGGCGTCCTGCCGGACTATAAGGAGACGATTTTCGAAGTAGGTTTTCGCACGCCTCAGGCTCTCACCCGGAATGTTACCGGATCGGGGCTTGGTTGTACTATTGCCCGCCAGTATATGCAGGAAATGGAAGGAGATTTGCTATTGACTCAATATTACAAGCCGACAGAGTTTACGGTAAAACTCCCTAAAAGTTTAGCTAGAAAACCCAAGGAGGAATGAGATGATTATTCTGGTTGACGACGAAAGACGTCAAATGGAAAGCTATCTTGATGAGTTGAAGTTAGCTAACTATAAGATTGAATTTCGGAAGGATGTCGGTGCGGCAATCAACTTCCTTAAAGAAAATTTAGCAGATATAGAGTTACTCATCCTGGATATTATGATGCCACCTGGGACCCTTTTTGGCTCATCAGAAACAAATGGAGGGTTGCGAACCGGTCTACACCTTTACGAATTAATCCGAGAGAATTCTCCGAAATTACCCATCCTCATTTTGACCAATGTGTCCGATCCTGGAGTCCACAAGCATTTTCTGAATGAATCATTCTGCTGGTACCTTCGCAAGGAGGACTGCCTTCCATTTGAGCTGACCGATGAAGTTAAACGCATCTTTGATGAAATGAAGTCCGATGAGTCAGAAGGAGCGACACCGTCATGATAATGAGTTCTATGGATCTGGATCTCCCAACTCATGATCCTGATTTTCTCCTAATAATTAGCAGTGCTCTGAAACTTTATGACGATAGAGAGGAATTTATCCTCCCTAATAAAAGAGCTGTTTTTGAAATGCACATTGAGGAAATAAAAGAGGAATACGTTATAAGTTGGTCATTGGCGGGATATGAAGCTTTCTTGGCACATTCCAGATTCGTTGATAAATTTAATAAGGAGATCCGACTAAACAGCAATGGAAACTGGGAGAAGGTAAGATCAAGGTGCTTAGCTTTTAACAGTGTAAAACAACGTCTACAAAGAAGACGTGAGTTACAACATCCTAGTACTGAGGAATCCTTTGAGCGAGAGCTTTGGTGGATGACCGAAAACAGCTCTCCGGAAGATCTTGATGATCTTAGACATGTCCGCCTGGCGCCCGCATTCATTTCGGAGGAAAAATCTCGGCTCCTATCCATGGCTGTGCAACGATGTCTATCTCGCGCTGATAATTTGGATGACCTTAATCCTTTGTTGGCTGCCTGCCTGAATGATGCTAATCTAAGCGAACCGGAAAAGGTTGATTTGCTAAACGAAATCCTTCATGCGACTGAATTACAGACAGCGTTGCTGATGGAGTTGGCGGAAAACCGAGAATGCCATAGCGTTTACCGCTGGCACGCTATATGGCGACTGGTAGAGCTCGCCCCTAGTCAGACTACTTGGGAATTCCTCCGATTATTATTTGATCCGCAGGAAACGGATGAGGATGTCCGTGTGTGGGCATATAAAAAATACCGCTATTTGCGCATTGCAACTGGCTGCCGAATGACAAAAACGGAAATGGCTGATGAGAAACAACGCGGCTCTATGGACCGCAATTTGCGGCTGCAATGGTTGATGGCGATGAGGGATTAACCATTCATTCCTTATCATAAATTATTACTGTGCATTAACGCGTTCTGTATACCGGTTCCTCCCTTCAGGTAGTTCTATGGGAGGAAAGATACAATTAGCTCCCTATTAAGGAAATATACAATGCCGAAATACGAGCCCTTGATCGATATTAAGATGTTGTTTCGCAATCCAGATCTTGCCGACGAACAGGGGCAAGAAACCACTCGTAAAATGGCCAGTGCGTTGGAAGGGAAAGTGTGGCATCCAAAAGAAGTAAGCCAAACACCGCATGCCCTTTATGACACCTGGCAAAAACGCTTTGAAGAAGAGGCTATAATCAAGCCCATTCCCCCTGATCGTGTTGGGCTTAGCGCACACAGGGTCATTTCGGATTTGACCATCTCGAGCCAAGACTATGAGTATTTATTCTCCCCGGTCGCCTCCAGCGACCCTTCTCACGAAAGTGATAGAACGCTCGAAGATGCCAAGTTAATCATAAAAAAATTGCGACGAGCCCGAAAAAAATTCGCGATCTCCAAGCAAACAGTCAAAACTGATACACTCCTGGAAATATCTCTGACGGAGAATTTAAAAAAGCACAAAAACCAATGCGTTGAGATGATGGGCGGACAGGCCGGCAACATTACCTGGTTTTTGCACGCCCTCGGAACCGATCCACTCGTTTATACGCCATACATTTCGGAAGAGGTCATGAAAGTTGTTGCGGATTTGGAGAAAATGAAGGATTGGTTAAGAGTCGTCAGCCTGCAGAATGATTCCTTCGAAGTACATTCGATTGACAAAACGCCAAAGGGTATTAAATCTAACTTTCCTGACGGATTTCAGTTGGCACGTGCGCCTTCCAATAAAAGTGTGATCGTCCTTAAGAACCTAATTCGATTAATCTTCGCTTTCGATGGTTTCCGCGACTTTTCTGTTTCAGAAGAATCCCAAATGCCTTTTCACGTATTGCAGTTACAGAACGGCTCCATGCCATTGGGGACACTTCCCTACGAAGACCAAAAACATAAACTTAATTGGCCTCAGCTTGGGTTGTTCTGCGAATGCCGGATCGACAACGATACCCTCATCATCTCTTTGCCCGACGCATCCTCAATAATCCGAAATTTCACCGGCAATGCGGATTTCGCTGTGATCGGAGGGATGGATGCCATTTTTATAGACAAGTGGTTTTTCGATCAGCCTACCATCCAAGATTATCTGACCTGCGCTGTCCAGGACCAGATGCTTGCGCTAAAGGATGCTGGCCTTCAGATTGGCGTGGAAATCAGCAAACCTCCCGATCCTAATTATTTTGAATTTCTGTGCGATCTTGGTAGGCAAAACATTATCAATGCTTTAGGCATCAACGGCGAAGATGAGTTATCAAAATGGCATGATAATGAAGAGTTGAGCAGGAAATACCCCTTATTCAATTCGGAACTTTTGCCTACGAAATGGCGAAAGCTCGCCGGTGAAATAGAACCGGATTGGAAACATTTCGAGTATATAACATATCTGCGTGCCTTGGGGCTGGTTAATTATTTAGGGGTTAAGCGCCTGTATGTACACACAAACGCTGTCGATTTTATCCTGATACGAGATGCAACTCCAACAGAATTGGAAACTGCGCTAGATGGTTGCATGCAGGGAAAAAGCTCAGTGATGGGTGCACTTGCGCGTCGAAGTTGGAAAGAAGATTACATGAATTACATAGATTATTTTCCGCCGGTCATTCTACCGGCGGCGATGGAGAAACTTGTCCTACTGATCGACGACCTATTTCATCATGCACATATGAGTCAGGAAGATGCCAGCAAAATGCTCGAAACCGGCTTATGGCAACATATCCCAGGTAGCCGCTACTCATTGGCTGTCGCGCCGGTACTTTGGCCTGCTCACCCCAGTAATATGCCTAAGGCTTTGAACACCACAGGTGCCGGGGATATGAGCTTTGGTGCGTTCATGCTTTTCGGTTGTAATTGTTAAGAAGTAGATGTGGATCTGACCGAAGCGCAAAAAAATACCCTCATCAGTTATGGGTTGACAATCGTCGCTGGGCTTCCATTTTCCTCTGGCAGCATTTTTCGTGTTATTAAATTGAGGGAAAAAGTCGACCACCAGCTGTCCAACTTGATTACATGGTATGCCCCAAGTCACATGCATGTCACCTTGGCTGCGCCGCTACGAGGGCGGTACAGGCAGCTGCCGCCATTACAGCGTAGCGAGCTGCCGATTGATCTGGAAGGTTTTATCCAAGATTTGATTGGTTACTTTAGACGAATCCAACCATTCAGCTTGGAGTTGGCTGGCCCATATTTGACTGATGAGGGGCTATTATTTGCAACCGCTGCCTGTCCATTCCCAGTCCAAAAAGACTTAGCTGAGATACTTCGTAAATTTCCGGAACTGGACCATCCAGTATCAGATTACGGCCTTCATTTGACCATTGGTTATCTTAAGGCGATTGAATATCAAAAAACCTCTTCTGATGTTGAAATATTTAAAGGGGAGATCGATAAGCTTTATAAACCACTTATCGGAGAAGTTATAGTGGATCAGGTCAGGTTAGTCCACTATTCCAATCGTACATTAAACCAAGTGATTGGGAAGATACCTTTCATCTTGGGTGAACCAAACTTAATGAGTGTCCCGGATTTTCTAGGCAAATTGGGAATTCAGTAAGACCTAAAAATAATTCCCTTAACAAATCACTTCATCCATACAACATATTACATGTGAAAAACAAACTGGAGCAGCTTAGATCAGGGCTCTCATTTGTAATCATTTTAAATCCCGAGGCTGAGATCTGAAGGAGTACCACTTGACAATTGGCTCTGCCTATGGTATTGTATAGCTGTATATACAATACCATAGGCAGAGGAGGTGATTTCAAAGATTCTATTATCTTCAACAAGAAGATGATCATCCGAAGATTCCTGACATTTGGATTAACTCATGTAAAAGAAAAATCCAGGAGAGTGTGAAATGAAATCCTTTTTTTTCAGAATATTACTGATCACCATGCTTGTTTCAATAGTATTTCCCCTCCCCAGCCATGATGCGCAAGCAGCTTCCTACTGCCAATGTGTTGATTATGTAAAAAATCGCTACCAATTGAGTGGTTCGATAGGCGGGAGTGGAGGGGCGAAAGATATGGGGCCATACCTGCGCGATCGAGGATTTGTGCAGCTATCTACGCCCTTTGTAGGAGCAGTCGTCATTCTTAAGCCAGCATTTGGACGCGGAGTGAATGCCACTTATGGTCACGTGGCAGTTATTACAGCTGTTCAAGATTTAGGCACTGATTGGAGGATCACAATTAGAGGGGCAAACCAGAGTGGCAGCGTCTGGACGGAATATAATTGCACAAATGTTTCATCCTGGCAACCCTCGTCTTATCCGAAATCTTTCGGTACTGATAAGATCGAGTATTGGACACGTAACCTCGCCCTGGGACGATATTCATCAGCAACTTCGAACCAAGGGCCAGGCTATGAACCGGTAAAAGGTAACGATGGCAACACAAGCACTCGCTGGTCATCAGCAATTCGGTCGAATACTACTGAATGGTGGAAAGTTGACCTGAGTACAACACGGACTTTCGACAGGATTGGGATCCGATGGGAAACAGCTTATGCACGCCGTTTCTTTATTGGCTGGTCGAACGATGGGAGTAATTTTACTGGCTTTTGGATCACTAGTAGCACCCCAGGAAATTACACTTATCTTATTGGTTCTCGGACAGCTCGCTATGTAATGGTGTATATGACTGAAAAAGCACCTGGCTTAGGCAATTACTCCTTCTGGGAAGTAACCGTATTCGCCAATAGTAGTGCAACAGTTGGCTACTAATAGCATAATTCTTCGGTTACGCTGGCCCCTGGTCAGAATCTCGGGCCAGCGTAACCTAAAAGCACACTACCCGTATTAAACCTAAGCTTCCCAGGGTCTGGACCCTGGTGAAGCAGAAGTAATTGTTCTCACACTTGAGCTAAATGAAGAATATCGTTCTGGACGATCTGAGTGCTCTTTGCTTTGCGCGACGCAGTTATTTAGAACCCATCGGCAATTAGGCTTTATTGCTGGCCACCAGGAGAGCCGGGATCATTCAGCCTTATCCCCGAAATTAAAGCTCTACACAAGGCAGGTCGTAGTGCTAGCGATATTTACGTAAACCACATCCTGGCTGAAGCCGAATAACAATAACCAAACTCGTGCTCAACGGGTAAATGCCCGGATTTCAGCAACACCGCTCTCGGTGACGATCACCTCCGGCACCACACTCGGAAACAACCTCTCCAAATTCGCCGACACCTGCACCAGCACCGTGTCCTCCCCGGAATCCACCGAGATCCCCGTCACCACAGCGTTTACCCCATACTGCGCTAGGTAATTGTTGTTCATGCTGGCAAAGGCTTGGGCGTTAGCCCAGGTGCGACTGGTGGGCTGTAGGTCCCCGGTCTCTTCGAATACCCGCTGGCTGATCTCCGCGGCAGCCGCCAGCGCGGCGGCATCGGCAGCCTTAGCGATCTCCGCCCGGGCATAGAAATAGCGCCCCAACTCAATGCTCAGAGCCAAAATCGGGATCAGGATGAAACCGAAGAAGATTGTCCAAAAGGTTAGCGAGTATCCACGCCGGTCTTTAATAAGGTTCATCACCATCCCTCCTGTCTGAAAGTTGCATCCGCCGAAACATCGAAACTGGCTGGCAAGCCAGGTACCAGACTGCCCAGAAAGCTCGGAATGCTACCTGAGACACGCACGCTCAATATGCTACCGGTCACGCCACCAGGCGCGAGGATAGCTACATTTGCTTCTTTGACAATTGGATCTGCATTGATAGCGCTGCTGGCGGCGCTGACCGCGTAACAGGCGCTGCATTGCTGCGCCACGCTGCCCATGCGCGCCCCATGCCGGGCGGCGGCCTGCACGGCCTGCTGACCATAAACCACCATGCCCAAGTTGACCGTAGCCAACATGACCAGGATGGCGATCGGGAAAGTGATCGCCGCCTCCAGGGTTTCAATCGCTCGTCGGGCTTTCAACAGGTTCATCTTACACCTCCGATAATTCAATTGAAGCGCGGGCAAAGGCAAGCTCGCTAACCCTTGCCCGCTTGAAGTTCATATCCGGCCGGCCACATCGCGGACAACTTCGGCGATGCGCGCACCCAGGAGCTGGTATGCCCCGTACGCCACCAGCACCACCACCGCGATAATCACGGCGACTTCGGATGTCTCGATGGCTCGTTGATCTTGTAAAAACCGCATGGTGTCTTCACCTCCTTTCTTTTCAAAATTTCCGCCTTATCACCGGACAACACCCAACCACAGCCAGACGGCTGTTCCCAAGGTGATCGCCACCGTGTAAGGGATAGTCTTGCGTTTAGCAATTAAAGCTCCCAGACCCTGAACACCGCCGACCAGGACGATAGAGATAAAAAGCAACCCATTCGAATAAAGCAGTATCAGGGCAATAATGATCTTGGCGTCCGCTCCGCCAGTCGCGCCGATCTCCCACAGCGCCCATACAGCAAAGATCACCAACATGGCATAAACCACATCCGGAGATTCAGCGATGGATAATCCCACAATGGCAGCACAACAGCCAAGTGGAAGACGCCACTTCGCTTGCGACAGGTCGGAGAGAAGAATTAAAGTTATAGTGAGTAGAACCAATTGCCAGTCGCTCTGGAAAAGTCGCCAGGCTGCCGCCAGGATCAACGGGATGACGGTCAGCAGCGTTGGCACCTGCCGGGTCCGCAGGTCGAAGAATACACAGGTCCCCAGCCAGGCAAGCAGAGATGCGATCAGGATTACCTGGGTTGGCAGCAAGGGAGAGCCCATGAATAATCCTCCGCGTAGTTTTGGGGTGAGATCGATGCAGATTGTGATCGATAATCAGTCATTCTTTGGTAAACAGGCGTGGCAGTTGGGAGAAGCCATGGCGTCTTGTCCTGGTTTTCCGGAATAGCATCGAGGAAAATTGGATTGACGGTTGACCCCTGAACTGCTTCCCAACCAGCCTGTTTGACTGAAACACGTTCAGTGATATGTGTAGTTGAATGGAGCTGTAGCTCGAACAGGCACGGCAGGCTGGCGTACTGCCAGAGCGGTACTATGCTGGCTATAAGTAACGCAGAACCGACCAATCGTCGCAGCCAGGCGCGATGGTGTACTGCATAAAGCATCCCAGCTGCCAGGACACAGCCCAAGCCAATCCAGGCGATTACGTCATAACTTGGCCAGGCGATAGTAAACGCTGGGATGCCTTCAACCACTAGATAAAGTAACCCTGCCAGGATCGCCATCTGGCTAAACTGCAAGAAAGGCTGGATTTGTTCTCGAGAGACCATCCACAGGCTGAGGCGATCCCATTGTCTGCCTGCGCGCTGGACCAGGTGTTCCAGAGCAAGATCTAATGCTGGACTGGCCTGCCAGCCTGTCAAGCGCAATGTGAACACCAGCTCGTCCAGGATCGGATGCAATCCACTTAGCGCCTGGCATGAACGATCGACAGGTAAACCACTGCGCCGGCGCTGGATAGATTCACGAACAGCCATATGAACATCCCCAGGTGGCAGTCCATCCACAACCCTGGCAAGGCGCTCAAAGAAATCCAACCCGGCTTCCCGCTGATCACGCAAACCAGCGATGAGGGCACATACAGCAAGTAATGAAATTTTTGTTTTCGTCAGTTGGAGCTCGATGCACAAAATTGCCAGGGCGGGCAGGATCAACAGCAGCCAATCGCGCACGAACCAGGCTCCTGCCCAGGAAATTACCACCCATCCAAATAGCAATCCTGAGACAGATAACAAAAGATTATTCCAGGGCAAGTTGTCCCTGAGCGGTTTCAAGGATATCCTTTGTCCGGCCAACAACCGGTAAAGCCCGGCTTTCCGCGACCAATGGTAAAAGTTCAAACCCAACCGCGCCAGCCAGGTCATTACAAAAGCGATGGCAAAGAAATAGCTGAGCAGGTAGAGCGAACGGATGTCCATCACCAAACTCCGGGGATCAGTCGGAAACGCACCTGGAGGGCATACGCCGGATAGCCAGAGATAATATGCTCTTCCCGGATGGCGCGTAAAACCTGGATGGCTGTCAGAGCCAGGAACAAACCGGCTGCCAGGAAAGGTTGGGGAGATGTTGAAACCAGCGCCAAGCGCAGTACCAGCTCGCCCAAGTACATGGGGTGGCGCACAAGGCGGTAGGGTCCGTGAGCGACTAAACCGCGGTCGGCTGGCGCAATGCCAAAGCGCGCTCCCAGTGTAAGCAGCGACCAGAGCACCAGGCCATAACCGGATACGCCAACAACCAAAACAACCGGAGGAACATGTTCGGGATACCGGGCGGCTAAAGGAAGAACAGCCGCCAGCACGCCCAGCCACAGTCCGCGCCGGTCGTATTCTCGAGCGGGTTTGCGGCGCGCGTACAGTCCGGCAAGGATAGCATTGTGCAACGTTGCCAGCCCGGCCAGGATCGAGGGGTGCTCCCAGGCTGCTAATGCCGAGATCACTGCCGCAAAGGTGAAGAAAGCCAGACCCAGACGGTCTTTCATCGATGCCAATCTTCCTTGTCAGAGTGATTCGTATGACTCGATGAACCACTGAAGTGAAACAATGCCCAGATCCAGCCGAATACGAAACCAAATGCGAAGGTAGAGCCAGCAATGGATAGGGCTTGCGCTGTGCTAATACCGTAATCGCTCATCTCACCACCTCCAAGAAGAAGACCACGAAAGACGCTATAACGTGGTTAGAATAGGCCAACCAATCAGAACCAGGATGACGGCAATAAAGGGCAGGAAGTAGAAGATCACCATGGGGATGACCAGCTCCGCACCGACGCGCTCAGAGCGTTGCTCTGCGCCGGCTGCGTACTCGGCGGCGATCCGCCCCGCCATCTGGCCCATCAATTCC
>Ga0207951_100208_pt1 | contig 36727 bp, 40 predicted proteins | sample Subbio12Aug_8Bad_FD_184830 | JGI IMG/M metagenome (GOLD analysis project Ga0207951, IMG submission 184830) | Serpentinite rock and fluid subsurface biosphere microbial communities from McLaughlin Reserve, California, USA - CR12Aug_8Bad (SPAdes) | ecosystem: Environmental > Terrestrial > Deep... | reverse complement strand
CCCCCGCCATTGGCAGCCGTCCCGGCCGCACCAGCTGGAGCCGCCGGAGGTGTGGGCCCCCCATTCCGCGCCGTTGACGCCGATCGAATAGGTATTGGCGGTCACGTTTGAGACGATATAGGGCCGGTTGTTGATCTGGGTCATGCCGTTGGCCCCGGTGATGTAAACGCCGTCCCCGTCATTGAGGCCATGGCCCGGGGCGGTCGCGCGGACCGAACAGTCCGATTCAAGGCATTTCCGCACCTCGCCATCATCGTCATATTTGTCGTAACCGCTGGTGCTCACCCCGACCCAGGACGAGCCGTTCCAGGACTGCAGGGAAAACTTTGTGCTGCTGGTCACCTGGACCCGATAGGCGCGGTTGTTCACCTCCTCCATGCCCTCGACGTTCCGGATCCAGACATAGTCGTTCGACTGGAGCCCATGGCCGGTCGAGGTGGTGACCACGCCCGTGCCGGCGCGGGTGATGTCTTTGATGCTTCTTGCGGATGCGGACGCCCAGGCCAGGTGTGAGATGGACCGGGCGCCGATGGGCGTTCCGCGCGCGCCGTTGGCGTAGGGCCCCACGTTGACGCCGATGGAATAGGGCACCACCGACATGCGGGTGTAGTAGGGCGTCTGGACGTCCTGCACGACCATGTCCACCAGGTCGCGCGCCGCGGCCTTCATCGCGGTAAGGCGCCTGCCGCTCATGGAACCGGTGATATCGAGGACCAGGGCCACTTCGAGGTTCCTGGACGATCGATCGACCTCGGAATGGGCTCCGACCGGCAGATAGTCGTCCATGAACTGCCCGTAGGGGGGCAGAAAGATATTGGCGACCAGGGTCTTCACATCCACCTTGGAGCTCGCGACCACCGCATCATTGTCGCCGAGGACGAAGCGCGTATCCGCCTCGCGCAGGATGACGTCGGGATAGGCCTTCAGATTGGCGCGCAGCGCCGCCATTCCGACCCGCTGCAGATCGGCGTCTTCCGTATAGGGCGAGCGGGCGGCGGAGAGGGCCGCGGCGTCCAGGGCGTCCTGAAGGTTGACCCGCACGGTCGAGGCCCGGTGGATATCCACGCCGCCGAACGCCATCAGGGTCAGTACCGGCAGGCTGAAGCCGAACAGCATGGCGACATTGCCGCGGGCGTCGGACATCAGCCGGCGGAGGAGCATCAGCGGGTATCGAGCCAGTGACTCAACACGAAGGTTCATGGGTCCGGTCACCAGTCGCCGGGATTGAAGGCCCGGCTGTCGAGTGGCCAGTATCGGCGACCACCCTTAACTTTGGGTGATTGCCGGAGAACGGTGATCTATCGGGAAATCCTCAACTTGGTGATGTCGCGCCCGATGGCGGCGAAGGCCTCGGAGAGATCGGACCCGCTGGTGGGAAGGTGGGCGTGTTGTGCGCTGGTCGCGCAGCTTGCCAGCAGCGCGGCCGCGCTGCCCCCGGAGGAAATCTGGAACCCGACCGTGTAGACGATGACGCCGTTCGCCTTCATGGCGTCGCAAAGCGCCTCGCCCTGGCTGAACGGATCACCATTGGTCGCATTCCGGTTGATCTTGTCGTGGGTTCCGCCGGAGCCGGCACCGGCGTTCTGGGCGATGACGCCGCTGTTGTAGGGGGTGTTGAACTCGCCGTCGGTCATGATGATGACCGCCTTCAACGTATCTTCGGGCGCATAGGGGCCGGCCGGGCTGCTGGGCCACAGGCTGTTGAAGTTCGGCGACACGGAGTACCAGCCCCATGCCATGCCGATCTGGCCGGCGGTTGATCCGGCGACGGACAGGCTGCTGATCAAGGATTTCAGGGATGAGCGGTTGCTGCTCAGCGGCATTATGTTGGCTGATGGGCAGGGGTTGCCAGCGGTCGACGGATAGTTGCGTCCGACCCGGGCCCAGGCGTTGGGTGCGGCATCAGTATAGGCCTGGGCTCCGCTGCGTTCGCTGACGCAGGTGCTGATCTCCAGCGCGCGCAGGACCCCGGACGGATTGTTGAACACTCGCCACTGGCAGCCATCCTCGCCGCACCAGCTCGATCCACCGGAGGAGTAGGTTCCCCAGTTCGCGCCATTGACGCCAATCGAGTAGTTGTTGTTGTCGATCCATGAGATCAAATACGGCTGGTTGTTGATCTGGGTCATGCCATTGACCCCGGTGATGTAGACTCCGTCGCCGTCGGACAGACCGTGGCCGTTGGCGGTCACGCGAACTGAGCAGTCCGAGAGCAGACATTTCCGGGCGATCCCGCCAGAACTGTAGGTGCTGTATCCGTTACCGGAGGTGGTGTTGACCGCCGCCCAGCTCGAGCCGTTCCAGGACTGCAGGGAATAGGACCCGTTGTTGATCCTCACGACGCGGTAGGCGCGGTTGTTGAGCTGGGTCATGCCGTTGACGCCGCTGATCCAGACCCAGTCGCCGGTCTGGAAGTCGTGGGAGCTTGAACTCACGACACCGGGGCTTGCGCGGGTGATACCGGAGATGCTCCTGGACGAGCCCGTTGTCCAGGCGGCAGCCGAGATGGACCGGGCGCCGGTCACGGTCCCGCGGGCGTTGTTGGCGTAGGAGCCGAGATTGACCCCCATCGAGTAGGGGATGATCGCCATCCGGGTGTAGAATGGTGTCTGGACGTCCTGAACGACGATGTCGACGAGTTGGGTCGCCGCCGCCTTCAGATCGACGATTCGCTGTCCCGACATGGAGCCGGTGATGTCGAGCACGAGGCCGACCTCGATGTTCTTGGACGACCGGTCCACCTCCGAATGGGCCCCCACCGGCAGATAGTCGTCCATGAACTGGCCGTAGGGCGGCAGGAAGATGTTGGCGACCAGGGTCTTCACATCGACCCTGGATCTGGCGATCACGACGTTGTCGTCATTGAGGACGAAGGAGGTGTCGCCCTCGCGCAGGATGATGTCGGGGTAGGCCTTGAGGTTGGCCTTCAGCGAAACCAGGCCGACCCTCTGGATGTCCTGGGCTTCCGTGTAGGGCGAGCGGGCGGCGGAGAGGGCGGCGGCGTCCAGCGCGTCCTGAAGGTTGACCCGCACCGTGGAGGCGCGGTGGATATCGACCCCGCCCACCGTCATCAGGATCAGGACAGGCAGGCTGAGACCGAACAGCATGGCGACATTGCCGCGGGCGTCCCCGGCCATCCGGCGCGCCAGGGCGCCGAGGGTTCGCGCCATGCCGCCAATCCAGTTTTTCAGCTCCATCGCCCCGCGCCTGCCGCCTGTTGTGGGCGTAATCCGCCCGCAATCTTCTACGGCGAGGATGACCGAACCCGGTTAAGAGATCAGCCACCGGTAAAGGTTAACGGGACCGTCGTTCGGCGACCGCCTCAGGCGTCCCAGCCGCAGTTCCTGCCGCGGTTCTGCGCCGTCAGCCACACATTCAGCGGCGCGAAATAGTCCGCCACAGCCGACGCGTCGTTCTCGCGCTGGCCGGTGAAAGCCTCCATGGCCTCGGGCCAGGGGCGGGACTGGCCCATCTCCATCATGGCGTTGAAGCGCGCGCCGACCGCCTCGTTTCCGTAGACGGAGCAGCGGTGCAGCGGCCCGGTCCAGCCGGCCTGTTCACAGGCCGCGCGGTGGAACTGGAACTGGTAGATGTGGGCGAGGAAGTAGCGGGTGTAGGGCGTGTTGCCCGGGATGTGATATTTGGCGCCGGGATCGAAGGCGTCGTCCGGGCGTGGTCCCGGCGGAACCAGACCCTGGTAGCGCAGCATATTGGCCGACCAGGCGTCGTTGTATTCGGCCGGGGTGGTCTCGCCGTTGAACACGCCCCAACGCCAGCGGTCGACCATCAGGCCGAACGGCATGAAGGCGATCTTGTCGAGCGCGGTCTTGAGCAGGAAGGGAATGTCCTCCTCCTCGCCGGGAATTGTCTCCAGCAGGCCGATCTGGTTCAGATAGGTCGGTGTCTGGGCGGACAGGGCCGCGAAGTCGCCGATCGCCTCGTGAAAGCCGTCATTGGCCCCGTTCCGGAACAGGAAGGGCTGCTGGTTATAGGCGCGCTGATAGTAGTTGTGCCCCAGCTCGTGGTGCATGGTCTGGAAGTCTTCGGCGTTGACCCGCGTGCACATCTTGATGCGCAGGTCCTCGACATTGTCGAGGTTCCAGGCCGAGGCGTGGCAGACGACCTCGCGGCCTTCGGGGCGTACGATCTGCGAGCGCTCCCAGAAGGTCTGCGGCAGGGGAGCGAGACCGACGGAGGTGTAGAATCGCTCCGAGGTCCGGGCGATCTGCTCGGCCGTATAGTCGGCCTCCACCAGCAGTTCGGTCAGGTCGTAGCTGGAGTCCGGCAGGTTGGCGGGCGCCACCACGTCATAGATATTGCCCCATTGCTGGGACCACATATTGCCCAGCAGGTCGGCCCGGATCGGGCCTTCGGCCGGCTGGACGGCGTCGCCATGGCGTTCGTTCAGACGGGCGCGGACATAGCAGTGCAGGTTCTCGTAGAAGGGCTGGACCTGGCTCCACAGACGATCTGTTTCGGCCGCGAAGGCGTCGGGGTCCATGTCATAGCCCGATCGCCACATGGCGCCGGTGTCGGCGAAGCCGAGCTCGCGCGAGCCCTCGTTGGCGATGTCGACCATACGGGCGTAGTCGTCGGCCATCACCGGTGAGATGGTGCGCCAGCCTTCATAAAGGGCCCTGGTCTCGGCCGGGTCACGGCTCTCGGCGAGCAGGGCGCTGGCCTGGTCAAGGGTGATCTGTTCGCCCTTGTAGTCGAATTTGCCGGTGGCGTAGGTCGAGTCGAGACGGGTGGTGATGTCGGCCAGTTCGCTGGCGGCGCCGGGACGGTTGGGGGCCGGCAGGACGATGCTCTGGCGCAGCAGGTTCAGCTTGCGCCGGACGTCGGCCGGGACCTCGACGTCGTTGAACCGGGCCGCGCCATTGGCCAGTTCGACCTGCAGCTCGGTGTATTCGGCGTTGATCCGGCTTTCCAGCCACATGGTGTCGAAGGTTATGTTGGTGGCGCGGTTCCACTGGATGCGCGCGGCTTCCTCGCTGAGGGCCATCAGCCGGGTCTCGGCGTCGGCGACGAAGGCGGCGGCGTCCGCGGTGGTGGGCGCGCGAACCGGTCCGCCTGTCCGCATGACGAGTTCGTCGGAGTTCGCGGTCGCCGCACAGGACGCGAGGCCAGCGGCCATGGCGCAAAAGGCGACGGCGGTCATCAGGGTGCGTTTCATGGGGCGGTCCTCCTTGCGCGGCGTTTCCCGCGTCGTTCGGCGCGCAGGTGAGGGGAGGGAGGGTCCGCCGTCAAGCTGAGCCTTGGCGGAGCCTCAGGCGAGGACGCAGGCGGCCAGGCCCTGTTCGCGCACCGTGCCCATGGCCGCCTGGATGCGCGAAGCGCGGCGGCGGACATGGGGGCCGGGTGAGGCGGCGTTGTAACGTCGCGGCGAGGGCAGGATGGCGGCCAGCCGCGCCGCCTCGCGGGCGCTGAGGTCGGCGGCCGATTTGCCGAACCAGTGCTGCGCCGCGGCCTCGGCCCCGTAAACGCCCGGGGCCCATTCGGCGATGTTCAGATAGACCTCCATGATCCGGCGCTTGCCCCAGACCGTCTCGATGGCGACGGTGTAGCCGGCCTCCAGCCCCTTGCGGATCCAGTCGCGGCCCGGCCACAGGAAGGCGTTCTTGGCGGTCTGCTGGCTGATGGTCGAGCCGCCGCGGATACGACCGCCCCTCTCATTGGCCTCCAGCGCCTTGCGGATGGCCGCCATGTCGAAGCCGCGGTGGGCGCAGAAGTTTGAGTCCTCCGCGGCGATCACGGCCTGGACGAGGCGCGGCGAAATCTGGTCCAGCGGGCGCCAGCGATAGTCCCAGCCTTCGCCCTCGATCAGACGGCTGGTCATCAGAAAGGTGGCGGGGACCGGCAGGAAGCGCTGCAGCACCAGGCCGCTGGAGCCCAGCAGGAGCAACAGCAGGACCAGGGTCAACAGGGGTCGGCCCCTTCTTGCGGTCGCGGTCTGTCCTGACATGGCTGCAGGTTGGCGCGGCAGGCGGCGGCTTGGCAAGCGCGCTCAGACCGTGGCGACGCCCGCCTGTCCGTCCTCGTCGGCCCAGGCGACCCGTTTGGCGTCGGCGCTCATGGCCAGGGCCGTGATCGGCGCGCCGCGCTCGGCCTTGAGGAAATTCAGCCCCTGACCGGCGGGATCGGCCAGCCAGACCCGGCCGTCGTTGAGGCCGGCGGCCAGCAGGCCGTGCTTCGGCCGCGACGCGACGAGGGCGACCAGACTGCCCTCGTCGAAGCCGATCTCGGTGGCCTCGCGGCCCATGGGACCGTTGGCGCCGATGAAGGGCCACAGCACCGCCCCCTGCGCGCCGGAGGTGGCCAGCAGCTGGCCGTTGGACAGGAAGCTCATGGCCCGAACCTTGGACGGATAGCCGCCCATGCGCATGTCCCTCTGATCCTTGAGCCGCCAGCCGTGCAGCTGGGCGTCCTGCATGGCGGTGACCACAAAGGCGCCGTCGGGCGAGAAGGTCACGGCGGTGTGCGATCCGGCCCATTTCAGCAAGGTCGGCTTCTGCTGGGCGATGCGGGCGAACCACAGGGCCGCGCCGCCATAGGTCGAGGTCGCGATGCGCCGGCCCTTGGGCTCGAAGGCCACGCCGGAGACGGTGCGTTCATGCTGGAAGTCGCGGCGGAAGCCGGCGTCCTTTGCATCGATGACGGACAGCGTCTTGCCGGCCGAGAAGGCGATCAGGCCACTCTCGGCCGAGGCGTCCACGGCGTCGATCCACTGACCCCTGGCCGTGGCCAGAACGCCCGCCTCGTCGCGCCGGTGCCAGATCAGCCGGCCGTCATCGCCGCCGGTGACCACGCCGTCGCCCGACGGATGGACCACGGCGCACAGGATGGCGCCGTCATGGGCCGAGCTGAACGCCCCGTCCTCGAAGCGGACGGAGCCGTCGCCGAGGGCGAAGATGGCGCCCGTGTCGTCGAACACGACGGCGGTGATCTGGGCGTCGAAGGTGGTGGTCCTCACGCCGCGCAGGCCTCGAAACCGGCCTTGAGGGCGGCCTCGTCGAGATCGCGGCCGATGAAGACGGCGCGGGACCAGCGGCGCTCGGTGGCGCCCCAGGGCTTCTGCAGATCGCCCTCGAGGATCATGTGCACGGCCTGGAAGACCAGGCGGCGGTCCTCGCCCTGGACGTCGATGATGCCCTTGGCGCGCAGGATGTTCTGGCCCTGCTCGCCCAGCAGCCGGTCCAGCCAGGCGGTGAACCTGGCGCCGTCCATCGGCCGTTCCAGCGACAGGGAAATGCCCTTGATGTCGTCCTCGTGGGCGTGCCCCCTCGCGCCCGAAGACGGCGCGCCGTGGGAATGGTCGTGGTCGTGGTCGTGACCCTCATGGCCGTGGCCATGGTCATGATCGTGGTCGTGGCCGCAGTGTTCGTCGTGGACGTGGCCGTGCTCGCCATGGGCCGGATTGGCGAACTCGGGATTGATGTCGAGGATGCGGGCGAGATCGAAGCCGCCGAGGCCCAGCACCTGGTCGAGCGGCACATTGGCCCGCTCGGCGCGGGTGATCGGGGCCAGAGGATTGAGCCGGCGCAGTCGGCGCTCGACCTCGACCAGCTCGGCCTCACTGACCAGATCGGTCTTGTTGAGGATGATGCGGTCGGCGAAGGCGACCTGTTCGCGCGCCTCCTTCGAGTCATCCAGCCGGGCCATGACGTGTTTGGCGTCGACCAAGGCCGTGACGCTGTCCAGCTGCGTCTTGGCCTTGACGTCCTCGTCGACGAAGAAGGTCTGGGCCACCGGGCCGGGATCGGCCAGGCCGGTGGTCTCGACGATGATGGCGTCGAAGGCGGGCTTGTCCGGCCGCTGACGCTTCATCAGGCCGGCGACGACGCGGATCAGGTCGCCGCGCACGGTGCAGCAGACGCAGCCGTTGTTCATCTCGAACACGTCCTCGTCGGCGCCGACGACGAGGTCGTTGTCGATGCCGATCTCGCCGAATTCGTTGACGATGACGGCGTAGCGCTTGCCGTGGTCCTCGGTGAGGATGCGGTTCAGCAGGGTGGTCTTGCCGGCGCCGAGATAGCCGGTGAGGACGGTGACGGGGATCTTGTCTGACATGGCGCTCATCTAGGGCGGGTGGGTGAGGAGTGCTAGTGAGCAAGGGGTGAGCAAGCCGGAGCATGGCGCCCGCCACATCGGCTCACCTTTCGCTCACTGGCACTCTTCACCCGACGCAGGCCGTTAGCAGGTGGGGCAATCCGCCAGCGGTCCGGCTTCCAGCTGCAGAGTGGTGTGGCGGATGTGGAAACGGCCGCGCGCCATGGCCTGGGCCTCGGCGAGAAGCGCGTCGGGGTCGGTGCGGTCGTGGACCAGATGGGCGGTCAGGGCGGTCTGGGTGGTCGACAGGCCCCAGACATGCAGGTCGTGGACGGCGGTGACGCCGGGAAGGGTCAGGAGGGCGGCGCGGATCGCCTCGACATCGACGCCGCGCGGGGCCGCGTCCAGCGCCAGATTGACCGAATCCTTCAGCAGGCCCCAGGTCCCGATCAGGATGACCGCGACGATGGCGATGCTGACCAGCGGGTCGATCACCGACCAGCCCGTGAACATGATGACCGCGCCGGCGATGACCACGCCGATGGAGACAGCGGCATCGGCCAGCATGTGCAGATAGGCCCCGCGGGCGTTCAGGTCGGTGTGCTGGTCGCGCATGAACATCAGGGCGGTGCCCAGGTTGATGACGAAGCCGATGCCGGCGACGATCATGATCAGGCCGCTCATCACCGGGGCGGGCTCCGCCAGGCGGCGGACGGCCTCGAAGCCGATGGCCCCGCAGGCGAAAATCAGCAGCACGGCGTTGCCCAGCGCCGCCAGCACCGTGGCCTTGCCGTAGCCATAGGTGTTCTGCGAGCCGCTGGCCCGCCGCGCCAGCCAGGCCGCGCCACCGGCCATCGCAAGGCCGAGAACGTCGGACAGATTGTGCCCTGCGTCAGCCATCAGGGCGGTGGAGCCGCTGTACAGGCCCGCGCCGAACTCGACGACGACGAAGGCCAGGTTGACGATCAGTCCGACGGCATAGCGCCAGTCGCCCGTGTCGACGGGACCATGATGATGATGCCCGCCCGGGCCATGGGCATGGCCGTGTCCGTGGTCATGGCCATGACTGTGTCCGTGATCGCCGTGGGCGTGCGCCATGCGGCTATCCTTAGTGCTGGTGCAGGACGACGAGAAGGCCGATCAGGATCAGGGCCAGGCCGAGGATCACGCCTTCGTAGCGGGCCCAGCGTTCCAGCCGCAGCGCCGACCACCCGGCCCGGGCGAGCACGGTGAACAGGGCCATGCCCAGGACGGTGCCCACGGCGAAGACCAGTGTCAGGGCGGCCAGCACCAGGGGGCCCTCCGTCGCCTGTGCCAGATAGAAGGGCAACAGCACCTCGCCGGGCGACAGCGCCATCATCAAGACCAGCCCCCAGACGGCGGCTCCATGTGAAACGGTCGGCTCGGACAGGTCGAGCGTGGGCCCTCCGGCCATGACGGCGGGGCGCAGCACCGCCCGGCCCAGATAGAAGGCGCCGAACGCGAACAGCAGCGCGGCCGAGAGCCAGGGCAGCAGGCCCGAGATCCACTGGTCGAGGGCGAGGCCGGCGGCGACGATCAGCCCGCCTACCACGGCGGTGGTGACGATATGGGCCAGGCCGGCCGCGGTGACGACGCCGAGCACCTGCAGCAGGGTCCAGCGCTGTCCCCGGCCCACCAGGACGAAGGGCAGCCAGTGGGTCGGCAGGGCGGCATGCAGGAAGGCCGTGACGAAACCCGCCCCCAGCAGGGACAGCAGTACGGGTTGCTGGAGATCGACCGCCGTCATCCCGGTCCACATAGTGTGTTATCTTATAACAGTCGAGGGCCGCGTTCGATTTCGCCGCCGAGCTCAGTCGGGCCCCGATTTTTCGCCCGTCCGCGTTGACTCGGACACCCCTCTGCGTCTATGTCGCCGCTCTTCGCCCGAGGGGGTCCCCCGTCGGGCTTATTCTTTTTGCGTTTCGCTGAGGCTTCAACATGTACGCGGTGATCAAGACCGGCGGCAAGCAGTACCGGGTTCAACCGGGCGACGTCATCGTGGTGGAGAAGCTCGACGGCGACGTCGGTTCCGACGTCTCGTTCGGCGATGTGCTGATGCTGGGCGGAGACAAGGGCGTGACCCTGGGCGCGCCGCTGATCGCGGGCGCCGCGGTCGCCGCGACCCTGGTCGAGACCCGCAAGGGTGAGAAGATCAAGATCTTCAAGAAGACCCGCCGTCAGGGCTATCGCCGTACCAACGGCCATCGCCAGATGGAATCGGTCCTGCGCATCACCGGCATCGACGGCGCCGGCGAGAAGGCCAAATGGGACGGCGAGACCTCGCTGATGACCAAGGCCGAGATGAACCTGCGCGCCCGCGGCCTCGCCCCGCGCGTCGCCGAGGCCGAGGTTGTGGCCAAGCCGGCCAAATCGCCCAAGGTCATCGACACCGTCGCCAAGACTGACGCCGCCGAGAAGCCCGCTGCCAAGAAGGCCGCGGCTCCCAAGGCCGCCGCCGACAAGACCGAAACCAAAGCTGCTCCCGCCAAAAAGGCCCCCGCCAAGAAGGCGGACAAGGCCGGCGACGAAGCGTAACATCAGTACGAGAACGGGAGCAGACCTATGGCTCACAAGAAATCCGGTGGTTCGTCGCGTAACGGTCGCGACTCCGAATCGAAACGCCTCGGCGTGAAGAAGTTCGGCGGCGAGCGCGTGCTGGCCGGCAACATCCTCGTGCGCCAGCGCGGCACCACCTTCCACCCGGGCGACAATGTCGGCCTGGGCCGCGACCACACCCTGTTCGCCACCGTCCACGGTTCGGTCAAGTTCACCAAGAAGGGTAATGGCCGTTGTTACGTGTCGATTCTTCCGACCGAAACCATGGCTATGGCCGCCGAATAGCGCAGACCGACTGACACCCGGATCGCGCAAGGCTCGAGAGCCGCGATCCGGACCAGGGACAAGTTTCCGCGGGGAGTCTGGATCACCAGGCTCCCCGTTTGCGTTTCCCCGCCTCGACGCCGCCCGGGCCCTCCAAGGAGGCGGCAGATCGAACGAGGCCTCGTGATGTGCGTGATCGAACCCGCTCCCGTCGTCGAGACGCGCCGGCTGGCGCTGCGCGCGCCCGGCGCCCAGGACATCAGCCGTCTGGCCGCGCTCGCCAACGACCCTGATATCGCCCGCATGACCCTGCGCATGCCGCATCCGTTCTCGCTCGCCGACGCAGAGGCCTTCGTGCTGGGCGTGGCGGCGCAGGATCCGGCGCGGGCGCGCACCTTCCTCATCGAACACGAGGATCAGGGCCCGATCGGCGTGCTCGGCCTGTTCGAGGACAAGGATCCCGCGCCGGAGGTCGGCTACTGGATCGCCCGGCCCTTCTGGGGCCGGGGATACGCCACGGAAGCCCTGCAGGGGGCGACGGTCTGGGCCGCGCGGGCGTGGAAGCGCCGTGCCCTGATGGCGGGTCATTTCACCGACAATCCGGCCTCGGGCCGGGTGCTGGAGAAGGCGGGCTTCCTCTACACCGGCGAGGTGCGCAAGGATTTCAGCCGCGCGCGGGCGGCAGAGGTTGCGACGCGCCGGATGGTGTGGCTGGCATGACCAGGTAGCGCGTCTCCCTCCCCCGAAGTGGGGAGGGATGTCGGCGCGAAGCGCTGACAGGGTGGGGAATTGCGAAGCCGGACGCCAGCGGGTCGGGACTGGCCTTCCCCACCCGGGCTCGGCCGCGCCTCGCCGTCCCTCCCCACTTCGGGGGAGGGAGAACGTCGCCTGTCAACCGAACAGCGTCGGCCCGAAGACCGCCGCCATGGCGATGGCGCCGCCGATCACGGCCACGACCGCGCCGGCGATGAAGGCCGCCCAGGTGCGGGCCGCCCGCTGGCGACGCAGGCCGCTGGTCTTGACCGACCGGACCATGACGCCGGGCTTGGGTCCGAAGACTTCCGAACCGGAAATGTTGTGCTGGGACATGTATGCGCTCCCTGATCCACCGCCCCTTGCGGGTTCAGGGACCGAAGCGGCCCGGACAAGGCGAAACAATGGCGAACAACGATCACCGACCATTCCGTGATCGGATGAACGGGGATATCGCGCGTTGGCGGCGTCAGACCGTCAGCCGCAATAGACCAGCCGGCCGCTGTAGGCGCGATAGTAGCCGGTCCGGGGATCGTAGGAGCGATAGTTGGCGCGGCACCAGTCAGACCGCGTCCCATAGCCGCTGTTGTACCCCGTATGTCCGCCGTAGCGGACGCCGCCGCCCGGATAGACATGGTCTGGCCGGCCGTAGGCGCCGTGCCAGGTGGTCGAGCCCTCGGCGTGACCCCGGGCTGAACCGTAGCCGCGCGTGGCGTATCCCCGTCCGTGGCCGTGGCCATATCCGGCCAGTTGACGATAGTCGCGCCGCGCCTCGGGGCCGGCGCGATGCCGCTGGTCGCGCCAGCCGGCCCCGCAGTCGGTCCGGTTGGCGTCCCAGAACTGGTCGCAGCGATAGTCGCCGGGCCGGTCAAGCTGGCTGCGCCAGTCGAAACCGGACGGCGCGGCGTTCGAGCCCCGGTCGCCGTAGCCGCCCTGATAGGATCTCGGGCCATGGCCGCTGTCCCAGGAGCGATGGCCGTCGCTTCGATAGCCGCTGTCATAGGTCCCGCCCCAGGTCTGGGCGACGGCGGGAGCCGCAGCGAAGATCAGGCCGGCGGTAAGGGCGAGAGTCAGGCGGCGCATGGTTTATTCTCCGAAGCGGCCCGATACGCGGCCCCAAAGACGACAGACACTGAAGGCGAAGCTTACAGGGTGACAGTGACGCGGCCGCCGCGGGTGGCGACCCGGCGCATCAGGACGATGCGGTCGCCGCCGGCGCTGACAGGGGTGATGACGAACCAGCCGCCGTCGGGCAGGCCGGCAAACTCGAACCGGCCGTCCTGGCAGGTGGTCGAGCGGACGAAGGAGCGATAGTCGGCGTTGGGATCGGGGACGGTGCGGGCCCGCACCACGGCCTCGGGAATGGCGGCGCGGTCGGTCGACCCGTACAGGGTCCGCACCCGGGCGCGGGTATAGGGGGTGTCGGGCGTCAGGGCGACCGAGCCGGTGCAGTCGAACACCTGACCGTCGCGGCGGTAGTCGACGCGGCCGTCGATGACGCCCCGGCCCGCCCCGGTCGACCAGTCGAAGTCCGCGACGCTGAAGACGGCGACGGCCGGGCGCGACGCACGGCCCGAATCGTATCCGCCCATCGGCACGGTCTCGCAGGCGGCCAGGGAGGCGGCGACGGCGGCGACGGCGAACAGGCGGGCGGCGGACATGGGCTCTCTCCTTGGCGGGCGGGTCGAACATCCCGATCAGACGATGAACGCCGCCCCAAGGTCAAGGTTGCGGCGCATCGGACGGTGGGCCAAAAGCGCGCGTGAAGTCGGCGCGAGACCGGCTATAGGGTAGGTTCATGACAGTCACGTTTGACGACGTTCTGGCCGCGCGTGAACGCATCGCCGGCCAGGTGGACCGCACGCCGGTGCGATATTCGCGGCGGCTGTCGCAGCTGACCGGGGCCGAGGTCTGGGTCAAGTTCGACAATCTGCATTTCACCGGCAGCTTCAAGGAGCGCGGGGCCCTGAACCGGCTGCTGCAACTGACCCCGGACGAGCGTCGGCGCGGCGTCGTGGCGGCCAGCGCCGGCAACCACGCCCAGGCCCTGGCCTATCACGGAGCCCGGCTCGGCGTGCCCGTGACCATCGTCATGCCCGAGGGCACGCCCTTCACCAAGGCTGATGGCACCCGGGCCCATGGCGCGACCGTGGTGATCAAGGGGCTGGATTTCACCGGCTCAACCGAAGAGGCGCACCGGCTGCGCGACGAGGAAGGCTTCGTCTTCATCTCGGCCTTCGACGACGCGGGCATCGTCACCGGTCAGGGTGTCTGCGCGGTAGAGTTTCTCGAGGACGCGCCGGACCTTGAGGCCCTGCTGATCCCCATCGGCGGCGGCGGGCTGATCGCCGGCTGTTCGGTCGCGGCCAAGGCGATGAAGCCGGACATCCGCATCTTCGGCGTCGAGGCGGCCATGTACCCCTCGTTCAGCGCCCGGCGCCGCGGCGAGATTGCGAAATGCGGCGGCCAGACCATCGCCGAGGGCATCGCCATCAAGGCCGTCGGCGACATCCCCTTCGCCATCGCCGATCCGCTCGTCGAGGATGTGCTGGTCTGCGAGGAGGCCCATTTCGAAACGGCGGTGGCCTATTACGCCACCCTGGAGAAGACGGTCGCCGAAGGCGCCGGCGCCGGCGGACTGGCGGCCCTGCTGGCCTACCCTGACAGGTTCAGGGGGATGAAGGTCGGGCTGGTGTTGTGCGGCGGCAATATCGATGCCCGCATGCTGGCCGTGGTCCTCAACCGCGAACTCGTGCGGGAGAAGAAGATGATCGTCTATCGCATCCTCGGCGACGACCGGCCCGGCATGCTGTCGAAGATGAGCGCCGTGATCGGCGGCCTGGGCGGGAATATCATCGACGTGGTGCATAACCGGCTGGCGCTGGATGTGCCGGCCAAGGGCGCGGAGTTCGACATCATGGTCGAGACCCGCGGCGCGGCGCACGCCGAAGAGATCAGACATGGACTGGAAGAGGCGGGATATGAACTCCGGATGGGCTAGAGGCGCGACCGCGCTGGCGATGATTGCGGCGCTGGGCGGGACCCTGGCCGCCTGCGACCGTGCGCCGGCGGCGCCGAACGAGACGGCCGAGCAGAACCTGCGCGCGGCCGAGTTCTTCATGACCTCAAACGCTCGCGCCGAGGGGGTTCGCAGCCTGCCCTCGGGGGTCCAGTACAAGATCATCCGGTCGGGACCGCCGGGCGGCGAACAGCCCGACCGCAACGACCTCGTCCGCGTCGACTATGAGGGCACCCTGACCGACGGGACCGTGTTCGACAGCTCCTTCCGGTCGGGCCAGCCGGCGGTCTTCACCGTCAGCGACGTGGTGCCCGGCTGGACCGAGGCGCTGCAGGAGATGCGGGTCGGCGACGAATGGCTGGTCTATCTGCCGCCCGAGCAGGGCTATGGCGAACAGGGCCGGCCCGGCATTCCGCCCAATGCGGTGATGGTGTTCCGGATCAAGCTGCTGGATATCGCCCGCGCCCCCGGCGGTCCGCGCGGCGGTCCGGTCGGACAGGGCTAGACACGCCTCAGGCGACCGCCGCCAGCCGCGACAGCGCCCAGGCGGCGGCGTCGCGGACCACGGCGTCGGGATCATCCAGCAACCGCCCGGCCGCCGGGATCAGTGTCGCATCGCCGCTGTTGCCGATCGCATAGAGCACATTGCGCACGAACCGGTCGCGGCCGATGCGCTTGACCGGACTCTTCGAAAACAGCGCGCGAAAGGCCGCGTCGTCGAGGGCGACCAGGTCGGCAAGTCGCGGCGAGACCAGCGCCTCGCGGGCCTGAACCCGGGCCTCCTGCGAGGCGGCGGCGAATTTGTTCCACGGACAGACGGCCAGACAGTCGTCGCAGCCGTAGATCCGGCTGCCCGTCGCCGCCCGGAACGCCTCCGGCCACGCCCCGGAGAATTCGATGGTCAGATAGGACAGGCAGCGGCGCGCATCCAGCTGGAACGGGGCGGGAAAGGCATTCGTCGGGCAGACGTCCAGACAAGCGGTGCAGGTGCCGCAGTGCTCGTCTTCCGGCGGGTCCGGCTCGATCCCGGCGGCGCTGAGGATGACGCCGAGGAACAGCCAGTTGCCGTGGGTGCGGCTGAGCAGATTGGTGTGTTTGCCCTGCCAGCCGAGCCCCGCGCGCTGGGCCAGGGGCTTTTCCATCAGGGGGGCGGTGTCGACGAAGACCTTGACGTCCTCGCCGGTGCGGGCGGCGACCTGACCCGCCAGGGTCTTCAGCCGGCCCTTGATGACATCGTGATAGTCGTCGCCGCGGGCGTAGACCGAGATATAGCCGGCCGAACGGTCCTCCATCTCCGGCAGGGGGTCATGGTCGGGGCCATAGTTGAGCCCCAGCACGATGGCGGTCCTGGCCCCGTCCCACATGGCGACAGGATGGGCGCGGCGGGCCAGCGTCGTCTCCATCCAGCCCATCTCGCCATGCCGGCCCGCCTCGACGAAATGCGCCAGCCGCTCGCCCGCGCTCCACGGCTCCGAGGCCGAGGCGAAGCGGCAGACGTCGAACCCCAGGGTCGTGGCGCTGTCGCGGATGGCGGTCTTGAGGCGGTCGCTCAACGGGCTCAGTCCGGGGCCGGGTGAAGAGTGCTGGTGAGCGAGAGGTGAGCCGATGTGCCCGGCGCCGAGCTCGTCCTGCTCACCCCTTGCTCACTAGCACTACTCACCGGCACCCCGCACCCGGACAGGTCAGAAATCCAGGTCCTGATACCACGCCGACGCCTGCACGCCGGGAAACCGGTCGGTCAGCAGGGGCCGGAAGCTCGGGCGGGATTTCAGCTTCATGTACCAGGTCTTGACTGACGGATACGCCGCCCAGGAGACCTCGCCGAAATAGTCGAGCACCGACAGATGGGCCGCGGCGACAATATCGGCCTGGCCGATGCGGCGTCCGGCCAGGGCGTCGCGGGTGGTCAGCAGGCCTTCCATCATCGCCAGATGGGATTTCAGCGCCTCGCGGCCGGCGCGCAGGGCCCGCGCCTCCGGCGGACCAAGGCGCAGCAGCGGCTTTTCCATCCGCTCATGCAGCAGGACCGCGTTGACCTCATCGGTGAAGCGCCGGTCGAACCAGGCGACCAGCCGGCGGTTCTCGGCCCGGTCGACGGGATCGGTCGGCATCAGGACCGGGTCCTTCGAGCGGTCCTCCAGCCAGCCGAGGATGGCGGCGGGTTCGCACAGGGTCAGGGAGCGGCCGGCCTCGGCGATCTGCAGCACGGGCGGCATGCCGGACGGATTCAGTGCGACGACCGGACAGCCGTTTTCCCACGGCCGGACGGGGGTCTCGGTGAAGGGGACCTTGGCCTCGCCGAGCGCGAGACGCGCGGTGCGCGAGCCCGGATCGAAGGCGAAATGATAGAGAACGCAGGCCGACATATGGCATCAATGCCCGGCGGGGCCTTAAGGTCTCGTTAGCCAACCTCTTTTGCGGGCGCGGGGTCCGGAGACGCGGCGCCCCCGCGGGGATCCGGATGGATCAGGATGTCGGCGCGGGGGAAGCCGGCCAGCAGTCGGCTTTCGGCCTCGCCCAGAATGGCCCGGGTGTCTTCCAGCGTCAGGGACGGATCAAGGTCGACCCGCATCCGGATCATCACGGTCTGGCCGGCCAGACGGGTGCGCAGCTGGCTCACGTTCGATATGCGCGGATCGGACAGGACCGCCGTGGTGATGACCACGCGATCGGCCTCGGGCAGGGCCTTGTCGACCAGATGGTCGGCCGCGGTCCGGAGCAGGGTCAGCCCGCCCCAGAACAGCCAGACGGCGATGACCAGACCGGCCGCGGCGTCGAGCCCCGGCGCCGCCAGCCAGGCGCCTGAGATGACGCCGATCAGCACCACGACATTGGCCCCCAGATCGGCGGCGTAGTGGGATCGGTCAGCCTTGACCGCGAAGGAGCCGCTCTGGCGGATGGCCCGTCCCTGCATCCAGACCAGCCAGCCGGTGAGGGCGATGGAGATCAGCACCACCAGCACGCTCCAGTATCCGGAAGCGATCGGGCGGGGATCAAAAATGCGTTGAACCGCCTCCCAGCCAACAAACAGGGCGGCGGCGAAGACCAGGCCGGCCTGGACAAGGGCGGCCACCGCTTCGCCGCTGTTCCGCCCGCCGTCGTGATGGCCTTCGTCGGCGGGCAGGGCGGCCCAGCGCACGGCGAAGAACACCCCCAGGGACGCCACCAGATCCAGGATCGAGTCCGCGAGTGTGGCGAGGATGGAGACCGAGCCCGAAGCGCCAAGGGCGAAGGCCTTCAGGGCGATCAGCACCACCGCCACCCCGACGGACAGTCGGGTCACGTCCCGGGTCGCGGCCCAGGTCGCGGCATGGGCGTCGGGATTGGCGGCGGGGGCGAGAGACGTCATCGTCGCCTTTTCGCGGAAACCCCGCCCGGCGCCAAGTCAGGCCCTGGGTCCTGCGGCGTTAGGGTGATCGTCACGAAAACGCCCCATGGTGCGCGCGGGATGGGCCGGGGAGCTCAGACACTCGTCCGGAGGCCGAGCCTTGGAGACCGCGACTACAGCAACAGAGTCGGAGCGCTGGATTCGCCGCGGCGAGGCCCTTGCCCGACTCGGGGTCAAGACCCAGACGCTGTATGCCTACGTCAGCCGCGGCCGGATCACCGCCCGGCCCGATCCGGAGGATCCCCGGCGCAGCCTTTACGCCGTCCGCGACATCGCCCGCCTGACCGGAGGGCCGGTCGACGAATCCGAACCCGAGCTGGCGAGCCCAGCGTTGCGCGGCTCGAGCCGCGGCGAAGCCGAGATCACCTCGAGCCTGACCGTGGTCGCCGGCGGCCGGCTGTTCTACCGCGGGCTGGACGCGGTCCAGCTGGCCGAGACAGCGACCCTTGAGGATGTCGCGCGCCGGCTGTGGGATGAGCGGGCGGCCAATCCCTTCGCCCAGGTTCGTCCCCGGGTCGGCGCCGTGCCCGGCGGTTCGATCCGCGCCCGACTGTTTGCAGCCCTCGCCCGCCGGGCCGAGGAGGACGCCGATCCCAGGACGCGCACGGTCGAAGACTTGGGACTGGAGTGCGCCCGGGTGCTCGACGAGGCAGTTGACGCGGCCGCCGGCTCGGGCCCACGCCTGTTCCTGCATCAGCGACTGGCCCGGTCATGGAAGACGCCCGAGCGCGACGCCCATCTGATACGCCGCGCCCTGGTGTTGTCGGCGGACAATGAAATGAACGCGGCGGTGCTGGCCACGCGTGCGGCTGCGTCCGGTGGCGCCGCCCCCGCCGCGGCGGCCTTCGCGGGTCTGATGACCCTGGCCGGCTCCAGTACCATGGCGGAGCTGATGCGGGCGTCGGACTGGGTCATCGCCGTACGACGCCAGGCCACCGAAGCCGCGCGCCGGGCCCACGGGGCCGGCGGCCTGGCGGGCTTCGGGGACCCCGACTATCCGGGCGGCGACCCGCGCGCCGAGGCCCTGCTGGGGGCCGCCGACCTGCCAGCAGACCTTGAGGCGGCAAGGCGGGAGGGCGAGGCCGCCACCGGCCGGCCCGCCAATTTCAGCCTCGCCCTTGCGCTCGTGGCGCGGCGGCTCGAGCTGCCCCGGGACGCCGCCGGCGACCTGCTCCTGCTTGGCCGGCTGGCCGGTCTCCTCGGCCATGCGCGGGATCAGACGATCAACGGCTCGCCAATCCGGGCGCGGTTGCGCTATGTGGGACCCGAACCGGGCGCGCACTGACGGCCCTCTTGTTTGGGGACGTGCGTGTCAGACTGGATTGCGGCGATCATTCTCGGCCTCGTCGAAGGCCTGACTGAATTCATTCCGGTCTCTTCCACCGGCCACATGCTCCTGCTGGGCCATTTCATGGGCTTCGAGAGCACCGGCAAGACCTTCGAGATCGTGATCCAGCTGGGCGCCCTGCTGGCCATCATCAGCGTCTATTTCAAACGGCTCTGGACGCTGGCGACCCGGTGGCCGTTTGATCCCGAGGCGCGCCGCTTCCTGATCGGCCTGATGGTGGCCTTCGCCCCGGCCGTGGTGATCGGCCTCTTCGCCTATGACTTCATCAAGACAGTGCTGTTTGAGACGCCGCTGGTCATCTGCATCGCCCTGATCGTCGGCGGAATTCTGCTGCTGATGCTGGACCGGATGAAGAAGATTCCGACCTATCTTGAAGCCGACCGCTATCCGGTGCGGGTCTATTTCCTGATCGGCATGTTCCAGTGCCTGGCCATGATCCCGGGCGTGTCCCGTTCGGGCGCGACCATCGCTGGCGGCATGCTGCTGGGCACGGACAAGCGGTCAGCGGCCGAGTTCAGCTTCTTCCTCGCCCTGCCGACCATGGGCAGCGCCGTGGCCTATGACCTGTTCAGAAGCTGGGACGGGCTGGACTTCAGCGACTTCGGCCTGATCGCGGTGGGCTTCATCGTCGCCTTCGTGTCCGCCCTCGCGGTGGTCCGCTTCCTGCTCGATTTCGTCAGCCGCCACGGCTTCGCGCCCTTCGCCTGGTGGCGGATCGCCGTCGGCCTCGCGGGGCTGGCCGGCCTCGCGGCGACCGGCGCGCTCTGACCGGGCTCAGGTCGCGGGCGGGTCGGCGAACTGGCCGCCCTTGCGGTAACGCCACAGATAGGTCGGGGCGATGGCCTCGATCCCGGTCGGCTCGATGCCGAGGTCGGTCAGGCCCTCGGCCCCTTCGGCCACCACATTGTCGCTCTGCAGCAGCACGACCTGATCCCGCGTCAGCACCGGCGGGATGCCGACGAAGGTGCTGAGCCGGGCTACGGAGCCGATGAGCCGGGCCACGAAGAACGGCAGGGGGATGAGGCCGAAATTCCGGTAGGTCTCGCGTCGGATCAGCTTCAGCACCGCCTCGAAGGTCATCACCGCCGGTCCGCCCAGTTCGAAGGTGCGGCCGGCCGCCTCCGGCAGGGTCACGGCCCGGGCGATGGCCTCGGCCACGTCGCCGACATAGACCGGCTGGAATTTCGTCTGGCCGCCGCCGATCAGGGGCAGGGCCGGGGCCATGGTCGCCAGTTCGGCGAACCGGTTCAGGAAGTCGTCCCCGGCGCCGAAGACGATGGATGGGCGGATCACCACGGCGTCCGGCTTGGCCTCGCGCACCGCCATCTCGGCCGCGGCCTTGGACAGGGCGTAGTCGGAGCGGCTCTCCGGACTGGCCCCGATGGCCGAGACCTGGACGAGGCGGCCCACGCCGCCGGCCGCGCAGGCCTCGGCGATGTTGCGCGAGGCCTCGACATGCAGGGCGTGGAAGGTGCGACGACCGGATTCATACAGGATGCCGACCAGATTGATCGCCGCATCGGCGCCCTGCAGGGCGGCCGCGACATCCTCTGGACGGTTGACGTCGCAGCGCACGGCCTGGAGCTGGCCGACCTGGCCCGAGGTCTGCAGCTTCCAGGCCCGGTCGGGACGGCGGACGGCGATGCGGACGCGCCAACCGCGCCGGGCGAGGGCCTGCACCACCTGGCTGCCGACGAAACCGGAGCCGCCGAAGACAGTGACCAGGCCGGGGGCGATTTCATTCATGGCAGGCTCCGGGAGGCGCGGCGCGAGGACGGGAGACCCTCGACGCGCCGGGGATTAGACGATGGCCGCGGCGCTCGCAACGCAAACGCGGCAAATGCCTGTTGACCGCCCCCGGACCCTGCCTTAAGGGTCCGCGCCTTCCGGACGGATATGCGTGCGAACGCGGAACGTCTGGGCCCAGGTGGCGGAATTGGTAGACGCGCTGGCTTCAGGTGCCAGTGATAGAAATGTCGTGGAGGTTCGAGTCCTCTCCTGGGCACCAATATTCAGACGGCGTCGCGCTTCGGTGCGGCGCCGTTTCTGTTTGGCCCACGCGGTGGGTGAAGAGTGCTAGTGAGCAAGGGGTGAGCGGATCGACACCGCCGTCCGCCACAGCGGCTCACCCCTTGCTCACTGGCACTCTTCACTGACACAAGACCGCTCATGACAATCCACCTTCACGAAGGCGACCTGCCCGCCGGCCTCGACCTCGGCCCCGAGGTCGCCATCGACTCCGAGACCATGGGGCTGCGCTTCCGCCGCGATCCGCTCTGCGTGGTGCAGCTGTCGGCCGGCGACGGCGACGCCCATGTGGTGCGCATGAACCGTCCGGACTATGACTGCCCCAACCTGAAGCGGCTGCTGACCGATCCCGCGGTGCTGAAACTGTTCCACTTCGGCCGCTTCGACATCGGCATGTTCCAGCTGCATCTCGGCGTCGAGACCCGCCCGGTCTATTGCACCAAGATCGCCTCCAAACTGGCCCGGACCTATACCGACCGGCACGGGCTGAAGGACGTGGTGCGCGAATTGGCGGGCGTCGACCTGTCCAAGGCGCAGCAGAGCTCGGACTGGGGCGCCGCCGAACTGACCCCGGCCCAGCTGGAGTATGCGGCCTCGGACGTCCTCTATCTGCATGCGGTCAAGGCGGGTCTCGACGAGATGCTGGAGCGCGAGGGCCGGACAGATCTGGCGCGCCGCTGCTTCGACTTCCTGCCCAGCCGCTCGGCCCTCGACCTGGCGGGATGGGACGAGATGGACATTTTCGCGCACGCCTGATGACCGATCCCGCCGACCAGTACGCGCAGGAAGACGAGGCCCGCGTCGCCGCGACGGCGCGGACCTTCCGCCTGCGCTCGCGGCGGGTCCACCTCATGCGCCGGCTGCTGCCGGTGGCGATCGTCGTCCTGGCGGGCGGCACGCTCAGCTGGATCGTCCTGCGCAGCGTCATGTCCGACGTCGAACGCAAGGCCGGGACCAGCAATGAAATCCGGCTCGACGCGGCCATGTTCCACGGCCAGGACGCCGAGGGCCGCAGCTTCGTCATCGGCGCTGAAAGCGCGATCCGGGACCCGGAGACCGGCCGGTTCCGCCTGACCGGTCCGGCGCTGAGGCTGAACCTGGGCGGCCGCAAGGTCACCACCCTGTCGGCCGACGGCGGTGTCTATGACCAGACCGCCCGGACCGTCACCATCGGCCCCAATGTGCGGATTTCGGACGGCGGCTCGGGCTTCACCCTGGTCACGCCCGAGGCCGTGGTGGACACGGCGACCGGCATTGTGACCGGCAGCAAGGGAGTCCAGGGAACCGGCCCGCTTGGAACCATCAACGCTTCGTCCTATGTCATCCATGAACAGGGCCAGAGGGTCGTGTTCAGGGGCGCGGGCGAAAACAAGGTCCGCGGGACCATCAACCCCGCGGAGTCGGACAGGTGACCATGAGCAGACTTCTGACGGCAGCGGCGCTTGCGCTGGGCCTGGCGGCCCTGCCGACCATCGGCGACGCCCAGAGCTTCCGGGGTGGCCAGCCGATCATGTGGGGCGCGGACGAGGTGTCACGCACGCCGACCGTGCTGTCGCTGCGCGGCCGCGCCGAACTGACCCAGGGCGACAACCGCATCCGCGCCGACCGGGTCGAGGCCGCGATCACCGACGGCGACCTGACCCGGGTCGAGGCCACGGGCAATGTCTATTTCGTCACCACCGCCCAGACCATCCGCGGCGACCGGGCCATCTACACCCCGGGCAATGACACCATCGTCCTCACCGGCGACGTGATCCTGACCCAGGGCCAGAATGTGATGACCGGCGCCCGTCTGACCTACAACACCGTCACCGAGGCGGCGCAGATGGACGGCGGCTCCGGCGGTCGGGTGCAGGGCGTCTTCCACCCCGAACGCGGCGGGAACTGAGCCTCCGGGCCCGGTCTGATCTTTGGCGCGCAAGGAACTCTCAGCCCTCAATGTGAATGAGACGCCGGACACCCCGGCGGCTGCGCCCGCGCGCCCGACCGGCCTGCGGGTCGAACACATCGCCAAGGCTTTCGGTCCGCGGCAGGTGGTGCGCGACGTCTCCCTGCATGTCGAACGAGGCGAGGTCGCGGGCCTGCTGGGTCCCAACGGCGCCGGCAAGACCACCTGCTTCTACATGATCACGGGCCTGATCCCCCCGGACAGCGGCAAGATCTTCCTCGACGGCGAGGACATCACCCCCCAGCCGATGTACCAGCGCGCCCGCATGGGTCTGGGCTATCTGGCCCAGGAGGCCTCGATCTTCCGCGGCATGACGGTCGAGCACAATGTCATGGCGGTGGTCGAGCTGCACCACACTGGCCAGGCCGCCATCGCCGAGGAAACCAGCCGCCTGCTGGAGGAGCTGCGCATCGACCACCTGCGCCACGCCCCGGCCTCGGGTCTGTCGGGCGGCGAGCGCCGCCGCTGCGAGATTGCCCGGGCCCTGGCCGGCAAGCCCAGCTTCATGCTGCTGGACGAACCGTTCGCCGGCATCGACCCCCTGGCCATCGCCGACATCCGCCAGGTCATCCGCTACCTGTCCGGCCAGGGCATTGGCGTGCTGATCACCGACCACAATGTGCGCGAAACGCTGGAGATCATCGACCACGCCTCGATCATCTCGGGCGGGGCCGTGCTGTTCGAGGGCAAGGCCGAGGATGTGATCCGCGACCCGGAAGTGCGCCGGGTCTATCTGGGCGACATGTACGGCTGAAGTCGCGGGCGGGCTTTCCTGCCTTGTCATCCCGGACGCTGCGTCAGCAGCGAGCCGGGAGACAGGTCAGGATCCGGCGCGGCGCCCACCCGTCTCCCGGACAATCGCGATGGGATTTCCGGGAGGCCCAAAGTAGATAGCCCGTCCCGTCCCGGCTCACCGCTTCGCGGTGCCCGGGATGACAAGCGTCACTGGCCAAGGCTCAACCGGCTGATCAGCACCGCCGCGCGCTGGGCCTGGCGCACCAGACTGTCCAGATCGACCCATTCGCCGTCGGCGTGGGCGTTGCCGCCGGCGGCCCCGAGGCCGCCGAGGGTGTCCACGTCCGCGGCCACGAAGCCGCTGTCGGCGGCGCCGCGACGGGCGGGGTCGTACTCGGCCATCTCGGGCAGGCCGAGGTCGCGGTTGACCGCATTCAACCGGGCCAGCAGGGCGCGGTTGCCCTCGGTCGGGGCCATGGGCGGATAGCCGGTCTCGGCGAAGACCAGTTCGGCCTCCGTGCGCGGCAGGTGGGCGTCGACGATGGCCAGCATCCGGCTGCGGGCGCGCGCATCCTGTTCGCGGGTCAGGGTGCGCAGGTCGCCGCGGGCGATGGCGGTCGAGGCGACGATATTGGTCTTGCCCGAGGCGGTGACGTTGAAGCCTTCGGCGTCGATCTCGGCCGGCGTGCCGCCTGCGATGACCCCGACATTATAGGTCAGGTTGGGCTCGGGAAGCTCGCGGCGAAAGCCGTCGAGGATGCGGGCCATCTCATAGATGGCGCCATAGCCCAGGGCCTCGCCGAACACCCCGCTCGAGTGACCGGTGCGGCCGGTGGTCGTCAGGGTCCAGCTGGTCCCGCTGCGACGGGCGATGGTGCCGTAGTCCTGACCGCCCTCGGCGGCGAGATTCTCGAACTCGAGGGCGAAGGCCGCCGCGCGTCCCGCCTCGATGAGGTCGCGGCGGGCGACGGCCACGGGGGACCCGACCCGCTCCTCGTCGCCGGTCAGGACCAGGGTGATGTTGGCGTCCGCCAGCGTCCCCGCCGCCTGCATGGCCCGCAGGGCGGCGATGATCACTACCACGCCGCCCTTGTCGTCGCCGATGCCGGGACCGGTCGCGCGCATGCCGTCGCGTTCGAAGCGCTGGAACGGACTGTCGGTCTCGAACACCGTGTCGAGATGGCCGATCAGCAGGATGTTGCGGCCCGGACCCTGATGGGTGGCGATCAGGTGGCCGGCCCGGCCGGTCTCGGCCATGTCGACCCAGCGGACGTCAAAGCCCAGCGGCTCCAGCTCGGCCCGCACCATGTCGCCGACCCTCCGCACGCCCTCCAGATTCAGTGTGCCGCTGTTCTGGTTCACCATCCGCTCCAGCAGGGCGATGTGGCGGTCATGCTCGGCCTCGACTGTCTGCACCATGCGCTGTTCGGCCGGACTGGGCTGCGCCAGTGCGGCGTTTGGCAGAAAAAGGAGCAGCACGGCGGCAAGGATCAGGCGCATCGGGGCTCTCACTCGGGACGGACGGTCTGGTCAGGTGAGCAAAGTGCGGGCGGCAGGTCCAGCGGTTTAGAGCGCCGTTAACCGGTCCGGCCACAAGGTGGCTGCAGCAAGTTTCGGGCCACGCCCGGACTCGGGGGAAAAAGAACGTTGCTCGGACAAAGGCTGGAGATTCGGCAGGGCCAGGGGCTGGTCATCACGCCCCAGCTGCAGCAGGCGATCAAGCTGCTGCAACTGTCGAACCTCGAGCTCGACGCCTTCGTCGAGGCCGAGCTGGAACGCAATCCGCTGCTGCAGCGCGAGGACGCCGAGCCCGGCGGCGAGGCGGAGGCGCCGGCTGCGGCGGAAAGCGCCGATGCCGCCGAGATGAGCTTTGACGAGGGCCGGGTGCAGGACGCGGACCGGACGCTCGACGCCCGCTCCGACGATGTCTACGGCGACGCCAGCCCCGGCGAGCGCACCTCGGACCGGATGGAGGATGTCGGGACCGGCGAGGCCCAGGTCGGGCTCAACGACTGGTCCCGCGCCGGCTCGGGCGGCGGCCTGCCCGACGGCGAGGGCCGCGAACAGCCCGACAGCCGCGAGATGACCCTGTGGGAGCATCTGCAGGCCCAGGCCTCCCAGGCCGCCTTCTCGCCGTCGGACCACGCCATCGCTCTGACCCTGATCGACGGCGTCGACGAGGGCGGCTATCTGCGCGGCGATCTGAACGAGATCGCGGATCGGCTGGGGATCGCGCTTGAGCGGGTCGAATCCGTCCTGGCCACCTGTCAAGGCTTCGAGCCGACCGGCGTCATGGCCCGGTCGGTGCCCGAATGCCTCAGGCTGCAGCTGATCGACCGCAACCGTTTCGACCCGGCCATGGCCTGTCTGCTCGACAATCTCGACCTGCTGGCCAAACGCGACCTGTCAGCCCTGAGGAAGGCCTGCGGCGTCGACGCCGAGGACATGGCCGAGATGATCGCCGAGCTGAAGGCCCTGACGCCCCGGCCCGGCGCGGGCTTCGGCGGCGAGCCGGCCCAGACGGTGATCCCCGACGTCCATGTGCGGGCCGATCCGGCCGGCGGCTGGAAGGTCGAGCTGAACTCGGACACCCTGCCGCGCCTGATCATGGACAAGCGCTATCACGGCGTGGTCGCGGCCGGTTCGCGCTCGGACGTCGAAAAGACCTTCGTCGCCGACTGCGCGGCCCAGGCCAGCTGGCTGGTCAAGTCGCTGGACCAGCGGGCCAAGACCATCCTCAAGGTGTCGTCCGAAATCGTGCGCCAGCAGGACGCCTTCCTCGCCTTCGGCGTCGAGTTCCTGCGGCCGCTCAACCTCAAGACCGTCGCCGACGCCATCGGCATGCATGAGTCGACGGTCAGCCGGGTGACCTCGAACAAATACGTCTCGACCCCCCGCGGGGTGTTCGAGCTGAAATTCTTTTTCACCGCCGCGATCCAGTCCTCCGACGGCGGCGCCACCCATTCGGCCGAGGCCGTCCGTCACCGGATCAAGGCCATGATCGACGGCGAGGGTCGCGACGGGGATGTCCTGTCAGACGACCGGATCGTGGAGATCCTGAAAGAGACCGGCATCGACATCGCCCGGCGGACGGTGGCCAAATACCGCGAGGCCCTGCGGATCCCCTCGTCGGTCGAGCGCAAGCGGATGCTCCGGACCGGCTGAGAACCCCGTTTTCGGCGCCCGTATCCACAGTATCTCGTGTCTCACCCGCCGGTCGTCGAATTCCTCCGGTTTTCGTCCTCCAATTCCCCCTGATGATTTTCCTCCCGACACCACATTTCGGTGATAGCCGTTGACACCATTCGCGTTCGGTCGCGTTCTATCGACATGCAAATTCAGGTCAGCGGCAAGCACGTAGATGTCGGCGACGCGTTAGGCTCGCGCATCACCCAGGAACTTGAAGACGGGATCGGCAAATATTTCGAACGAGGGGCGCAGGACGCCGAGGTGGTGGTGTCCAAGGATGGCCACGGCTTCAAGGTCGACTGCTGGGTTCGCCTCGCCTCGGGCCAGAGCCTGGTCACCACAGGACAGGGCGGCGACGCCCACGGTGCCTTCTCCGACAGCCTTGAAAAGCTGGAGAAACGGGTCCGACGCTACAAGCGACGGCTGAAAGACCATCACATCGGTCCCAAGGGCCTGTCGCCCGAGAAGACCGAGAACGCGGCGCGCGAAGTGGCCCGCAGCATGGTCTTCCGCGCCCCCGAGAATGTCGAGGACGACACTTTCGGCGACGCCGGTCCTGACGGACCGCCTCCGGTCGGCATGGTCATCGCCGAGACCGAGCACGAAATACGCACCCTGACCGTCGGCCGGGCCGTGCTGGAGCTGGACATGACCGGCTATCCGGTTGTGCTGTTCCGAAACGCCGGCCACGGCGGCCTGTCGGTGGTCTATCGGCGACCGGACGGCAATGTGGGGTGGATCGACCCCGAGCGGACGGTGAAATCGCTCAATGCACACGGTTCGGTAAACGGTGGCGGCGCATAGTCTTTCCTGATTGAGGCGGGTGGTCTACAGGGCCCCCGCCCGGACGGGTCGGATGGGTAGTCGGGGATTGCTTTATGGACATCGGTGAATTGCTGGCGGACGGCCCTGTCGTCCTGCGCAGCGGCGCGTCGTCAAAGCGCCAGGCCCTGCACACGGTGGCTGAAGCCGCCGCACAGGGCCTCGGTCTGTCGGATGGCCGGGTTCTGGAAGCCCTTCTGGAACGCGAGGCGCTGGGTTCGACCGGACTCGGCTCGGGCGTAGCCGTTCCGCACGCGCGCCTGGAGGGCGTCGAGCGGGTGACCGCGGTCTTCGTTCGGCTGGATGCGCCGGTCGCCTGGGGCGCGGTGGATGACCGGCCGGTCGATCTTCTGTTCGCCCTGTTCGCCCCGCCCAGCGACGGCGCCGAGCACCTCCGGGCCCTGGCCGCCGTTTCGCGCGCCCTGCGGTCCGCGGAGATGCGCGAGCAGCTGCGTCACGCCCGCACGACCGACGCCATCCGGGCCCTGTTCGTTCGCGACAGCGCGCCCGCCACGGCCGCCTGAAGGCGCAGCCGCCACCTGCCGTGGTGTGTCGGCGCGGTCGGTCTGAAGGGTCAGTGAACCGAGACCGGCTCCAGTTCATGGGCCACAGCCGCGGCGAAGGCGGCTTCGCGGTCCATCATGACGGCCAGCCGTTCGCCGTCGGCGCCGTGAACGGCGTAGAGCACGGCTTGCGGGTCGATCGTCAGGCCCTGGCCGGCGGACAGCGGAACGTCCTCGAGCACGTCAGAGGCGCGAATCTCGCGCACATAGACGAGGTCGGGCGCGCCCAGTCCCCTGAAGTCTTCCTTGGTCATCATCATCGGCGTCATATCGACCGCCTCCTTGTTCAGTACTAACGCCCGTACCGGGCATAGGGTCCGGCCCCGCTCGCGGCGACCGGGACAGACGGCTCAGCCCGTTGTGATCGGGATGCGCCGGACCGTGGCCAGGTCCTCGGGCCGGCTCATGTCGACATGCAGCAGGCCGTGTTCGAGCCGGGCCTCATCGACCTCCAGCCCGTCGGCGAGGACGAAGCTGCGCACGAAGCCGCGCCCGGCGATGCCGCGGTGCAGGAAGGCCTGGTCGGCGGTCTCCGTCGCCTCGCGCTTGCCGGCGATGGTCAGCTGGCGGCCCTCGAGTGTGATGGCCAGGTCGTCAGGTCCGAAGCCGGCCACCGCCAGGGAAATGCGCACCGCCTGCGGCCCCCGCTGTTCGACATTATAGGGTGGATAGCTGTCCGCCGCGGCGCGGGCGGCCCGGTCGATCAGGGCCCGGGTGTGGTCGAACCCCAGCAGGAAGGGGCTGTCGAACAATATGGTGCGCGTCGTCATCGTCTCATGCCCCCGAAGCAGGCCTCACGCCGTCTGCGCCCCCCGTCATCGGCAGGGCGTCGGCCGATCCCTAGATGGGGGCGGCGACGCTGAGATCAACGGGAGCCGGATGGGACGAAGGCCCCGCGGTTTCCCGCGGGGCCTTCGATGGTGGAGCTTAGCGGAGTCGAACCGCTGACCTCTTGCATGCCATGCAAGCGCTCTACCAGCTGAGCTAAAGCCCCAAGCCTCAGGCGTTACGGCCTTCGGTCTGGATCGTCGAGGGTCTCGAGAGGCCCTGCGGCGAGGCGGCGGAACCTATGTCAGGGCCTGATCGCGATCAAGCCCGGTTTCGCCATTTATTTCAGGCCCCGCCGAACGGTCGAAAATCCGTCCGGCGGCGGCCCGAAAATCCTAGTCGTCGTCCTTGGACGGCTTGATCTCGTCCTCGAACCCGTCGTCGTCCTCGTCCTCGATGAACGGCACGGAGTCGTCGTCGTCATCATCGGCCAGGACGTCGTCGTCCTCGGTCGCCTCGCCCATGCCGGCTTCCTCGCTGGCGTCGGCGGGTGTGTCCTCATCGTCGTCGTCGGGCGTCAGGATCGGCTCGTGGCCTTCCTGATCGATTTCCGGCGTCGCGACGGCCTCCTCTTCGTCGTCCTCGTCGCCTTCGGCCTTCTTGTCCTTGACCTGATCCTCGCCGTCGTCATCGGCCGGATAACCGGCGGGACGGCCGCGACGGTTGCGCAGCTTCAGCGCCTCCTCCGGATCGAACTCGGTCGCGCATTTGGGGCAGTGGGCGGGACGACGGCCCAGGTCGTAGAATTTGGCCTGGCAGTTCGGGCAGACCTGCTTCTGGCCCAGTTCGGGTTTGGCCACGGTGGAAAGACCTTTGGCGGGAGTGGGAAAACGGGCGGCTCCCTTGCCACCCCCGGGGGCCGCTGTCAAAAGCCATCTCCGCGCGGCATCCCGGACTCTGGGCCCGCTGACTGTTTTCCGGAGACCCCCGGGTGTCGATTCCCGCCCATCTGACCGCTCGCCGCAGCCCCGCGCTGTCGGGCCGGGCGCGTGCTCCGGGCGACAAGTCCATGTCGCACCGCGCCCTGATCCTCGGCGCCATGGCGACCGGCGTCACGAATATCGACGGCCTGCTGGAAGGCGAGGACATCCTCGCGACCGCGCGCGCGGTCGAGGCTTTCGGGGCCAAGGTTGAGCGGCTGGGCGAGGGCCGCTGGCGCATCACGGGGCAGGGCGGGTTCAGACAGCCGGCCGGGATCATCGACTGCGGCAACGCCGGCACCGGGGTGCGGCTGTTGATGGGGGCGGCGGCCGGCTATCCCGTCACTGTGACCTTCGACGGCGACGCCTCGCTGCGGAAGCGGCCGATGAAGCGGGTCACCGGTCCTCTGGGCTCGATGGGCGCCCGGTTCGACTGGACGAATGAGCCGGACCGCCTGCCCGTTGCGCTGAGCGGCGGCGGCCTGTCGGCCATCGACCACGTCCAGACCGTCGCCTCGGCCCAGATCAAGTCGGCCATCCTGCTGGCCGGGCTCAATGCCGACGGCGTGACCACGGTGACGGAGGCGGAGCCCAGCCGCGACCACACTGAACGGATGCTCAGGGCTTTCGGCGTCGAGGTCGGGACCCTGACGGTCGGTGAGGGCTGGCGGGTCAGCCTCAAGGGCGGTCAGGCGTTGACGGGAACCACCGTTTCGGTCCCCGGCGACCCGTCCTCGGCCGCCTTCCCGCTGGCGGCGGGGCTCCTCGTTCCCGGCTCCCAGGTCACCGTCGAGGGCGTGATGCTCAACCCCTTGCGCACCGGCCTGTTCGAGACGTGGCGTGAAATGGGCGCAGACCTGACCGTCTCGGACCGCCGCATGGCCGGCGGCGAGGAGGTCGGCGACGTCACCGCCCGGCATTCGGCGCTGAAGGGCGTGGTCGTTCCCCGGGAACGCGCCGCGGCGATGATCGACGAATATCCGGTGCTGGCCGCCACCGCCGCCTTCGCCGAGGGGGCGACGGTGATGCGCGGCATCGGCGAGATGCGGGTCAAGGAGAGCGATCGCATCGCCCTGATGGCCGCCGGCCTCACCGCCTGCGGCGTCCGGGTCGAGGAGGAGGCCGAGGGCTTCACCGTCTTCGGCGGCCCCGTACGAGGCGGCGCGACGGTCGCCACCCATGGCGATCACCGCATCGCCATGAGCCATCTGGTGCTGGGTCTGGCGGCGGATGCGTCGGTAACGGTGGATGAGCCGGGCATGATCGCGACGAGCTTTCCGGGGTTCGTAGAGCTGATGCGCGGGCTGGGGGCGCGGGTGGAGGATTGACAATATGTCGCCTATAGACGACAGTTTGCGTCTGGAATTCACGCCCTCGTTCGACGCATGGCTTCTGAAGCTCAAGGACCGGCGTGCTGTCTCCAGGATCACGATGAGGCTGGAACGCTTGGGCGAAGGACACTGGGGTGACGTCAAGGCGGTGGGTTCGGGTGTCGTTGAACTGCGGATCGACTACGGGCCCGGCTATCGGCTCTACGCCACCCGTATGGGCGACAGGGTCATCCTGATGCTCGCGGGCGGAGACAAGTCGACACAGAAGCGAGACATCGCCACCGCCCATGCCCTGACCAAGGAACACCATCATGCCGCTTGAAACCATACCGTTCGATCCGGCTCGCTATCTCGATACGCCCGAGGCGGTAGAGGAATATCTGATCGCCTCCTTCGAGGACGCGGCCGAATACGGTGATCCCGGTATCATCACCAAGGCGCTGGGCAATGTCGCCCGCGCCCAGGGCATGACCCGGATGGCCGAGGACGCAGAACTGTCGCGCACGGCCCTGTACCGCGCGCTCAGCGCCGATGGTCGGCCGGAGCTGTCGACCATCTTCAAGGTGATGCAGGCGCTGGGCCTTCGGCTGGCGCCGGTGCGCATGAACCCCGCCGCGTGACGCCCCTTATCATCGCCGTCGACGGCCCCGCCGCCTCGGGCAAGGGCACCATCGCCGCGCGTCTGGCCCGCGCCTACGGTCTCCCGCATCTGGACACCGGCCTGCTGTACCGCGCCGTCGGCCTGGGCGTGCTCGACTCCGGCGCATCCCTCGCGGACGCCGCCGAGGCCGAGGCCGTGGCGCGGGCGCTGGACGCCAGTCACCTGATCGACACCGAAAGGCTGACCGACCGGGGTGCCGGCGAGGCCGCCAGCCGGGTCGCCGGCTATCCGGGCGTGCGTGCGGCACTGCTGGCCTTCCAGAAGGCCTTCGCCGCCCAGCCGGGCGGCGCGGTCCTCGACGGGCGCGACATCGGCACCGTCATCGCCCCTGAAGCCCCGGCCAAACTCTATGTCACCGCCACGCCCGAGGTGCGGGCGATGCGTCGCTGGAAGCAGCTGACCGGCCGCGGCGAGCTCATCGCCTATCAGGAGATGCTGGCCGACATCGTGCGCCGCGACGCCCGCGACGCTGGCCGGGGCGCCGCCCCCATGGTCCAGGCCGACGACGCCGTCTTGCTGGACACGACCGAAATGGATATAGAGACCGCCTTCGATGCGGCCCGCCGTATCGTCGAGGCGGCGCGCAGCCGGTCCGGTTCCTAGGAGCCGCCGGCAAATCCAACGCTCCACACCTCGGCTTCCGCGGGCGCCTTGGCTCATTCGCCTCGCATCCTGACGACCTGCTTACCCCACTTTTTTTCACCTCGCGCGGGGCCATCCGGTCGCGCGCCTCAACCGTTAGAAACCCAAGCCACGCATGACTGACACCCAAAGCTTCTCCCCCTCGCGCGACGATTTCGCCGCCCTGCTCGACGAGACCCTCCAGGGCCGCGACCTCGGCGAAGGCCAGGTCGTTCACGGCCGCGTCGTCGGCATCGAGAAGGACATCCTGATCATCGACGTCGGTCTGAAGACCGAAGGCCGCATCCCGGCCCGCGAGTTCGGCATCGGCGAAGGCGCCGTCATTCCGAAGCTCGGCGACAATGTCGAAGTCTACCTCGAGCGCGTCGAGAACGCCCTGGGTGAAGCCGTCATCAGCCGCGACAAGGCTCGCCGCGAAGAAGCCTGGACCCGTCTGGAAGTCGTGTTCGCCGAAGGCCAGCCGGTCAACGGCGCCATCGTCGGCCGCGTCAAGGGCGGCTTCACCGTCGACCTCGGCGGCGCCTCGGCCTTCCTGCCGGGCTCGCAGGTCGACATCCGCCCGGTGCGCGACGTCGGCCCGCTGATGGGCAAGGAACAGCCCTTCGCCATCCTGAAAATGGACCGTCCGCGCGGCAACATCGTCGTCTCGCGCCGCGCCATCCTGGAAGAAGCCCGCGCCGAACAGCGCACCGAACTGGTCGGCCAGCTGCTGGAAGGCGAAGTCCGCGAAGGCGTGGTCAAGAACATCACCGACTACGGCGCGTTCGTGGACCTGGGCGGCATTGATGGCCTGCTGCACGTCACCGACATGTCGTGGAAGCGCGTCTCGCACCCCTCGCAGGTCCTCGCCGTCGGCGACACCGTCAAGGTCCAGATCGTCAAGATCAACCCGGACACCCAGCGCATCAGCCTCGGCATGAAGCAGCTGCAGACCGATCCGTGGGATGGCGTCGAAGCCAAATACCCGGTCGGCGCCAAGATGACCGGCCGCATCACCAACATCACCGACTACGGCGCGTTTGTTGAGCTGGAAGCCGGCGTTGAAGGCCTGGTCCACGTCTCGGAAATGTCCTGGACCAAGAAGAACGTCCACCCGGGCAAGATCGTCTCGACCTCGCAGGAAGTCGATGTGGTCGTGCTGGACGTCGACGCCTCCAAGCGCCGCATCTCGCTAGGCCTCAAGCAGGCCCAGGACAATCCGTGGGACGCCTTCGTGGCCGCCAACCCGATCGGCTCGACCGTCGAGGGCGAGGTCAAGAACGCCACCGAGTTCGGCCTGTTCATCGGCCTGGACAACGACATCGACGGCATGGTGCACCTGTCCGACCTGGACTGGAACGTCTCGGGCGAGGAAGCCATCCAGCGCTACCGCAAGGGCGAAACCGTCAAGGCCAAGGTTCTCGACGTCGACGTCGAGAAGGAACGCGTCTCCCTCGGCATCAAACAGCTGGGCGGCGATCCGATGGAAGGCGACACCTTCAAGAAGGGCCAGCAGATCACCGTCACCGTGACGTCGATCGAGACCGGCGGCATTGAGGTCAAATTCGGTGAAGACGACGCCCCGGCGACGGCCTTCATCCGCAAGTCAGACCTGTCGCGCGACCGCGCCGAGCAGCGCACCGAGCGCTATTCGGTCGGCGACCGCGTCGACGCCATGGTCACCGGCATGGACAAGGCCTCGCGCCGCGTCTCGGTATCGATCAAGGCCCTTGAGATGAAGGACGAGAAGGAAGCCGTCGAACAGTTCGGTTCGTCCGACTCGGGCGCCTCGCTGGGCGACATCCTCGGCGCAGCGATGCGCGAGAAGGCCGCGTCGAAGGAATAGTCCCCTTCTTCAAGGTGATATGGATCAGGCGGCCGGATCAATCCGGCCGCCTTTTTCGTGGCCGGTCGGTTCTCCGGTTGCGGCGGTATCGCTGTGGTTTCAGTCGGTTAACCGACAATTCCGGCCCTATTCGACCGCAGACCCCTTTTTCCCCCGACAGGCGAAGGCTAGGGTGGGCTTGCATCCTGGCTCTGGATGCACCCGTATGCCCCTTGGGGAAGAGCGAAAAAGGGCGGGGGACCGGCTGATGATTAAGTCCGAGTTGATCGAAAAGCTCGCGGCGGAGAATACCCATCTGACCCACGCCGAGGTCGAGCGGGTGGTCAACATCGTCCTCGGGCGAATGGTGGAGTCGCTGGGCGAGGGCGGACGGGTCGAACTCAGGGGCTTCGGCGCCTTTTCGGTGCGGGCCCGCCCGGCGCGCGCGGGCCGCAATCCGCGCACCGGCGAGACCGTCGACGTTCCGGCCAAGGCCGTGCCCTTCTTCAAGAGCGGCAAGGAGCTGCGCGAGCGGCTGAACGCAGGGGACTCCTGAAGCCCATGGGTGTCGCGACCGAGTTCAGGGAATTCATCGCCCGGGGCAATGTGATCGACCTGGCCGTCGGGGTCATCATCGGCGCCTCGTTCGGCAAGATCGTCACCAGCCTCGTCGAACAGGTGGTGATGCCGCCGATTGGCCTCCTGCTGGGCAATGTCGATTTCTCGAACCTGAAATGGGTTCTGGCGCCCGAGGATCCCGCCACCGAGGCGGTCGAGGAGGTCGCTATCCAGTACGGCGCCTTCATCAACACCCTGATCCAGTTCTTCATCGTCGCCCTGGTGGTCTTCCTGATGGTGAAATTCATCAATCGTCTGCGCCGCGAACAGGCCGCCGCGCCGGATCCTGCGCCCGCCGCCCCGACGGCGACCGAGGCCCTGCTGGCCGAAATCCGCGATGAGCTGAAGGCCCGGCCCCGGGACTGATTGTCCCGACGGATAGAGGGAACCGGATTCTTTGTTTGACTCCCGGCAACGCCGGAACAAAGAGTGAACATATCGTTCTCCGGACGCGCATGACCCCTTCGCCCCTGTCCTCATCCGACCTGTTTCCCGAGCGGCCTGCGCCGCTGGAAGAGGCGTGCGCGGCCGGCCCGCGGGACGGCGCCGCCCTGATGCGGTTCGCCCTGTCACGCCGGCTGGAGGGGGACCGGCGTCCCGTTCTGATGACGGCGACGCGGGCGTGGCTCGGCGAGCAGGGCCGGCCCCATGGGCCCGGCTTGCCGGAGGTCTCCCTGATCCTCGCGCCGGTGGCCACGGCGGCCGAGGCCCTGTGGGCGTTGGAGCAGGCGTTGCGGTCCGGGGCCGTGGCCCTGGCCCTGGGGGCCGTCGACGGCGCGAGCCTGGCCCAGACGCGGCGGCTGGATTTCGCCGCCAAACAGGGCGGCTGCGTCGGCCTGGTGCTGCCGCGCGGACTGGACGGGCTCAGCGCGGCGCGCCGGCGCTGGCGCATCTCGACCGTGGCCAGCGCCGTCGATCCGCACGACGCCCGGGCCCCCGGCCCGGCGCGGCTGGCGGCCGAACTGGTGCGGGGGCGGGGCGAGCGGCCGGGGGCGTGGATACTGGAGCAGAATTATGAGACGCATCGTCTCCGTCTGGCTGATCGACTGGCCGATAGCGGTCTGGCGGCGATCGGCCATGCGGGCGCGCCGTCCGGCCTCGCCGCCTGACCCCGCCCTTGATCCTCAGAACCCGTTCGCCCTGATCCTGAGAAACAGCCGGGGCGCGGCGCTGATCCACGCCCTCAATCCGGCGGCGCGGGCGGCGGGCCTGCGCCGGGGCCAGACCCAGGCCGACGCCA
>Ga0207951_100206_pt1 | contig 36839 bp, 39 predicted proteins | sample Subbio12Aug_8Bad_FD_184830 | JGI IMG/M metagenome (GOLD analysis project Ga0207951, IMG submission 184830) | Serpentinite rock and fluid subsurface biosphere microbial communities from McLaughlin Reserve, California, USA - CR12Aug_8Bad (SPAdes) | ecosystem: Environmental > Terrestrial > Deep... | reverse complement strand
ATTTTTGGAGTGAAGTCATATCAAGCTTTCACTAGAGAACATCGCTATTTGAAATAGCGGCTGCTTAATATGACTAATACATTTGCACAACAACAGAACAAGCCAAATATTGGCGGAACTGACCTGCGGGATACCGACTTAATACAGTGGCTTGAGGAAGCGCATGCCAATAAGCACACAGCCGTCCTCGCTTATGCTAGCCGTCAATGCAAAGTATTTGATGCCGATATTTTGGACGCCCCCTTGATTTCATCGGATCCTGACAAGGGATCTACCAAAATTTTTAAGAAACTTGCCATCGCTGGTTTATTAAAACGAATAGAGTTGTCTATTGATGAATTAAATGAAGCCACCACTTTCGACCCAACTTGGAAGTTACTAAATGCTAGTCAAGCTGACGTTACTGACTGGATAAAAAAACGTGATGCAATGTATGGACAAGGGCGTGGTAAAGCCATTAGCGAATCAACTGTTAAACAAGTTTGGCACGCAGCAGCTGGCCGTTGCATGTACAGGGGATGTGGAGAAGATTTAGGAAAAACATCGCTTACCACTAAACATGGCAGGATTGCCTATCTGGCCCATATCGTCGCTTCCGATCCAGACGGTCCCCGTGGTGATTTCGCTTCGTCACATGCCTTGTCGGATGATCACGAAAACATCATGCTCATGTGTGATGCTCATCATCGCTTAATTGATCGGATCGACGAAGCTGGGCATCCAGTAATACTGTTACGAAACATGCGCCAAGAGCACGAAGCCATGGTGCGTAAGATGTTGGATGGCTTGGCGTTTCCACGTACTCAAGCCATTACGTTGCTTGGCAATCTAGCCAATATCCCGACGATTACGTCTGAACATGATATTCGAGCCTCTTTGCTAGCCCAAAAACTTGGTCCCTTACCAGATATAAAGCATGCCATTAGGCGAATCCAACGTGATGACAGGCTACTGCCAGATTTTTGGGAATATCTGCTGCACGAACACGAACCGGAAATTCGGGATTTTGTCCAGTTAACAAAGTTAACACCTCTTTATGGAAATTTATCGCCAGATGTATTGGCCTTATTTCCACTCCACTTAGTCCCTATTTTGGTGCTTGCTGGACGAATTGTCGGTGAGGCGCGACGTGTTGAGATTTTCCAATACGATCGGCATCGAAATACTTGGCAATGGGATTCGGCTGCCACTGCGCTGCAGGATAATTCTTTCCAAATCACCGAAATGACCAGTGAACATGCAAATGAAGTTCTGCTTTCACTTGAACTGACTGCAAACATTGACGAGCGGGCACTGCCACAAAATATCGCTACTCTCGTTCACGACAAAACTATCCCATGGATCCGGATTACAACCAACAAGCCTGATTTCGGCTGTATACGTCATCCGGACGATTTGGAACAATTCACTTTTATGGCTCGCAAAGCCATTCGAAACATCCAAGATGGTATACGTCCTTCACGCATTCATTTACTTGGCGTATCGCCGGCGAGTACGCTTTTTCGTTTCGGTCAATTACTACAAGCAGGTCATCATCCCGCATATGTCATCTATGACCGGCCAGACCATAACCATCCGTTCACACCTGGATTATGCATAGAGGGACAACAGGTTACTTCCTGTGCTTCCGTTCCTGATGGTAATCGCAAAATTATTCAATTACGTTAAAAGGTTTATAAAATGGCAAAGACTAAATACGGAACTCTCGTTGAATCTGCGAGGCTAAAGCGACAATCAAAACTCGTAAAAAGCCACTGGATAACGCTTGATGGAGTTCAACAGGATTATAGCAATTTGGCTCTATGGGCGCGCGAACTTGATGCAGTTAACAAACACATTACAATTCCACAAGATCAAGTCGATGAAGCTTCAAAGGCTTACGCACAAATTGCAACCGAATTGGTGACTAAACTTAAATGGGATCAAAACGACATCAAAATTATTCCTCAAGGATCTGCCAGTACGAGAACTCTAATAAGATCGCCTGATGCCTCAAAATTTGATATTGATGCTGTTTGCCAGGTAGATATTTCACGGATTGATGCGAGTAATCCAATGCATTTTTTTGACGAAGTTGGTAAAGCACTAGAGTCCTTTGAGCCGGATCGTAAAAAACGTTGTTGGCGGATAGAGTTTTCAAATTGTCGTTTTTATATTGAATTCACGCCCTCTATTCCCCTTTCCACTGTGCCAAAAAACATTTTGGAAACAGTGCGCTATAAAACCGAAGTCGACTATCAAGATACTGCTTTAGCCGTTGTGGATACTCCAACGGAGAAGTGGAAAACTTCGAACCCAGAAGGGATAGCTAATTGGGTGAAAACACAGTCCGAAAAAAATGTATTGCTATATCTTGCTCTGGAAAAAGCCGCATTATCCTTTGATGCCAGTATTGCGCCTGTTCCAGAGCAGGAGGTTCATTTGTCGGATACTTTGCGTGTTGCAATTCGGTTGTTTAAGCGGCATAGGGACATGGCAGTGCGCCGGGGTCATTTATACGAAGAATGTAAACCCATATCTATCATCATCGTTACGCTTTTAACTCAATGCTATGAAGGTTTAGCTGACAATCAGGTTAAGTATGATCATCCAATTAAGTTGCTGGTCGACTTGGCCGAGTTGTTGTCTGGCATGATTGAAGAACGCAACGGGGAATATTGGGTTGCCAATCCTACCGTAGAAGGTGAGAACTTTGCTGAACGCTGGAATCAGGATAACGGCGAGCGAAAAGAGGCGTTTGACAATTGGTGCGACTTACTGACTACCGATCTCCAAAGCATCTTGATTCTTCGCGACGAGGCGGAAGTTAGAAAGCGTGTGCTTGAAGTATTTGGTTGTACCGGTGCTTCGACAGCAAATCCAACACCTACTGTTGGGTTAGCACCCAAAGCACCAACAAGTTTAAAACCACCTCCTGCAACAAAAGGCTTGGCCTAGTCAGAATCGGTGATTAATTTGTGAGTGGTTGTCTCGAAAATTTTTTCAAACAACATAATTCACTGCTGCCTGAGTTAAACCAAGACAGCAGTAATAAAGATCGCTTATTTCCAATACGATTACCAAATCTTCCGGAGGGCCGAAAATTTCAAGCTGCCTGGCTGATCATACCGCCTGGATATCCAAATCAAGGATTGGCAAAGATACGCCTCTCTCAAGACGCTGTTTTAAAACTTCCTCATGTAGAAAGCAAAGGTGATATTTGTCTCGATGGTGATTATGGAGCTGTAAGCGGCAACTCTCCAGAAGATCGAATTAATGTTTTGCTGCGAAAATTCTATCTGGAATTTCTTGAACCATGGCTTACTGGCGATCTTGATGCTGATTTTGCTGATGAAGCATCAAATTATTGGTCTATCCATGTTTCCAAGTCTGCTTCCTCATACGATGCAGTAACACGAATCTATACGGTTGATAATCGCGCTAATAAACCCCGAGTTTACCAAACACGACTTGTGCTTCCCAGTCGCGTAGTTATCGCTGGTAAAAACTCATACCTTGCAGACAGGTTTATTCAATCTCTTGGTAATCGAGCCAAACAGATTAACAACGTTTTGATTGCAGATATTCCGATTTCCTACGAATTGACGCCATCCACATGGCCTTGTAAGCAATCGGATCTTGAACGATTGATCTCAAGTAGACTTTCTGAAGCCCAACGTCATAAATTTGGCAAAAAATCAGGTCACAGGGGGCGAGCAATTCATAGAATTGTGATTTTGCGTGCCCCTCGTTGTAGTTTTGGTTTTCTTCTATCTGGAGGCCCACCAACTGTTGTAGAAAAGGGGTATAGCAAACGCGCTTACCCTACCAGACAGATGTTACCTTTACTTGTTGATCGAATTGATCCGTCATGGACATATGGGCGCGATCAACATCCTGAAGTTATTAACCGTCAACAACAGCATATTCTCGTTCTGGGTGCGGGTGCCTTGGGTAGCGCTGTGATTGATCAGTTGGCTAAAGCAGGAATTGGTCGCATATCTGTTGTTGATCCGGATATTCTAACGACAGCCAATATTGGACGACACTTATTAGGTGCTGAATCTATAGGTCTCGCAAAGGCTGGCAGCCTAACCCAACGCATTTCACTTTCCAATCCAGCAATCAAGCTTGATCCTTTTAATATGTCTGCTCAGGCCTGGATTAACAAATACACCCTGGAAGGGGTCGATGTCATACTTGATCTTACTGGTGAACCCGAAGTGAGATGGTTTCTTGAGATAGCCAGAAATGTTAATCCTTGCCCTTTATTGATCGGATGGATGGAACCGTATGTAGCTGCGGCGCATGCGTGTATGCTTCCGGTGGGTGAAAAGTGGATGTTAATTGCTGTTGATCCTCTGGAGTCACTGCAAGCCATAGATTGGCCTGAAGAAGTTATGCAAAAAGAACCTGCTTGCAGTAGCGAATTTCAAGCATACACATCTGCTGCCGCAGCACATGCTGTTGCACTAGTCTCCGAAGCCGCACTGGCGCTAATCGATAAAAAAATTACCCGACCAATTGTTCGAAGCTGGGTTAGAGGACAAAACTTTTTGGATGCCCATTATCCAGATTTGAAATTTCGAAATTGGTCAGAAAAAGCAGCCTCTTTTGATGGCATCTCGATAGAGCGTGGTTTACATGACTAGCCGAATATTTCTTTTGCCAGACTATCGAGGTCGTGTTTTGTTTGATGATAGAGTTCTGCGACATATGTATAAGTATACGCAAACACGCTTTTGGCATTGTGAGGCAGGAGGGCAACTATTCAGCGAGACCCCACATGAGTCATCGGTCGTTGTATCTGTTGTTAGCGGACCTCATTTGCGTGACTCCCGGTCGCGTCACAACTTTGTACCTGATCTAACATCAGCTACTCGGGATCGCCAATCGCAATTTAGTTTAGGCAGGCATGCTGTTGGCCTATGGCATACGCATCCGGAAGCCAATCCGTCTCCATCTAACCAGGACTATGAAACAACATGGAAATATCTGGAAGCTTTCGATGGCATGATGAATGGTTTTTTACTTGTCATTTTGGGTAATTATGGTAATCCTTTCAATATGGTGGTATGGATGGCTACAACAAACAAAGTTGATTCTTGGGTTAAATTAACAGAAGCCTGAGATTATGTAGTCAAGGTGTCATTACAATTTGAATTTCGGAATCTTGTGGCACTTTCGGTTATAGCATTTTTTAAATTGCACGAATATCCACTAAATATCGAGTGTGCGGATTATGTCTGTCGCATGAATATTATTCGCCCAGGAAATCATTTTTCGGTCTTGCGTTCTTCAAAGGTCGTGAGAATTTAACTCTGTAGTTTTTATTAACCGTGCCACCTTTTCGGAAACTTAAAAAGTGGCAAAGCTATGGAGAAAATCATGCAAGCCAATCAAGCAGAATTCACAAGACTGCCTATCGATCAAATTAGTGTTCAAGAAGGATTCAATCCAAGAAAGTTTTTCGATAATTACGAGTTTCAACAGTTAGTCGTTTCAGTGCAGGCTGAGGGTGTGATTCAGCCGATCGTTGTCAGGCCGGTGACGGATGACAAGGGCTACTGGATTGTGGCTGGTGAGCGCCGGTGGAGAGCCGCGAATGAAGCCGGTTTGATAGAAATTCCAGCCGTGGTGCGTAAGCTGAGCGACAGAGAAGCCAGATTGATTGCCACCGTTGAAAATTCACAAAGGGCTGATATGAGTCCAGCCGAAGAAGCGGTGGCGGCAAGGGATGTGCTAACCGATTGCGGTGGTGATAAAGGTGAGGCTTTACGGCTTTTGGGCTGGAGCGGTGTTAAGTTCGACGCACGGTTATTGCTGCTCCATGCCGCCCCGGAAGTCCTTGATGCACTGACCGAGCGCAAGATCAAACTGGGTCATGCGGAATTGCTTTCGCAACTGCCCAGCGACTTCCAGACAGCCACTCTCGCCAAAATTCTCGAAAACGGCTATTCCGTTGCTGAACTAAAAACCCGGCTTTCCTCGTTTGCGCTGGAATTATCGAAAGCCACTTTCAATAAGGCGGGTTGCAATGGTTGCCCCCATAACTCCAGCATGCAATCCAGCCTGTTCGAGGAACATATCAGCGAAGGCCGGTGCGCGAACCGGGCCTGTTATGAGCAAAAAACCGAAGCAGCCATGTTAGAGAAAAAGGCGTCATTGTCCGAACAGTACGCTGTCGTTTTTCTGGACACCGAAAGAAGACCGGATTCCTATAAGATTATCTGCCAGTCCGGTGCGGAAGGCGTTGGCAAAGCCCAGCTTGAGCAAGGTTGCAGACAATGCGCTCATTTTGGCGCTTTGCTGTCCACTTCGCCGGATCGTCTAGGCCGAATCACAGAAGATTGCTGCTTTAATCTGGATTGCCACAAAGAGAAGGTTGCCAGTTATCAAGAGAGTTTCAAGGTGGCATCCGTACCTGACAGCAACAATAAAGGCAAAGCTTCGGCCAATAAATCAACCAAGCCCTTCCAGTCAGCAACGGGGAAAAGCCCGGTTGATTCTAACAATGGTTCTGCCGAAAAAGATGTTGATACCGGTAGTGCAAGCGTGGCGATTCCCCCTACCAGAGTGGTTGAGAAGATCGAGGCGTTTTACCGCGACCTTGGCGCAAAACAAATTGCGGATAACAAGCTGGCTGTGTTGTGTGTGAACACCTTTGCTCTTTATCGGCTGGTGAGAAGTTCGTTGCCGTTCGAAAAAATGCCTGAGTCCTTAAAAGACCCGACAAGAATTGGTAGCGAAATCGAAGGATTCGTGAAGGTACTGTCATCCTTGGGTATCGAAGAAACGCTGGCGTTCAATCACCGGCTGTTGAGCCATTTGTTAAGTGAGCATGAAAAGTCCACGCCGATTCTGAACAAGACATGGGCGAAAGGTGCTGTGTCCGTGTTGAATGTGACGAAAGCAAGATTGGCTGACCATTTCATTCTGGACAGGGAGCTTTTGGGTTCCTTCACCAAGGCCGGTATCGAAGGCGTGTTGCGCGAAGCCATAAACGGCAAAGGATTGTCATTCGTCGAACATTACGAAAAGCAAAGCGATAAACACAAGATTGCCGCGCTGATGAAGAAGAAAAACAACGAAATCTTGGATGAGGTTTTTGGGTGCGGTTACGACTTCGTGGGTTTTGTACCGAGTTGCGTTTTTAAGTTCATGGGTGAAGATAGTCATCAAGACATGGTATCGCACACTCAAACACCAAGCGCCGTTGTCGAGCCGGTTTCGTCCGAGCCAACCACTGAATCCCAGGCAGATGAAGCGGATGTTGAGGTGGCGGAAGAAAACGGTGCTCAACATGCAGTAGAGCCGGAGAGCGAGTCTTTATCGGATGCAGAGGTTTCAAGTAATCAAACCTTTGAAGGACTGGATGACGATTTGGATGCCGACCTGCCAAGAACGGACACCGTAAACGTCGACTACGAAAGCGCGATCTTGGATACCGTGATGGCGAAAACGGGCGAATTCGATGATTTGGATGCCGAAGAATCATCAAGCCCTTCCAACTATCTCGGTGACAGCGATTGGTTCGACGATGACGATGCAATGTCTGTAAACCCCAGCGGATACACCCAAGACCCAGAAAGCGAGGCGGCTTAACATGATCTTCGAAACTTTTCACAACATGCTCAAAAACGACGAGCGAATTCAATTCACGGTCACCCGCAAGGGTGATCAAATGGCCATACTGGTTCAGCCGGTGTTGCAGGGGGCGGTAGACGAGAAAGCCTCAGAAGCTATTCAGTCGCTGAGAGCGGCGCTGGCTATGCCTTTGTATGTTGTCACTAATCCTCAAGCGCTGGACGCGGATTTTCCGCGTTCACTGGCTGATTTTGCCGATGTGCGCGAAGGCGGTCATGACGATTTGAAGGATGCCATGAGTCGAATCAAGGAAGCCGGAAAGCAAGCGAAGGCCGAAGCAGCGAAGAACAAGCAGTCGGATAAGCCGACAGAAAAATCCCGGTTTGAAGAACTGGATCATCAGGACGATGACAAGGCAAGCGAAAAACCAGCGGAAATTGCCGTAACCGAAAAATCGTTGTTTTAAGGATTCGAGGATTCAACATGGAAAATAACAATACCACTGTCATTCGTCCGATCAGAGTTTTCAAAATGGGTGCTGTTCGTCTTGCTGATCCCGCCCCCGATTTGTCGCCGGAAGAAGCCATCAAGCTCTATGCGGCCTCATACCCGCATCTGGCTCATGTCGAACTCAATGAGCCTGAACTGATAGGCGAGGAATTGCACTATGCCATCAAGCCGCATCAAGAAGTCAAAACCAAAGGCTGATAGCTTTGGAATAGCGCAGTTGAAAGAATGGGGGAGCCAATCCCCCATTGATAACAATCTCAAGACCGAGAACGAGCCGCCGCCATGCTTTCAGTTCAAACTGAACCTGCCAAAACTGCCCAACCGAACCCTTATGGGCATCGACCCCAAGCAGCTACCGATCCTGTAGGTCAATTATTCGATCAAGTCAGGATTGAAACCGACCTGAACGGATTGATAGACGAGATTCGGCACCGAAAAGACAAGGCCGATTTCGAAACCAACCGCCCCGGAATTTCCTGCATGATCTTGCTGGCCCATTCAATGGGGCTGGTTGAAGAAGCTGAAATCGATCTGGCTATGACGGCTGGCTGGGAGGCTGTCTATCGTCTATATCAGGCAGTCGTTGCCAAAATCACGGATCACTTGAACCAAGAATCGATGAGCATTACAGACATGGATTCGGTTCACAGCGACTTCGAGCCGATGAGCTTTGAAATGCAGCAAAGCAACAGCGAAGGCGTGTTCTTGGTGTTGGGCATTTATCCCAGATTCTCCCAGTTTTCCTTATTGGACATCGATCGTGAACTTGCCAGGGCGGTGGCAGGTTGTTTGAGTTGGACAATCTTCAATGGCGGCATTGGCATCTTGGTCGATGATCTGTCCGAGGCATGGATGATGATGGGGGATGAACTGGACGCGCTCAAGGAGGCATTGGAAACGCAAGGTCATCTGAGCAACGGGGAATTGGCTGAGTTCTTTTTGGAAAACGATGTTTATCCATTTACCGAGATAACCGACGATCAGGAGTATCTGGAAGATCGAATTGGTTATCTGAAATCGATATTGAACAATAACTGCAAATCGATGTTCGGTGAGTTGCCGGAAATCGGTGAAATCAGGCGAATGTTGGCCGGTTGGCGAAAATCAAACCAGACTCTCTACCAGAATCCTTGGGTCAAGTTCATTCGGGAAACGATCAAAGTTTGGAAGTGGATTGAAAAGTCCGGGCTGAAAGCATCCGAATGTCGAATATCGCCCTGCGACAACAATCATGGTGATGTTTATCTGGACTATGGTCATGTCATCGGCTTTGGTTTCGATTGGGAAGAGTCTGTAGTGTCGGATGTTTATAACGATATGGCTCAAGCGGGTGAAAACCCGGAAGGCATTATTCGATTGAATCCGCTTGCATGTTCGGAAGTCGGTGAGAGACTAACCTTGCTGGCCAAGTCGAGGGGGGTGATTCGATTGGCCGAGGTGATCAATGCGGATTTGGAGAACCAAAGTGAAACCTAACGATTTTTTCCAGTTCTACCAAGGCGAGAAGCCAACCATTGAGCAGAAACACGCGATCCTGATTCATCAGGCTAAAGGAGTGGGTAGCTATTCCCAATATCGAGCAGACAATTTTCTGGCGTCTATGCACGATTTCGTGACCAACGAGCAAGGTGAATCCATCATCGGCGCCGGTCGCTTAATGTCCAAGGAGGATGTCGAGTCGGTTTTACGGTCGATGTTGGAAATGGGTAAACGAAAAGTCAGACTGTTGCCGCCCAATGTCGTGTCGATTTCCGAAACCCATATTACCTGGACAGTACCAGCCCAGGTTCGCCCCATGCTGTTCAATATCACCGGGATACCGATGAAAAAGATCGACGTGCCTTGGCCAAGGTTGCTGATGGTGGCGAATCGTAATGGCAGGCTGGCTGTGGCGTCGCTGAAATCCAACGGCAGGGTCGGTGCCAAAACAAAGCTCTACCAAGCGCCGTTAATGAATGTATACGCCAATGGCAATGTGTGTACGGGGTCAGCGACATTGCCCGATGAGTGCGGCATCGACCAGCTCAAGGCATGGGAATCGGTCATGTTCGATAGTGCATTCTCCCATGTCAATAATCCCTCAACCCTTTCCCTGGCCGGGGATAAGGATAAGGCGGTGGATAACAAAGCTCATTATCGGTTCTGGCTTTCCCTGTCCAAGAAAAAGGTGGATAAATTTCCGAACGAGCATTTGAATCCCTTGCGCTATGGCGTAGAGAATTTTATTGAAAATCACTCCTGAATGGTAAACAAAATGAGCGAATTAGAAGCGTGGTCAACCAATAACGAAGATTTCAGATTTAGTTCTCTTGAGGACTTGATCGACAGCAATAGCGGCGAGCTTGCAGTGGGCCAAACGGTTTATGTAGGTGAAGGGCGAAAACCTAAATTAAGCGAATTTTGTGATGCCGATGATATTATCGAACTAATGCAAAACAGATGTTGTGATATTGGCGGTGAATATGCGGATGGGTTTATGGATGATATTTCACCTGACGCAAAAATTGAACTTGATGAGTTTTTGAAAAGCTGGATGGAAAAGCATGTGACGATTAATTTTTACACAGTCCATTCTGTGCGTGAGCATGTCCTGACAAGTGAGGATTTGCAGGAGTAACCTGATATGAAAAAAAACGAAATAGTTGTTGGCGGCATTTACACAAACAAAAAAGGCGCTGTTCGAAAAGTCATCGGGATGGGGCCGGAATTCAAATTATACGAAGGCCAAGAGGATGAAGAATGCCTGCAGTATGAGCTATTGAAAGGCAAAAAATATCCTTATTCCAAAGGAACGAGCGAATCCGGAAATCAAATCAACAACTGCACGGTAACGGCGTTTGCGAGTTGGGCTAAAGAACGAACCGACCTGAAACAACCCGTCTGATTAGTCATAGGGGCAGAAAATCATGCTAAGTCCAGAAGAGCGTGAAATTGCGATACAGAAAATGGATGCAATCGTGGACGATTTTTATCGACAAGCGATTGGGGTTAACAATCATCCCTTCATTGAATTTGCTGGGATCATGCAGGCCTATATCAAGACTTGCCAACGTGCTCACGAGGCCGGGATTGATTTCACCGAATGTAACCGGCATACGGGTAATCCATTGCCAATGGAAAGCTTCGAAATCTCTTATTTGAACGAGAAACTGAACTGCATTTTTGACGGCAGGATAAATGCCAATGATGATTGACTACCTCACCGATCGGCGCGATCAAATTATTTTTGGCGAAACGCCAACGATGATGCAGCCTTTGTATGGCGAATCGCTGCCCAAGCCTGACACAGGAAAGCATCGGTACGTGATTGCCAATGATGGGATGTATGTCGAAGCAATCAATCCTGTGTTGGAAGTGCGGTTGCCGGTGGCGAAATCATCGATCAAGCTACCTTATGGGGAAATAGGTGCTGTCGGTGTTCGGTTGAGGCATGGCCAGATTCCGAAATGGATTTTGCTGGATGTTTGCGAGAAAACCTTTCTTTGCGCCCCGAACGAGTGGGCTGGATTGGTAGTGTGGGACAAAATCCGAAAAGAATATGCGCTGTACGAGCCGCATGTGATTTCATTCAGTGCTGGCCACATTTCCTACAGGAATGTACTGCCTGATGAGTACGAACTGGTCATGGACCTGCATTCGCATGGGAATGTGCCGGCGTTCTTTTCCAAGACGGATGATAAGTCAGATGTTGGTGGTTTCTATATCGCCGGGGTGGTCGGGAACTGCGATTCTGGTGAGCCAACATTCGCCACGCGGATCGTGGTCAATGGGCATTTCTTTGAGTGTTGGGATTTTCGGCGGTTTTTTAGTTCAGATGTGTAATGAATACAGCAAATAATTCCGATCAACAGCGCGAGCATCATTTCTACGTTGCCATTGCGAAACACGTCTTTGAGCACCCTGAGCATGGCGTTGTGTTCAGTGGAGAAACCATTTCCTTATCAGACGCAGCACGATTTGGTTTAAAGCCTCTGATCCTGTATGGCTTGACCGTTCCCGGAACGCAACTCCAATGGTTTTCCTTTTCGCGTCTCGATAACCCGCGATCATTTCTTGGTTTTTTGATCGAAGCTTGGTCAAAAGGGTCTGGGCTGAAAGGATGCCCTGATATTTTGAAAATCAACAAGTCTATCGCTGATTCCTGCCTTGATCTCAAACTCAATTTAAAGAAGCTTGGAGTGGAAGTAGTAGTCGCTGAAAAAGGTGACAAAAAGCTATCCGGTTCTTTACGGGCCGCTCAAGACGAGGTAATGAGATTTGGGTGGCTTGCCCGGAACAATGCCAAAGATTTCTATAATCTAGAAGCGCTGAATGCTTATGCCCACAAAGGACATAATCACCACGTAGAACAAAAAATGTGGGCTTGGGGTAGTCATAAATCCGTTCGAGAAATCGCTGAAAAATGGATGGCTTTGCCTGTCAAGGAAGTGGAGTGCCATTTGAATTTGTCACAAATGGACTGGAAACCGAGCAAGTGGCTTTCGTCGTGGGAAGTTAATGCGGTTCCAGTAGGACGCAGGACTTTCAGGAAGGATGACGGTGTTACCTGGTTGATCGCCGGAGGTAACGATAATGATTATGATGGGGATGAATCTTCCCTGGTTGAAATGGATGAATTGGAAGAGGCATGTGCCGAGAGAACAAAATTGGTGATGGACTGTTGGCCCAACAAGCCCGCAGAAATCGCCAATGCCATTGGTATTACTGCAAAGCAACTGCAAAGATTTGTTTCGAAGGTCGCCAAGTTGCCTGAAGAGAAAATTGACATATTGAAGGAAATGCTAGGGCTGGAAGAAAGCGAGCGATTCTATGATTTCGATGCTGTTGGTCCTTGCGTATTAGTTGGCGACAAACCCACTAAAATCACAGATGTATATGAACTGCTTACTCATGGCGGGGATTTGGCCTACTCGATTGAGGTAATTCCAGAAAAAGGTAATGCCGATCCAAGTTGGCGGTATGTCATATTCAAAGCCTGTGGCGAATTGCCAAATATCATTATGTTTGCTCGTGGAAGCAAATCGGCCGAAAAAATCGGCGATAAGTTGCTGATGAATTTTGATGGTGTGAAATCAATACCGGCAGCTATTTACCGAGATGTTGTTTCGACGTGCGCCAAAGCATGTGCTGATCCTTGGTCAAATCGAAAAAAGATGCTTAAGTTCATTGAGCGCCATGGTCAGTTCTTCGATGATTTTTCTCACTGGTAAGTATGCTTAAATCAATCAACACTTCCGGCTGGCCGGTCATGAAAGGCAAATGCCCAACTTGTCCATTCAACAAGGATGAAAATGGACGTGAGACAGCGCCGGAAATTGCCGATATGGTGCGGAGTCGATGCTTAACAGAAGCTTCACAGATTTGTCATCATCCACGGCTTTATGGCAAGAAAGAAGATCATCTGTGTCGTGGTGCACGAGATTTCCAGTTAGAGTTTTTTCATCGGATTGGGTTGTTGGAGACGCTAACGGATGAAGCCTGGGAAAATAAAGCGCAGGAGATTTTGGCTTGAAGCGGTCTACAGCGATAAAAACAGCCTTGGAAATAGCAGAGCGAGTGAAAAAATGTAGCGGCGTTATTGGCACACCTGAATGTGAATTCACGGCCTTCAGAATCAAGCGCATGTGGTTGTTCGGCTCTACGGAGAAGGGATACGAAAATCCTAATGATGTCGATATATTGATCGATGGTGGCGAATGCGGCCTGATTCAATTTGCCAATTGGAAGAACAAAAAATCGATGGCTGGTTTTGTTAAAGATAGAAAGAGAAAATCAGATAGGTCTTTTGTAAAATTCCGGTTAGGCAAGACAGACAAAGGCTATTTGAGAAGTTGCGGGGTGTATGCGACTGTTTCTTCAAGAATAACAGCGCTACGAATGGTCAAGGGAAATAGCAGAATGGTCAGATTCCACGAATATGAGGTCGATGGCGATCTCGCGCATCCAAGGATAATGCTGTATCCACGCAACGATTTTAAAACATAAGTCGTTGGATAGCATGAAGGATACTTTCAAGACCAGATGGGATCAGAAAAATGGGATTCAAACAGAATTGAGGATGCCTAAAAAGCATCCTTCAGCTGAGGAATAGTTACCTTGCATGTTCGCTTGCCCATGATAGAAATATTGGTAACTAAACGATTTTCTAGCTGGTGAACAATGTCTCCCAATCCCGTCAAACCCTTCAAATTTTGCACTCCCGATCACTGGCTTCGCAAGCCCGTCGAAATCTGTTTAATCGGTGTCGGCGGCACAGGCTCCGAAGTCTTAATCAGTCTGGCCAGAATTGATTACGCCATTCGAGAACTGGGACATCCTGGGCTGCACGTGACTGCCTGGGACGGCGACGTGGTTGAAAGACCCAATATAGGTCGTCAAGCCTTCTATCCTGCCGACCTTGGTCACAATAAGGTGCTGGTTTCCATTCAGCGGATAAATTACCTGTACGGACGCGATTGGGTGGCCATGCCCTGTATGTTCGACATCAATGCCGAACGTGGTCAATGGAATTATGATTTGTTAGTTACCTGTGTCGATGTGGCGCAATTCCGGGCTAATTTGGCTAAGAGTGCAAGTCGATATTCCAGTTGTCTGTGGCTTGACACCGGCAATGGAGAGCATACTGGGCAAGTCATTTTAGGCAGACTTGGCCATGCCAACGAGAATTCTGTCAAGTTACCTTCGGTGTTTGATTTCTACCCGGAACTAGATGGCATGCAGGACAACAACACGCCATCATGCAGCATGGAAGAGGCCCTCGCCAATCAGGATTTGCCAATCAACCGTGCCATCGCAAACGTGGCCATGCAACTGATCTGGTCGTTGTTGCGGAATGGTGGATTGAACCACCAAGGTGCTTTTGTCGATATTCGCAAAGGCACACAGACGCCGATCAATATTTTTTAATTCATTTTTTACTATGTATTTGAAACGAGTAATGGAAAACAAGAAAACTGTTGTAGCCATATCTTCACTCCTTGTTTTAGTTGGAATTGTCTCTGTATCAGTGATGGTAATGGGGTCGATAAGGACTGAGAGTGATCCAGATAAAAATCATTCGGAAACGAAAGCCGAAATTAAAGATGACGCATCGACCAAAGAAAGCAACGATGAGAAATACTACCATCAAGGCATCCCCGTCTGGCGACCCCGTGACGACGACTCAATCAGCATTTTTCTCGTCAGAAAAGAAATTGACTCGGAAGACAATAGAATCACCAGAGTCAAATACCGGTTAATAGATGGTCAAAGCAACATTGCCAAAATAGCCGAATTGAAGTGCGGGTTAATGAAATACAGGGAAGTTGCTATCAGTGATAACAATGGAAAAAACATGAAAGAAAAGGTTACCGATTGGATATGGTGTGGTCATCAACGGCACACACGAATGGGATGTTTTTGACTTTTCCTGCTTTCACACGGCGGCGGTTTTGTAACAAACACAATTCGAGATCACATAGATGTTTTTAAGCCAAGGCCTTTTTCAGCCTTGGCGTTTTGTCTAGCTTGCCAATGCTCCGATGGAAGCGAAGAAATTCTTAGAAATTCTTTGCGCTCTTCGTCGTCGGCCTGAATTCCAAGATGTTCTGCCAATCCTAAAAGCGAAACACCGACCTGACCGATTTCTTGGGAGACATTGCCGGCCGGTTTGGCATAGACGTGATTAATGATGTCATGAAGGGCTTGTTTGTCTAGACCTGAAGCTTGAACCAGTTCGATGGCTTCTTCGGCAAAACGACGAATTCGCTCTCCTGTGTTGCTTGCTGTTGCTTCTCCGAAGGTGGAGTTGGCCCATTGCAGGATTTCTGCCTGGCGTTGTTGGCGATTGGACAAAGACGGGTGCGGCTTGATAATGTCGGTATCAGGATCGAGTAATTTTGATTCTGAATTCACCAGCACAGCCATACCCCAAATGACCCGACCAATGCTTCCGGCTCTCAATGTGTCAATGATTAGGTTTAACACCGCCCGGCAATCGTCCGGGTTGTCGCGGTCGAATTCTGCATCTTCGTCATTGCCATTTTTAGTCGCTGAGATTGGCATGAATCCTTTTTCCACGCTTTCAAGAATGCCGCATAGATCGATCGCCATGCTAATATCACGTTCACTTGCTTTGGCTATATTCATTCGGTTTCTCCCGAGACCAAAACTCTTTATTTAAAATCTGTTGTGAAATTCAACCATCGCTCAGCGACCCACTCAACCTCCTTATGGTCAAGTTTGTGGCCAGGAATGAAGCTCAATGATCGTCCGGATTGAGCGGTACCATCCGTACCCAGATCGCCAAAACCTTGAAGCTTCATGTTTTCTGTGGCCACATCGAGCCCGTCTGAGAATTTGACGAGGATTTCGAGGTGTTTTATGGAGTCTTCGCCCACTTCCTTGGGCAGGAACAAATCACACCGGCCAATACCTCCACGTCGGGCTACACGTCCGCGAATCTGATGCAAGGTATTCAGGCCCAGTCTTTCCGGATGAACAATAGCAACATGCCTGAGCCTTGGGAGATCGATCCCTGTTTCGACGGCAATGGTACTGATCAGAATGTCGGCCTCATCGTTTCGCATGGCTGCGATCGCCGACAGCTTTTCCTCATCCTTTATTTTGCCGTGCATGTATCGAACACGGCCAGGGAAGTGGCGATTCCAAAGCTCATAGGCGCCTTCGGCTGATTTCCGATCGATAGCCGCTTCTTCCTTGGTTTCGGCCAACGGGTAGATGATCAGCGCCTGATGCCCGGCCAAGATGTTACGCTTGATGGACTCGAAAAGCGCTTGCCGGTATTTGGGTAATACAAGCCGCGTTTTGATTTCCTTTTGGACGTGTGACTTTGTTAGCCTGGAAACCGCCATGCCACCCCATTCAAGCAAGGCCGCTGTACGAGGAATACAGGTGGCCGTTGCATTGAGTATGTTGGTGGCAGGACCGGCAAGCTCATCCTTTTGCAATTGACCAAACTTTTGAGATTCGTCGATGATTAGCAGATCCGGATGAAATCCTTTGGGCAATCGATGGTGTAACGCTGTGGTTCCAATCAAGAATTTGGCGTCAGGTATTTCACTGGAATCACCGATAACAAGGCCAGGAGCCAGATTAGGCCACCAGCCGGCAATGTTATCACTCGTTTGAACGGCTAATGGCTGGTTTGGACAAAGCCATACGACGCTACCGCGATTTCTAACAACAGCGGCGCCGGCGGCTGCGGCCACATAGGTTTTACCAAAACCGACATCAGCGGAAAGTAATCTGAGCATCGGGTTGTCCGAAGCGATATCGGTGCAAATCTCATCGATCACTTGACGCTGTTCGTCAGTTGGTCTCAAAACCGTTTCGGATAATAATTGCGTCAGTTTTTGGGGAGGAATATGAACCTCAGATTGAATGTTCCGTTCATGGAACGTTTCGGCACGAGAACCGGATAGAACATCGTATGTAGCAATCAGTTTCAAAAACTTGATGGCATGCAGCCCTTCTTTAACGGATGATGGGATATGGATGGCGTTCAGTAACGCTTCAAATTTTGGATTGCTGCCTAACCCAGGCATGGTAGACAGTCGGGCTACTTCCGTTTCAGATGACCATCTCAGTTTTTGCCTTAACCATTGTGCCGCCATTGGAATCGTCACGGGCAAAAGGGAAAGCTGAAGGTGCTCAAAAACCGTTTCCGGGGAAATGACTTTGGTTTTACCTGGATAAACCGGTACAACAAAACCAACATGGTTGCTATCAATGATCGACGGATTTTTTAGTTGAGCAAATTGCTTGAAATAGCCAATGGTTCCGGCCAGACAAACCTTGCAGTAGAGCTTGTCTTCGAGCTCCGAAAGATAAAGCCTTGGATCTCCAAAGAATGTCGCACTGACTTCGTTGCCGCAATCGTCTATCAGCTTTGCAACCGTTCTGGATGGAACAGTGTTGCGATGAACTTCAAATTCAGTCAATTCCCCATACAAAATGCATTTTTCGCCATCTGGCAAATCACTGAAAGTAGTGATTAGCTGATCTGATCTCAAGTCCAGATATTTTCTTGGCAGCATAAATGGGACGAATTCGGGCGAAGTTATACCCAAGGACTTCAATCGCCCCAGATTGATAGGTTGTGATGATTTCGTGTTTGCCGGAGCCATAGAGATAATTGAGTTTCTCTAGGATTCTACGGCGAAACAAAATATTGCAAGCCCCGAAAGGTAGGGTTTTTCGGCCTCTTTCTTATTTATGAGAATTCAGAATTTGGAGAAAGGACCGAATTATTGCTCGTCAGAGAAAGGATAATTGGACATGACACTGAATTGGCGTTGTTGGCGCAACTCTGGACCAGGTTGGACAAAGCTGTTTCTACCATACGCAATCCATCAATACGTTCGCGAATGAGGATAAGCTTTCTTAGAGCAATTTCTTTGGCTTCCTGGCAATGTTGTCCATTTTCAAGGCTCAATAATTCCGAGATTTCATCAAGCGAGAAACCAAGTTTCTGACCTTTCTTAATAAACTGCACCCGTTGCACATCCTGATTTGAGTAGTGTCGAATTCCGTTAAGAGGCTTTACGGGCTCGACGAGCAAGCCACGCCGTTGATAAAAACGGATTGTCTCAATATTGACACCGGCATTTTTCGCCAGTGCCCCAATCGTAAAACGTTTTATTGCCATAGGGATTGCCTCCGTACATAGGTACGGAGTTTATAGTAAAGCAATTGATATCCGATATGTACTGTTATGAACCTAAAACAAACCATGTTGGCGAGCGTACTCGCCGGAATCGGCGCAAGCTTGTGTTGCTTCGCTCCTTTGGTGTTACTGAGTCTTGGCATTGGCGGCGCATGGGTGGCGACTCTAACCGCCTTCGAGCCTGTGAGGCCCGTATTCATCGGTATGGCATTGTTATTTATTGGTCTGACGTTCCGCAAACTCTACCTGTCTCCGCAAACATGCGAACCCGGCAAGCCGTGTGCCAACGATGAAGTCATCCGCAAACAGCGTTTCATTTTCTGGAGCGTGACCCTTCCCCTATTGGGTTTGCTGGCGTTCCCGTGGTTCGCACCATTTTTCTATTGAGGAAAATTCGATGAAAACAAAAACCTTTATGCTCTTTTGGGCGTTTGCCGTTGTCTCCGTTGTGACTCTGGCCGCCTCGCGCACGGTGACGCTCGATGTGCAAAATATGACCTGCGCCGTTTGTCCGATCACGGTCAAGAAAGCGCTTGAAAATGTGTCTGGTGTGCAACGGGTTTCCGTCGATTACGCGAGCAAAACCGCGACAGTACAATTCGACGATACGGCGGCCACGGCGGATAAATTAACAGAAGCCACCAAGAACGCGGGTTATCCGTCTTCAATCAAGGCAGATAAAAAATGAATGCCGTTATCCTTGAATCGACCATTACCTGTCCGCATTGTGGACACGCCGAAACGGAAACCATGCCGACCGATGCTTGCCAGTTTTTCTATGACTGCAAGGCATGCGGGGCTTTGCTGAAACCCAAGCCAGAGGATTGCTGTGTGTTTTGCTCTTACGGTTCGGTTAAATGTCCACCTATCCAACAGCAAAAATCTTGTTGTGTCGAATAGGAAAAAACAATTGCGCTGAAGTGGTACCTGGATTTACTGCTAACGGTATCTCAAGTCGCGCGATACAGAAAAATTTATGACCACTTAATTTATTTTTTTACCCCTTAAATCAGAATTAACTAAAGACAATCACAATTTAGTACCAATCAAACCTACAAATTTTTCCAAGGCAACCGAAAAGCCAGATGCGCGATCATTGCCACCTCCTCCGAACTTTTCCGCGAGCAACCCAACATTGACGGAGCCATTAGAACGAAGCGAACAAAGCCAGGCATTGCGCTCACCATTGAAGTGATACGTCATTCCAAAGCTACCCTTTTCCATGGATAGCATCAGGCCAAGATCATTGGCGAACGCCGGTGGCGCATTGATGGCCATACCCACTACCTCACCGAGACAAACCACATGACGTGCTTTCATCAATCTGGAGGCAATCCTTCGAGTTTGCTCATTCAACGCTTTACCTTCGGCTCTTAATTCGCCAGCAGAAATGCCGCCAAACTCCGTAATCTCTATAGGAAGACGGTTGTTGAGCGCAGAGACAACAAAACTTGAAGTCTCAATAGAAAATCGGCCTTGATTGTGATCCTGGATCATCTCCAATAAAAGCGGCGTCTTGGTATGGTTGAAAAATTCCCAGGCCATGACACAAGCGCTTCGCGAGCTGTCAATAATGAAAGTGATGTTGTGAGGAACTGGCTGGGCTTTGAGTTGTTCCAGGTACTTAGCTTCGTAATGCGACTGGCTTTCAATGACGACAATACGTTCGGCTTGGATAGCTCCATCAAAAAGTATTCTTAGTGGAATTCCGCAGCCCAGCACAAAAACTTCTGCGCCGGACTCGAATTCTGGCAATGGATCGTTATAGCGGTATGGCTTATAGTAAGCCCCGTCGCCCAAAAACTCCCAGGCCGCCCAGGCCGATCCTAAGCCATCGGCGCTGAATTCTGGATAAATGATGATTTGTTGTTTGTGCATGCGATCATTTCTGATGGTTTATCAAAAGAATGATCGTAATTGAAAGATCAAGCGACGATAGTGGTGAAAGAGGCAGGTTTTAAGCTTCTTTCATTTTCAATCCGGAATACACAAACCGCGTTCGCTAGGCGATTTTATAGACAAGGTTACTCACCGAGAAATACGGCTCGCCCCATGTCTGTTAAACGATAACCGAAAAACTTGTCATCGGTGTCGCCTTCTTCCGTAATGAGCCCTGATTTTTCCATTGGAAAAATGATGTCCTTCATAACCCGGCCGGTACTTTTTGGGCCGACCATTGACCCCCATCCAGCTTTGTACGAAATCCTTGGCAAGTCTTTTGAACAGATGAATGTGCCATCATAGTAAGCGATGGCGAGAACCAAGTCGCAAGCATCCTTCATCGAGGATTTTGCCCGGTCATGCCTCAGGCGCTGGCCAGCCATCCGATTAATCATTTGCTGGGTAGCCAGATCGTAGCGTCGAGCAGCTTCTGCTTCATCGATATTGTCAAAGGATGCTATTTCATTAATTGCATCGGATCTTGTCCAGCCATTCAGTCGCACCATGTTGTGCGCTAGCGATTTTTTAGGAATGGATTGACTTTTCGCGCGTGACATTTTCAATCGTAAGGTTGATGTTCAATATCTTCAAAATATCCTGAACGTCAGAAATGGTGGCAGACCCGTACAGCCCCGACTCGATTTCATCAATGACCATTGGATCACAACCTGACAAGTTTGCAAGCTTGAGTATCGGTAAGCTTTTCGCCCTACGGGCAGCCTTGATGGCAACGGAAATTTCGGTAAAGCATAAAACAGCATTGGGTTGATTTTTATTAGCTTTCGGATCATCAGAATAAGCGTCCATCTTATGCGGCCGTGGAGGTTTTTCTGATTTCCCAAGCCAACTCCACAATTGGCACAACCCCAGCCAGTGATCGTAAGCCGATTTATCTGGCATATCCCGATGCGCTTTCCAGAAACTGATAACGTGGCGCTTTCCCAATCGGTGCAGTGAAGTAAGTCCTTCCTGTGCATCAGTGAATTCCAGGAAGTTGACGATCAAGGAAACCTGCTTGCGACGATTCTGTTTTCCACCACGACGCACATAGTCATGGATGTACGATTCGAGTTCTCTAGCCCAGGTACGCATTACTGATCTCCACGCGAGAATGGCCTAATTCCATTGAGATTTTGAGGCGAGCTTTTTGATCAATCTCCTTGGCTTCATCTTCTGAAATCGAAAGATATTCAGCCAGGTTTTCTATCCGGCCCTTGTGTTCCCATCCCGCTTCGAGCGGGCAAGGTGCATTGACCAGTTCACGATAGCGCTTTTGCGCATAGGCGTGGCGTTCCGGATGGAAGGAAGTGTCATTGAGCTTGGCTTGCTGGTAGCATTCTGTTCGGAATTTGATGTAGGTCATTTCCTTGGGAATCATTGATTTTCCGTTTTGAATACTGGATGCCGCTTCAATGACGTTCCGCATGTCATCGTCACAGAACAATCGCCTGGGTCGACCACCTTTGGTACCGGCCTGGATGGTGATACAACCGAATTTGTCGAGTTGTTTCAAGGCAGACTTCGCATCAAACAAGCAACTTTCTTTGAAACGCAGACCCAGGATTCGCTGCAAATCCATGATTTTGGCCAGTCGATCATCGATCGATTGCTGGACTTCTTGGTGCTTGGTTTCTGGTAAGGCTTTTGATTCCTTGGGAATGTATTTTCTGCGTTCGATGCCACAATCCTTGCTCGGTCTGACCGTTTTCCATTGACCGCCGGTGGCCAGGCGCATGACGCAATTGACGGTGGATAAATAATTCTTCGGTGCCGATGCACTGGAATACACGCCAGATTCCAATTGCTTTTGCAAATGCTGTCCGTAACCAATCACGAGTTCCGGTGTGACGTTTTCCATTTTATTGACGCCGCGCTCATCGGCATACATGCAGAATAATCGCCAGCGGTCGCTGTAATCGGCTTTGGTTTTAAATCCATTCGGCGAGCGGTTTTTCATTAGCATTTTCCCTGCCGTAAACATATCCCGGCTGCCAATTTCATAGTTTCGGCTCATGGTTTTTTATCTAGATAATCTTTTAGAAATTCAATACCCAACACACCAATTTCCTTGGCGATGGCATAACGGGTGTTTTTATCCATTCCCTTTGCCTCTGATAGCGTCTTGTTGGAATGCTGAGCGAGTCGCTGTAGGTGATCCGTTAAAACAAGACCAGAAATAATCGGAGGCTCGATACCGGTAATCTCTTGGTATCGTTCTCGAATATAAATCCCTCTGGCAGTGTTAGTGGAATAACCCTTTCGTGCGGTCAGTTTGTTATGGGCTGATAGAAAATCGTCAAATTCCCATTTTTTCGGCAATAGTTTTTGTAATCGCCGTGCGGCAATTCCTTTTCCAATGGCTTTAATGGCAGATGAACGACAAGGGACTTTTCTCCTCGCTCCATTTTGAAAGTTGGTAATCGTCACAAATCCAGCTGAGCGTCCCTCAATAAGCGCCTCTTTTAAATCCAGGCTCAGGGCTTCTTGAATAACCACACCTAATGCAGATTGAAGTTCTAGTAAATAACCTGCAAGGCTTTCAATATCCGGTAGGCCATTTTTGTCTAACTCCGGTTTCTTGTTTGGAATATGGGATAAAGGGTCCAAACCACATTCTTTAACGGCACTGACTTTTTCCCAATCAGACTGTATTAGTTTCATCACGGTATTTAAGCCGGACAAGTAACTCGTCGCGCTCGATGTGCTTGCAAATCTTCCGTTGTCGAACTCGGATTTTAGATACTGTCCGTAACGGATAATATGTTCACGCGTCACCGATCTAATCGTCTCAATCTGATCACTATCCTTGGTAATCGACCAAGTACTAAAATTCAGCCATTGGTTGATAAGCCGTTTTTGTGTTTTGGAGTCATCGTTACAGACTTGAACTATTTCAGCCTCGCCGTTTTTGTATAGCGGATGAAGACTGGTTTTGTGGCGCAACAAGGCTTTGTCCATATTACAAAGCCATGCTTTCCGAAATATCTTTCAACAAAGCGCGCTTTTCTGATTTTGTCAGTGTCTCCATAAATTCTTCTTAGCAAAAAGTTGTTGTTCCGTGTTGCAACAGCCCCACGCCGGAACAGCTTTTACAAGCCGCTCTGGGGTGGAGCCGGGGTTGTCCTAAATTCTTTTACGTCGAGAGCAGGCATAACCGGCTCCAGTGGAGAAAACCGCAATGGATTTCTCCGACGCCTCTTTTTCTACGGACACATTTCTCTCGACGGTGAGCATAAGGTGCTTGGGACTGGCCTCCCAGCAGGGTGTAGAAAAAACGAACGTCAATGCGCTACTTCTTCTCCGCCGCGCGTGGCGAAAACTTGATGAAAAATGCCTAGCAGGTGGGTGTCACTCGGGCCAACCAACACAGTTTCTGTGGTCGGGCGCTGCCTGATTCTGAGCGTTTTCAATGTGAAAATTTGAGAAACCCCAGCTTTTCCTATTGAAAATTGGAAGCGTGGGAGTGGATAGGCCTCTGTTTTACAAGGCGGATTTTTGAGGGTTTGGCATAGACTGTAAGTGTCTATGTTTTAAAAAAGCGGCCGGGGAAAAAATTTTGGCCGGCTTTCGGTTTAGTCGAAAAGACTCCGTCCTACGAGCTGATCTTTCGGAAAGGATTAAAAATTCACCAGTTTGAATGGAAGTGGAATTTTGGGTTGAGGTGCGTCGCAGTCCAAAGGCTATAGGCACAACTCATTGAATGATAATGGTTTATTGTTGATGCAAAAGGGATTTGCGATCAGCGGGCGCACCTTGGGTGCAATGATTTTCCGGCACGTTTGCTAGAAAAAAGGAAAGGCAGCCAGTAAAGGCTGTAGTCCCGGTGGCTTCATGCCGCCATATAGGCAGTCCGGGGGATCTCGAAGCTGTTTATCCTGCGATCGTCGCAGGTCTTTGGGGATAAAGGCATCCTGTAGCGCAGAACCCATCACGAAGCTTCATTTTCTAATGATCCTCCAGAGATTGTCAACTGGTATGCAACCACAAAACGAAAGGAGCGGTTTTTGCGCTTCTTTCGATCTGACATGGGAAGAAAAGTCTGTGTAATCTGGACATAACAAATTCATTGTATTCGATGAGCAAAGTCGTGACGAATAGTGAGCAGGTAAATAGCAATGACATAGCCATATCAGAACACACCATAACCATAGCAAAACATTTACATAACAAATCCATATCACAAGCAAATCAAATCTAAATTCGATGATGACATTGGATCGAAGAAAAAATGATGCCATTGATGCCCTGGCCAAATTGGCAGGCGGGATGGATGGAAAATCTGAGACAGCCAAAATTAGAGAGGTAATAGACTCTGTCGAACTGGCCTTGTCATCTGGAGTGCATAGGGAAAAGGTGTTCGATACGCTTAGAGAATCGCTTGGTATCAAAATGAACTTTCGAACATTCGAAACAACGTTGCACAGGATTAGAAACAAACGGAAAAACGAAAATTTAGAAGCCGATACAAACCAAAAGCAGAATCAACATTTGATCATTCGTTCAGATACCTCGATTAATCAAACAAAACTTTTTGAAACTATAAAGAATGATTTAGAAGAACCAAACAGATTCATAACCCCAAAAGAAAGAAGAAGCTTTGGAATAAATGCACTAAAAGAAATAGATGAAGAAAATCATATAGAGGATTAACAAATGAAAGTAGCTGTTATGAGTTATACAGGAACCGTTGGTAAGACCACGATTGCAACGCATGTATTATCGCCTCGAATGAAAGAGGCACAAATAATTGCAGTAGAAAGTATCAACGAAACATCTGAGGGATTGGGTGTCGCGGTAGAAAAGCTTAAAGGTGATAAGTTTAGGGAGCTATTTCAGAAATTGGTAAGGGCCGAAGATGTCATTATTGATATAGGCGCATCGAATATCGAGTATTTTTTGGATGGGATGTTTAAGTTTGAAGAATCGCATGTGGAATTTGATTACTTTGTAATACCAGTGACAAACGGTACAAAGGAACAGCGTGAAACCATATCATTAATTGCCATGTTATCTGGTTCAGGGATTCCGGCTAATAAAATACGTGTGTTATTTAATAGAGTGGAGACGAATGTTGAAGATGAATTTCAAGTTTTACTAAATTTTGCATCGAAAAATAATTCTGCGAAGGTTAATACCAAAGCCGCTATTTTCGAAAACGAGCTTTTTGATATTTTGGCAATCAAAAAGTTATCAATCGAAAAAGTGCTATCTGACCCCAAAGACTATAAAGCTTTATTGCGTGACAACAAAGATGCGGACGAGAAAAAGCGAATTCATTGGGCCGATATGTTTGGAATTAAATGTTTAGCCAAGCATGTGAGCCGAAATTTGGATGTTTGCTACGCGGAACTCTTTTCCTAAACAACCATGAGCGAATCCCAACATCCACGAACAACACGTGACGCATTGATCGTTGAAGCAATCGGTGACATCGGTGTACTTATTCAACGGATATGCGAGCTAGAGACCAAAACCGTACCGCTGGTTCTTGAACTGGAAGACAAACTGGTCTCTTCGATTTCACGGGTGGACAACCATGCCCGCGAAAAACAGGCGGAATTTACGGTAGTGGCCGACAGGGAAAGAAAAGCGTTCGAGGAAAAGCTGAATGCGTCAGTGGCCAAAACCGTCAATCGGATGGTTAACGAGGTGCAACGAGCGGATGGCTTGTCAGTGGGCTCGCAATTACTGATTGCATTGGGTATCGCCCTCACGGCATCGGCAATGAGTATTTACGGATCCTACTGGATGTTCGGTAGCGAGCGTGACGAACAGGCCGCAATCGGCAGAGCCGTGATGTCGGTGTGGAATGATCTGGACAAAAAAACCAAGGCAACAATTGAGCAGGCTTATTAACTTATGAACGTTATTTTCTATCACAAAAACTGTTTGGACGGACTGGCTGCAGCCTGGGCGGTATGGAACCATTTCAACAATGATGACATTCGAACGCGGCACCAGGGCGTTCGATACGACGAATCAATGCCTGAGTTCGCTGATGGCGATGACGTGTTTATTGTCGATTTTTCGTATAGCCCGCACGAGATTGTCAAGGCAGCGCAAAAAGCCAGAACCCTCACACTGATCGATCACCACATCACGGCGCAAACGGCGCATGAAGCCTACTGGGCAACACATCCCCTGCCAGAGAATGTTCGCATTATCTTTTCGCAGAACAACAGTGGCTGCGTGTTGGCGTGGTGCCATTTCAACCCAAACCAAACTGTTCCACGCCTATTGAGCATCATCGAGGATCACGACTTGTGGCGCTTCAATGATGACAGCACCAAGGCGGTCATGTGCGCGTTACACAGTCAAATACCCATTAGCATCAACAAATTTGATGGCCTAATGAGTCAAGAGTCCATTGCGGAATTAGAGTCTTTGGGCAAGATTTTGCTCGAACAACGGGAAAAGACTGTCTTGCGCCTGAAAGCCAAACAACACTGGATCAGATTGGGAGATGCCAAAGGGTTGGCAGTGAATGCACCTTCTGAGTTTTCAAATGAACTGGGACATGAGTTGGCAAAAGCATCGGGGACCTTCGGGGTCAGTTACCAGTTCGATGGTACCAATCAACGATGGTTCTTTGCGATTCGTTCTTCGGGTGATTATGACGTTGGCGCCATAGCGCAATTATATGGCGGCGGCGGACATAAAAATGCCGCAGGATTTAGCGTCAATCCTGAAACCTTTTTCAGATTGATGGAAGAATCTTGCGTATTGGGCGACTCGTGAGAGGCTTTTGGGCAGACAAAGCCATTGAGAGATCGCCATGCAACTTACAGTAGAACAAAAATCCATCGTCGAAACCGAAGCGCCCATTTTGGTGGTAAGAGCTTTTGCGGGCGCAGGAAAAACATCCACGTTACTTGAATTCGCCAAAACCAGAAAGCACAAAAAAATGCTTTATCTGGTTCTCAACAAATCGGTTCAAATCGAGGCTGAACAAAAGTTCAAAGGCACGTTGGTCAAGCCCATCACATCCCATGCGCTCGCCTTCCGTCATACCGGCTTACGCTATAAATCCAAATTAATTGGCGGGCTGAAGCCCCATGAAGTCGAGAAAGCGTTGCGACTTGCCGATGAATTGGGCCGGGAGATCGGCTACAGCGGGAATCACAACGATGACCTAATTATCGCCAGCGTGGTATTGGAAACGTTGATCAAGTTTCTCTACAGCCCAGATAGAGAGATTCAAGGAAAGCACGTTCATGAGCACTACAAACGGCTGGAAAAACTGTTCAATGGAATCGGTGGCCTGGACGAGAATGCGATCAAACAATTGATAGTAATCCAGGCCAAAAGACTATGGTCGAAAATGATCGACATTGACGACCGTGATGTCGGCATGCTGCACGATGGCTATCTGAAGCTGTTTCAGTTATCAGATCCGGTGCTTTCCGAGTATGACTATCTATTGGTCGATGAAAGCCAAGATATGAATCCAGTGAGCATGTCAATTATCTTCAAACAGACATCTCAAAAGGTTTTCGTGGGGGATTCTCATCAAGCAATCTATGGTTGGCGTGGGGCTCGAAATGCCCTTGGATTTGCAATCAAGCAAGGGGGTATTGATCGTTACTTGACCGGATCATTCAGATTTGGACCAAACATCGCTCAAGTCGCCAACAAAATCCTCGCGTTCAAAGGCGAAACGATGCAGGTACACGGACTATCCGGTACCGACAAAATTGGAAAAATCGACGAGGACGAAGCTAAAACGATTATCAGTCGCTCGAATGCGGGCGTTTTTTCACAAACTGCCCGAGCACTCAACAAAGGCATGAGTTGGTGGCATGTGGGTGGCAGCGAAGGATACCGATTCGAGCAAATCCTGGATATTTACCATTTATGGAAGCGTCGATTCAATTTGATCAGAGATCCGTTTATCCGTTCTTTCACTGACTTTACGGAACTGAAGGTTTACGCAGAGGAAGTGGAAGACGCCGAGATCAAGCCCAGATGCAGGATTACCGAAGAATACGGCGATGCCATTCCGGACATTATCGACAAGATCAGACGAAAAGTCGGCGCAGCTCCTACCATGGATGCATCTGAAATTGTTATGTCAACCGCGCACAAAGCAAAAGGTCTTGAATGGCCCAATGTGCAGTTGGATGAAGACTTTATCGAGCTTTGCGAAATACCGGATTTGTCGAAATACAGCGAAGCAGAAAAACGCGAGCTTTTGCGACCGATCGAGGAAGATCTGAACATTCTTTATGTTGCTGCAACCCGCGCACAAAAAAATCTTCAGCTCAATTTTGATCTGGCAATGTACCTGGGAAGGTGATCGAGATGGAAAAGCGATCAGATACCTATTCCCTGGCCTACGAATGTTGCAATTCAGTTTTCTTGGAAGACGGACGCTTTCCAACGATTGATGCTATTCGTGATCGTATCCATATCAACAGTCCTGCTGTGATCAAGCGGGCGATGAATGATTGGACATTGCATTTTGTCGAAAGGCATCGCAAGAAGCTGGAAAATCCCAACATGCCGGCCGTGATCGTTGAGGCCTCGGAATCGCTTTGGAAACTAGCCATGTCGGAGGCAAAGAAAGCGTTCGACGTAAGGGAAAAGGAATTATCCCTTCGGGAATCCGAGTGGAAATCCCAAATCAAATGCCTTGAAGACAAACTCACTGAAAATCAGCAGAAATGGGCGTCTGAAAATAGCCAGTTGACGCAAGCATTAGCCGAACAAGTGTCATTGGGTCAGGACTTGACTCAGAACCTCAAAATCACTACCCAGCAATTAAAAGAAACAGAATCTTCGTTGAGTGTTAATCGAGAAAATCTATCGAGAGTAGAAGGCGCATTAGAAGAAGCACGAAAAGCGCATGAAGCCCAAACTAAGGAATGGTCGGAAAAATCTGAGAAAGATCATCTTTGGCATTTGAAGCGGATCGCGGAAGAAAAAGAAGCGGCAAAGAACGAGCAAGCCAGAATCATTTCAAATTTGAATCGATCCCTGGAAACAACAAAGCTTGATCAGGAATCGTTACGCGCAAGACTGACGCAAATCATGAACCAAGTCGGCGATCAGTTAGAACGCCAAGGGAAGCTGGGAGCAGAGGTCGACAAATTACGTGCCGAACTGTCAAGTACGGAAAAAGCGTTACTTCAAGAGAAAGAACGATCCGTTAAGTTGCAGGCATTGGTCAAAAAACAGCGCCGACCTGCAGAAAAACAAACCAGTGAAAGGATTTCACTTTGAATCCCCGCGAATTAGCTTTGATACGCAGTTGGATTCAAGGCATTTCATGGGATGTCATAGGGGAACTGTATCTTGAAGACGCAGACCGAAATGAGGTTATGCGAGCAGTTAGGCAACTACGCGAAAAACTCGCAAGAAAAGCACAGCAACTAGGAATAGATGTTGATGCAAAACTATGGGAGCAGGAACGAGAATACAGCCAGGAATGGATGAATCGAGCACTCAAATCTGTTGATACGCTCAAATCAAAACCAGATCCCAGACCTCAATCAGAAGATCCCTACAACCGATGGCTCCCTCAGCAAATTTCAGCGCGGTTAGCCAGCGTCAAAAAAATAAAAACACTGGCTGAGCTCGCTGCGTTCATCAATCAACACGGAGGCGGCTGGTGGAAAAAAGTACCCCATCTAGGTAAACAATCAGCGGAAGCAATCCACGATTTTTTTTCGACATCAGCGTTTTATTTAGGAATCTCTTTGGACCTGTCGTCTAAAAAGGCGGCCAATCTTGATTTGGTTGTTGTTAACAATCGCATTGCACCCTTGGAACGGTTTGCTCCGCCAGCGCATTTAACCGGTGAAACCGGTACAAACCGGGCACCCATAGAACGATGCAGAATTGATGCGCGTAATGACTACGAGTCCATTATGGCCTGGTTGTCATTATGGGATGAGGATACATCGACCCACCGTGCCTATCGAAAAGAAGCTGAAAGATTCTTGTTGTGGGCAATCCTTGAGAAAGGGAAAGCCTTGTCATCGATTTCAACGCCTGATTGCGCTGAATATAGGCGGTTTCTTGCCGATCCTCAACCTGCTAACCGGTGGGTTGGAAAACCGGCGCCACGATGGACTCCAGAATGGCGGCCACTAAAGGGACCGCTTAAACCTTCGAGCATTCGGCAGACCGAAGTCATTTTAAGCGGACTTTGCGAATGGTTGGTAGGCCAGCGTTATTTGGATAGCAATCCGTTTTCAGGATTGAGCACACAAGGGTATGGACGAAGAACCAGCAGTACAGATCGATTGTTATCGCCTGCTTTATGGGAGCAAATCACTACGTTTGCACAAAATCAGGCGAACAATGTTGTGCTGACAGAATCGCAACGAAATGATTTCCGGCGCACAGCATTCATTCTGAAATTTGCATACCAAACAGGACTTCGGCTTCACGAAATGACGAAGGCAAAAATCGGAGATCTGAAACAAGTGTCAAGCTTTGATGGGGATCAATGGTGGATGGATGTCATTGGGAAAGGTAATAAGCACCGCGAAATCCCGATATCCCCCAATCTCATGGAAGGCATTAACGCCCATCTAAGGGATAGAAAACTTGGCCCGGTGGGTTACGTGTCAGTGGACACTCCCATTATTGGAAAGCTGCGTGGGGAAAGCAGAGAAGCACTTAGTGAGTCGGGCCTTTATCAAAAGCTCAAAGGATTTTTCGAAGATGCGGCGAGTGAAGTAGCTGGTAAAGACCCTTTGGCAGCAGAAAAACTGAAACGAGCCAGCACGCATTGGCTGCGGCACACACATGGTAGTCACGCTGTTGCCAACGGTGTTCCCTTGGCAATCGTTCGAGACAATCTGGGTCACAGCAACATTGCCACGACCTCCATCTATGTTCATACCGACCGGGATGAGCGCTATAAGGCCATGTTGGGATTGAGCGACAAAGAAAAGGCAACTTAGGCGTAGCGATAAAAAATTGTCCCACAATGAGACACCTTCCTGGAAAGGAATCTTTTTGTGGTTGGTTGCATTATTTCAAATATGCGGAAAATGAACCGTGATTCGAAGGAATCGCTGTGTCCCACAATGAGACACAGACACATAAATCACTCAATTTAAAAAACAGGAAAAACAATGAGCGAGAAAAAAACAGGATTAGCGCCGGTCATTACCGTAGCCATTCAAAAAGGCGGCTCAGCCAAAACAACGCTTGCTGTAAATTTGGCAGCCGAACTAGGCGCTCAAGGATTCAATGTGCTTTTAATCGACGTTGATCCTCAAGCAAATGCAAGCACTCATGTTTGTGTCGCGCACCCGTCCACGTTAAGCAAAAACTCAAGCGTATTGTTTCGTGGCAGTCTTGAGGAAATCATGGAATCGATTCAAATTGAAACAAACCCAGGATTTGAAAATGTGCATTTAATTCCTGGATCGCTTGAACTTGATCAGTCAGTTGAAGAATCGCTTAGAAATTATTCACCAAGACCGTACGAGGAAATGCGTCGACGTATTGAAATGCTGCGCGAAGCGTATGATGTCATCATCATCGACACTCCGCCGTCACTTAGATTACTTACTGGCAATGCGTTGGCCGCATCAACCCACTACATAGTCCCAATTGAAACGAGCAGCCAGTACCCTTTGTACGGGGTGGCCGACCTTACCGCATATATCAATCGGATCAAAGAAAGCATCAATCCTGAATTGATCAATATCGGCGTATTGATTTCAAGACACGATGAAAGAAGACGAGCCTGCAAAGCTATTTTTGAAACGGTACAAGAGAAGATTGGCAACATATTGCCGATGGTGATCCATGCAGGCGCAAAAGTTGGCGAAGCCTCGATCGCAAGGATGCCAATACGAAAAATGGAAAAAGACGGGAAAGTAGCCAAAGATTTTGAAGAATTGGCGCACTACCTGGTTGCTAAATTGGGGCTTGCGCAAGGCAATTAAAAAGCCTCTATCAAGCAAGCTTGATGCGTCCCATTATGGGACGGATTGATATTTGCCTTTGTCCCAAAATGAGACAAACAAGGACCACCAACAATGAACGAAACCAGAAAACCATCACCTCTTGATAAATTGAAATCATTATCAATGAACAATCTCGATCAGCACATGTCCTCTGATCCGATTTTCTCTTTAACCAGCAGCGAAGGGCAAAGTCAGCCAGTAGCAATGGAATTGATCGATCACAATCCATGGCAACCCAGAAGGGATTTCGATCCGGCAAAGATAGAGCAACTAGCCGAATCAATCGATGCGCATGGTTTGATTGAGCCCATTGTTGTAAGAAAGCATGAAAGCAGATTTCAGATTATCGCTGGCGAAAGACGTTGGCGTGCACACCAACTTCTAAAGAAATCACATATCAACGCCATTGTGAAATGTGCGGACGATATGCAAATGCGACTTATAGCGGTTGCTGAAAACCTTGACCGAGAAGGATTAAGCGATTACGAAGTTGCCCTTGCCATCCAGGGCGTTGAAGAAAATTTTGGCAGCCGATCTGAGTTAGCTCGCTATCTGAAGAAAACACGTAGCGAGCTTTACCGTTATTTGGCTTTTATCGAACTGCCGGCATGGTTGAGAGAAATTTTGGATAGCAAGCCATTTCTATTGAATAGAACCGCTGCTGAAGAATTGAAAAGGCTGTTTGGAAGAGAGCCAGGTGAAAATCTGAAGTATCGTGAAGCGACTTTGAGAGCTATCGAGCTTCTTGAAGCGGGCGCATTGACCCAGATTCGAGTGGCATCTGAGATCGGAAAAATGGCAATACTCGAATCATCGGAAAAGAATTCAAAAACCTCAGCGCTAAATCAATCAAATTTTGAACCCAAGTTATTTCTTGACCCCAAAGGTAAAGCTGTAGGCAAACTGAAAAATAATGGAAAAAATATAACTCTGACGCTGTCATGCGCTGCATTGGGAAATGAGCGGGAAAAAGCGCTTCATGAGTTTGTCAGTGAGCTTTTAAAACCTTCAAATACCCAGAAGACCGATTAAATAAACCTGCTACCACTTGCTATTTTTTTATTGTGCCGTCCTTTCTCGCACAGAATGGCGGACAATTGTGTCTCATTATGGGACACGTAGCCTTCTTTAATTACAAGTGAATGTTTGGTCTACGCCTTGAGTAATTTCAACAACACATCGATGGTTTTTTCCTGGTGACGCTTGCTTTTGAGGATATCTGGATTGAAATGCGCTGCATAATGCTCCAACACAGCGGCAGCGCCGTTCACATAAGGCTCAAACTGTTTTTTCAGTTTTTTGTTATCGAATTCCGGCGTAACGCCATGCAAGCGTAATAGCATGGCTTCAAAGCAAGGTTCGGACGCCAAAACAACGATCTTTTTGGCTTTGGCCTGTTTTTGAACGGCGGCTGACCAATCTGTATCGGTATCGAACAAGGCCGCCACTACATCGTATTCGGCTTGTTTGGCTTGGCGAATCGTCCATTCAATAACGTGTTTCGCGCCTTTGCCCTTGGCATTTTTGATTTTCACTTCCAGGCCAGCTTCTCTGCCGACCAATTGTGATTTCAGATATTTTAAAAATGCTTCTTCGTCATAACCTTCGCCAACTAAGAGCAAAGTCTGTTTCTGCGGTCTGGATTTGCTCATAGATTGGGTACCGCTCCATAGGCTCCAGCCATGTATTTCGCATAAAAATTATCGTCATTACGGATGCCATCTACCGTATCCAATCGATAGGCCGTGCTAACGCAATCCTCGTCTTTCTCAACTAGCATGACTTGAGATTTTTCCAGCAAATTCAAAACTTCGATGGCGTGAGTAGAGAACAGCAACTGTGCGTCATGAAGATTGGTTGCCGGATTTGCAAATAAATCCAAGATGGGCTCCAGCATATGAGGATGTAAGTCATTCTCAAATTCGTCAATTACAGCTAATCCACCCTCTTCAAGTATTGGCAAGAGCCGCGACAACAAAACAAAAGCACCTTGAGTACCGCTGGATTCCATATTAAATGGCAACCTAAATGTGGTGCTGCCACTGACGTGCTCGCCTAATGCTATCCAAGATTTTTGCTCCGGAGCATCGACTGGGTTTAGCTGAATTTCCTGTAACCTAACGCCGGATAAACCCAAATCCCATGTGGATAACAAATTATTCATTAATGTGTGTTGTTCAGGATAAGCAGAAAAATGTTCGGCGGCCTGCATAATCGCTTGGTCACTGATAGGCAGACGACCGACGACATTTACATTGGTAATAACCCTGCTGGCTATAAATTGCTTAGCCAGCGCAACATCATATTGGGCTGCCCAGGAAATTAGCGAGACATTTTGACGAACTTTCTTGGCTGACTTTGCAGGTAAACCAAACTCTTGTTGTTTAACCGAATAGTTGTTGCTGTCAGCATCCCATTCGCGCACAAACACATAATTAAAGCGTTCCCTCTTTTGATACAAAGCTTCGCGTAAAACCCTGGTCGGCGTGACATGCAGCACATAACGCCACAAGCTGCCATCAAAATCGAATAGGCATTCAAATTCAGTCGGCGACTCAATATGGGCTAAATGCGGTGAGAAAGGGATCGGTGAATCTGGTTGGCTGGCAAATGAGTGGCAGATAAACCAGTGCAAAAACGCCACCGGCTTGAGCAATGCCGTTTTGCCGCTGGCGTTGTGGCCGACAATGCCCATTAGCTTGGAAACGCGGTTGCCGCATACCTCGTCGACCATCCAATCGGTCAATGCGGTGTTACGCTTAATGGTTAGATCAACCTCGACCCTCTGGGCGAACGACTGGAAATTAGAAAACGAGTAGCTATGCAGCATAATTAAGACTCATAAATTCAAAATACAACAAAATTTTGTTAATTATAGAATTTAATTGTTGTATACGCCATGACTTCACACTTATTTTTTGCCTCTTAATATCCTGAGACTGTGCTGTTTGACAAAAATTTGCATGTGTCAGGGGTTTTCAAGAGATTGATGAGTCAGGTTATTTCATGAAGTCTGAGCATCGGATTGAATAACCGTTACAGATTCAAGCCAAGCAGCTTGTTCCAGGCAAAGCGGTAATGTTCAGGAATGGCTTCAGGAAAAAGATGAGTAAGAATCCCTTTCAAATTAAGTCCTTAGCTTTATTTGAGCGAACATAAGAACCATAAAATGACCCGTTGAAATCGTACCGCCAGGTTTTCGCGCTTAGTGATGATAATTAGGGTAATCATCACCAATCATCCGTAGTAGTGATATTTTTTAGTGAAATACTAAATAAATTTTTCATTATTTCAGGCTAATTCATGGGTTTACCGCCTCCCCCTAGAATCAGAAAGATGACATCAATGCTCCCTTGCATTGCTTTAAGACTGTGAGATGCTGGATCAGGGTAAATTCGATAAGTTAAAGGTTATGTTTAGATTGGTTGTTTTAATGATGGCGGGCTGGTTGACTGGGTGTACTCAAGCCCAACGATTCGCGCTGGAAAAGAATGCAGAGCTGGATGCATGCGCAATGAAGCGAATGACAGAAACTAAAATCAGTGGAGAGCAAGGATATTTGCTGGCCCATCACGAATGCCATCGGATAGTGATGGTTCAAAAATTTTCTGAATCGAACCTTGACGGGAATTCCGAGCACGGAAGACATAGCTCGAAAGACCCATTAGAGGAAAATTCACTTTGCTGGGAATTTGTAAAAGGACTTTACATTGATGAGAATTATCCAGAAATGCGGATACCGCAAGATCCGGCCAAAAAACACCATACGAGGCTAGAGGCAGAAATTGATGCCCAAAAATCGATCAAGGCACGTAACGACAAATTGAAGATTTTGCCAAACCGATTAAACGAAATTTCCAAAACTAATTTGACAGAGCTATACGAGCTGATGGCTACTAAATCGACGATTGGGCATAAAACACTTTGCAGTTCATGGCGGTACCGAGAGCTAGAATCTGTGTTTGGACGTGAGCTTAAGCAACGTGAAGGGTAATGTATGAAATTCGCATTCGTCATAATTATGTTGGCAATGCTGATTACGGCATGCACCAACACCAACCGGGATCTCGATCTTCAGGAATATTTGTCTATCGAAGAGTGTGTCGATAAGAGAGGGAACAGCTCGGTTTTTAATAAAGATAAGAGCCATGAGCTTTTGCGGAATGAATGCGAGCAATTGCAGGCGCTCGATGAAAACCATCAAAAGATAGCCAACAAAAGGTTTA
>Ga0207951_100205_pt1 | contig 37155 bp, 29 predicted proteins | sample Subbio12Aug_8Bad_FD_184830 | JGI IMG/M metagenome (GOLD analysis project Ga0207951, IMG submission 184830) | Serpentinite rock and fluid subsurface biosphere microbial communities from McLaughlin Reserve, California, USA - CR12Aug_8Bad (SPAdes) | ecosystem: Environmental > Terrestrial > Deep... | reverse complement strand
CTGATCGCGATTCTTGGCCTTAAGGAAGAAGTGAACAGAGTTTTAGGGTAAGGATCCACTCTGCGAATCCTTATATATTACAGCTATTTACATATGACCTTTTTCATAAGTAGGAAACTCGGGCTAGGATGCGTTGGGTGCCTCGACCGATCTTTTCAATGAGCCCACGGAGAAAGAAAACATGCGCGATGTCTGGATTGCGCGGAACCGATGGATGATCCCGTTTTAGATCGGCTGGTGTGAGCCCATGTGGCAGCGCTCCCGGATTCGAAATTTGAAGCGAATCGGGCAATAACGAAATTGTGATGGAGCCGTTTGCATCATAGTCACGATGAACCAGCGCATTCATCACCCCCTCACGCAGAGCTGTTATTGGATAAAGCGAGCGATCCTCACGTTGCCAATTCTTCTCCGGAAACCTGCTTGCAACTCCACCGGCATGCGCTTCCAGCGCCGCTGGAATCTGCTCCGCAATCTGGAGGACACACGCGTCAAAAGTCTTGTCCAATGAGTACTGGTTGCCTGTTTTCCCCTCCGGCAATACCAGAAGACGCACACGGGCTTGCGGCAACAATCGGGAGGGTTGTTTCCCAAACAACAGGAGGGCGGCATTCGTCACTCCTCCGAAAGAAACCAGTCCGAGCGCATGAAGAAACCCTTCAATATCATTGGGAGAGCCCTGCCAGCGCTGCGATTTCACCGCCATTCTCGTAGTCTCCTGTATCAACTTGTCATCCAAGTCCACTTGCTCGGCTCCCATGGCGATCCGCCGTTCCCACCGCTGGCTTGCATCAGCTCGGTTCTGAATCAATTCACTGATCTCGTTGCGGTTTGCCGGGACGATTCGTTCTCCCCGCCGGAAATAGATCGCCCCCCCGGTTACATACGGTTTGTCCATCCCTTCGGACGCTTCAACAATAACAATATCCCGGCCTTCGACTCGCATGCGGTCCACGGTCCATAAAGCTGGTGGAGAAATCAAACTCGGTAGTTGGCTCTCGATACTCCGAGTTAGTAAGTCCGCATCGGCAACGCCGGCAAGTCGCCCTCTATCGCTGACTCCAAGCAACAACCGCCCACCTTCCCGATTAAGAAAAGCGCAGACTGTCTTCGCAATTACCTCGGGCGACATGTTCCCGGTCTTGAACTCGACGCGTTCATTCTCACCATTCGCAATGAGGCTCTGGAGTTCTTTTGGATTCATGGTACTCTCATCTCCTCCCAAATGCGCCGGATGCGCTTTGCGTCTTTGAACTGTGAATCGACGTAGCAGAGCGCTTCGGGTAGGCGGTAGAATTCTTGTGCCCAGTGCCCCCGTCGATCTGCGGCTGGAACGTCGTTCTGAATGGCATCGTGATACAGGTCGATCACACGCAGGTCATCCATCACTGGGTTCTTCTTTAGTTTGAACGAGGTGCGATTACCATCGCGCTTGAACATGTATGGCTTGAGCAATTGCCGCGCAAAGGTGACATCCCGGTGTACCAGAAACCAACGCGGTTTCCTAAGCCGCACGGCCTCCAGGAATTCTTCATGGGTGATAGAGCGATCTCCAACCAGGGTTCATCGTTATTGTTCCCTCGATTCGCCTTGCAGCGCTTCCTCAGCCCACTCCATCAGCCGTTTCTTCAAATCCTCTTTAGAAGGTAGATAGAGCTGATATTCCTTGGCATGAATACCGGCATCTTTGGGCAGGGTCAGCTCCACTAGGGCGTCGCGTTTCTTCTTGCAGAGAATGATTCCGATGGTGGACTGTTCCGCGGCTTGCTTGACGTAGCGGTCAAAGTAGTTGACGTACATCTGCATCTGCCCAAGGTCCTGATGGGTGAGCTTGCCGATTTTCAGGTCAATCAATATATAGCAGTGCAATAGGCGATTGTAAAACACGAGGTCAACGAAGAAGTGCTCTTCATCAAAGGTGAAGCGTTTTTGTCTGGCCTCGAAAAGGAAGCCTTTGCCCAGTTCCAGGAGAAAGTGCTCCAGTTTGTCGATGATGGCGGTTTCCAGGTCGGACTCGGAGTATTTTGCCTTTTCTTCGAGCCCCAGAAATTCCAACACATAAGGCTCTTTTAACAAGTCTTTGGGGGCATCGACGATCTGGCCCTCCAGCGCCAGCCTGCGGACTTCATCTTTATCCCGACTCAGTGCCAGCCGTTCATACAGACTTGCGTCGAACTGGCGTTTGAGCTCGGGCAGGGTCCAGGAGTTCTGTGCCGCCTCGATTTCGTAGAATTGGCGCTCCGCGTTATCCCGGATGCCGAGAAGAAAGACGTATTGGGACCAAGACAGGGGAAAAGCTGCTGCCAATTGCCCAGATTGCGTCTGGGTAATGTGGACTGAAATGTCTTGCGATTGGCCAGATGCCATCTGGTTTTTCTTAGGCACCAATTTGCCAGATGGCATCTGGCAAATTGGTGAGGTTCGATGGCGATAGGCCAGGAAAAACAGGCGCATATTCTGTAAGTTGGCTCGGGAAAAACCACGCCCGAACTCTGTCGTCAACCGCTCCGACAGGGTTTCCAAAACAAGTTTCCCATACTCTGCCCGCTGCGCGCCTTTTTGCTCGTGCTCGATAATCATCCGCCCAATTTCATAGCTGGTGATAACCTGCAACGAATTAATGGCAGTTGCGGCAGATTTTCTTGCGGCCCGTATCAGCCCGCGCACCTGCTCCAGCAAAGCGTCAACACTTTGATTCTCATGTCCTGAACCTTTTGCTTCGACAACATGCGGGTTACGTTTTTTCATCTATACTCCAAAGCGCAATTTTTGCCACAGGCTGTGGCAATTTTGAACCGGTAGCCAATTGTGCCACGGGGCGTGGCCCAATTGGCGCAACAATCCGTTCTTTCAACGCAGCAACGCCTCCTCCAGAATGGCTTTCAGCCGGTCGCGGAGTTTGGCTGTTGCCGCTTCGCTCTCCTCCAGCTTGGTGCAGGCGTGATGAACTTGGTGCAGATGTCGCGTTCGCTGAGGCTTTTCTTGTTCTCTAAGATCATTGAGGGCCTGTTGTTTGGTCCATTTCTGCGATGTGACGCAAAATTTTCATGAACCAATGAAGGTTCACTTTTCCGAAATGGTCATGTTTCCGAAGTTACTTTTCGACCCCAGCTTGATTTCTTTTCCCCTTGTTTCAATCACCCCCGGCGAAGTTGAACTCTTTATACCAAAAATTCAATTTTATGGCAATTTTTTAAGGAACCAGAGATCAGTAGGCCCTCCTGCTCAAAGAATAGCATAGCGCATGGAGCATAGAGCATAGCTCAATTACAGAAAACAACAGCCCTTATTGTCATTCAAATATCCTCTCCAGCCATGGAGTAAAATAAACGAAGAAATTAATGAGGGAGTGGGAGGTGAACGAAGAAATCACCAGCAGGGGATGTTCAATCCTGTTATCCGAAGCGGTATTGGACGCCGTATTCACTTCGGGGGTATTTCCATTTGACCGAACCGTAGATACAAGCGATCATGCAGGTGCCGCATTCGAGACAGCCGGCAAATTCCACAACCATCTCTCCTTTCTCATTCAGGGAGTAGAGGTTTGCGGGACAGGAATAGATACAGAAACGCTCCTTGCAGGTATGGCAGATTTTCTGATCCAGAAGAATGTGGGTTTCCTTATCGTTTTTAAAGGCATCCAGGGCAAGCTTTTCGGTAATCTTCATCAAGCCTCCAAAATGGAATGATGGAAGACTGGAATAATGGAATGATGGGTGGAGGAAGCTTCGCTTCCTTGAATTCGTAACTCTTCGCAAATGCCCTGCTGCCCATTTGATCGTTTAATGTTTTGGTGGTTTGTTATTTCCCCAACATTCCAACATTCCAACATTCCATTACTCCAGACTTTTTATATTTTCCTAAACATCAGCCAGTCTTTAAATGTTTCGATGTTAAAAAAATGCTTCTTCAGCTCCGCCATTTTTGTTTTATAGATTCCTTCTTTCGGATTTTCATCCACCCACATCACCTTTTCGAAGAGGTCGCAGATCACCTGAGGATACTTCGTAAAGAGCCTTTCGTTCTCCAGGACCGCGAGAGTGTTTTTAAAAGTATTCATCTCCTTCAGGATAAAACTATCATTGAGAAGTTTTTCATATTCGACAAGAGAGGAAGCTGAGAAGTCGTTTCTCTCTTTCGCTCCCTTGATGGCGCGTGCAGCCAAAACACCTGAGACTATGGCATACTCCATCCCCCTCACCGTGGCCAGCATATTGAGGCCGAGACCGGCAGCATCACCCACCACAAGCATCCCGTCGGTATAGAGCCTGGGCATATTATTAATTCCACCCTCGGTGATGAGATGGGCAGAATATTCTACAACCTCTCCTCCCTTGACCAAAATTTTGATTTCGGGTCTTTCTTTGAATTGATCCAGGAGTTTGTAAATCTCTTCACGGGGTTCTTTCCGGTTGAGCGAATGAAGGCCAACGACCAAACCCAGAGAGAGACTATCTTTATTCGTATAGAGAAAACCACCTCCCATGATTCCCCGGGTAAGGGCACCGAAGAAGAGCTGCGCAGCTCCTTCGTTCTCGCTCAGCCGAAACCGGTCTTCGATTGTTTTTGAATCGAGCTGGATCACTTCCTTAAATCCCAGGGCAAAGTGCTGAGGCTGAAAAGGTTTTCGAAGCCCTGCTTTCTCTGTCAGGAAAGAAAGGATTCCATCTGCAGCCACCACACAGTCCGCTCCGATCTCCTCATCACCGGATTTCACTCCGATGACTTTTCCGTTCTCTCTGATGAGATCATCCACTGTTTTCTGGGGAATAACAAAGCCTCCCTTTTCTGTGACGAGGTCGGCGAACCAGCGATCAAATTTTGCTCTGAGAATCGTGTAACTCGGGTAAGGCTCCTGATTGAATCGTTCGCTGTAGAATTCGAAGGTGGTGGAGTTGGTCTTTCCCATGGCGGTGAAGACCTCTTTTGTCACATGCCTCTCTAAAGGGGCCTGCTCCCAGATGTCGGGAAGATAAGGGAGAATGGGACGGAGATAGATCCTTCCTCCGGTCACATTCTTGCTTCCCGAGAAATCGCCCCGCTCCAGGACAAGCACAGTCATTCCCGAATCGGCCAATTCATAGGCGCAGGAAAGGCCCGCCAATCCTCCGCCCACAATGATGACATCCACTTTTTCCATTATCTGTCCGCAGCCAGGGCCTTCTTCAGTTCTTCTGTTAGAGCGGGTATGATCTGGAAGAGGTCTCCGGCGATGCCGTAGTCTGCATAGTTGAAGATGAGGGCATTTGGGTCATTATCCACAGCCACCACCGTTTTACAGGTGCCAATCCCCAGGATATGATGAATGGCGCCTGAGATGCCAAAGGCCATGTAGAGTTTGGCGGAGATGTTCTTTCCGCTCTTTCCGATCTGGTCCTTGAGATCCCTCCATCCTTCATCCACGGTGGCTCGCGTTGTCCCGACCGAAGCATTCAGGGCATCGGCCAAATCCTCAATCATCTTAAAGTTTTCAGGAGCCTTGATCCCCCTGCCTGCCGCCACGACAATATCCGCTTCAGTGATATCCAGCTTGGCTCCGGGCGCCTTTTCAAAGCCGATCACCTTCTTCTTCAATAAGGAGGGATCAATATGGGGAGGAACCGAAATCACCGTCGCCGATCGATCGAGATTCTCATTGACGAGAAAGGCATTATTTCTCACTGTTGCCATGGGGGGCCTGGCTTCGGAAAATGCCATTTCGGCAAAGACTTTTCCTCCGAAGAGCGGACGTCTGGCAATCAATTTTCCATCCTCTCCAATAGACAAACCCGTGCAGTCGGGCGAATAGCCTGTTTGAAGATGCATGGCCAGCCTTGGAAAGAGGTCCTTTCCGGTGGATGTGGCTCCTCCTAAAAGGATGGACGGTTGATGCTCTTTTATCAGCGATGCAATGCTTGGCAGGTAGGCGTCGGAAGTATAGGGTGTGAAGGATGGATCGTCCATCACATAGATTTTATCAGCAAAAGGGGTTAGACTTTTTGCCGCTTCCTCAAGGCCGCTTCCGAGGAGAAGTACGGCGACCTCCTGCCCTGTCTTTTTTGAAAAATCGATTCCCGCAGAGAGAAGTTCAAAAACGATCTTTTTTACCTTTCCCTCCTGATGCTCTGCTAAAACCCAGATGTCGTTAGACATGATACACCCCTTTCAAATTTGCAGGTGGAACGTAGAAGGTTAAGTGTGGAATGAAGAATGGATTTTTTACCTCCACGTTCTACTCTCCACCCTCCACTATCCTATATTACTTTGGCTTCTTCTCTTAGCAGTTTGACCAGCACCCTCACATTCTCCGGAAAGTCCTCTTTAATCATTTTCACCGGGGGCCTCTTCGGCGGCGGAACATATTTCTCTATTTTGATGTAAGGACTCATATCGGATTGGCCTAATCCCAGAGAAGCCAGATCGATCTTTTTAATCTGTGCCTTCATCGCCTTCATCACATTCATGACTAATGGAATCCGAGGCTTGTTGAGTCCCTTCTGGCAGGTGAGGAGGGCAGGGAGGGGGCAGGTCAGGGTTTCTCTCCCATTCTCCACCTCCCGTATCACTTTTGCCTCTCTCTTTTGATCGTCCACTTCAAAGCCGATGATGGAATGGACATGAGGGATTCCAAGGCATTCGGCAACCGCAGGCCCGACAATGCCCGCGTCATCGTCCATGGCTTGCCTTCCCGTTAGAATGAGATCAAAGGGTTTGTCTTTGAGATAGGCGGAAAGGGTTCTGGCTATGGCAAACTGATCGGAACCTTCCAAGGCGGCATCTGCGATTTGAACGGCGTCATCCGCTCCCATTGAGATCCCCCTTCTCAGGGCGTCCACTCTCCGGTTATCGACAGTCAGAACCGTTACTCTGCCGCCGAACTTCTCCTTTAATTTCAGACCCGCCTCCACAGCGATCTCATCAAAGAAGCTGGTGAAGTATTTATTTTCGATCTCCAGTTCCAAATCCGATTTGACCTTGACGATCGCCTCCGGATCAGGAACCTGTTTCACCAGAACATAGATTTCCATCCCAACCTCCAATTCAGCTTAAAAACACCGGAATAATGGAAAATTGGAATAATGGAATATTGGGGAGAGGAGGCTTTCGCCTCCCTTCAATTGTATTCTAATCTTGACTTTTTCCCCTATTAGATTGCTCCATTGTTCCATCATTCCACTATTCCACCATTCCATTATTCCAGGGTCATGGTTAATCTTTACAATATATTCTTCCCAGATAGTCACACAGGACTTCGTGAGTGCCGCCGCCGTAGAGCAGGAATTTGGCATCCCGCCAGAAGCGCTGGACGGGATATTCGCTGCAGAAGGCGTTTCCCCCGTAAATCCTCATCGCCTCCTCAACCGCATACATGCACATCTCCGTGGAATGATACTTGGCCAGCATACATTCGTTCGTGCAGGGGATGTTGCTTTGAATCATCCAGGCACACCGGTAGAGGAAGGTCCGCGAAGCCTCATACCAGGCCCAGTATTTGGCAAATTTTTCCCGGATCAACTGGTACGTGCTGATAGGTTTTCCAAAGGCGATCCGGTTATTAGCATACTGTCTTGCATCCACCATTGATTCTTTGGAAATGGCCAGAGCATTCATTCCGGTCATCACCCGGACTTCATTGAGAATTTCTCCGGCATACTGAACGCCTTTTCCGATCTCTTCTCCAAGGAAGTTCTCGTCAGGGATGAAGACATTGTCCAGGACCAGCTCCCCTGTTACTGAGCAGCGGGAGCCCAGTTTGTGAAGCCTCTGGCCGACCGTAAACCCATCCTGGTTCTCCGTCTTCTTTTCAACCAGGTAGAAGTTAAGCCCTTTAAGCCCCAGCTTCGGGTCAACGGTAGCCATGATCGTGGCAAAGGAGGCAATGGGCCCATTGGTCACCCACTGCTTTCTACCATTAATCCTCCAGCCGCCCTCCACTTTGGAGGCAAGCGTTCTTGTCCCACCGAGGTCAGAGCCGGACTGGTCTTCGGTAAAGCAGATTGTTCCGATCTTCTCACCCTTGATGGCCGGCGCCAGGATCCTCTGCTTAATCTCTTCGTTTCCGAAGCGGGCAATGAAGTAGGTTCCCATCAGGACCTGCATGATCGCCGACATGGCAAACCCACAGGACCCTCTTGCCAGTTCCTCATAGAAGATCATCTGGGTGATGGTGTCCGTCTCCATTCCGCCATATGTCTCTTTATGCCTTAAACCGAGATACCCGAGGCCGGCAAATTCCTTCCAGAGGTCCCAGGGGAATTCCTCCTTTTCGTCCAGTTCCTTCACGCGGGGCATGATCAGGCGGTTCACCGCATCACGCACGGTCTGCCTGAAAAACTCATGTTCTTCAGTAAAAGAGAAATCGAGGGCCATAATTTACTCCTTCCATCCCCCCCCTCTCCCTCCCCCTCGAGGGGGGAGGGTAGGGAGGGGGTGTTTAAATGACATTCTTCTCCTTCAACTCCTTCAGCTGTTCCGGGCTGTATCCTAACAGGCCGCCATAGATCTCCTCATTATGTTCCCCGAATCGCGGAGGGAAACTGAGCGTCTGATGGGTTGATTTGAGATAGGGGGTCATGAAGGGAGGAGGCGCCACAGTGACCTCAAGACCTGTTTTAAGGTCTTTACTCTGAATGAGATTGGGTTTCACCAGAGGGTCATTAACCACTTCTTCGATCGTATTCACTTTGGAGATGGGGATCGTGGCCTTGTTGAAGATGTCGATGAGTTCCTCCGTCGTAAAAATTTTGGTGATCGCATTGATGGCATGATTTAAATGATTCACATCCGCAATTCGTCCGGCATTCCGTTCGTACTCTTTCCTGTAAAGCGATTCGAATCCCGGGATCTTCGTCATCGTCTCCCACTGCCGGTCATTCCCCACAGCGATATAAGCATATCCATTTTTCGTCTCATAGACGGAGACCGGAGCAAAGAATTCGTGAGTATTTCCCCTTCGAGTCACCTTCTTCTTAAACGTAACCATATGGGTGATCGCCTGTGTCAACCAGGAAGTTGTGCTCTCAAACATGGAGAGGTCTATGCGGCTTCCTTTGCCCGTGACCGCCCTCTTATAGAGGGCCTTCATCAGGAGGCCATAACCGTGCTCGCTTGCCCCCATGTCGGGAAGAGGAATGCCCAAGACCTGGGGAGGTCCATCTCTCTCACCGGTCAATTCCATCAACCCCCCCCTTGCCTGCAAAACAGGATCATAAGCCGCCTCATTGCTTTGCGGGCCGAAGCCGGTCATTCCGAGCCAGATGATGTCCTCTTTGATCTGTTTGAGCGTTTCATACTCGATCCCGAGTTTGGAATAATTTCTCGGGAGTTGGTTGGTCGCAAAAATATCCACTTTCAACTTAAGGATCAGCTTTTTCAGAATCTCCCGGCCTTCCGGCGCTCCTATATCGAGAGTCAGAGCCTTTTTCCCTGCGTTGATCGGAAGAAAATAGGAGAACATCCGGTCTTCCTTCAGAACATCTTCTCCCACCCTTCGGTTCGGGTCGCCATAGATCGGATGCTCGATGCGAATCACCTTCGCTCCGTCCTCAGCCAGACGGAGGGTCAGATAGGGAAGGACCGTGGCCTGTTCAAGACTTAACACCGTAATCTTTTTGAAAAGGTTGCCCTCTTCCATCCCTACATCCTCAAGGTTGAATTTTTGGATACTGTATACAAGAAATGTTATATACCCAAGCCCTTCTCCATGTCAAGGTTTTTGGGAGAGAGATTTTAAGGTTTCAGCCCATTTTTTTCTTTAATTGGTCGGTGAGTTCGGTGAGATTTTCATATTCGATTTTTGGAAATTTTCCCATCATTTCGGGGAATCTGGAACCTTTGGGATAAAGGATCATAATCTCTTTTCCCATGCCGAGGGCGATTCCCAGTTCGAGGAGGACCTCCTCCTTTTTGGGAGAAGAAAGGTCATAAATTCCAAACCTGGCGCGCCTGATCTGATCTATACGGTGATCAAGGGGTTCCCCTTCCCGGGGACCATCACCGCCACAAACGGAGGTCAATCCGCTTTCCTCAAAAGCGAGATCAATAGCCCTTCTCACCTCAGGATCCGTAATTCCGGAGGAGATGAAATATTCACCCTTGAGGGAAATCTGCACTGTTTTTGGAGTGGTCTGGATTTTCTTAAAGAGGGTTCGATCCAGAGTCAATTCTTTGATGGCTGAAAGGAGGATGTTTTTCGAATGATCGAGGTCTCTTTTGTAGCGTGCGGAGTTCATTTTATCGATCTCCGGCGAGTCAAAGGCTTTGACGCTGACCTCCCGAAACCGAAGGGCCATAAAATTTTGGCAGTGAGTCGATTTCGGACTGAAAGCCTTCTCCAATATCATTTGAGTTTCGGTTTGCCACTGTTTAAAGCGTTCATTGCCAGGATGAAGGCCTGCCAATCCCTCCCATCGGTTTAACTGGTCTTTAATCAGGTCGATTGGGTCTCGCTCAGCCATGTCACTCTCTCTATCTTTTTCAATCTCCGTCGAAAATAACAGTGAAGAGAAAGAATGTCAACCCTTCGTCTCCTTCGTCTTCTCATAACATTCTGAAAATCCGATTTTCCGTTGATTCTTTCCCCCAATCTGATAAACTCCAACCGAAGTGAGGACATATAGTCAATAATCTATCGCATTGATGAAGAGCTGGTGAAAAACAGGTTGTGTTACCCTGGATTCTGAGAGATGTAGGAAATACCCAAGGGTGGCTTAGATTCTAAGAAGGTAGGGGCAGGCGAGGTTTTTATCGTGCATAAAAAGTGAAAGAATTTGAATATGCCTCCGGATTCGTGACTGGAGATAAAATCATATTCTATTGCCTTACCACATCACTTGGGAAATAGTTTTTAGTCCGTCTAAAAAAAAGATCTTCAATATAATAAATTATGTAATAATGTTAACACGTTATATTGAAATAATAAATTAATATAACATACTATATATAGCTATTTTGTTTTTTACTTGACAACTTAATTCCTTTTTGGTATCGTGGGTTCCGTGAATAGCGAAACAATAAAAAGGCTACGCTTAGAACTGGGTTATTCTCAGAAGGAATTTGCTGCCGCCATAGGAGTATCCTTTGCTACCGTTAATCGATGGGAAAACGAAAAGGCTAAACCCCAGAAGGACCGCATTGATCGAATTCGGGCGCTCTCAAAGCAGAGGGACCAGTTGGACCTTTTTGCTGAGGCAGGTCCGGTTGGAACTCCACGTCTGAACTTCGAAGGCGATGCTGATTCAATTAAACTCGTTATCGATGCATACCGACTTCAAAACGGACACCTTTTTAACAAGGCTTTCGGCCTCGAACTTTCCCGTGTGGTGCCACTTCCTCATCAACGGATTGCTGTCTATGAATACCTTCTCCCCCAAAATCCCTTGCGGTTTCTCCTCGCAGATGATGCTGGTGCGGGTAAAACCATTATGGCGGGTTTGTACATCCGGGAAATGATCAACCGGGGCAGACTGTCTCGTGTAATCATCTGCTGCCCTGCTGGCCTAACCTGGAATTGGCGAAGAGAGCTTCGTTATTTTTTTGATCTCGATTTCAAAATACTTCGAGGTTCTGATTTTTTAGGAAGCAATCCAATGTCAGATTCCAACCATCTTGGATATATTATCAGCCTTGATACCGCTGCAACCGATTCTGTGAAGGAGAGGTTAACAGCGACATCTTCACCATGGTTTGATCTGGTAGTCTTCGACGAAGCGCATAAATTGGCGTGGAGTGATCCCAAGAGGAAAGATAGCCAGACTCGACGATACCGCTTGGCTGAAGCGCTGACTACTCGTACCACACATCTCCTTTTGTTGACGGCCACACCGCATATGGGCAAGCTTTTCCCATACTTTGCCCTTTGGCATATATTGGATTCCAAAATATTCACAACCCCAGATGCCCTTCCAGCGCCTGGAAAAGAAAAGCATAATAAATATTTCCTGCGCCGATTAAAGGAGGAGATGGTTGACTATAAAGGTCAGCCCATCTACATGCCCAGGCTTTGTCAGACAATATCCTTTCAGCTTACTGGGGCGGAGCAGCATTTTTACGAAGAAGCCTCGGCATATCTACGCTGGAGCTATGAAACGAATATGACCTTGAACAAAAACGCTGCGGCAATGGTCGTGGCAGTTTTCCAGCGCCGTCTGGCCAGTTCAACTTATGCCATGTTGGAATCACTGAAACGCAGGCGATCACGAATAATGCAGGAAGATTCGACGGTAGTCCAATCCATTTCGCCCTCCGTTGAACGGATTATCGAGCACTTCGACAACAGCACAGCTGACGAGAACGAAGCATCTGTGGATGGTCGAGAAACAGATGAACAGTTTGAGGATCAGGCTCTCTCCCTTTTGAAACCTATCGACCTGAAACAACAAAAAAAAGAACTGGAATATCTCGATCGAATTATCGACCTGGGAGAAAAGGTCCGAGAAACACTTCAAGAAACGAAATTTGTGAAATTGCGGGAATTAATCGAATCAGCAGAATTTCAGAACGAAAAAATCCTTATTTTCACTGAGCATCGTGATACGCTCGATTACCTACGCCAGAGGTTTGAAGCGCTTGGATATACCGGCCAGATTGCTTCCATCCACGGAGGTATGGATGTTGAAGAACGTGAACAGCAACGTAATTTTTTCATGCCTCCGGAACTGCGGCAGCCCACCAAGAATGGCCTCACAAATGGCCGGAGTGCCCGCATTATGATTGCCACAGATGCAGCCGGTGAGGGGATTAATCTCCAGTTCGCCTGGTTGATGGTGAATTTTGACATCCCGTGGAATCCTGCACGATTGGAACAGCGGATGGGACGTTTACACCGATTTGGGCAGAGGCATGAGGATGTGCGCATCTTCAATTTGGTTGCTGAAAAAACCAGAGAAGGGGATGTTTTGGCTACCCTTCTTATGAAACTGGATGAAGCACGTAAGGAATTGTGTAGTGATAAGGTCTTCGACGTCATTGGACAAAAGCTTCTCGACGTCTCGCTCCGTGATCTGCTTCGTGACGCCTTGTTCGAAACACCACCTTATACTGCTCAAAAGAAATTGGACTCTATTTTGGCCACTCACAAGTTGAGGGCGACGCTTGAGGAAGAGAGGAAAAGGGCTTCAACGTATGGCGATGTTGCCCGCCGTTTGGGGCAGCTCAACAATGAAATCGAAGCTGAACGCTTCAATCGGTTACTGCCGGCATTTATTCAAAATTTTATCGAAAAAGCTGCTCCTCGATTAGGGATTCAATTGGAGGGAGAATTAAGTGAAGTTGCCCGGTTTTCCATATCAGGAAGTGACGGGCAATGGTTACGCACGCTGGCCGACCATTTCCCGGACGGCCTGCCTGAATGCTTGACTGTCCGGCGCGAGATGGATCTTCCTAACGTCGATGTAAATATGTGCGCTTTTCTCAGGCCAGGAGAAATAATTTTTGATGCCCTCTGTCAAGAGACCATCCGTCTATTTCAGAGAGATGTCTTGCGGGGTGCCGTATTCTGTGACCCTACGACTGAGAAACCCTATTATACGGCTGTTTACCTATGCCAAATTGGGGAAGCCCCCTTTGTTTTGAACCATGGTTCTAACCACTCGCCGAATAAACTCTTGGACCGGAGACTAATCGGATTAAGGTGGGATGAAACCGGTGAGTTCAAAGTCTGTGCGCCAAATCATCTCCTCGCACTTCTACCGGCCCCTCACTCTCTCGTATGGAAGGCAGGCAATCTTTTGCTGAATCCCGAGGATCATATCCTCAGGGCTGATCTTCATGCCCGCATGGTGGCGGAATCGACTTATCTTCAACAGGCACGCGCTGCTCTCCAAGCAGAATCTCTATCCCGTCTCGATGATCTCATGCGTGGTTTTGATTTTCAAAGTGGAGAGTTGGCTGAAAAAAGGAGCGGGCTTTCCCGGCGGTCACGGCTGGGGGATATGACAGCTTCCAAGGAACTTGAAGAAGTAAAGAAAGAACAGGCCCGGCTTGAAGAAGAAAAAGCAGAGTTCTTGGTCTTTGAGCAAAGAAGGTCTGATCTCCTTGAAGTCGTTAAGATGCAACGAGTCGCTGTGGCATTGGTGATTCCGGATCCGAGCCCTGAAGCTCAGGAGGTATATAACAAGAACATTGAAGAGATGGCCATACGGATCGCGCGAAATTTCGAAGTGGATCATTACAACGCCCGTGTTTTTGATGTTTCTTCTCCGTATCTTGGAAGAGGGTATGATCTGGAGAGCCATCGGGCCAATGGTGAGAAGGTGGTTATTGAAGTGAAAGGCCGGGCTGGCCGCGGCCCTGTCCAACTTACAGAGAATGAATGGCCCACCGCTATCAATGTGCGGGATCGTTACTGGCTTTACGTCGTAGTGGATTGCGCTACAAATCCAAAGCTATACCGTGTGCAGGATCCGGCCTTTAAGCTGGCTGTGAAGACCCGGCAGAGTTTCACCATCAACATCGGCGACATCATCCGAGAGGCCGAACAGGATTAGAGAGGAAGACTAGCAACGTATTTCCCTCCCCCTTTGACGGGGGAGGGCGAGGGTGGGGGTGGAGAAATCATGATCAGAGAAACCAAGTCGATTCATAAAGTGGCTCTTCCCACCATCCTACCAGAGATTCGATCACTGATCGAAATGTCGCGCCATCACGTAGCCGTAACCGCCAACCTTGCTCTTGTGAACCTCTACTGGAACATCGGGAGAATCGTCACGCAGGACATCCAGAAGAATGAGAGACGGGCGGGCTATGGGGAACAGCTTCTGGATAGTTTGGCTAAGTCACTGATTCAAGAATACGGGCGTGGTTATTCTATCAGCAACCTTACCGATATGCGTCGCTTTTACGAAGATTTCCTAATTCTACAGACACTGTCTGTAGAATCTTCCGAGACCAAGATTCGCCAGCCACTGTCTGGCAAATCTACCGATACGCAAATTCTACAGGCACTGCCTGTAGAATCCTCAAATACAGCGATTCGGCAGGCAATGCCTGCCGAATCTTCAGGCCGCATTTTGATTGACTTCAGCAACCATTTTCACCTCGGCTGGACTCATTACCGCACCTTATTAGGCATCGAAGACATCAGAAAGCGCCAATTTTATTTCGATCAATCGTCATCCCACCGTTGGTCCACACGAGAACTCGAACGCCAAATAAACGGTGCATTGTTTGAGCGAGTAGCCCTTTCACGCAGCACTCGGAAACTCGCCGCTCTCGAAAAGAAAAAAGGCCCACCTGAGGTGGTTCGATATGAGGACATTTTCAAAGATCCTTATCTCCTCGACTTCCTTGGGCTTAAGGGTGCCTACTCAGAAAAAGACCTCGAAGCCGCCATCATCCGCAACCTGGAGCAGTTCCTGGAAGAGTTGGGCAGCGACTTTTGTTTCATCGGTCGTCAATATCCGATGCGGATCGATGACGTGGATTACTTCCTCGATCTGTTGTTTTTCCATCGAGGTTTACATTGTCTAATCGCCATTGACCTGAAATTGGGAACCTTCACTGCTGCGGACAAAGGGCAGATGGATCTCTATCTCTCCTGGCTAAAAGAACATGAATGGCGAGAAGAAGAAAACGAACCCATCGGCCTGATCCTCTGTAGTTCAAAGAAGAAACAGCATGTGGAACTTCTTCTTCACCACGGTCCCCACAAAATGCAGGTATCGGAGTATCTTACCAAACTACCGGATAAGCGGCTCCTTGAAGAACGTCTGGCTATATACAGTAAATTGCTGAGCCAGTGAGCGTCAGACACGGAGATGACAAATATCAGGTCTTTTAGGGAATTGAAGGTTTGGAAGCAAGCAATGGACCTTGCCATGGAAATATTGGTTCAAATCCCGTCCGTCCCTTCGGCTTCGCTTAGGACAGGCCTGAGCCATAAGCACTTCGACTCACCGTTCGCCCTGAGCTTGTCCTTCGACTTCCCTCAGGACATTCGGGAAAAAACCGTTCGCCCTGAGCTTGTCCTTCGACTTCCCTCAGGACATTCGGGAAAAAACCGTTCGCCCTGAGCTTGTCGAAGGGTAGAAGGTGACAAGGAATGAGTTTCTGGGTTTATATATTGCGTTGTGCCGGCAACTCCTATTACACAGGACACACGGATAATCTTGACAAACGGATCGTGGCACATCAGACGGGCGAGATAGAGGGCTATACCTCTACGAGGCTTCCCGTGACTTTAGTGTTTGCCGATGAATTCCCCACTCGCGAAGAGGCCTTAGACCGGGAACGGCAAATCAAAGGCTGGAGTCGAAAGAAGAAAGAAGCAATGATGCAAGGCGATTGGGCCGAAGTATCTCGTTTAGCTTGTAGTAAACACCCTTCGTCCTTCGACAAGCTCAGGACGAACGATCTAGCCGAACGTGGTGAGCCCAGTCGAACCACAGGCTCAGGGCGAACGGCATCGAAGGGACGAACGCAAAAGGTAAAGAATTATGAGTAAGAAACTCTCCGCGTCTTCATCTGATACACCGCGTCTTATAGAAGTTGCTTTTCCCTTAGAGCAGGCATCCGTCGCCAGTGTGCATGAGAAGAATGTGCGGCATGGGCATATTTCTACGCTCCATATATGGCCGGCACGGCGGCCATTGGCTGCATGTCGCGCCGCCTTGTTGGCGACGTTGTTGCCGGACCCTGGCGATACTATCAAGCGGCAGGAATTGCTTGATAAAATCGGGGGCAAGGTAGTCACCAAGCCGGTAAAGACTACCGACGAAAACGGGGCGACTTTTACAGAAGACAAAAAGGTGCTCGAAGGCGGTGTCCTTGCTTGGGGACAGGAAAACGATCCGGTCATGGATGAATTTCGTGCCATGATCAAAGAGTTCTATGGCGGTAAAGCGCCCAAAGTCCTCGATCCGTTTGCAGGTGGAGGCGCTATTCCACTCGAAGCCATGCGATTAGGATGTGACGTCACTGCCTCTGACATCAACCCGGTGGCCTGGCTTATCCTGAAATGCACACTCGACTATCCACAGCAGTTTGCTGGCAAGAAATGGCCGTTGCCTGAATTCGTTAAGGAATGGCCTGATTTTGTCGAAGACTTCATCGGTGGGAAAGTCAAAAAGCGCAAGGGCAATAAGAAGCCCCACTTTTCTGACCTGAAACAACTACAATTAATGAAGCTACCAGAAGCTGATTTGGCCTGGCATGTGCGAGCATGGGGGCGATGGGTCCTGGAACGAGCGAGGGCAGACCTGACTGCGCGATATCCAGTGGTGGATGGTGAACCGACGGTAGCCTATCTGTGGGCCCGGACTGCCCGAGATAAGATAACAACGGGACGAATCCCGTTACTAAAGACTTTCTGGCTTTGCAAAAAGAGGGGTAAAAGGATTGCTTTGCTGCCTGTTCCGAAGGAGGATGGTTCAGGGGTTACTTTCAAGTTGCTGAATGATTCCGACCTCAACAATCCACAACGTATTATAGATGAATTTCCATTTTTGAAAAAATGGGAAGTTTCTGCCGAGAAAATTGGAAACTTTCTGAATGCAGGCACCATGAACCGGGCTGGTCTGTGGAGCCCTTGCAGTGGTAGACCCGGGTTGATCGCATTGACGATGGATGATCTTCGGCGACAGGGGCAACAGGGCTTACTCGGTACGCAGATGACAGCAGTCGTAGTTGAAGCTGCAGCACCCAAAGGGAAAAAGACTTTCAAAAAATACAGGCTTCCCGTGGAAGAAGAACTCAAAGCCGCACAGGTTGAGATTGAAGATTTAGAGGAGGTTTTTTCTGATATCCCATTTGGAATTCCTGATGAACCAACTCCAGCGGGCGGAGGTAGTGGAGCATCCCGTGCATTTTCAGTCCAAAAATATGGAATGAAAAAATGGAAAGATCTTTTTACGCCACGGCAAATTTTAGCGTTGGGTACTTTTATCAAGCATTCTAGGAAGGCAATCCAGGAGATTTCACACACAGACAAAAAACAATCAGAGGCTATTGGGGTATATCTATCAATGATCCTTGACCGGGTAGCAGACCGTGGAAGTACAATCTGCACATGGACCGTTGATTGGAATAAAATTAGAAACACCTTCGGAAGATTTGCTCTTCCGATCACATGGGACTTTGCTGAAAGCGCGACGACTATCGAAACATCAGGTGGCTATCCTGGACAGATTGAATTAGTTTCCCAATATTTGGATCATGCTTTGCGAATGGTCGGCAATAGTGCATCTTTATCTATTAAAAAGGAGTCAGCCATTTCAATAGAAGATAAAGATGTAGATTTTGTCATTACTGACCCGCCTTACTACGACGCGATCCCCTATTCTGATCTGATGGATTTCTTCTATATCTGGTTGCGACGCAATCAATACGGATTTGCCCCGCAAATCGACAGTGTCTTTAGAGAACCTCTATCTCCGAAATGGGACCATGGTCGTAAGGATGGGGAATTAATTGACGATGAATCCCGGTTCGGAGGTGATAAAGCGGCGTCGAAGAAATCATATGAAGATGGAATGGCGAAAGCTTTTCATAGGATGAACGAAGCACTTACTGAAAATGGCCGCCTGGTAATTGTTTTCGCCAACAAAGAAGTCGATGCATGGGAAACCCTTATTGGAGCATTAATCCGGGGAGGGGCGATTGTAACCGCAAGCTGGCCTATCCGGACCGAGATGCCCAATCGAGTCAGAGGGGTAGCAGCAGCCGCTCTTTCTTCCTCGGTCTGGATTGTCTGTCGTAAGCGGCCCAATACAGCAGTTGCAGGGTGGGATGCTAATGTGCTTGGCCGAATGAAGCAAATTCTTTTCGATCCCCGTGAGGTTTTAGGAGGGCGGAACATCCTTCAATATTACTTCGACCTTGGAATCACGGGACCGGACTTTATCTGGGCGGCGTTGGGTCCCGCGCTGGAGGCTTACAGCGCCCATCCTTTTGTTAAGAAGCAGGAAGGTGGAGTGATGACCGTTCCGGAATTCCTAAAAGAGGTGCGGAAGCTTGTTCTGCAATTCTCTCTCGGTGAGTTGCCGGGGTTTCGGGATGTTCAGAAAGACACACAGGGGCGCGGAGAAGCTGTCGAACTGGATGCGGTCACTCAATACTACCTTTTGCACCGCGCTTATTTTGGTCTTGATCCTGCACCTGCTGGCGCATGTATTCTCTATGCAAATGCGTGCGGCAAAAACGAGACGGAACTGAAATTAGTGTGGAACATCATCGAGCAAGGAGGCAAATCCAAACGCGGCCGTCCTACGAAGGAAGAAACCGAGGCGATGGATGAAGAGGTGGGCGAAAGCAAAGGCAACGAGTATCGCCTTCTGGATTGGTCCGAACGGGTGAAGGATGACCGCCTTGGTGAGAGTCGTACAGGTGGTCCGGCTCCTTTGATTGACCGGCTACATCGTCTCATGGCGCTATTCCAGCAGAATCGCACTTACGAAGTCCAGCAGGCTTTTGATGCTTGGGGGCTTTCAAGCGAGCGTGCCTTCAATCCCCTGCTTCAGGCTATTCGGGAGTTAGCTGTGCGGGACGGAAAGGATACGGAGCGGCGCTTGGTAGAAGCTCTGGCAACACAACTCAAGATGAATCGCAAAGTTATCATTTCAGACAATGTAGTCAGGGAAGCTCCGCTCTTTGAATATATAACGGGGAAAAGTGAAGGGAAGTAACTCGTAAGTTTACAGAGCGGTGACAGAGTTCAAAATCTCAAGTAGTAAGCAAATAGACCCAAAATTCTCCTCTCCCCGCCGCGGGAGAGGATGAAGGTGAGGGGGGACTAAAATGGACGGCCACCCCCACCCTAACCCTCCCCCGTCAAAGGGGGAGGGGATTGTACTGAAGGGAGACGAGACTTTATGAGTAAAACGCCTATTATCCAACCATGGAAAAAAACTTGTGTTCTTAGACAGGAGATCCGGGACCGAAAGGTTACGGCCAGTGACTTTGCTGTGGATTTGCAAAAAGTCATAAATGGAGGAACAGGCGTAAAGCCCTTCTATTGTGACCCGGATCAATTCTTTGCCACAACTTACGCCACACAGAATCTAAGGCAACTATGCAAGGTGATCCTAAGACGTCTCGCCAAAGCCACCGGTGGCGAATCAATTATCAACATAGCTCAAACCTTTGGTGGCGGGAAAACGCACGCTCTGACCGCGCTCTATTACTTTACGACCCTCGGAACGATTCTTCCAAAGCATCAAACGTCGGTGGGCATGATTCTAAACGAGGCCCAGCTTAAAGATCCGCCGATGGCGCGGGTGGCAGCGGTTTCTTTCGACAAGGTGGATTGGAAGGCGGGTGGTGAAGTAAGATCCCCGGATGGAGAGATCCGAAGCTTTCGCATGCCCTGGAATTTGATCGCCTGGCAGCTTCTCGGACAAAGAGGGTTGGATATTCTTCAACGTGATGAAACACAGCTTGATTTCGACACCCCACCAGCAGATACACTTTGGACAAAAGTGCTTCATTCGGTAGAAGCTGAAGGATATGGCGCTCTAATCCTGATCGATGAATTTCTGATGTGGGCGCATGATGCGGCCTCTCCTGATCCTACTGGTGAACGGAGGGATCGTGGACCGGTCTGGTATGATCGTTTAAAGAATTTTTTCCAGAAACTTGGGCAGGCAGTGGAATCCTCTGAACGATCATGTCTGGTGGTATCGTTGCTGGCAACGGAACCCGCCAGGAACGATGAAATTGGAAAAGCTATTCTCAGCGCATGTAATAACGGGTTGAATCGGCAGGCATCCATTCAGTCTCCTGTTGAAAAGGATGACCTGGCCGAATTGCTACGTCGGAGACTTTTTTCAAAATACCCAGAGAATGAAACAGATCGCCACAAACATGTCCTTGCGTTCTGGCATCGACTCGAATCTGTTGATAAGATTCGCGCTAAAATGCCCGACTCGGAAGAGCGACTGAAGAAATCTTACCCGTTCCACCCGGATCTTCTTGACCGCTTCTTTGGAAAATGGACAGATCTCGATCAGTTTCAGAGAACAAGAGGGGTTCTCCAGACCTTTGCCATGGCCTTGCGCGACGCCGAGACCTGGGATGATTCACCATTGATTGGCGCGCAGGTCTTTTTGCCCGCACCCGGTCAGGATGGACTGAGCGAGGCATTGCTGAAGTTAGCCGAAAACGCAAAAGACTCAGACAGGGTGAGGAATCCTCAATGGCCGTCTAATTTAAAGACAGAACTCCCTCGGTCTCTGGAGGCCCAAAAAGCAGAAGCCGCCACACTCATGGGACGAGAAATCGAGGCGGCGTGTGTTGCTTCATTCATCTACTCGCAGCCAATTCCAGAGCAAGCTGAACTGAGCGATCTCCGTTGGTTAATTGGCGCTACCTGCGATATGCCTGCTGTGCTTAATAATGGTTTAAAGGGCTGGGCCAAAAACTCTTGGTATCTCGAGGAATGTGAAGCCACCGAGGCGGGAACGGATGTGCCTAAATTCTGGCTACTTGGACCCAAACCAAACCTCAATCAATTACATGATTCTTACAAAAGACAGGCATTGAAGCACGCTAAAAGCAAGTTCGATGACCTGGCGGCAAAAAAGTGTCCTCCCCTATATGAAGGGCTTGAAGAGGGAGTCATCGTTCATAAGCTTCCAACATCTCCTGCCGATGTGGATGATGACGGTCAATTCAGGCTGGTTGTTCTGGGCGCTGACTATGCGGGTATCGTAGGCGATCCGCCGAATTCTCAAACTGCCGACTTTTTAAGAGTCCACTCATCTCCTACAGACACACGCACTTATCAGAATATTGTACTGGTAGCGACACCAAGCATTCCCGGACTTCATCAGGCCGAGCAGCAGATTGCCGATTGGATGGCCTGGGGTGAGGTCAAACAATCAACTCAATACAAAGAGATGGATTCGTTCCAGCAAGAAACGGTCAGAAAGAGGGAAAGGGAATCTCTTCAACAGGCCCAGACGTCTGTCAAGAATGCGTATGAATTGGTAATTTATCTGCATAGCGATGGAACAATCCAGGCCAGGAAGATTACAATGGGCGCGCAATCCCTTTTTGGCGCCCTTCTTATGGAGAAAGAGTTGAGGTTGTTTAAGGAGAGGATCGATGCAGAAGCCATCATGCCAAATGGTCTCTATCCTGTTTGGCCTTCCAATGATGCAAGTGTAAGAATTCGAGATTTGTATCAGGCCTTTGGTCAGCAGCCCCGCTTACCCAAGCTCCTGAGCTACCGGGCAGTGGTTAAAACCGTTGAAGAGGCAGTGAGGCGTGGAGTTCTGGCCGTATCCTGTAGAAGGCCGGACGGATCTGAACAGTGGTATTGGAAGAGTGATATTGATATGGCTGACTGGGACAAGGTTGCAGAGGCATGGCTGCCAGGAAAAGCTACACTCAACGCCCTGAACCCTTCTGCTATCTTACCGGATTCGCTTATGGGACTTTGGCCCGCAGATGATACAGGGGTGAAGCTTTCTGCTTTGTGCTCGTGGTTCGATGGGAACCATATGTATGAAGAGAAATCACATCCGGATTACCCTCCCGAGCTTCGACCTATCCCAAAAGTTGATTACAAACTGGTCCATCAGGCAGTAAGCAAGGCGGTGGCTGATGGATCTCTCTGGCTTGTTTTAGGGAATGATAGCGTATTTCAGGCTGTCCCCAGCGCAATTCAACTCGACGCTGAAGCAATACTGTCCCGTCCACCTCAATCGCTATCTGCAATCGATTTCCTTCCCAATTCATTGCCCACAGCCTGGTCTGATGACCCAGAACCAAAGACAACGGTAGAGACATTGTATGCAGCAATTAAGATCACCCGAGGGAAGCCGTGGCCGGAGAAAATCTTTATGGATAGTTTGAATTCAGCCCTTGGGCAGGGTTTCATTCATCGGGTTTCTGGGACCGGGGCAATCGGTTCTTTGGTTCATGACGGGAAGGTCAATATAGAAATCAGAAAAGAGGCGCCTCTGCCTCCCCCTCCACCGGTAATGCCTGGCCGGATTATGACTAATACAGTGATCTTAAATCCTGCAGAAGTTCAAACCTTGGGAGAGGAAATCGCTCAATTGACCAAAGCACTTGCAGGATGTGATCCCCAGGTTGAGGCAAGAATCAGCATTAAATCAAAAACGGGAAAGGATCTTAGCAAGGCAAACCAAATACTGGAAAAGATAAAACAGAAATGGGGGTTTTAAGAACGGAGCTAAGAGGAACCTGGGGTCAAACCTAAAAATACATTTTAGAATGAGCCTATTACCCATCAAAAAGTTGGCCCGACTATTCAGTCATTGAGTTATCGGGTCCATTGTGCGTTATTGAGTCACAAACCTCGAAGCAAGGCAGTCATTTCTGACTAAATTTTGTAGTCAAAAACTCCCTACCCCCGACTGAATTTTTCAGTCAAGGTCTTTTGCCACTTTTCCCTTCATTTTTCAGTCAACTTTTTCTTTGGCTAAGCTGACTCACTCACAGCCTCTTCCTTCGTGAAAATAGTTCAGTTAAGAATTATTGAGTTCGGGCTCTTTTTGTGGTATAGAATATTCATGCTGAAAGGAAAAGAGATCGTCTTAGGGGTGACCGGAGGGATTGCGGCTTATAAGGCTGCTGAGTTTGTCAGGCTTCTGGTCAAACAGGAAGCCCGGGTTCATGTGGTCATGACCCGGAACGGACAGAAATTCATCACCCCTCTCACCTTTCAAACCCTTTCCGGAAATCAAGTAGTGACGGATCCGTTTGCCCTCCTCGAAGAGACACAGATCGGTCATATCGCACTGGCCGATCTGGCAGAGATGATCGTAATTCTTCCGGCAACGGCCAATATTATCGGAAAAATCGCCAACGGGATTGCAGATGATTTTCTCACCACCATGGTAATGGCCTCAAAGGCTCCCGTGCTCTTTGTCCCTTCCATGAATGTCAATATGTGGGAGAACGGAGCCCTTCAGAAGAATATCCAGACCCTCATGGAGAGGGGCTGCCATTTGATGGAACCCGGGGAAGGGGAGCTGGCTTGCCACTGGTATGGGAAGGGAAGGCTGGCTGAATTAAGCGAGGTCCTGGAGAAGATGGAGGATATCCTATCCCCGAAGGATTTAAAAGGAAAGCGAATCCTTGTAACTGCCGGTCCAACCCAGGAGTCGATTGATCCGGTGCGATTCATCACCAACCATTCTTCGGGAAAGATGGGATATGCCCTGGCAAAGACGGCGAGACGGAGAGGAGCAGAGGTGCTATTGGTGACAGGGCCCACCTCTTTACCCATTCCCCGAAGTGATATTCAATTGATATCCGTCAAGACTGCAGAGGAGATGAGAAAGGCTGTTTTTGCGCATCTGAAAGACTGTTCTGTGGTGATTAAAGCCGCCGCAGTTTCGGATTACCGGCCCAAGGAGATAAGCCGGATGAAACTGAAGAAGGCCGCTCTCAGCGCCTCTCTGGAACTGGAGAGAACAAGGGATATCCTCGGAGAGATAGGAAAAAAGAAGGGAAAGCGAATTCTGGTCGGATTTGCCGCCGAAACCGAGGACCTCATTTCCAATGCAAGAAAGAAATTGAAAGAGAAGAATTTAGACCTGATTGTGGTCAATGATGTGACGAAACCGGGGGCGGGTTTTGCTTCGGAAACGAATCAGGTGAAGTTTCTATACCCATCCGGAGAGGTGAAGGATCTTCCTTTAATGTCAAAGGAAGAGGTCTCTCAGTTTATTCTGGATGAGGTCGTCAGTTTGTTGAATCGGAAAAGCAGATCAATCAACAGTCAATGATTAATCAACATTGTTCATTGACCGGTTATTTGGCATCCGCTTTCTTTTCTGCCTTCTTCTCCTCACTCTTTACACTCTTCGGCTTTTCAGGCTCTGTTTTTTCGGACTTACTCGCTTCCTGACGGCTTTGTGAAGGATAGTCGTTCACATAGAAACCAGAGCCTTTGAGGATGAAGCTGGTGGCTGAAATCAGCTTTTTGGCCGGGCCCAAACATTTGGGGCAAGCCGCATTGCAGTCCTCATCTATTTTATGAAAGATCTCAAAGACCTCATTGCATTTTCGACACTGGTATTCATAAATGGGCATTCCTCTGTTCCTCCTGTTAAGCCTGTAAACTTGTGCTGACACTCATCTCTTTCTTTAACTTCTTTAGCGCCTCACTCTCAATCTGCCTGACCCGCTCCCGCGAAAGTTTAAGCTGGGCGCCGATCTGCTGGAGAGTGAGAGGGTCATCGGACATCACCCTGTTTTTAATGATAAAGACTTCCTTTTCGTTTAAACGTTTCAGGGCCTTCCGGACCTCCCTTTCTCGGACCTCTTTCTCCTGTTCCTGGGCCAGTATTTCCTCCTGATTGGGCCCCCCTTCCTGAAGAAGGTCGAGATGCGTCAGTTCTTTCCCTTCGTCAAATGGAGCATCCAGGGAGAGATCCCTTGCGGCCATCCTCTGCTCCATCTCAATGATATCTTCTTTGGGAACATCCAAATCTTTGGCCAGAAGCTCATACTTCTCTTCATTCTCCCGATCAGATTCCAGCGCTTTTCTCACCTTCCCGATTTTGTAAAAAAGTTTCTTCTGGGCTTGTGTGGTTCCAATCTTCACCAGGCTCCAGGTCTTAATGATAAAATTCTGCATAAAGGCCCTGATCCACCAGATGGCATACGATATGAACCGGTTTCCTTTGTCGGGGTCAAATTTCTTGACCGCCATCATGAGTCCGATATTTCCCTCCTGGATGAGGTCAAGAAGTTTGGCGCCATAAGACTTATATTCCAGGGCCACCTTGACAACAAATCTCAGGTTTGATGTAATTAATTTATGCGCCGCGCTAATATCATTGTGTTCACGATATTTTCTGGCAAGACTGAACTCCTCTTCAGGTGTTAAGAGAGGGAACTGATTGATCTGTGCGAGATAAGTTTCGAGAGAATTCTTGACAGATGGCAACGCGGACATTATATAAACTCCGTATCGATGAATTAGCGCTCCAGAAGAATGAGTGCTAATAATATAATATATTGGCTTATTGAAGTCAAGGCAATAGGTCTATCTAATTGAAATAATAATATAATATTAAAATTTAGCTCATATAGATTAACCTTTTCTGGAGGATACCATGGCTGACGAAAAGAGGAATGAGGAGAAGGAAAAGAGTTTTGTTGTGAGGGACAAGAGGTTTACCGCCCAAAAAGAGGAGGAAAAGGTTTCTCCAAAAGAGGAGCAGAGGGAGGAACCATTGAGAGAAGAAGTTTCGGGAGAAGAAGCCCCCCTCCCGGAGATCAATTTTACGAGTTTGATTTTGTCGCTTAGCACATCTGCCTTCATCCAATTGGGAGAGATCGATGATCCATTTACCCAAAAACAGTCAAAAAACCTTCCCATAGCCAAACAGACCATAGATCTCATCGGAATGCTTAGAGAAAAGACCAGGGGAAATTTGACTTCAGAGGAGGAGAAGTTTATAGAACAAGTCCTCTTCGACTTAAGAATGCGGTATGTGAAGACGGCGGGATGACCATAAACATGGAATAATGGAACAGTAGAACAGTGGAATCATGGAATGATGGGAGAATTTCTATTCGCATTTAAACCCAGTATTCCAACATTCCATCCTTCCATTTCTTTTTATTTCTTGAACGTCAGGTAAAAGCTGCTTCCTTTTCGATGGATATGGAAGAGGATTCCCTTTTCAACGTTGGCGTCTTTCATCGCCTTTTCAAAATCCTTCAATGACTCGATCTTCTTCCGGTTGATCTCCAGAATGACATCCCCTTCCTGGAGGCCCATCTCATCAGCGAAACCCCCATCCTCCACTGCGATGACGACCACGCCCTGTTTGATTCCGGTAATACGGAATCGAGCTGCTAATTGAGGTGTCAATTCCTGAAACCTTGCCCCTAATTTTTCCTCTCCTTCCTTCTCCTTCTCCAATTCGGCCTTGTCGGGCATAGCCGAGGTGGTGATCTCGATGGTCGTCGCCTTCCCATCCCTGACAATGCCAAGTTTCAGTTTCTGGCCCACTTTTTTCTTCTGGATTTCCTTTACCAGTTCACTCACATTCTTAACGGGCTTATCTTCCACCGATTTGATGATATCGCCTGATGCCAATCCGGCCTTTTCGGCTCCTGTGCCCTCATAGACCTGCCCGACGAGCACCCCTTCTTTCTCTTTCACTTTGAAATGTTCCATCATCTCGGGGGTGAGGTCCTGGACGCTGATCCCCAGCCAGGGCCGGACGACTTTGCCTGTTTTGATGAGATCGTTCAATATCTGTTTGGCCATATTGACGGGGATGGCAAACCCGATCCCTGTGCCAGGCTGGATGATCATGGCATTGATGCCGATCACCTCTCCATCGATATTGATGAGGGGCCCTCCGCTATTTCCGGGATTGATCGAAGCATCGGTCTGGACAAAATCTTCGTAGGTTCCCGTTCCCAATCCGGAACGTCCCTTGGCGCTGATGACTCCCACGGTGACCGTGTGCTCCAGTCCAAAGGGGCTTCCGATCGCAATTGCCCACTCGCCAACATCAATCTTATCCGAGTCTCCCAGGGTAGCCACGGGGAGATCCTTCGCCTTGATGTGGAGGACGGCAAGATCTGTCCTGGGGTCCTGGCCTTTAACCGTGGCAATGAATTCCCTTCCATCGTTGAGGCGCACCTTGACCTTATCCGCCCCTTCGATCACATGGTTGTTGGTGAGAATATATCCCTCCTTATCGACGATGACCCCTGATCCGCCGCTTCTCTGTCTGTGCCGATATTCCTTCCCTTTTTCACGGGGGCCACCGAACCCCCTGAAGAACTCTTCAAAGGGGCTTCCTTTGAAGAAATCCTCTCCGAATCTTTCCCACGGTTTGATCGTGATCGTCTTTTCCGTGGTGATATTGACGACAGAGGGTTGGACTTTCTTTGCCACCTCCACAAACGCCTGCCCGAGAGATTTGGCCGTCGTCAATTTGTCATTTTTAGTCAGTGAATTGGCCTTGTCTTTATCCACACAGAAAAAGAGGCCAGAGAGGAGAGCAATGAGGGAAAGGCTTAAAATCAACCCCCTCGTTGTTTTGACACGCATGGTTTTCTCCTTTTAACAATAAAGTTGGATAAATTTTATCCTTTCCTTCTGATGTTGTCAAATGGTGTAAAAATGAGCAAACCTGATCAATATAAGAGGCAATGAATGAAAGGAACGAGGAGAATTTCCTCAGGGGTTCATCATTTCTTTTCCCTCCAAAAATCCTTTGTCAAAAATTTTTAAACTCAATTCCCGAAATTTTGGAGGGGTGACACGATCGATGGATTGCCTCAGTTTCTCCGGTGGAAAAGGAAACCTCGGGTGGGCAGAGGCAAAGCCGATCAGGGCAATGTTGGTCGATTGGACCGATCCCATTTCCCAGGCCACACCGTCCGCCGGGAAGATGTAAATTTCAATCCCCTTCTCCTTCAGGTAATTCCTGATCTGATCGTTCATATAGTTGGGATCGGAGGCATTGATAAAACCGAGGCCTCCGTTTTGGCCATTTGCAGATGGTCTGAGATAGTGGAGGGTTTTTAAAGCCTCATTCCTTTCAAGGGATAAGAGGATGTTAGCGCCGCCCCTTTTAACAAGGGGGCTATTAAAATCTCCAATCTTCAAATAGGTGATGACCGAGCCTCCCCTCTGGCTCATCCCATGATCTTCGGAACCGATCAGGGGGTATCCCTCCCTGAGGGCGAAATCGGAGAAGATGCGTGTCACCAGGAGAACGCCCTGCCCACCCACGCCGGAGATGATCATCTGGATGTTCATTGTATACTCCTAAAGCTGAAATTCGAATATCGAAACTCGAAACAAATTCGAAATCCAAAATTCGAAACGGTTTTTTGTTTGGGTAATTTGTATTTTGAACATTTGTGCTTGTTTCGGATTGATCCCTTCGGGATGCTTCGCCCGTGCTTCGGATTTAGAATTTTCTAATACCTAAATTGAGCGATTTTGAAGGGCCACCCTTAAGGGTTGCTTTTGTCCCTCCTGTTAAATCTGGATTTAAGCCTTGCCCTACATGATCACCTATTGAGTGCAGGTCAGGAGACCTGCACCCTACCCTTTGGGTTGTTTAATAAGAGGGTAGATTCGGGTTAGGTAATACCATTTCACCAGTTTTTATAAAGTTAAGAATTGACCCGATATATCGCTTCCTGACCGCAAATTTCCACGCAGAGACCGCAGTCCACACAGGTTAATCGGTCAATCTTCACGCGGCCGTCCTCTCCCCTGATCAGGGAGGGGCATTCAAATCGTTTGAGGCAGTAGCCGCAGGCAATACACGCGCCCACCGCCGGCATCTCAATGGCAGAGGTGGGACATTCCTGGGCACAAACACGACACCCTGTGCATTTGTTGTAGTCAATGACATAGCTATCCCCGATTCTGGAAATCGCTTCCTCAGGGCACTGGATCACACATGTGTCGCATTGACAACACGCCTCTTCTTGAACCACAGGCAAAAGGGATTGATCCATCTCTCCGCTTTTCACCTGAGGAAGACCCTTTTCCGGCGGAGGAATATGGCGGATATCGACCCTGATGGGGTTCGCTTTGATCTGCCCTTTTTGATTGATGATGCAAGGATAACGGGTAATGATGACAGCCATTCCTCCGTCTTTTTGGAGAGTATAATTGTACGCTTTTTCGGCTTCCCGCATCAATCCCTTGATATCATAGGGATTGACCACCCGGAGGTATTTGACGCCGCATCCTTTCACCAGTTCTTCAATGGAGAGGGCTTTGCCGGGATGGCCGTCAGCCGTCACTCCGGATTCCGGGGTGGGCTGCATACCGGTCATTGCGACAATGGAATTGTCGAGGATGACGAGAATAAATTTAGACCCGTTGTAGACAGCATTCAAAAGCCCCGGCGCGCCCGAATGATAGAAAGTCGAATCTCCAATGGTGGCAATGATGGGAATCTCTTTGCCATCTTGATGATAAGCTTGATAGAGGCCGCTGGCGAAAGTGACGGCAGCGCCCATATCATGACAGGTATCTACCGACTCCATGTTCATTCCGAGAGTGTAACACCCGATATCGCTGGGGAAGACGCCTTTGGGGAAGGCGCGCTTGAAAGCGAAGAATGAAGCCCGATGACCACAGCCCGAGCAGAGGGTTGGCCTCCGGATGGAAAGCCCAAGCTCAGCCACCATCTTCTCAAGCGGGGCCGTGGAAGTCACGTCCGGCACGGAAATGGAAAACTTCCTGCAGAGATCCGATATCACACGGGTGATCGTTTCGGGAAGCATCTCTCCTTCGCTGGGAATGGTTCCATCCAGCCTGCCAATGAGTTTTGATTTATCCATGATCTGAAGCTCGATCACGGGTTCGGTCTCCTCGAGGATCAGGACATGATCACATTTTCCGATGAAGGACTCCACGATCTCAACGGGAAGAGGGTAGGGAGTTCCTATCTTGAGAACCGGAATCTCTTCCTGGAGCCCCAATTCAGACAGGATGTCTCGAGCGATCGAGTAACCGATACCGCCGGCAATGATTCCCAGGGCGGTCCTGTCCCTGTCGTGCTCAATAAAATTGAGAAAGGTCATCGAATTGAACTCTTCTGAAATATTTTTAATCTTTTGATTGAGCTGCTTGTGGAGGATGAATCGGAACCTTGGCGTTGCGCTCCATCGCGAGGGGTTGCGCTGGAAGTCGGCCTTCCTTTCAATGTTGACAATGGGGTTGAGCGTGATGGTTTGCTGGGCGTGGGAAACCCTTAATACGGGGCGGAGGATGACGGGAATCTGGTATTTTTCCGAAAGATCGAAAGCAATGGGCAACATCTTCTGTGCTTCTTTTGGATTGGCCGGATCGAAGACCGGAACCTTTGCAAACATAGCCATAAAACGGGTGTCCTGTTCGGTCTGAGACGAAAAAGGTCCGGGATCATCGCAGCTGATAATCACAAAACCGCCGATTGTTCCGATATAGGCTGAACTCATCAATGGATCCATAGCCACGTTGAGCCCTACCTGTTTCATGGCCACCGCGGTCCGCTTCCCCGTGTAAGAGGCAACCAATGCGTTTTCAAAGGCCACCTTTTCGTTGATGGACCATTCCACATAAATGTCGAGGTTATTCTCCTTTTTAAAACGGACGATAGCAGGGAGGATTTCTGAACTGGGAGTGCCCGGATAGGCTGCAAAAAAATGACATCCGCTCTCCACAACCCCCCTGGCAATCGCCTCGTTTCCGAGGACAACCTTTTCTTCTTTAGAAGACATGATGGCCCCTTTTTATGAATCTAAGATTCCTTTTCCCCATCCCCCTCCTGACCTCCCCCTTGAAGGGGGAGGAATTAAACGAAGTATGTGATGATTACCCTCCCCTTCAGGGAGAGGGTTGTTTCCCCAATTATCCCCTCCCCTTCAGGGGGAGGGTTGTTTCCCTAATTATTCCCTCCCCTTCAGGGGGAGGGTTAGGGTGGGGGTGGGGATGATAGGGAAATTAAAAACATTTTATATCTTAACCGATTCGATTGAGGACCTCAATTCCTTTCAAGAGCGTCTCCTCTGAGGCCGCAAAGGAGATCCTGACATGGGTATTTTTCTTGGAGAAGACACTGCCCGGGACGATGAAGAGATTGTTTCGAATGGCCCTTTCCACAAAGGCATCTCCATTTCTTCCAGGGACTTCCGGAAAGATATAGAAAGCCCCCTGGGGTTTCTGAACGCGAAACTTCTCCCTCAGCCCTTCATAGATCAGGTCCCTCTTTTTCTTATAGCGCTGTATGTAATCCTCCATATTGAAATCCAAGGCCTTGACCGCCGCCTTCTGGGCAAAAGAGTTGACGCTGGAGAAGGTGTATTGCTGGAGGGTGATCATCTGCTGGAGGATCTCTCCTGGACCGGCCACATAACCCAGTCTCCATCCGGTCATTGCCCAACCTTTTGAAAATCCGCCAAAGGTTAATGTCTTTTCATAGAGTTGTCCAATACAGGGGCAAGAGGGGCCATCGAAAACAAAGTTATCATAGATGTCGTCTGAGAGAATGAGAATATCCCTCTCGCGGGCAATTCTGACGACCATCATCAAATCTTCCTCTGGATAGATGGCTCCGGTGGGATTATTCGGACTGTTGATGATGATGAATTTTGTTTTTTTCGATATCTTGCTGACGAACTCTTCCTCCCTTAAACGAAAGTCAGGATAGGTGTCCACAAAGACAGGAACCCCTCCCATCAGAAGGACCTGATATTCGTACATCACAAAATAGGGGTCAGGGATGATGACCTCATCCCCTGGATTGATGAGGGCAAGGCTGGCCAGCAATAAACCACCGGTTACTCCTGCTGTCACCATCACCTCCTCAAAATGGACGCTCTTCTTCCTTAAATGGGAGGCGATCTTCTCTCTCAATTCAGGGATGCCCTGTGTCGGCGTATATTTGTTGAATCCCTTGCGAATCCATTCGATTCCTTCTTCTTTGAGAGGTTCCGGAATATCGAAGTCGGGCTCTCCGATACTGAGATTAATGGGATCTTTCATCTGACGGGCAAGGTCAAAGATACGCCTCACTCCGGAGGGTTTGATATTTCCCAATCGATCGGAGATGAGCATTCGATTACTCTCCCTCCTTTATTTTTTTTGCTTTTTCGATGAGCTCCAGGATCGTATCGAGCCTTGTCTTGGTCGGAGGTGTCAAGGCATGTTGAATTTGTTCCATTGAATAATGTTCGCCCAAAAATTTTGATATCTCTATTCTAAATTCCCAGCAGATTATAATTTTCCGGCATGGGAGGTCTTCATTAACCGTACGACAGTATCGGAATGGGATTTCACCGCCCAATTGAGGGCAGTAGATGATCAAGGCATCATTTTCTTCAATCATGGCGCTTCGATATGCTTTGAGTAATTTAGTACAAGCTCACAAAATAAAAAATCCTACAGGCCTCATAGGCCCGTAGGATTTAATTTTGATTAAACTGGTTTCCCCTTCTTCATCTTGGGTGGTTTCGGCAACCCTTCCATCGATTTAAGAGATTTTTTCATCTCTTCTTCTGGCAATGCGTAGTCAACGAGCTTCCCACTGAAATAGGAGTCATAACCACCGAGATCCATCAAGCCGTGGCCACTCCAATTTAGAAGGATGACCTTCTCCTTCCCCTCTTCTTTAGCCTTCTTCGCCTCCTCAATAACAACGGAGATGGCGTGGCTGGTCTCAGGAGCGGAAATTGCTCCTTCGGTTCTTGCCCAGAGGACGGCATTGGCATAACACTCCAGTTGATTATAAGCCCGAGGCTCCAGCAATCCCTCAATGATCAATTGACTCACAAGAGGGGCAAGACCATGATACCTTAGCCCACCCGCATGGATAGGAGCTGGAATGAAGGAATGTCCAAGGCTATACATGGCAAGGAGCGGGGTTGTGGCGGCTGTATCGCCAAAATCATAGACAAAGGGCGCTCTGGTCATCGTGGGGCAGGAAGTCGGTTCTGCTGGAATGATCGTGATATTGGCGCCGTTGATTTTGTCCAGGACAAAGGGGAAGGCAAGACCAGCAAAATTGCTTCCCCCACCTACGCAACCTGTCACGATATCGACTTTCTTCTCCCCAAATTTTTCCAACTGTTTCTTGGCTTCAAGGCCGATGATCGTTTGATGCATCATCACATGGTTTAAGACGCTCCCCAGAGAGTATCGAGTGTCCTTGGTGGTCACAGCGTCTTCAATGGCTTCACTGATGGCGATGCCAAGGCTTCCCGGAGAATCCGGGGTTTCTTCAAGGATTTTTCTTCCAGCATTCGTATCTTTGCTCGGGCTGGGGATACAGTTTGCTCCCCAGGTGTTCATCATTAGGCGGCGATAGGGTTTCTGATCATAACTGATCCTGACCATATAGACCTTGCACTCCAGACCGAAGAGGCAGCAGGCAAAACTGAGCGCGCTTCCCCACTGGCCTGCGCCGGTCTCCGTAGCGATTCTTTTAATGCCAAAAACCTTGTTGTAATAGGCCTGGGGGATAGCCGTATTGGGTTTGTGGCTTCCGGGAGGGCTGACCCCTTCATTCTTATAGTAGATTCTTGCCGGCGTCCCCAGGGCCTTTTCCAGGGCATAGGCGCGATGAAGAGGGGTAGGTCTCCAGATGAGAAGTTTCTCCATCACCTCTTGAGGGATATCGATCCATCTCTGTGTGCTCACCTCCTGTTCGATCAGGTTCATTGGAAAGACCGGAGCGAGGTCCTGGGGGCCAATGGGTTGTCCGGTTCCAGGATGCAGGGGGGGTTGAAGAGGGGTTGGTAAATCGGCCTGGATATTGTACCATTGCTTCGGAATCTCGTCTTCTCTGAGAAAAACTTTGTACTCCTTCATAATCTCCCTCCTTCTCTTCTTGAAAAGTTTTTTTAGGTGTGGGACTTCCTTTCCTCACCTCCTTTTCTAATGCTCTTGATTGCTATTTTATAAATCTCCCCACCTTTAAAAGCAGGATTCCAAATATCAATAATGGATGGAGTTGTCAAGGAATTTTTAGCCCACAAAATATTGTTGTTAATTTTATACTTTTTTGATATACAAACATCAGGGAGGCATAAATTCATGCCAATTGATTGGAAAGATGTCCGTTACAGGGGTGATCTCACCGATGTTGAAGAGCTTTTTAATACTTACCGAGTTGGGGACTATCTGAAAACGTATGAAGCAAACCTTAAACAACGTGATCGGGGTATGTGTGAACGTCTTCTCAAGGACGGTATTCGCCTTACCGAAAACTTATCTCCTCGCATTCATCGTATTTTCAAGGAAGTATGTGAAGTATTGGCGATTAATAGTTTGGCGATTAATAGTAAGGAAGAGATTTTTTGTCTACCAGGACAGCATGTAAATGCCTATGCTTTTCTCGATATTCAGGAATCCGGAACGTACTCCCTAATAGGAATAACGGCAGGCGCTCTCGAAAAGCTCGACGATGCCGAACTAAAATCTCTTCTTGGACATGAATTAGCACATTTCCTTTTCGGAAATAACCGCCTCAACGTTTTGATATCGATGGATGAAAAGAATCCATCAGCCACTGTTCTCCCTCCTCTTGGAGAAAGTCTGTTTTTACGCTGGCGTAAAAAGGCAGAAATCAGCGCAGATAGAGTGGGACTTCTGGCCAGCGGTGACCTTAATGCCTCTGCAAAAGCGTTCATTAAAGGGGTCTTTGGGCTCAGCGAGCGAAATTTGAATCTCGACATGGAGGCTCTTCTTCGACAAGTTGATGAAATCAAGGGACATCCTGAAATCATGAAAGAAGCTTTTGCCTCCCATCCATTGCTGCCGATTCGTTTGAAAGCCATCGAACTTTTCTCCTGATCGGAAAAGGCCAAACGCAATGGGTTTCCGGCAATGGGTGACTCGATTCCTGATGACGAGCTGGAAAAGGCTATAGATGATTTGATACGAATTACTCATCGTTACCCTTACAAGCCATTGCATGAAGCGGTAATGCGAACAATCGCCTTAGCAGGCGCCATGCTTCTCAGCACAGATGGAGATATCAGTGACGAGGAGGTGAAAATTCTTGTTCAAATTCTTCATTATTATTTCACTGACGAGCCTGAAAAGGAAATCGTCACTGACCGTAAAGAAATCGAGGGTAAGTTACCCCAGGTGATCAGGACAATCAAGGAGAAGGGGGAAGAGGATGATAAGAATTTTATTCTATCCCGTCTTGCCGATATTGCTCTTGCAGATGGCGCTTTGATGGATTCCGAAGGGTCTGTCATTCTCCAGGTGGGGGAATGGCTGGGGATGCCAGCTCGTGAAGCTTACAGAATTATTGTCCAGGCCGCCCAGGCTGTTGGATTCCGAACCGACGTCAAATTAAACCGTATCGCCGAAGAACTCAGGCGGTCTCTTCAGTTAGGCTGCAAGGTCTGAAATTTATTGACAGAAATTCAGTTTTTTTCTATTATTCGCATAGGTAAATTCAGCACAGAGGGAAGTTTGTTCTGTAAGAATACTGATAAAGGAGCATGAAATTGGCTTTAAACGCAGCAGACATCAAGAAAATCGTCTCCGTAGCTAAGTCCTTTGGAGCAACCCGTGTCATCCTTTTTGGGAGCGCGGCTGAGAAACCAGACGAAGCGAGAGACCTGGATTTGGCTTTCGACGGTGTCCCCGGCTGGAAACTATTTGAGCTTGGAGCTCGCCTCGAAGAGGAACTTAAGCTTCCACTGGATATCGTATCGCTGAATCCTCCCACTCGCTTTACCCGCCTTATTGAAACAAAAGGGCAACAGTTATTATGATGAAGATTGAAGAATTGAAAGAGGAATTGTCCATTGAGCTTGAATCGATGGATATCGTGGTGAAGGAGTTGCTCTCCCTTTTCAAAGACATCAGCGATAGAGAACCAACAATAAGGGAGAAGACCGCCGCTGCGGGCTTTTTAGCCCAGTTTTATAACGGCTTAGAAAATATCCTGAAACGAATTAGTCGATTTTATGAAGTTCCCCTCCCGGTGGGAGACACCTGGCATATTGAGTTATTTAGACGCTTTTGCTCACCTCCGTGCCCGCCATTGCCTATTTTGTTTGATGATGCTTTGGCGTCGACCATAGCTCCATTCAGGAAGTTCAGACACGTGGTTCATCATGGTTATGGGTTCCAGATAGATTGGGATCGGATGAAAGAAGGGATTTCCAAAATTGAGGATGTCTTCTTTCAGATTAAATCAAAGCTTTCTGAATACGTGAAATCATTGGAACCTTTTGGATCAAAGGATTAAGAAAAGGAAGCCAGGGATAAATTCCGTATCAATCGCACCTCGTCGATATTGCCCTTGGGGAAAGGGCGCTTATGGACTCAGAAGGCTTGGTTATTTTGCAGGTGGGCGAATGGCCTGGGATCACTTCACGAATTTCCCGTAATATCATGATTAAAGCCGCCCAATCTGTTGGATTCCGAACCGACGTCAAACTAAACCGTATCGCCGAAGAGCTGAGACGCTCCCTCCAGGTCGGGTGTAGGGTGTAAAGTTTTTTTCGCTTTTTCAACCTTGGAATTATGGCCAGCCGGTTTAAGTCAAGAAATGTGGTCTTAACAACGAGACCAACACCTTAAATATCGACCATATGCCTCACTGATTCCCCGATCTAAGTATTCTTCCCCTATTACCTGACTTTCGCCAGTTTATGAAAAATACATTGTCATTACAGTAGGATATATCCTGCGAGTTGTCATACCTAATCTTAACCGGGGTCTATGTATTTAGACAGATTGAACAAGTGAAAGAGTTCCTT
>Ga0207951_100201_pt1 | contig 37971 bp, 39 predicted proteins | sample Subbio12Aug_8Bad_FD_184830 | JGI IMG/M metagenome (GOLD analysis project Ga0207951, IMG submission 184830) | Serpentinite rock and fluid subsurface biosphere microbial communities from McLaughlin Reserve, California, USA - CR12Aug_8Bad (SPAdes) | ecosystem: Environmental > Terrestrial > Deep... | reverse complement strand
ATATCCTTTCCCTGTGGGGTTGCTCCCATATTGCCCTCCTTCTATGGATTTTGTTTTCGACGAAACATAAATACCATATTGGAGGGCAATTACTCTTACTCAGGTCTCCTAAATTCTACGTTACTAAAATCTTTCACTTTATCTCTTTAAACCCAATGCTGTTCATTTAAGCAAAAACCGTTCACCCTTCGAGAGCCTCAGGGCGAACGGTGAGTCGAAGCGCTAAGCACGAACGGCTTATGTGAACAGCATTATCTTTATACCCATTTTTCCATCATTCCATTATTCCAATTTTCAAGGCGCTCCTTGTGGAGGGAAGATGGCTCCCACTTCATTGAGATGGTCGAGAGAGAAAATCCAGGTATCCAGCCCAAGGCTTGACCACTGCGACCCGCCCAGACAGAGTGTCTCCGCCTCTTTCTCCGCGAGGATCAGTTCAATATCATACTCGAATGCATCCAGAATATAGAACTTCGTCAGGAAAGCAAGCCTTTGATGGTCAGGGCTTCCCGGAAGGAGGCAGTGGAAAGGATCGCTTTTCAACGGGCCGATCCGGAGACGGAATTTTCCCATCCGGTCATCGATCTCCTCTCCCAGGAAGCTCTCCTCTCCAAGACCGCTTCCAGCCTTTCCAAGGACGAGCCTCTGATCCGGAGGAATTTTGACGACCCTCTTCACACAGGGGATGACCTCTACGGGTATTTTTCCGAGTCCATCGTGAAGAAGGGCCTGGAGTCCGGAGGCCGATTTGGGGAACTGGGTGAAGAGGCCTGTGTAACGGATCAGGGAATACGATTCCGGAAGATCCTTTCTCAACTCCTTTCCTCCAAGACCGATCAGGCAGAAGAGTTTTTCCAGAACCTCCGGGTTATTCTCTTCGATCACCTGGAGAAAGAGACGATATTTGGTCCAGCAATGGAAGAGGAGAAGGTAGAGGCGGTGGTTGAAGATATCGATGAAGTCCCGGGTGACGGACATATCTTCGGACGCCTCATCGAGGAGGTCCTCCGTATAAAAAGTAGGAAGCGGTGATGAAGAGCCGTAAAGTCCGAGGAGTGTGGCGGTGATGCGGTAGAGAGGTTTGTCGTGATCGAGCTCCTCGATCTTTGCCACATCCGCAGGCGGAAAGGAGAGGGAAAGCTCAGGTCGAATTCGGATGTGATCTTCTACGGAAGATTCTTTCTCATCCTGTTTTTTCACATGGCCGATCAGAAGGCGCAAGAGCCTCATCACCTGAAAGAAAGAGAACTGATGGCCTTTCCCCAGCAGGTCTGATATTAGATTAAAGGATGATCTCCCAGCCTCGGCGGCCATTGATAGATATCTCCCTTCATCACCTCCTGGAGGGTCAAGCGGGTGAAATGATTGATCGAGGCGTAGTTCCCAAGAAAGTGATCCAAGATACATCCGAAAAGGAACATGTCTCCCTGACTTGCAAACTTCTCCTGGCGCATCTTCAGTTCGATCTCCTGCCCCCGCATCAGGATACCGGAGACGAGGCGATCGGACGGTTTTGCCTCAATACCTTCGATGCCTTCAATTCGCTTTCGATTGGCCAGGGTATGGGTCCGGTTGCGGCTTCCCGGAAAGAGATACTGTTCGAGAAGGGCTTTTAAATTTTCGGTGCGCGCCAGGGAGAGGGTGTTGAGGAAGAGATGGGCCAGAAGGCGCCACCTCAAATTTTCCCCTTCCAGTGGAGGCAGGAGGCTGATCGTCGGGGGCTGAATATTTTTAAATTCCACGGGTTCGGGTGAACTGCTGGTGGGAAGAGAGATATCCCCCACGCGGAGATTTTCAGGAAGCGCTCCATTGGTGCAAAGGAGTTGAATGGAAAGCGTTTCGGAGAGAGGAGCGCCGGTTCCCTGGGGATAGACGACAGAAAGAAAGAGATCAAACATCTCCCGGAGAAGGGATTGCCGGCTGGTCAGGCGATAGACTGGATGAGCCTGAGGGTCAGGATTGAAGACTTCGAATGGAACATAACGCCTCTCTTCAGCTGTTCCCTGGATATATCCGACCACACTTTCCACGGAATAAACCTGGTAGTGTTCGAAATTGGAGCCGGATGGTCGGATGAGATATTTCGTACTTCGGTGGTCAATCTGAATGGGGTCAGCCGCATGAGGAAAAAGATTGATCGCAGGCGTGACAGAGAGGATGAAGTGATCTCTCTTGATCCGGGGAGCGGGGAAGGGAAGATCACGGAGTTCAAAATGGACCTCAAATCTGGAGCTTTCCCCTTTTTCCAGCCAGCGTTCCAAGCCCGTCAGATCGAGGAAGAGGAATTTTTGTGGAGAGATGAAATATTCCTGAATGATCCGGTAGCCAGGAAAGGCGTGGGAAGGATAGGGAATCAGGGCTTCCCTTTCTGAATAACCGACGGGCTTTAAAGCCTCTGGACCAAGAGAACAGGGCTTCCCTTTTTCAGCAGGTTTGATCAAAATCCGGCGCAGATGACGCCGGAGGAGAAGATAGAGATCAGAAGCATCCGGATAGTCCCCTGCGAGAAAAAGCCGCAGGGTTTTTGGATGCCAGTCGGACAACTTTAAACCTTTCAGCTCAAAGAAAAGTTTGATCAAAGGGGGCTGACCAGAAGGCTGGGTGAAGGTAGCGTCCAGCACCGCGAGAGGATGGACATCCGCTTCATAGCAAGTCCTGAAGAGACAGGAGGTTCCTTCAACCGGAATGGAACTGATTTGTATTCCCGAGGGTATGGTTAAGGATTGTCTGAGCGTAGGTTTTGGAGTGAATGCAATCAGGGTGGTGGAAGGGATCGGCCTGAGGTAGTGGGGCCAGATCAACTGCATCAACTCATTGATGATCTCCGGAAACTCATCATCCAGTTTCTGTCTCAGAAGAGCGGTGAGAAAGGCGACTCCTTCGAGCAAGCGCTCCACATCCGGATCCGGAGTGGCGCCGGCGAGCATCGGAGCAAGGGCAGGGTGGGCGTTTGAAAACTCCTTGCCAAGGTCTTTCAGATGGGACAGTTCTTCCTGAAAATAACGATTGAACATAGGTTAGTTTGTGCAAGGTCAATCGGTTAAGGTTACGAAGCCCCTGCCTATTCAATTTAACAATACGGGCCCTGAACCTTATATGGTACAGGTCGAGCCTCGTTACCGTTGAACGAACTCCTTATTTTCTAATTAGTGTCTGTTTATGAATGCCCCAATTCTCTTTTTTTGTCATTCCCGTGAAAACGGGAATCCAGTGTTTTCAATGCGTTCTGGATACCCGCCTTCGCGGGTATGACGAACTAACTGAATTTATAAACAGGCTCTAATTTGCAAATAGCTATCGGCCTGTGCTTTTTCAGCCCACGATGCTAATTTTTCCTTCGTTGTCGACCATGGTCTCTAAAAAGACCTGGGTCTTCGATTCCGTAACGAGTCTCCCGGTGATTTGAAACCGAATCGTCAGAGGATCGGCGTGTAAATCCGCCCCTGCTTCCTCCTGATCGATCAGGGCGACCCTCACCCCCTGGAGCCGGGGTTCATATTTCTGGATGGCCAGCCGGATCGCCTTCTCGATTTCCCTCTTCGGGTTGGTCTCTGTTTTGGGAAGGGTGAGGAAGAAGTCCGTAAAGTCAGGAGTTCCGTAATCGTCCGCAATGGGAACATTTCCCTGTTTGGTGTTGAGGATTCTCTGTAAATGCCTGATGACCGAATCCACGATCCTTCGAGGGTCTTCCTTGCCCCGTCTCGCCGGCTCTTTCTCCCAGGCTCGAAGTCTCTCTAAAAGTCTTTCCTCCCTCATGAGAAATCCATTCTCTTACGCTACTCTCCATTCGTCCACAAACTCTATGCCGCCGCTCTCATAGATCCAGGTGATCTCCCCGAATACGAAGGAAACCTCTTCCATCGCCGGAACGTTTTCTGTTCTTTCATCAAGAGTGCTTGGAGAGATCGTCCTGATCGAGGAGATGCGGCCATATCTCAACCGGATGGTATAAAAATGCTCTGTGGTGCCATCTCCAGTTGGGTTAGGCCTGTAAAATTTAATGGTGACCTCCACTTCTTCATTATTGCAAAGGGCCTGATGCAGGATGGGAGAAGATCGATCAATTCTCTTGGTAATGGTGATAGGGCCGTAGGACCGTTCCCCGGTTGCCATACCGGAAGCCTCAATGTGGGTTTTAACCAGGTGTTCCAATTTGAAAGCTTCGATCGATCCCTCTCGGTCCATGCTGGTGACCGTGCTGTCTCCGCGGACCTCCCCAACATTTTGACCCTTTACCCATACATGAATATTCTGTGCCATTGTCCGGTCCTCCTTCCCTTATCTCAATCCAGAGTAGTGTCTCTAACACTTCTTTACATACCCCGTTCGCCCTGAGCTTGTCGAAGGGTGAACTATATCGGGGGGTTCCGTTCATGGTTCGACATGCCTGTCCTCTCTGAGCCGGAGGCTGAGCAGACCGTTCATCCTTCGAGAGCCTCAGGACGAACGGTCTGCCGAAGGGCTCACCACAAACGGATTGTAAAGTGATTACTGAAACACTATACTAGCCGAACAACATTCTCTTACGATATCAGGAAATCACCATTCTCTTCTGAAGTGGAGTCCACTCAGATTATTTAGGGACTTTCCATTCATCCTGGGCTTCAACTCCATCAACCTCCCAGGTCCAGATGATCTTCGAATAGGTGAAAGAAACATCTTCCATATGGGTAAAATTCTCCCTGGCCTTGTCCAGGGCATTCGGTATCCATGGTTTTACAGAGACGACGATGGCGTCTTCCAATTTGATCGTAAAATAATGCTCCTCACTGCCGGAGGGGTTGATCCGGTAATACTTCAGGGTGACATCGTTCATCCTTTCCCCGGTCGAAAGGGCTTGATAGAACTTCGGAGATGATTTGTCAAAGACCTTCGTCACGGTCAAAGGGTTATGGACCCGTTTGCCGGTGGGAAGGCCGGTCTGGGGATCACGAGGGATATAGACTTCGTGATTGAGGGCCTGGCAGAGAATGGTATTCTCACGACCCTGCATGTCACAGCATCCATCAGAAATGTTCCCTTGATTTTTCCCTGTTAACGACATGTGAAATGGCATTGGCATAGTGTTGTCCTCCTTTTTTTATAGAATCGAATTACAGAAATGATCACGAATTACTCGAATGATATCGAATGACACGAATAACACCGAATCGAAATGTTTTTATTCGTGAAATTCGTTATCATTTGAACGATTCGTGATCTATTTTTTATCCAGTTTTCCAACTAACGATAGAGTAAAGAAACTGCCCATATATTTGAAATGGGGCCTTACCTCAAGCCTCACCCTGTACCAGCCGGGATCCCCTTCCACATCCTCCACCATGACCCGAGCCTGGCGCAGAGGCCTTCGGCTTCTCACGGCGGGCGATGGACTTTCCTGGTCCGCAATATACTGGCGGATCCAGTCATTGAGTTCTCTTTCGAGATCCACCCGTTCCTTCCAGGATCCGATATTCTCCCTCTGAATCACCTTTAAATAGTGAGCCAGCCGGTTGATGACAAACATATAGGGCAATTGAAGTCCCAGTTTGTAGTTGGTCTCTGCCTCCCGGCCTTCTTTTGTCTTTGGAAAGACCTTTGGCTTCTGGGCTGAGTTGGCCGAGAAGAAAGCTGCATTGTCACTTCCCTTTCGCATGGTCAGGGCGATGAATCCCTCTTCAGCCAGTTCGAACTCCCTTCTCTCGGAGATCAACACTTCTGTGGGGATCTTCGTCTGAATCTCTCCCATGGCTTCATACTGATGAAGCGGCAGATCTTCGACCGCCCCTCCTGAGCTGGGCCCGATAATATTGGCACACCACCGGAATTTCGCAAAACTGTCTGTGAGCCTGGAGGTAAACGCAAAGGCGGAGTTGCCCCATAGATATTCGTCATGGCTGGCCGAGACATCCTCCTGATAGTTGAAACTTTTCACCGGCTGGGTGTCCGGGCCGTAGGGCAGGCGAAGCAGGAAGCGCGGAAGGGTCAGACCCACATACCGGGCGTCTTCGCTTTCCCTGAAAGATTGCCATTTGATATATTGAGGGGCTTCCATGATCGCCTTGATATCTTTAAGGTGTGGAAGTGTTGTGAAATTGGTGATCCCAAAAAATGTTGGACTGGCGGCTGTGATAAATGGGGCATGGGCCATGGTAGCGACACTGGCCATATATTGAAGAAGCCTCATATCCTGAGGGCCTGCTCCGAATTCATAGTTGCCGACCAGGGCTCCATAGGGCTTGCCACCAAACTGGCCATACTCTGCCGTATAGACTGTTTTATAAAGGCCAGATTTGACAATTTCAGGAGAGTCACTAAAATCGTCCAGAAGATCCTCTTTGCTCACATTGAGAATTTCAATCTTCACATTCTCTCTGAAGTCAGTCTTATCGATCAGGAATTTCATGGACCGCCAGGCCGACTCAAGTTTCTGAAAATCCGATTGATGCAGAATCGCATCAAGCTGGCGGCTCATCTTCTTATCGATCTCAACGATCATGTCATCGACTACCGCCTTCGAAACCTTAATGGCTTCACGGCCGGGCTCGAGAAGACCCGCGAGAAAGGCTTCAAGGCCTCTTTTCATCACCGAATAGTTTTCGTCTGAGGGTTTCAGATTGGTCGCCTGAATAATATCCTCAAGCAGAGAGGGTTGTTCCAAGACCTGTGTTTCGGCAGACTCATCTGCCTTTTTTCTTTCTTCAGCCATATGCCTTCCTCCTTATTCTCCGATCCCCATTTCCTTGAGGAGCTGTTTTCGAGCGGTTTCATCTTTGACCAGTTCCTGGACCTTCTTGCGGAACTCGGGCACATTGGCCAGAGGGCCTCTCAGGGATTTCAGAGCCTCCCTTAGCTCGAGGAGACGTTTCAATTCAGGAACCTGGTTGACAATCGACTCGGGATCAAAGTCTTTGATCGTGTTCATCTTCAGTTTCACCGTGGTCTCCTCATCCGGTTTTCCAGAGAGCCGGTTGGGCAGCGTGATATTCAAACCGAGACCGTGGGCCTTCAGGACCTCATTGAAATTGTCTTTATCAATATTGACGGGGTCTCTTTTTTCCAGCGCCCGATCATCCGGTTTTCCGGTAAAGTCGCCCATGACCAGCATCTTGAGAGGAAGCTCCACATCCTCTTTGACATCCCCTGTAGCCGGGCGATAGACAATGTTGACTCTTTCCTTTGGAGCAACGGATGCTTCTTTCGGCATAGTTCCCTCCTTTCTTTTGATTAGGAATCTCTTTATTAGGAACCCATGAAACCATGAATAAAGAATTTGGGTTTTAGAATTTGAATTTTTCCTGCCTTCCTGGTTTCCTTATTAGGTTTTTCCAATGCGGATCGCCTCTGTGAGGTCGAGCCTTGCGATACGCTGGAAGACCTCAGAGGCCCTTTCCTTTGACTGCTGATCCGATTGAGAGGAGAATCCGATCCAGACCGCCTTAAGACTTTTTATGGCTAACTCAGGATCATATTCCTCCAACCTGTAAAAGTCAATGTCTTTTAATATCTGGTCGAGATGGGGAAGGGCCACTTTGGCCTGTTTGTTCTTGACCAGGAGCTGAGTCATTGCGAGACGCCAGAGTAGTTTCTCCCTCTGGGATGAGCTGTGTTGAAATTTCTGTTGAAGCCGCTCAATGGCCTCGAGGAGTTTTCCTTTCTTGATCAACGACTGGGCCTCTTCCACCTCCTTTTCGATGGGATGTTTGTCCTGTGGGGTTGCGATGGAGGCAGGCGCCGAAGAAACCTCTTCGGCCCCTCCCCCTTTTAAGGCGATCTCTTTTAACCATTGTTTGGTTTCAGAATCTGCAAAGGGAGTTCCGTCAGAAAAAGAGAGATGTTCCAGGCCCGGAAATCGGTGAAGAAAGAAAGATGTCGCCTCGATGACCGCCTCTTTTGCTTTCTGGTAATTCTCTCCTAAATTGGCCAGGCCTTCTGAAACGAGACGATTCAGATCGATCCAGAAAATGAATTGAGGAAGCCTTCCCTCGGCTGCCCTGATGATTCCTTCTTGATCCCCCTTATTTTTCAATTCGGTAAAGATATTTTTGACCTGAGCCGGAGGAGGAGGAATCCGGGTCTTGCCATCGGTTACCGGAGGAAGACTCTCGACCATAGACCAGGCCATGATCCTCGACCACCGGTAGGGGAGGGGATTGGAGAGGTTTTTTTGCCAGAGAAAGGCCATGGCTTCACGGATTTTCTGGAGTCCGTAGTTTAGCGCCTTCTGGGCATCTTGTTCAGTGGCTATCACTACGGAAGCTTCGGGCTCTCCGCGGGGCGCTTTCTCTGCCTGAGGGGGAGATGCTTCCTTTGGCTTCTCGGGCGGGGGTGGGGAAATATCCTCCAATTGATCCTGAAGCGAACGGAAAGAAGGAGGCTCTTCCAAATGCTGACTTAGAAACTCTACGATTTTCTGAAGAGTTTCCTCGAGAGATTTCATCTTCTCCGGAGCAAGGGCTCCGGCCTTGCTCTGTTTCAGGGCAATTTCTGTCCTTTCTGTCCACCACTCGACGGCGCTCGCTCGGCCTTTCACCTTTACAGGATAGAGTCGATCCCAGAATGTTTCCAAAAGGTCTTGATAGATTTTTAGGCCAGTGGCAAAGCCTTCAATCTGGCGGTGATAGATCAGGGCCACAGCGAGGTAGCTTGCGACCAGGAGATCTTTCGATTTTTCTGCAAGAATTTCAGAGGAGAGTTTGGTGATTTTTCCCCAATCCACACTACCAGGGCCTGTTATGGAGGAGAGTTTGGCAATCTCGGATTGGAGCTCTTCAAAAAGAGGCTCAAACCGGACATCAACGCCAGTGGGCTGATCCTGACTGATGGGTTCCTTGCCTAAAGATTCGAGATTCATATCATTCTGGAGGTTCGGGTTAAGGTTACGGTGACGAAGCCCGTTTCGGTTATCGGTTACGGTTACGTGTAAAGAATGAAGAGACGATCAACGTAACCTTTTATTAACGATACGGGTCCCGCGAAACGCGGGATTACCCTTACCTTTAGACCTTAGACTTTTATCTTCAATGCTATCCTTTCATAGAGACAGACCACAGTTGAACGAAATCGGAGGTCTGGAGGGGACGCCTGAAAAGGGCCAGGCAGGTCCTGTCCAGAGTTCCTCCCATAAAAATCACATTGGGAGCCGCTTTCATCTGGTTCCTGATCAGGATATGATAGAGGTTCACCTGCGTCAGTTGGTCGTGATTGGAGTTCATCTCCAGATCGAGGATGATCTCTGCCTGATCCGAACCAAAGGAAACCTGTCTTTCCATCTCTTTCAGGTCCTTTCTCCTCATTTCAAAATCGGGCCATTCGGGAATGGGAGGTCTGATATGACGAACCTCCTGTTCCAATTTTTTAAGATCATTGGCAACGAAAGCCGAAAGGTATTCGATCTGATCCCAGGTCCTTTCGCAGGCAAAGGGCATGAGGTCCCAGTAATCCTCCCAGCCGTTGAGCAAACCTGTTCCCATGATCAGAAGGGGATAGGGACGGCCCACACGATCACTGCTGTCTCTCACCACTCCGCAGGCGATATTCTCTTTCTGTGAACCCCTTGCCCAGAATCGCCAGGCGTGGAGATTCTGGGAGGGCGTCCTTCTGGAGACCAGCGCCTGGTACCCCTTCTCCACCCAGTCGGCAAAACCTTTGAGCAGGGGAGCGTCCTCACCCAGCCTGAAGAAGTCCGAGGCCACCGGATGTTTTCCGAATGCAGACCACTGCCATGAGGAGTTCGCTCTCATTCTTCCCAGGCCTTCACAATATTTCCGGGCGCCTGTCCTGGAATGGGTTTGATCTGCCCCACAAGGACCTGAAAATCTCCGCCGAACTGGTAATTAACCTTGATCTGTTTTATTCCCATGCCTTCGAGTGCGGCCTTCTCATTGGGAAATTCACCAGATGAAAAGATCCTCTGTCCCTCTTTGAATTCCTGGAGGAAGTCGGGAAAGGCCTGGTTGCCTGTAAATTTCTTTGTCAGGACGAGGTTTCCCGCCTCAATCTGGAAGAGGACATCCCCGCAGGTCTCCATGGACCATTGAAAGGTCTTGCTGACCGGGTAATTATAATTGACGAGGCTCTGGGTCTGGCCCGCGCACTGGAGTTCGATCTTCGTGCTGTGAGGTTTGATCTTTGCTTCGGGATTGGCCGCGGTGGGAAGCCCTCTCACCATCACTGTATAATTTTGCTTGGCAAGGGCCGGAGCAGGCGCTCCCTTGGTCAGGAAGGTGAGAAAGGAGGCCTCAAAAGGAATGGCTCCTCCGAGGAGCTCTTTTGCGGCATAGCCCTTTGGGGTCTTCGATACGAAAGGAGCGGCAGGCCCCTTCATAAATTTCCAGACATGACCATCCGGACCCAGAAGGAGCTGCACCGCCTGTTGCCCTGTCATTCCCTGGACTTCGGCGAGGACTTTCTCTTCCCACTGGGCCTGAAGATAACCGGCGGTCTCTCTTCGGACAAAGAACCAGAGAAAGTCGAGGGGCCCGCTAACCAATTTCCAGGAAATCTCCTCCGTGGGCCTCCCCTTCATCATCAACCCTTTCAATCGATTGAGCGAAGTGGCGCAGGCCATCAGAGGCGATTTGCTGGTGGCCGGATCCTCGCCATAGACCTGGGTGGCCATCTGAAATGCCTGGGGTCTGGAGCCCGTGGTCTGGGCAATGGCGGCCAGGCCATTGGTATATTCGAGATAGGCTTTTGCAGCCTGGGATTGAACTTCTGCCTGTCCCACTTCCTTTCCAAGGGTCTTCTCGAGTTGAGCGATCCATTTTCTTGCCTCTTCTGCAGCCTTATCGAGCAACCCCCCTTCTTTCTGAGTCTTACTGAGGACTTTCACCACCTGGAAATGATAGACCTGCTGGAGCCAGAAGGGGAGCTTTTCCGCCTGGAGGAGGGGTTCAAGCTCTGTGGCGATTCTGTTTAAGAAGGCGAAATAGGGGCCCTGGTCCGTTGCCATTTTTGAAGCCACCGGCTGCCATTCTTTGATTCCCTTTAAGCGCTCGGCTCCTCTTGGAAAGAAGGCCACAAAATTCTGCCAGCCATCGAAACAGACACCGGGATACCATTTTTCAAAGTCGGTCTTCTGATTGGCCAGGAGAACCGGATCAGGCAGAGCTGACTCGATCTCCTTGACGAAGGAGTCGATCGCCTCTTTTCCCTTCCGGGTGAAAGAAGGCGCAACAGACTTCTCATCAGTTAAAGAGAGGCTCCCTCCCCAGAAATCCTTAAGCGCGATGGATGGGATCGTTCCCTGTCTATCCAGCCAGAGGGTGAGCCAGCGAAGGTTCGTTCTCTTCGTTGACAGGAGATCCTTTAACCAGGCCTGAAGAATGGCGATCTCCTTATTGATCTCGCCGGCATCCGTCCGCCAGACCAGGTAGTAGAGATAGAGCTGACCGAACTTCATCTTCATCTCGGAGATCGTCTTCAGATCTGCTGTGACCGGCATGGGTTCATAGGAAGGCTGAGGTTTTGCCCGAAGGATCGGAAAGGGTTGTCCTTCGAGGCGGGCATTGAGGAGATTGATCCGTCTGACCAGATGGGTCACATACTGGGCGATCGTCTCATCCGGCGTGGTGATCGTCAGGGTGGCCAGCGTTCCTGCCATCTGCTTATCGAAAGAGGCCAGAAAAACGGTCTGGAACTGCTTGCAATACTTGGCCTTGAGCCCCATCTCCACCTTCTTGCTTTCCGTCAATCCGAATCTTGGAATCCACCAGCCCCGGTTCTGGTCCTCCACTTTGAGGATCGACTGACAGAACCGGTCCATGGTGACGAGATCCGCAAGGATCTCGCCCTTTAATACCGGAGGCTTGGCGAATTCATCGCGGGCATCCTTGATCACCTTCAAATTCTTGACAAAGGAGAAACTGAGCAGTCCGCAGAGGGCGACGACCAGAACGATCCAGGCGGTCAGCCCCAGATTTCTTGTCAGCAGCCGCCACTGGAGGGCCCGCTTGGTGGGAGCGAAGAGGCCCCTGTCTTTGGGGAAGACCCTGGCGAACAGATCGTGGAGAAAGAGACCTTTATTCGTGCCGGGCAAAACCTCCTTCTCTCCGATCAACCCCAGGGCATTTAAGAAATGGGAATAGGGACTTCCTTCCTGACGGCCGCTCGTGAAGAAGAGTCCTCTCAGGATGGGCGTCTCCTGATAGGGGTTCTCTTTAAACGCTCCATTCATAAAGGACTTGAGGCCTCTCTTCAGATTTTCAAACTCTTCGGGAAAGAGTAGAAGCCCTGGCTCCACCCCTTTTGCTCCGGGTTGATGGATCAGGAGGATCCGGAGATTTCTCAACCGTTCGCCAATGGCTTGAAAGGCCTGTTCCTGAAAGGCGGCCACATCGGTTTTTAGGTCCTGGTTGACAAATCCCATGGGTTGATCAAGGCTCTTCTCCGGAAGATGGTCGCAGAACTGGGTCATGCCCTGGATGAGATCACATTTGGTCACCAGGACATAGACGGGAAATTTGGATCCGAGGACCCGCATCAATTCATCGATTCTGCGACGAATATTTTTACCATCCTCTTCGAGGACTTCGGATTGGCCTTCGAGTAATTTATCGGCGGCGATGGAGATGATGAGGCCATGAATAGGCTCTTTCCTCCGGTATCGGATGAGCAGGGCCAGAAACTTTTGCCATTCCTCCTTGTCCCGGCCTTCGTCAATGGGAATGGCATACCTTCCGGCCGTGTCGAGAATGATGGCCTGCTCGAAGAACCACCAATCGCAATTCTTTGTTCCTGAAAGGCCCGAAGTCCGGCTCATCTCCGCAAAGGGAGAGGAGAGACGGGCGCTGGTGATGGCCGTGGTCTTGCCTGACCCGCTCTCCCCGATGACCATATACCAGGGAAGCACATAGAGGGGATTCCCGTATTTTCTCAGGTGGGAACCCCTCAGGGCATCGACCGCCTCCTTCCAGCGATTCTGAAGCTCCTTGAGATCATCCTTCTCTTTTCCAGAGACGGCCTTGAGATTGGACTCGTCCTGTTCAATCACCTGTTGAACGAATCTTTCCTCTTTGCGCCTGAGCCAGATCTTGCGCAGGAAGAGAAAACCGATTCCCAATCCGATGAGGACCAGAAGGAGAAAGAATCCCATCCACCAGGGCCAGTCGAGGAGGAGGACCAGGCCGAAGACCAGGATAATGGCAAGAAAGAGGGCAACCGTGATGAGTCCATATTTCAGATATTTAAAGAAGAAAGTCTTCATTTAGGGCACCGCCTTCAAAAAATTTTCGCCCACTCCGCTGAGGGAAAATTGGTAAATGAGGAAGAGGAGGCCGAAGAGGATGACAGGTCCGGCCAGACAGGCGATTGTAAAGGGTGAGAGGCGAAACTTCTGTCTCTGGACGCCGAGCTCCATGGCTTCAACCGGATACGCCTCCGGAAAGAGCTCTGCTCTCTCGAGGGAAGGAAGCCCGACCGAACTTCCGAGGAGAAGTTTGAGGTTGGATGTCTTCACCTGTTCGAGCAGATACTCGTCGCCGGGATGATGAAAACGGCCTTTAAATCCCAGGGCCAGGCAGAGATAGTAGACCTCACGGACCTCTCTCTGGTGGAGGCCCAGTCCATTTAGTCGCTCAAAGGCCTCTTCGCCTGCGTCGAGGGTATGGTAATAGAGACGTTGAAGTTGTTCCCTCTGCCATTGAGCTTTCTGATTCCACGCAGAGCTGAGGATGGTCTCATCGACCCAGGCACAGATCATAAACCGGCCCAGGTCATAATCCTCCTGTGAAAAGAGGCCCCTCTTGACCACATTTTCGCTCTGAGTGAGGAGGCGCAGGATATCGGCCTTCGCCTGCTCATAGGGAGGCTGTTTGGCTTCAACTGTTTTAACGAAATAGACCACATAGGCCACCAGTTCCATAAAAGAATCAGTCAGATGCATGGTAGACTCCAGTTTAGAATTTAGAGTTATGAGTTAAGAGTTTAGAGTTAAGAATAATTCCTCATTCATAACTCATCACTCTTAACTCAGAATTATCTTCCTACTACCATCAGCTCCGCTTCAAGGTCTTCCGGAGCATTGTCCCAGTAAAGGGCGATGTTATTGTTCTTCTGCACGAGGGCCCACTGGTCGCTGTGATAGTTCACCGAAAAATAGACGGAATGCGCCCTGCGGGGAAGTTCCTGGGGCGGCACAGGGAGGTGCTCCAGTCCGATGCCTGGAAGGGCGCGGGCGATCAGAATGGGGAGATGCTCCCGGGCGCTCAATTTCGCCATGGCCTCGATCGACTTCAGAACCAATTTGGGATCCTCTTCCGTCTTGAGGACGAGATAGAAGCGGTTGCGACCTTCGAAGATGGCAGGCTTCAGGGGAGCGGCGTAATAGGTGCCGTCGTAGACCAGACGGATGACATACTCGGGCCCTGCGGTGATCTCATCGAGAAGCAGGATCACCGCCTCCTGTGCCGCAGAGAAACATTCCCATAAATTCCGGTGATCGTAATTGGGAAGGGTGCGGGTTCCATCTTCCAATTCGCCCATCACATTGATCCGCTCCGAAAAGGAGGAGAGCTCTCCGATCAATTGTCTCAACATGCCATAGACCGCCCAGGGATGGACCTGCTGGACCTCGGTCACATGGAAGAAGGGGGGAACATACCGGTTGAGAGACCGTAAGGCCAGAAGGTAGACCATATCTCTGGAGCCGAATTCAGCCGTCTGAATTCCCCGCTGGCTCTTATACTCTTCGAGCTGGTGAGCGCGCGCGGCGAGTTGATCTCTGATCTCCTTGATGAGATGGAAGAGGGGCTCTGAACTGGAGATCGTCAGACAGGGAGGAACAAAACGTTGAGAGAGCCTGATCTCTTCGCCCATTCTTTCGAGTTGAGCCATTGGAATCAGGACATAATCTCCTAATTGCTCTCTCTCGGTCTCCCAGAAGATTTTAAGAAGGTGGTGGAGCTTTTTAACCCGTCCCAGAGGGCCGCCGGAGTGGAGGTCCTTTACCTCTTCAGGATCGGGCGTGGTAACAAACCGGGTGGTCACTCCTGAAAGGTCCTCCAGTTTATCAACAACGGTCACATTTTCGCCTGCCGGGTTCCATTTTTTAAGACCGATGAGAACGGTGAACGGTTTTCCTCCTTCGACCCAGGCCTCCTCAAATGGCCTGGCTTCAATGATGCCGTTTTCTGGAAAGACGGCGAAGGTCCCATCCGGAAAGAGAAAGGTGCCTTTCAGGAGGTTGAAAGACCTCATCCCCAAGCCGGCCTTCTGGATTTCGAGTTCACCCGTTCCCCAGAAGTGGGGCTCCATGAAATGATGAAACGGAGTTAGCAGGGATTGGAAAGAGAGATCCAGAAGTTGAAAGTGCTGGGGTTGAAGGAAGAGTCCCTGATGCCAGAAGAGCGGTCTTTGGATGTCCATTCTTTTTATTTCCCCTTTACTTCCTGAATTTGTTGCGGGGTTAATAAGAGATCGATATTGAGGACCCCGGGTTTCTGATAGAGGGTGTTTCCCTTCTTCTCATCCACGACCGGAATCGAGAAGAGCTTGACCACATTCTCCTTCTGAATTTTGAAATACCCGGCAACGACCGCCACATATCTTGCGCCTGCGGCCCGATCCAGGGTCTCCTTATATTCCCGATTCGGGTGGATGATGAATCTCTTCGCATGGGTCACGCTGGGATGGAACTTGGTGCATTCGAAGAGTTTTTCGAGCCCTCCCTTTTCGTCCACGAGTTGGTTGAGTTCATTGGGATCAGTTAAGAGGTAGGCGCATAAGACAAGCGTGTGAGCTCTGCCCTGAAAGAGGTTGAGCTGGGGATCGCTTTTCAGGTTGAGGCGAACGGCATTGGGTTCATACTCCCATCTCGGGGGCACGACCACGGTCGCACAGGATGAGAGGAAGAGTGCGGATAGAAGAAGGCACGACAATATTTTATAGTTTTTCATCGTTTTACCTCCGGTCGGCATGATAGAGCTTTTGACAGGCTTTTTCAAATTCCCTTAACAGTTCTTCCTTAAAACGGCCCGATTCAAACCATTTCCTGAACGTTTGAAATCTCTCCTTATACATTTCGAAAAGTTCGGCCTTGCGAAAGGGGCCTATTTTTAATCTTCCCATGGGTTCCGATTCAAAACGTCCGGGGCCGAGCTCTTTCAGGATTTCGCCGAATTTGGCCTGGGCGGCCTCCTGAAAAGCCTTATGGGAGATTAAGAAGGCCTCCTGTATCCGGGCGAGGTAATTCTGGAGGGAGTCCGTTTGGGTCTCGCCCTCGAGATGGGAGCCGATGATGTGCCGGATTGTTTCGAGTTCCGGCTTTTTCCCCAAGAGAGTGGTGTCGATGACCCGGATCGTCTCATTCAAAGTATCAAAAATGGTGTTTAAAGAGAGGGCTAACTTTTCGAGGAGTTCAGTGGATGAAATATCCGGCGCGGATACTTTTTCCCCTAAGAGGAGAGAGAAGAGGCGGGAAAACTCTTTCGATTCAAGAAAAACGTCCTGCGCCATTGGAGCGGGTACGCATTCAAATTGGTGTGCCAGCGCTTCGAGGAGGGTGAATCGTTCGTCAGGGGAATGCTCTTTCAGGGTTTCTTTGAGATAGGCTTCCATCACTCTCTCCGCCCTGACGGGGTCGGATTGATAGATCGTTCGGATCTCATCGGTTAAGCGCTCGATGGAAACAGGACTATTCATTCACCTTTTCCCGAACCTTCCCCGCTTTAAGGATGACGGTTTCCTCTAGAAACTCATCCTTACCGGAGGGTTTTTCAGGTTTTTGAATGGAATCCGCCCCCTTTGTTTTCACCACTGGCGAAGAGGTGGAGATCCCGGATCTATTCTCTTTCGGGGAGATAATCACTGTTTCGAGGACAGCTTCTTCCATAACTTTAATCGGTTTGGAGGGCGAAGGGATCTCTTTCTTTTCAACGCTTTGGGAAGAGAGAATGACCGTCTTTTCTAAATCCTCCTCAACGGCCCCGCTTTCCATGCGCCATTTTTCGAGAATCTTCACAAGAATCCTATGGATGGCTTCATTCTCTTTCTCTTCCCCTGAAAGGCTCCCCTCACGGCTATCCATAGGATTCCAATCTCAAACGGGTTCAGCGCATATCCATCTGTTTAAACCATCTAACTCTTTATTTTGCTTTCGATAACATTTGAGGAACGGGATTTCATAAAACTTACTATACTTAAGAGAAATACCAAAGTCAAGACGAAAGGTTTATTGAAAAGTATCAATAAGTTGTTTGCCCTTCGGGGCTTTCCCTTGACTTTTCACCGGTGGACTGAATAGAATGCTTTATACGAAGATGAATAAAAAGAAACTGGAGCTTCTTTTAAAGAATGTGAAATCAGGCAAGGCTTCGATTGATGAGGCTATGGCCCGGTTGAAGTCGCTTCCCTTCGAAGACCTGGGCCATTCGAGGGTGGACCACCACCGAAGCCTTCGAAAGGGTTTTCCGGAGGTGATCTGGGGGGAGGGAAAGACAACCGAACAGATTCTCTCGATCATGAAGGGGTTAAAGGAGAAAGGCCAGAACATCCTCCTCACACGCCTCGAAGAGAAGAAAGCAAAAACGATCAAAAGGGTTTTTTTAAAGAGTCGTTACTACCCTCTTTCAAAAGTCCTCATCTTTCATACCCATCCGGTCAAATTAGAAGGCAAAGGGACGATCCTGGTGATCACCGCCGGCACCACGGACATCCCGGTGGCCGAGGAGGCGGCTGTCACTGCGGAGATCATGGGCAATCGCGTGGAGACGCTTTATGATGTCGGTGTGGCAGGGATCCATCGGTTGCTTTCGCAGAAGGAAAGGCTGGATGAAGCCCGGGTCCTCATTGTGGTGGCGGGGATGGAAGGGGCGCTCCCCAGCGTGGTGGGAGGGTTGGTCGATAAGCCGGTGATCGCTGTTCCCACAAGCGTCGGATATGGAGCAAGTTTTGGTGGAATTGCCGCCCTTCTGGCCATGCTCAACTCCTGCGCATCAGGAGTATCGGTGGTCAACATCAATAACGGATTCGGAGCAGGCTATATGGCCAGCCTGATCAACCGGTTGTAAATATACTTAATGTGCCCCCCCCTTTTTAGAGACACCCGTAAGGTATTATAAGAAATGTCGGTTTCAAGATTAAAGTGGAGCTCAATAGGAAGCGGTTGAGGACATCATATGAATATCTTTGAAAAATTAACTCGTTTTGTTCAAAGGGTATTCAAAACAAGCCTGGAGATATTCCTCGAGGCTTTGAAACTCAGTCCCAACGCTCAGGGATACGTTAGCGGCTCAATCACCGAACTTCTGCTGAAGAAAAAACTTGAAGGAGAATATGGGGTTGAAGTAAAACGAATTAGAGAGAAATGGGAAGGCAAAAAGCACTCCAATCATCATGGAGATTTTTACTTCCGTAGGCCTTGTATAGGCCACTGGTACGTAATGGAATCGAAAGGCGTTAAGTCAAACTCCGAAGATTGGCATAAGCTTTACAATTACAACAACTTGAAAGGTTTTTTGATTACGCATGCAAAGAAAATTGCATGGATAAATCCTGACGAAGATATTGAGCCACGAATTTCGGAGTGGATAAACACCAATCTCCCAAAGTTTCAACATGAATACGCCCAAAATCTTTACAAGTACGACGAAATAAAAGATTATTTAAAAAGTCCGCCCAAACGAGAGACAACTAAATCGAATATGATGGTGACCCTGAAAGACTTCACACGGGATCAAATTAACCAAATGATAGACGAACGTTTAGAGTATGTCATGTCTAAGGTCAAGATTCTTGAAACACACTTTGTCGCGGGCAGATCAGAGTCTAGTGAACGAACACAGGCAACGCACCGAAAAGACGAATTCAATGCCGTTTCAGTTGATATTTTTCTCAGATATCCTGAACACAAATTTTTCTTCGCCAACCCAAAACATCTTGAATCATCGGGTGACGACCCCAACCATCTTCAACAGAACTATATCATGGGGTTTGTTTTTACTGATGATAACGGGAATTCGACATTGAGTGTTACGGAAGAATGGTACGAAGACTTCAATGAGGTCTATGAAACGCTCAATTTAGATGACTGCGTCAAAGAAGAAGATATGCAGATTGATAACAGATATATTATGGTGAATGAGGACGATGAGTGATTCTATCCTAAGGAAAAAACAAACGTACAAGCCATCTTCTACGTATGGCGGAATAATCAGAGAGCAGCAACTTCTCTTTGCCGAAGAGAGTCTGCTTCCTTCAAGTCTGCCACGTCTTCATGAATTACGCCCTGCCGCTAATCTCTCCGCGATATTCGATGAATGTCACAATTATATCTATGCTAACGAAGGCTTGCTTAAAGACAAAATATTTTATGAGATGGTGAAATTGCTCGTCACAAAACTCTATGACGAGCAGAATACAGCGAAGCGCGAGTTACAGTTTGGTATTACTTCAAGCGAGTACAAAAACATACTTGCGAATACCTCAAGCGCTTTTGAAGCACGCATTGAAAGACTATTTAACACAGTACGAAATAAGTATCGTTCTCTGTTTTCAGATGACTTTTTGAAACTCAAGCCATTGACATTGGCTTATATCGTTGATCGACTGCAATTCATCAGTCTTACTCAGACACCCGGCGACGTGAAAGGTGAAGCCTTTCAGGCTTTTGTCTATCGGCATCAACGGGGCGATCGTGGTGAATTCTTTACACCCTATCCGATTGTGAGACTCGCCGTTGAAATGATTGCCCCGAAGCCACACGAAAAAGTAATTGACCCTGCTTGTGGAAGTGGCGGATTTCTCATCCAAAGCATTTCTTATGCTGGCCGCAACAATCCCTCTATTGATAAGGCAGCTTATATCCAAGAGCACATTAGTGGCATTGAGTTTAATCCTGATGTCGCCCTCTCTGCGATGATTCGGCTTGCATTCGAAGGTGGAACGGGATCAGAAATCATTTGTGCAAATGCGCTTGTTGAGAACGACCGATTAAATAACGCTTTTGATGTCGTGCTTACCAATCCTCCTTTTGGAAGTAAGGGGAAAATAGAAGACCAAAGAATTCTCAAGTCCTATTTGTTGGCTCGCAGGTGGAGTAAAACCCACAACGGCAAGTGGGAAGTTACAAGAAATGTTTTGGCAGGGCAATCTCCAGAAATTCTATTTATTGAAAAGAGTTTGAAACTGTTACGGCCCGGTGGACGAATCGCGATTGTCCTGCCAGATGGATTGCTACAAAACGTATCGAATAGCCATATCCGATTCTGGATCCGCTCGCAAACCAAAGTATTGGGTGTAGTATCCATTCCGCAAGAAGCCTTCATACCTTACGGCACAGGAATCAAGACATCTCTGCTTTTGCTCCAGAAATTACCAGCAAGAGCAGGCAAGGTATTTATGGCACAAATCCAAAAGATTGGTTATGACGTAAAAGGACAGCCTGTTTATAAACGCGATGACAACGGCAGATTTATCAGAACCTCGTCGGGAATGTATGTTGTTGATGATGATATAGATGAAATTGCAGTCGCGTATAGCCGATTCAAGGATGGCACACTTGAAACAGAAAGCGAATCAATTTATGTCGTATCTGAAAAAATGCTTAATGTGCGACTGGATGTGGAACACTATCACCCAGAGGATCGCAAACTCCTTGAAAAATTGCAAGCAAGTGGCGCCAAGCCTTTAGGTGAGATAGCAGATATTCTCAATGAGACAGACAACTTTCGTTTGGCATCTAATGGTGACATACGATATATTGCCATTTCAGATGTTGATGCACGCACGATGCAGGTTGTATCTCAGCAAATCATCAAGCCGCACGAAGCGCCTTCGAGAGCGACTTATCGCCTGCGAAAGGGTGATATTATCTCCGCTATATCGGGAGCAAGTACAGGGACGCCTCGGCATGCAACCGCCCTGATTACTGAAGATGAAGATGGGGCTATTTGTTCAAATGGTTTTGCGGTATTGCGCAATATTCGTGGCGTAGAACCGCTGTTCCTATTGGCCTATCTGCGCACCGAATATTATTTGCGGCAGGTGAGGCGCCTCATGGCAGGTCACGCTATCCCCGCGATTTCTGTAGAAGATTTAGCAAAGGTGCTAGTGCCTATTCCACCAATAGAGGTCCAGAAGAAAATATCTGATGAGATTGCAATGATTCTAACCATGCGGAAAGAAGCCTTGAAGACAGGAGAAAAAGTGGTTAAAGAGACTGAGTCCCTTATCAGCAAATTAGATTAAAGAATGACCGCCACTTCATATAACACGACATATACGCTTCTGGCTAACGTCCTCGCCCTTAAGAGCATTACCCCCTTCAGGCGCAATGTCGTATATGTTGGAACCATTAACAAGGATGAATGGAGCGATGTGGATCAAATATTTGAATGAGGGGATTTCCTTTTTCCTGCTCGTCGGCATAGGCCTTGTTCTCTATCGGGGACTTAAAAGAAATCAGAGCCACCTTTCAGAGAGGGAAGAGCTGTTGAAACGGTATCTCCACTTTCGGGGAGACATTCAGGTTCGATTGAAGGTTTTCGGGGAGGATGAGCAGACCTATCAGGAGCTTCTGAAAAATCTTTCGGAAAGCTGGAAAAACTTCAAAAAAACCTATGACCAGCACCTTCTTTTATTATCCCGGAATACCACTAAGATCAGACGGTTCCTTTTGCTTCTTGCCTTCGGCCTCCTGATCAACAGCGCCAGGCTTCTCCTCGAAGAATACTTCTTTTATGGCATCCATCCCCGGTTTTTTTATGTGGCGGGAACAGAGCTCTCCAATTATGTTCTGGTCATTTTCGGTTTCTTTTTATTGAAGTCCCAGACCCGTCAATTTCTCTCCTCCAGGGGGGAGCCCGTGAAGATGGAACGGGACATTCTTTTTTACTCAAACGGTCTGTCCGAGATGGGAGAGAAGGAAAGTCTTTACAATGAATTTTCCCCTCTTGAAGAGTTGGGAGCAAGGGATGGGAAAAAGGATTAACCTTCTTGTCGAAGACCTGAAAGTCGAAGCCGAACTGAACGACTCTAAAACAGCCCAATTGATCTGGGAAGGTTTACCCATTGAAGCGAAGGTCAACACCTGGGGAGAGGAGATCTATTTTGCCATCCCTGTCAAGACCGGATTGGAACAGGGAGCAAGAGAAGTGGTCTCCTCCGGCGAACTGGGATACTGGCCCACCGGCCATGCCTTCTGCATCTTTTTCGGTCCCACACCGGCAAGCCGGGGCGATGAGATCCGTGCGGCCAGCGCCGTCAATATCATTGGAAAGGTCTTGAGTGATCCCAAAGTCTTTCTGAAGATTAAAGATGGAGTGAAAATTACATTAGAAAAAGCTTAATCACACAAAACAAGGAAAATCCGGAGTCCGAATATCGGGCGAAACTTCCCGAAGGGCTTAATACGAAACAGATTCAAAATTCAAATATTTAAAAGTACCCTATATCTCCCTCTCCCTTGATGGGAGAGGGTGGGGGTGAGGGTGAATTTTCTGTTTCGGTCATTCGAATTTGTTTCGAATTGATCGCTGACGCGATGCTTCGCACGGATTTCGTGCTTCGAATTTAAATCCCTCTCCTTGAAATTCTCCACTTTATTTCTTTGGTAAGAATGCAATGCCAATAGGTAATGGTCATCGCATCGATATTTTCGAAAAGCTTGCTCCTCACTACGATCTTCTTCTCGGCATCCTCACCCTTGGAAATTATGCGAAGTTTTTAAGGAAAGCGGTGAAGGTTCTTGGGCCTAAAAAGGGCGATAATATCCTGGACCTCTGTTCAGGAACGGGGAGAGCGGCCGCCTGGATTTTGCAGGCGGTTGGGGAAGAAGGTGAAGTAACAGGAATGGATATCGCTCAGAGCATGATCGATGTGGCAAAGAAACGGTACGGGAAATCGGGGAATTTAATCTTTCTCAAGAAAGATGTGACCCGGCCATGGGAATACCAGAACCATTTTGATGGAATCTTTACCTCCTTCGCCCTCCACGAACTTCCGGAGAAATACAGGTTGGGTGTTCTCGAACAATCCTATTCAGCATTAAAAGAGAAAGGGAAAATGGTGATTGCGGATTTCAACCCTCACGTATCAGGGATGGCCAGGTTAATTTCACTCCTCTTTTTTAAACTGTTCGAAAGAGGGAATCTCAATTTTTTTGATTTTGATCAGAACGAAACCTTAAAAAAGGTGGGGTTTAAAAAGATTAAAACCTTTTCCATATCAGCCGGCATCTTACAAATCACCCTCGCCCATAAGAATTAAACCTTGCTTTATTCAAATTGAAGATTCCACAAATCATTACTGGGAACATTATTTAAGAATCAAATATTACGAGTTAACGCTGAACTAAGCGGCACGCGGCTTTTTGCGTGTCCGCTTCAGTGATTTGTTATCTGGTTTTCAAATGTCACTGACCGCCTACTTTCTTTGTTCAATGTGAATGGGTAGGCACGTCGTCATGTTCGTGCTCATCAATGCGGTGATATGCCTCTCCTGATGCATTGATTGGATCAATATGGATTGTAGCATTGGAAAGGTATCGCAACTGATGCAAGAGATTGTGTCGCACTTCCTTCGCTATTTCGTGTCCTTTTTCAACAGAAAGTTCCGGATTTACGGCAACATTTAGCTCTGCATGAAGTCGGTGTCCCAACCATCTTATCCGCACTTCGGAAATGTCTCTTACCCCCGGCGTATGGTTCACAGCGTGTCTGATTTCATTAATGACCTCCGGGTCTACTCCGTCAATCATACGGGTAAAGATGGATTTGCCGGATTCCCATACGATTCGGAGAATTGCTACACTTATGAGAAGACCGACAACAGGGTCTGCCAGCGGATAGCCTAGCCAGACTCCGACAGCACCAAAGAGCACAGACAGACTGGTGAGGCCGTCTACCCGGGCGTGGTGACCATCAGCGACAAGAGCGGCGCTGCCGATTTCTTTGCCGACCTTAATCTGAAATTGGGCAACAGCTTCATTGCCGATAAAACCGATCACCGATGCAACGATTACTGCCCAGAGATATTTCACGGTCTGCGGGTGGAAGAAGCGATCAATGGACACGTAGCCCGCAACAACGGCGCTAAGCAGAATCGTGAATACGATTGCTGCGCCTGCCAGGTCTTCCACGCGACCATAGCCATAGGTAAACCGGCTATTGGGTTTCCGGCGTGCAAGTCTAAAAGCAATCCACAGCGGAATAGCAGTGGCGGCATCGCCAATGTTGTGAATCGTGTCGGCAAGAAGGGCAACGCTTCCGGTAAGCATAACGATGACGATTTGAAAGGCGCCAGTAGCGAGTAGCCCAATGACGGACCACTTAATGGCCCAGATTCCCCGTTGAGTGGTAAGAAGAGATGGGTCGACAGCGCCGTGTGTATGGACATGAGCGCTCTGTCGATAATCATGTCCATGCTGGCGGTTGTTCTGATGGGTATTTGGATGATCAGTCATATTTAGGCCCTTCCCTATATTTTTTCCTTAAACAGATAACATAATTTTTTATACTGCGTCTATATTTTCTTAAATCTTAAACCACTAAAATTTCTCTTCTGCTCAAAAAGGTCGGATTTCATGCTATTCATCGGGGTTGAAGCGTATCCGCATGGCTATTTTGCACTTGGAATATACACCCTTTCTAAAAATTTGGGAAGCAAAAATATCAGGAAGAAATTACTTGGAAGATATCATCTGCCTAAACTTAGAGGGGGAGCTTTGTTCAAAATTGTCCTGAGATGGTGGAAAATCTCATTTTTGAACCCATGCAACTCAATTTCAATCAATTCCGATGAAATGAGGGAAAAACAAGGACTCAACCGATTGGCATTGAGATTGCAAATTAATAATTGACAACAAAATAACCATCATTCCATAACGTCGAAAAAGCCAAACCACGAGTAATCGTGGGGCGGAAAACCACGGGTCCCGGTGGATTGACCATTTTAATTTCCGGGATAGCCGGGTTGCCGAAGCGGAGGAAGTTTTTCGGAACCCGTGGTCTATATTTGACACGGGTTTTTTATTGCCAAACTTTCCGGTCAGAGATTTAAAGAACCTTTCAGAAATCTCTGATGAAAAGGAGGGATGAATATGTCTTTAGAGAGGTTGTGTAAATTTTATGATCATTCCAGATGTCTCCTCAATAACAATTTTTGCGACCTGGATTGTAACCGATTATCCGATGAAAAGGGGTTCGGATTGGGTGAGACGAGGAATAAGATCAAAAAGTGGACCAATGAAGAATTGGACAAAGAATTGAGAAAGGCCGAATGGAGGTTGAGATAAGGATGCCCGGGGATTAACGCTCGTGTTTTGATTTCTTTTGCGATTGTTCCAATGTTGCGCTCTTGATCAAGAGTTCCTTAAATCCCTTCCTCACTTCCGGATCGGTGATTTTCTCAACCAACCGTTCGATCCGATCGATCGTTTTTCTGTCAAGACTCTCCTCTCTCTTCTCTTTCCCCTCCGGGAGCGGAGTCACTGCCGCGGGAATTTTACCCACCTTGAATCGAATATCCTCAATCAAGGATTCGCCCAGGAAACCATTGATCTTTCCTAAGAGGGTTGATTTTAGAAATTGGAGCTGTTGCATCCATGTGGAATGGGAGACATCGATGAAGAGAATATGATTCCGGATGGCGCTGGGTTGTGTCTGAAGGGCTATTGCTTCGCCGACGATCTCTTTCCATGCCCCCCAGATGGAGTAAGTCTTTAGTGGAACGTCGAGTTCCAGACCCTTCAGTGTCTGTTCCAGAATCGTATGAATGGGCTGGGGTTTCTTCATAGTCACATAGTCCCTTTGTCACATAGTCTTATAGTTGACTAAAAGACTATTAGACTACAAGACCATCAGACGAAGCATTATGTACCTTGCGAGATCTTTGAGGGATCAATCCTCGGAAAGAGGGGCGTTGGTTTAGCCACCTTTCTTCCGGGCTTCAACCCGCCCCACTTTACATTCTCTTCCAAATTCTGTTCCCAGAGACTGCCTTCCATCCCGAGTTGAGACCACATCTTCTCGGCGGTCATAGGCATAAAGGGAGCGAGCAGAAGAGCGATGATGCGGAGAGATTCCAGCGTCTGGTAGAGGACGGTGGAGAGACGGGGCCGGTCCTTCTCCTCTTTCGCAAGAGACCAGGGAGCGGTCTCATCGACATATTTATTCGAAGCGCTTACGATCTCCCAGAGTGTGACCAGTGCTTTGTTAAAGGAAAGGTCGTTCATCTGTTGAGGGAGTTGAGCGAGAACCTTTACGGAAACCTCCTGAAGCCGCTGGTCGATCTCTTTTGGAGCGGAGGGTGTCGGGATATTTCCATCGAAATACCGGATGACCATGCTGAGGGCCCGGCTGAAGAGATTGCCAAGATCGTTGGCCAGATCGCTGTTGATCCGGTGGATCATAGCGGAATGGGAAAAGTCCCCATCCATTCCGAAGGGAACTTCCCGCATGAGGAAATATCGGACCGCATCCACGCCATAGGTATCGATCAGGCGATTCGGCTCCACCACATTCTGTAGCGATTTGGACATCTTCTTTCCCTCCACCGTCCACCATCCATGGGCAAAAACCATCTTAGGAGGGGTAAGGCCAATGCCATTGAGCATGGTGGGCCAGTAGACAGTGTGGGTGGTGAGGATATCCTTGCCGATGAGGTGGATGGCCTGGGGCCAGAGATCGGAGAAGGAATTTTCGCCGGAGCCATAGCCGATCCCGCTCACATAGTTGATCAGGGCATCGAACCAGACGTAGGTCACATAGTCCGTATCGAAGGGAATTTCAATTCCCCATCTCAGACGCTTCTTGGGCCTTGAGATGCAGAGGTCTTCAAGGGGGCGCTGGAGGAATCCCAGAATCTCATTTCTTCTCGATGAGGGAAGGATGAACCGCTCATTCTTTTCGATATGTTCGATGAGCCAGGATTGATATTTGCTCATCCTGAAGAAGTAGTTCTTCTCCGAGATTTCGACGACCTCCCGGAGACAGTCCGGACACTTTCCTTCGATGAGGTCCTTTTCGGTCCAGAACCGTTCGCAGGGGACACAGTACGACCCCTCGTAGCTGTCCTGATAGATCTCGCCTCGATCGTAGAGGTCCTGAAGGATCTTCTGGACGACCTTCTTGTGGCGGACCTCTGTGGTACGGATGAAGTCGTTATTGGAGATGTTGAACCTCTGCCAGAGGGACTCGAACCGTTTGACCATTTCGTCGCAGTGGGCCTTCGGATCGACTCCCCGTTCCTGTGCGGCCTTCTCCACCTTCTGACCATGTTCATCCGTGCCGGTGAGAAAGAAGGCTTGATAACCTTCGAGTCGCTTAAAGCGGGTGAGGATGTCGGCCGCAATGGTCGTATAGGCGTGACCGATATGGGGAACATCGTTGACATAGTAGATGGGAGTGGTGATGTAGAAAGCGCCTTTAGATCTCGGATGCATGGATCGTGATCTCTCCCCCTTCTTCCAGTTGAACGGTGACGGTCTGGTTGAGCACATTCTGGCGGATCACTTTTCCTTTGCCCGAGCGGGTGACGATGTGTTTTCCCACCCTGGGAAGATCCTTCTTGAGTTCCATATAGGTTGGATATTCGTAAGCCAGACAGCACATCAGACGGCCGCAGATGCCTGAGATCTTTGTCGGGTTAAGGGCGATGTTCTGCTCTTTAGCCATTTTGACCGAGACCAGTTCAAATCGGTTCAAAAATTTGGCACAGCAGAGCTCTCTTCCGCAACTTCCGACGCCGCAGATCATCTTGGCCTCATCCCTCACGCCGATCTGCCTCATCTCGATGCGCATCCTGAACTGAGCGGCCAGATCCTTGACCAGTTCCCGGAAATCGACTCGCTTTTCCGCCGTGAAGTAGAAGAGAATCTTGGAGCGGTCCAGGAGGACCTCTGTCTTGACCAGCTTCATGTGGAGATTCTTCTCCTTGACCCTCTCAAGGCAGAATTGAAAAGCATCCTTTTCCAGTTGCTGGTTTTTCTCGAATTGCTCCAGATCTTCGGGGGTGGCTTTGCGCACCACCTTTCTCGGAGATTTCAGGATGAACCGTTTCTCCGTATCCTGCGGCGCGGAGAGAGCCTTTCCCAGAACCAATCCCTTATCCGACTCCACGATGACCGACTCCCCCGCCCCAAAGGGAAGGTCTCCGGCATCGAACTCTTCTGCTTTGCAATTGGCTAATCTGACATGGACCATTCGAACCATCTTCTCTATCCTTCAGCCCAGGAGATCATCATCGCCTCCAGGGACAGTCTCGTATTGGCATTGCCTTTAATCGCCTGAGAGGTTTGATGGAGGATCTCCATCCGTCTTAAAAGGGAGGAGAGATCCCATCCCCCGGCGATCTCTTCCATCTCCTCCGTGAGATCGGAATGGATCAATCCCGAGCCATCCTTCAATGTCTTTACCACAACGAGATCCCTCAAAAGCGTCTTGGCCATTTCAAGGATCAGATGGAGATTCTCTCTCTGTGAGGGGAGATATTCGATCCACCCCTCTTGCTCTTCTATTGAGAGCGATTTCGCCCCCATCCATCCTCTTAGAAGTTTTTTCCTCGGAATCCCGGCAATCTCCTCTTTAATCTCCAGAGCCTTTCCAGGGCTCCCCTCTGAAAGAGAGGCCAGAAGGTGGGCCTCTTTTTCCTCCAGACCTTTCTCCTTCGTCAACCAGTCAGAGACCAGATGAGCGGGCAATGGGTTAAATCGAATCGACCGGCACCTGGAAAGGATGGTCGGCAAAATCCACCTGGGATTGTTAGCCAGAAGGATGATCAACGTATGCAGGGGAGGCTCCTCCAGAGTTTTAAGAAGCGTATTGGACATATTGGGCGCCATTCGATCCGCCGCCGTCAGGATGAAAACCCTCCGTCTTCCCTCATAAGGCCGGTAGGCAAGAGCTCTCTGCATCTCCCTCACCTGGTCCACCTTGAGGGTCTGGCCCTCCGGTTCGATGAGCGAGACATCGGGGTGGAGACGGTGGTCGATCTTTTTGCAAGAGAGACAGCGGTCACATCCATCCGGTTTATTCTCTCCGTCGAGGCAGTTGAGGGCCTTGGCAAACTGGAGGGCCACCAACCTTTTTCCAATTCCCTCGCTGCCTAAAAAAAGGTAACTGTTGACGACCTTCTCCTGAGCGATTGCCCGCTGAAGTAAATTGATTGGCCTTTCATGGCCCATGACATCTTTGAAGGACATAGGCTTTATAGTCTCTTGGTCGGTTAGTCTTTTAGTCGTATAGTCGAATATTAAAAGACTATAAGACTATGTGACTATGCGACTAATGACTCCGAACTAATATTTCATCCACAATCTCACGGATCTTCTCAAAAACTTTTTTCTCGCCTGCGCGGGTGTCGATGACTTTCACCCGATGAGGTTCCTTCTTTGCAATGGCCAGATACCCCTTCCTCACCCGATGATGAAACTGGATCTTCTCTCGCTCGAAACGCCCCTCCTTCTCATTTCTCGATAGTCGATTTCTTTGAAGCGCCCTTTTCAATCCCAGATCCGAAGGGCAATCCAAAAGGAAGGTGAGGTCGGGTTTGATCCCATGAGAGGAGAGGCGGTTGAGTTTATGGATCAGTTCCCGGTCTATTTTGCGGCCGTAGCCCTGATAGGCAAGCGTGGCATCATTGAAACGGTCGCAGAGGACGATGGTTCCCTTTTTGAGAAGAGGCTTAATCACCTCATAGATATGCTGTGCCCTTGCTGCCTCGTAAAGGAGGAGTTCGCTAAGAGGGATCAGCTTTCGATGGTTCGGATCGAGGAGGATCTTTCTGATTTTCTCACTGATAGGGGGGCCTCCCGGCTCTCGCGTCACCTTACAGGGGATTCCCCTTCGCTTCAGGTATCTTGTTAAGCGTTCAATCTGAGTGGTCTTTCCGCTTCCTTCGACCCCTTCAAAGGTGATGAAAAGAGACAAGTTTATTCCCCTTGGCGTCAAATAAATATCTGAAATCTAAGCCAAAATATAAGTCAGAGTGCAGTCTATTGTCAAGGTTTTCGGAGAAAGGGAAGGATGAGAAGGCGGGGTAGGGTAAGTGTACTTGGATTGCGGAACTGGGCGAGGCCGATGACCATTGCCTCGTGTCCTGCCTCGGGTTGGGCGCGATAGGTGCCTAGGAGCCTGTCCCACCAGGGGAGATTGAAGCCGAAGTTGCTATTGAATTCTTTGATCAATACGGAATGGTGGACCCGGTGCATCTCCGGTGTGACCACGAAGAGTCTTAATACCCTATCGATTGAAATGGGCAGCCGGACATTCCCATGATTGAACATGCTCGTGGCATTGAGGAGGATTTCGAAGAGGACAACAGCCAGGGCGGATGGACCGAGAAGGATCACAGCCATCATCTTAATCCCCATGGAGAGAAGAATCTCAACAGGATGAAACCGGACTCCGGTGGTGACATCGAAGTCGAGGTCGGTATGATGGACCCGGTGAAGCCGCCAGAACAGAGGGATGAAATGGAACATGGCGTGCTGGAGGTAGATGACGAAATCGAGAACTAAAACACCTATGACGATCTCCAGCCAATTAGGGAGTAAAACATGATTGAGTAACCCCCAGCCCCGATTTTGAGCATAGAAAGCTATTCCCACCGCCTGGATTGGCAGAAATAGCCGCAAGGCAAGGGTATCGATAAAGACCAGCCCAAGGTTGCCATACCATCGCATCGTCTTCGATGTTTTGAGAGGACGGCGGGGAGATAGGATTTCCCAGACCGCCATGACGATCAGGATGGCTAAGAAGAAGGAGAGTCGAATAGCGCCCTCATGTGCTAAAATAGAATCAGTCATTCTTCATTCCAATCTTTCTAACATCGATTAAGTCTACTTCTCCTCTCTTGCCCAATATCTCAACCTCCTTAGTAAATCCTGATCGTGAGAAGAGTCCAAGACGGAGGTCAGCCACCCTTCCTCCGGGTGCCATGAGGGAGGCCTTCCTCTGGAGATCTCTCAGGATATCTATTCCTACCGGCTTTTTTGACCATTTACATTCAGCCGCAAATATAGGATGGTCGCCTTCCACTGCGACCAGATCAATTTCTTCATTCCCACTCCACCATCGACCGGCTGAGTCATAGGTCAGTTTAATCTTCCCCTCTTTTACACTGTGTCGAAGGATCTCAACACAAATTTTGTCGAACACCTGACCTGTGAAGTTGTCGAGTTGAGGAAGAATTTCTTTCTCTAATATTTTTCTGCCCCCCCCTTCTACGAGCCGGCTTTTATAAGGGAGGATAAAGCGAAACCAGAATCGAAAGAAGTGATCCGAAGGACGATAAATGCCCTTTCTGCTTTTTTCCGGATGCCTCTCCGTCGCAGGAACCTCTCTTTCTATCAGTCTCAGATCCTGAAGGACAGAGAGATATTTGCTGACGGGACCCCTATCCATTCCGGTCCGTTGGACAATATCATTCATCCGGGTATTTCCAAAAGCAATGGACTGGAGGATGGAAAGATAATGTTTTGGATCCCGGAGTTCTTCCATCAGAATGAAGCGAACCTCATCGTGTAAAAATGCAGTGGGGTTCAGAATCTGCTTTTCAATGTTTTGAGGTAGCGACAATTTATCAGAGAATTGAATCAGATAAGCGGGCACTCCGCCGAGGATCGCATAAGTTGAGATTCTGTCTTCTGGAGAGTATGCCGGAAAAAATCCTTTTAAAGCATAGAGGGGCAGGGGATTTAATAAAAGTTGCCCGGTTCTTCGACCATAGAGGGGGCTCTTATGGCCTAAGATCTCCCGCTCCATAAAACTGACCAGGGAACCGGAGAGAATCAAATAGAGTTTCGAATCTTTCCCCACATCATCCCATATTCGCTGTAGAATGGAGGGAAGCACCGGATGGCTTGAACAGAGGTAAGGAAATTCATCCATCATCAGGATGACCCTCTCCTTTCTTCCTAAGTCAATGATATAACGCAAAAGGGATTCCCATTCGGGAGGTATTTCTGTTTGGAGGAGAGGGTTCGGGTATAGGAGGTTAAGAGCCTCTGAAAATCTACGACGCTGGTCTTGATCTGCCCCAAGATCAGCCACGAAAAAAATGGCCTTCTCTTTCTTGAAAGCTTTTCTTAACAGCTCTGTCTTTCCAATTCTCCGTCGACCATAAACGATGACAAGCTCCGCCTTATCGGATTTCATCCGGTCCAGCAGAAATTGGATTTCCGATTCCCGGTTGACGAATATCACGTTTTGTCTCCTTTAAAGTAGTCTACTTTAAAGTAGACTATTAAGAAATCATTGTCAACTCCTTTTTAAAAGATTTCTGAAAAAGCCCAGAAATAGAGGATACGAATATCAAATCCAAACATTTTGGATAGTATCAAAACATAGGATAGATAGCAGATATCGAGCCTTCCTAAAAAAAGGGATTCCTCTCCGTTGCCTTCGGTTATCGCTTTCACCTACTCTTCGGGATTAATTAGTGTCTGTTTATAAACTACGGTTTTTTAAAAAGTCGTCTTTCCGGCGAAAGCCGGAATCCAGTGTTTTCAAGGGTCTCTGGATGCCGGATCAAGTCCGGCGTGACGGAAAAAGACATTTATAAACAGACTCTAATTAACCTTCAATGTTGATGATTACGCGTTGAAACAGTGGATAACGACAGGAAGAAGTCACCAACACACTTGACAATGTTTGTGTAGTCAAATCCTGACTTTCACAATTTTTTTTAACTGACCCCCGCTATGGGACCGTGCCCTTAATGGATTCGGCCAACCCTTGTCGTTTCAGTTCCGAAGCTACAAAAGGATAGCGCCGCTCAAGAAAGTCCATAGTCCAGTTTCCGTGAGAGTACTCCCTTAGAACGTTGTAACGGAGGCGCACAAATCTGTCGGCGTTCAATTGCAGAACTTGAATAGTATTGTTAACCGCACGCTCGACTTGGGGATTCAAACCAGCGTTCGGCTTCACGAAGAAACTTGCGCAGTCGAGGACAAACCAACCGACTTGGATGTGAAAAGGGTCAAGGACATCAGTCGAGTCGCCCTTGTTGCTGTTAATGCGCTCTTGAGCCAGTCGGAAGTTGTTCCATTCATAGGCTAAGCCAGGATCCACAGACCTTGGTATGAAATGGTCCACACTACCCTGATCGAACGGAATCCAGCAAGCACAGTATGCACAGACCTCGCTGTATGCCCGGCGAAGTTCTGGTAAGCTCTCTTTCCAGTACTGGTGACTGTGGAATTGTTTTTGACTCGGGTGTGGGATTTTACGAAGAAATCTCTGCCCTGGCCTCCGAACCATAACATTAAACGTAGGAGGCTCAGGCTGCGGAGTTACCGGAATCAAATCTTCACCCCCTTTTGTTCGGTGAAGTACAGCCATCTCGGCCAGAACTCATCGTCCTCCGCGAGACTTTTCTTCAATAGTTCCGATACTCCTTTTATCGCTTCTGCACTCGGGCGGTCCTTCGATAGAAGGACCTTTGCTTGCTCGACCGCTTGTTCTCCTTCGCGAGAACGCGGTTGAAGCAATTCGAACAGTTCGGAAGTCAGCCATTCATCTATGCGCCCGTATTTTACGAACCGAACTTCGCGGAATCTCGCTTCGTGATCGGCGGTAAGCTGGAGGTGGAATAACCTATCAGTTTTATCAGAGAAGCTAGACTCCAGTGATGCCAGGACCATCGGAGAATGTGTAGCTACGATGATCTGGGGTTGCATAGTTCGGCTGAGAATACCTGTAACATCCAGCAGTGCCGGCAGAACCACACGTTGCCATCTTGGGTGCAGATGCGCTTCCATTTCGTCAATCAGAACTACGATCTTGTCTTGGGGTGCCTTCTTGGCAAGTCCCGATAAAATACGGTGTTCATTCCACGTCCAGACCAGAAGATACGCAATTGTTACGATTCGTCTGATCCCTGCCGATTCGTGGATTATTGGTACATCCCCGAAATGGTGGACCAGCGTCGGTATCTCTCGCGGCTGCAAGGGCAGCCTGACTGGCTCGCCTGGGAGGAGTACACCCATGTCAGGTGGAGAGAGTCGGCGAAGGACACGTTTGAAAATCTCGAAAATCGTCTGATCTGGATTTCTCTGCCATGCGACCCAGTCGCGTAACAAACCCTCGATTTTTCCTTCAAAGCCGATTAGAACTTGATCGCGTGTAAACAGTAATGCACCGACTCGGGAATTTTCCGTTATAGGAGTTGCGAGACGAACAGGGTCCCAGACTGCGAACGAACCATCAACACGGGCATAAACGATAAGACCCGGTATCGTCGGCCTTTTCTTCTGGGTTTGCCAGGTCTGAGTGCTCCAATCGAATCGAATTGTGGTTTTCTGAGAAACGTTGCGCCTTGCTGAAATCTCAAATGTGATCATCGGTTCGCTTCGTTTTGCATCGAGGCGCGGATACGCCTGTTGGTCTGCCCATTCTCCAGTCAGACTCCACCACGCGCACTCAAGTAAAAATGTCTTGCCGAGTCCATTATCGCCAGTCACAATTGAAAGCCGCTCACCTGGAGTGAAAGTTAGGTGCTTAACAGGGCCTAGCCCCTGTAACTCAAGTAGCTTTAAGGTTCCACCTTCTTCTGGCTTGGCATCTGGTGCTGGCTCAAGATGCTGGAGCAGTTCAACGTCGGAGTAGACTTCTTCCGCGAAAACTGGTGGTGCGGTATCAGGGATCGACATTAGGAACAATTCGTGACTTTCCTTATGTGTGATCCTAAATTCCTTCGTTAACTTCTGAACAAGGTCTTCTGCGATTACTTTCTCATCCCATTGGCGTTCGCGGAAAAGCCATACGGCTAACCAAAACGCTGGAATGCGACCGCTCTTATCGCGGTCTAACTTTGCTCGAAGTACCTGAACATAGTTCCTCGACCAACCCCACAGGTCCGTGTTTTTCTCATGGATGAACGCACTCGCCAGGTCACCGCGCGTGCGGGTACTCTGCGATCCTGAAGCTGCGTATTTTGGAGATAGCCAGCGGCCACGTGACGTCCTGAAGGGTTGGAAAAAATGTTTGGAAGAGTAATCCGGCTTGTAGTGTTCTTCTAGGAACTTAGTCTCTGCGTCGTTGATGGGAACGTGATCGGATTTGCCCATTGGGATTCGCAGCTTCTTACAGACTAAAAAGGTGATCCCAAAAAAGGGATGAAATCCTCCCAATTTTTCGATTGCCTGTAGGACGATTTCTAAGGTTACGTACATCTTGCCTCTTTCACAGTCTTTCCATCTGCTCAACCATAAACTTACAAAAGGACGGATTCAGGTCTATGCCAGTTGCATCTCGGCCTGACGACACCGCAACTCGAACCGTTGTGCCTGCTCCGGCGAAAGGGTCCAGCACCTTTCCGCCTTTAGGGCATCCGATTTCGAGACAGCGCTGAACCAATTCATCAGGATAGGATGCGGTGTCAAGTCCATTGGTCGGCTTTGGACGAGCTGCGATTGTCCACACGTCCTCTTCGACCACTACCTTTGATATCGCGCTCCTGTTGAAATAGTATTTTTTACTCTTCGCGAACATGAACACGTACTCGTAGCTACGTCGTGGTCGATCTCTCACCGCCTCGGGAAGTGAGTGCTTGCGATGCCAAATGATCGAACTACGGAGAACCCAGTTTCGCTGCACCATTTCAAGTGCGACGCGCCACGGAACACCGATGACGGATTTGGGCCGGATGCCGATCCCCATTCCTCCGCTCTTGTCTACGGGTCTTAGCCCGAAGCGGCGCTTATTGCTCTTTGGATCCACTCCATGAGACTTCCCTTTTCCGGAGTAATACGTGTCTCCAAGGTTCAAAAATAACAGGCCGTCTTCAGCCAATACCCGATGGACCTCGTCCATTACATCCGCAAGTGATTTCACGTACTGACCGACTGTTTCTTCCAACCCAATCTGGCCTTCCACGCCATAGTCCCTCAGGTTGTAATACGGGGGAGATGTTACAACGCAGTTAAACTGTTTATGGGGAAGGCCGGAAAGGACAGTCTTCGCATCCCCGAGAACAACTTGCCATCTAGAACCTAGTAAGGTCCTTCCTGTCCACGCAGTATTACCCACCGTTTTGTAAGCTAATTCGATAAGACATTACCTCAGGCTGAATTGAATATACGAAAAAGAGAACTGCATTGTCAAGAAAAAGAACCACAAAATCTGAAACGCACTTTTAAATTTGTGTTCGAGATAACGATTAGCAAATGAAATCTTGCATCATGCTCGAATTCTGTCAATCAAGGAGTTCAGGAAGTGATCCGCGGTCTCATATTCCGGTGATATCAGGTCAGAAGATGACTATATCTTGCCAGGAAAGAAATCCTCCTCTGCAAAAAAGATATTGTAGATTTGATAACGATATAATAGCATTAAAAAAATCCATTAAAGGAGGTATACCATGAAAGTATCTCAAGGCATCCATCATTGGCTGGAGTATCACAATCTACATTCAAAAAAAACACCATCAAAACCTACCACTCGATCCTTTCCAAATTAGCCGCTCTTTTCGGCGAAAGGGATTTAACCTCCCTGACCCCCGAAGAAGTCCTCTCTTTCCTCACAACCATCAATCAAGGGACCAAACCATTAACCAAACATACTCGGTACTCCCAACTCACCGCCTTCTTCAATTTTGTCACCCAAAACCTTGACCCTGACTTCCGAAACCCATGCAATGCTCCCATGCTAAGAAAGCTTTACCGATCCTCCGGTCCTATCCGCTGGAAAATTCTGGAAAAAGAATTGATGGATGAAATCATCTTTCGCACCACCAAATCCAGAAATCGGTTGATCCTTGAGCTGATGGCCCGGGGTGGGATGAGGATCGGCGAGGTCTTGAAACTAACCTCTGATGATATAGAGGACCGGAAACTGACCCTCAGAGGCCCCAAAAGTGGAAAGGAACAGGAAATTGTCTTCATCCCTCAGAAGGTGGCTGATCGTTTGAAGGAGTACATTACCAATAAAGGAATTAGACCTGATCAGCGGATATTCCCGATATCCTATACGGCCGGGAGAGAAGTGGTGAATAAGGCAGGAAAAGTGGTAGGAATTCATTTGAGGCCCCATGATCTTAGGAGACACGCAGCGACCTACGCTTCTCGATCAGGAGTACCAATAGAAATTGTCAGCAAGGTCATTTTAAGACACGCGAATCTTTCCACAACCCAAAGGTATCTTGGGACGGTAAGTGACATTGAGGCGATGCGGTGGATCGACAATCTTTACAGTTAAGGAATGAGGAAAGGGGGGGAGGGATCGAGGACCCTACCCCCTTCTCACGCAAAATCGGGCAATATTATCTTCAAAATGGGTAATGGAGATGGAATCTATCGGCCCAGACCTATTCATGAATCGGTTGCTCTTAGGTATCCAGAGATTCTTGGGTTGGATTATTACAACTTGACATGATATCAATTTGTGATACTATATGTTTATGACTGGCAAGCACCAAAAGACCATCCGTGCCATCTTCTCCGACCCGGTAAGGGCAAACATCCCATGGGCGGATATCGAAGCTCTGCTGATGAGCCTGGGCGCCACATGTGATGAAGGAAGTGGCTCAAGGGTCCGCTTTGTTCTTAATGGAATCCGGGCTGTATTTCATCGCCCCCACCCACGAAAGGAAACTGGCAAGGGTATGGTAAAATCGGTGCGCCGCTTTCTGGAGGAAGGAGGCATCAGACCATGATGCAGTACAAAGGATACACGGGACGGGTGGAATTTGACGATGAGGCTGACCTCTTCCATGGTGAAGTGATCGGTTTGCGTGACGTTATCACATTTCAAGGACGGACGGTGGACGAGGTAAAGCGGGCCTTCCATGATTCGGTAGATGACTATCTGGCATTTTGCGCCAAGCGTCGTGAGGAACCGGAAAAGCCATTTACCGGGAAGTTGATGCTTCGTCTCTCGCCTGACCTGCACCGCAAAGTCTATGTTGCAGCCAAGCAGGCCGGTACGAGCCTCAACGTGTGGATTACCCAAACGCTTTTTCACGAAACGGAACACGTCGATTGATTCCATCCAGACATTCAACGCCAATGATGAGATTTAGAGAGGGACGACAATCTAAGAGCACAATATCTTGCCA
>Ga0207951_100200_pt1 | contig 38001 bp, 37 predicted proteins | sample Subbio12Aug_8Bad_FD_184830 | JGI IMG/M metagenome (GOLD analysis project Ga0207951, IMG submission 184830) | Serpentinite rock and fluid subsurface biosphere microbial communities from McLaughlin Reserve, California, USA - CR12Aug_8Bad (SPAdes) | ecosystem: Environmental > Terrestrial > Deep... | reverse complement strand
AACTGGCGGGCGCGCGGACGGCGGCGGACGCGGCGCGCGGCGCAGCGTCGACGGCGCGGGTCGAACGCGACGCCGAGGCGCGCGAGGTTGCGGGCCGTCAGGCGCGGCTGGACGGCCTGACCCGCGAGCGGGACGGCTGGGCCGCCCGGGCCAGGGACGCCACGGCGCGGATCGCGGCGCTGGAGAAGGATGCGGAGAAGACGGCGACCCGTCTGACAGCGGCGGCGCAGGCCCCGGAACAGCTGGCGGCCCAGCGTTCGTCACTGCTGGACGCCCTGACTGCCGCCGAGACCCGGCGCAAGGCAGCCGGCGACGCCCTGGCGGTGGCCGAAGGCGCGGCGACCGAGGCCGACCGGAGCGCGCGGGCGGCGGAGGCGGCGGCGTCGCAGGCGCGCGAGGCGCGGGCCGGACTGGCGGCGCGGGCCGAGGCCGCCGCCGAGAAACTGACCGAGACCGAGGCCAATCTGCGCGACACGGCCCAGATGTCGCCGGAGGAGCTCGGCCAGAAGCTGACCGACGACGCCATCGCCCGCCCACCCGACGCCGCCGGCGCCGAGAGCCTGCTGTACGGGCTGGAGCGCGAGCGCGAGGCGCTGGGGGCGGTCAATCTGCTGGCCGAGGAGGAGGCGATCGAATACGGCGACCGGCTCCAGACCATGAAGGTCGAGCGTTCGGACCTGACCTCGGCCATCGCCAAATTGCGCGACGGCATCGACGAGCTGAACGCCGAGGGCCGCGAGCGTCTGGTGGCGGCGTTCGACGTCATCAACGACAATTTCAAGAGCCTGTTCGAGGCCCTGTTCGGCGGCGGCCAGGCCGAGCTGAAACTGGTCGAGAGCGACGATCCGCTGGAGGCCGGGCTGGAGATCTACGCCTGCCCGCCCGGCAAGCGGCTGGCGGTGATGAGCCTGATGTCGGGCGGCGAACAGGCCCTGACGGCGGCGGCCCTGATCTTCGCGGTGTTCCTGGCCAATCCGGCGCCCGTCTGCGTGCTGGACGAGGTCGACGCCCCGCTGGACGACGCCAATGTCGACCGCTTCTGCCGCATGCTGGACGAGATGCGCAAACGCACCGACACCCGCTTCATCGTCATCACCCACAATCCGGTGACCATGAGCCGGATGGACCGGCTGTACGGCGTGACCATGCCGGAGCGGGGGGTGAGCCAGCTGGTGAGCGTGGATCTGACCCAGGCGGAAGAGATCGTGGCGGCGTGAGGTCGGTGAAGGGTGCTAGTGAGCAAGGGGTGAGCCGATGTGGCGGCCGCCAGTGCGTTCGCCGCTCACCGCTCGCTCACTAGCACTCTTCACCCCTTCAGCACCTCCGTCCGCACGAACCACCCGAAGATCGCGGGGCCCTCGATCACATAGCGCCGGAACATTCGGCGGGGTTGGCTCAGCAGGCGGTGCAGCCATTCCAGCGACAGCTGCTGAAACACCTTCGGCGCCCTTTGCTGGCGGCCGGTGAGGAAGTCGACCGAGGCGCCGACGCACAGGGTCACGCCCGTCTTGCGGCCCGCCGCGCGCAGGGCGTGGGCGAACAGCTCCTGTTTGGGGAAGGAGACGCAGGCCAACAGGACGTCCCACTCGGCGTGGGCGGCATGGCCGACGGCGGCGCGCCAGCCCAGCGTGCCGGGCGTCAGCACGGGGGCCTCGATCCAGCACAGGGTCTGGCGCGGATAGCGGGCGGCGAGGTCGTCGAAGGCGGCGCGGTCGGGGCCGAAGACGGCGATGGTCAGCCCCTCGGCGGCGGGCGAGTCCAGCAGGTCGGCGGTCATGTCCGAGCCCGGATAGACCGGCAGGACCACGCCGCGCATCCGGGCGAGGTGGCTGAGGATGCGGCTGTCGCAGACCTTGAGCCCGGCCCCTTCATAGACGTCGCGGGCGACGCGGCCGTCCATCAGCTTGACCACATGGTCGACATTGGGCGTGACGACATAGCCATAGGCGCCGCGCGCCATGCCCAGCACGCGGGCCAGCATCTGCGGCCGGTCGCCTTCGGCGAATTCGAGCGTCATGAAGCGCGCCATGGCGACAGTCTGGTCGCAATGCGGTCAACGCCCGGTTACGATGGGGGATGAAAAATGCGCTTCTGACCGCGGTGCTCGGGACCATACTGGCCACGCCTCCGGCCTGGGCAGGCCCGGCGGCGCCCCCGGAAGGTCCGCGACTGGTCCTGACGAGCGTAAGCCGGTTCGCCGTGATGGCCGATCTGTCGAGCATCCGCCGCGACGGCGATCAGGTGCGCATGCGGTCCTTGCAGGTGGCCGGGGCGGATTTCACGGCGGCCGGCGAGACCTATTGGGGCGGCTGGTCGTGGTGGGCCTTCGACTGCGCGGCCCGCACCGCCGACCGGCTGGACTTCGCCTCGGTGCGCGAAGGCGGCGCCGAGGGCCCGGCCACGCCCGACACCGCTCCGCCCAGCGCGGTAGCCCCCGACAGTGACGCCGCCGGACTGCTGGCCGTGGCCTGCGACCCGGCCCCGGCGGGCGAGGCGGACGCCGACAATCTGGCCGATGCGGTCAGGATCGGCCGGGCGGCGCTGAGTCGGGCGAACTGACGCGGTCAGCGGCGAACCTTTCCCGCGGCAGGGCCTCGGGGCAGTGGTCGCGCATGAAGGCCAGCATCCCCTCCCGGATCTCGCAGCGCAGATCGAAGGCGGTCCCGGCGTTGCGGGCGCTGGCCAGACAGCGGACCTGGGCGACCCGGTCGGTCACATCGGTGACCTGCAGGCTGACCACATCGCCGTCCCAGAACAGGCTGGCGCGGCAGATGCGCTCCAGCTCGGCCCGCAACCGCTCGATCGGCGCCTCATAGTCGACATACAGAAAGGCCGAGCCGATCAGTCGCGTGGAGTCCCGGGTCCAGTTCTGGAACGGGGTGTTGATAAAATAGCTGAGCGGCAGGATCAGGCGGCGCCAGTCCCACAGCTTGACCACCACATAGGTTGAGGTGATCGCCTCGATCGTCCCCGCCTCGCCCTCGACCAGCACGGCGTCGTCCAGCCGGATCGGCTGGGCCGTGGCGATCTGCACCCCGGCGACGACATTGGCGAGGAAGGGCTGCAGGGCGAGGCCGGCGATGATGCCGACCACCCCGGCCGAGGCCAGCAGCGACAGCCCCCACTGGCGCACCTCGGCGATCGTCAGCAGGGCCAGGCCGAGGGTGACGATGCCGATCAGCAGGGCCGCGACCCGCTGCAGGATACGGGCCTGGGTGACGTGTTTGCGGGCGACCAGATTGTCCTCGGTCTCCATATCGAAGCGGCGCAGATAGACCACCGCCCACATGTCCGACGCCCCGATCAGCAACCAGCCGAGGTTGAGAATGAAGGCGAACAGCAGGGTCTGGCGGATCAGCAGCGACGGTTCGGGAGCGAGCGGCGAGACGGTGACGGCCAGGGCCAGGGCGGCGATCATGACCGCGATCCGCACCTTCAGCCGCGCGCTGGTCACCGTGCCGCGCCAGAAGGCGTCGCGCTTGCGCACCGCCAGTTTCAGCAGTGCGAAGACCAGCTGGTTGGCGGCCCAGCCGACGAAAACGAAGACGGCGACGAGGATCGAGATCACCGCCCATTCGGGCAGCCAGTAGAACTCGCGCCAGAGGCGGAAGATCTCGCGGGTCAGGTCCGTGACGAAGGCGGGCATGACCATGGTATAGGGCTTTCCGGCCTCAGGCGGGAGGCGCCCGTCGCGCGGCGGCCGCCTCAACCCTGTCCGCCAGCTTTGCCGTCGCATCCGGCAGCGCCGCCGACCGGGCCCCGGCGCTCATCGCCGCCAGCCGCGCCGGATCGGACAGCAGGGCCTGAAGGGTCGATGTCAGTCGCTCGACCGTCGCCTCGTCCTCCAGCACGACCTCGGCCCCGCCGGCGTCGGCCAGGCTGGCGGCGTTGAAGCGCTGATGGTCGTCCATGGCGATCTTCAGCGGGATCAGCAGCGACGGCAGGGCCGCGACGGCCAGTTCCGAACAGGTCGAGGCGCCGGCGCGGCCGATGACCAGATGGGTCTCCGACAGCCGCCGCGCCATGTCGCCGAAGAAGGGCGCGGCCTCGACCTCGATCCCGGCCGCCTGATAGACGGCGCGGGCGGCCTCCAGCGTCTCGGGGCGGGCCTGTTGCTGCACCCGCAGGCGTTTGCGCAGCGGCGCCGGCAGGGCGGCCAGGGCCTGGGGCGCGACCTCGGACAGGATGCGGGCGCCCTGGCTGCCGCCGGTGACCAGCACATGGATTGGCCCGCGCGGCGTCGGGGCGGCGTATGGCCGGTCATACAGGACGCGGATGTCGGGCCGCACCGGATTGCCGACCAGACTGACCCGCGCGGCGACCCCGTCCGGCACCTTCTGCAGGTTCGGAAACGACGAGGCGACCGCGCCGACATAAGGGCTGAGCCAGCGGTTGGTCCGGCCCAGCACCGCATTCTGCTCATGCAACAGGGTCGGTCGCCCCTGGCTCAGGGCGGCCAGCAGCGCCGGCGCTGACGGATAGCCGCCGAACCCCACCACCACCGCTGCGTCCAGCCGCTTCAGCGCCGACCGCGCCTTGATCACTCCGCGTGCGATGGCCACGCCGGCCTTGGCCATGCCGATCGGACCGCGGCCGGTGGCGGCGTCCAACGCGATCCGCTCCTCGGCCGGAAACGCCTGCGCCCAGGCCTCGCCCCGGTAGTCCGTGGCCAGCACGATCCGCCAGCCGCGCCCCGCCAGCTCGCGCGCCAGCGCCTCGGCCGGAAACATATGGCCGCCAGTGCCCCCGGCGGCGACAACGCAGACTCTGGATGACATTCGCGATCTCGAACTGGGGCTGGCGCTTGGTGAAAAGTGCGAGTGAGTAGTGAGTAGAAGAGTGATGAGCGACGATCCTGGCAACGCTCCGCTACTCACTACTCACTAGCACTCTTCACGCCTACGGCAGTATCCGCCCGCGATCCGGCAGGCTGGCCCCGGGCTCGTAGGCGCCGGGGCGGCGGCGGGTCAGGGCCAGGGCCAGCCCCATGGTCAGCCCCATGGCCAGCATCGACGAGCCGCCATAGCTGATGAAGGGCAGGGTCATCCCCTTGGTCGGGATCAGGTTCAGATTGACCGCGATATTGATGCAGGCCTGCAGGCCGATCAGCATGAACAGGCCGGCGGCCGCCGTCTGTTCGAAGGCGTCGGTCAGCTTCATCGCCCGGCGCATGCCGCGCACCACGATGAAGGCGTACAGGCCGATCATCACCAGCGACAACACCAGGCCGAACTCCTCGGCCCCGACCGAATAGATGAAGTCGGTGTGCAGGTCGGGCACATGGCGCTTCATCACCCCTTCGCCGATGCCGCGCCCGACCAGTCCACCGGCGCGGATGGCCTCCGAGGCGCGGTCGATCTGGTGGGTGTCGGCGGTCTCGGGCGACAGGAAGCGGCTCATGCGGTCGCGCATGTGGCCAAAGGCGAAATACAGGCCGACCACGCCCCCGGCGCCCGCCGCAGCCAGGGCCGCCACCCATTTCAGCGGCACCCCGGCCATGAAGAAGACGGCCATGAAGGTGGTGGTGATCAGCAGGGTCTGGCCGATATCGGGCTGGATCAGCAGCAGGCCGACGCACAAGGCCCAGCTGGCGAAGGCGATCGAGACGCCGGGCACCCCCTGCCCCTTCTGCGCCTCGGAGAACATCCAGGCGGCGAAGACGATCAGGCCGGGCTTGGCGAACTCTGACGGCTGCAGGCTGAGCGGGCCGAGGTTGATCCAGCGCGCGGCGCCCTTCACCTCATGGCCGATGAGCGGCAGGGCCGCCATGACAAGAACGGCGCAGATCAGCGCCAGCAGGCCGATGCGCCGCACGCCCCGCGGCGACAGCAGCGACACCACCAGCATGGCCGCCGTTCCGCCCGCCGCCCAGACCAGCATCCGCCAAGAATAGTAGAAGGGATCGGTGATGGACTCATTGGCCAGGATGGCCGCCGGGCTCGAGGCGAAACTCAGCGCCACCCCTAGGCCGATCAGGGTCAGGGCCGCGGCGAGCAGACCGCGGTCGATCGTCCAGAACCATTTGGCCAGCGGGCTCTGGTCGTTGCGCGAGAAGGCGGGTGTGTAGCTGTGCGCGGTCATGGTTCGCTAACCATGACCGGAAGGCGTAGCCCCGAGGTTAAGGACGGCGGCGCGGAACGCCTCGCCCCGGGCCTCAAAATCCGGATACTGGTCGAAACTGGCGGCGGCGGGGCTGAGCAAAACCACCTCCTCGCGCCCGGTGGCCGCGGCGGCCCCGGCGGCGGCCTTGACGGCCGAGGCCATGTCGCCGCTGATCCGGTGCGGCGTCTCGCCCAGCCGCGCCGCGAACGGCCCGGCCGCCTCGCCGATCAGAAAGGCCTCGACCACGCGCGGGAACAGGTCCTCCAGCTCGTCGATCCCGCCCCCCTTGGCCCGCCCCCCGGCGATCCAGAAGCTGCGCTCATAGGACGACAGCGCCTGCCGCGCCGCGTCGGCGTTGGTGGCCTTGGAGTCGTTGATGAAGCGCACCTTGCCGAGCCGGGCGACCTCCTCCATCCGGTGGGCGAGGCCGGGGAAGGTCAGGAGGCCCTCGACGGCAGCGTCATGGCCGACGCCCAGCGCGCGGGCGGCGGCGTATGCGAAGGCCGCGTTCTGGGCGTTGTGGCGGCCGGGGAGCGAGCGGGCCGTGGTCAGGTCGATGGATGGCCCGCCGGCCACCAGCAGGCTGCCGGGCCTGACCCCTACTTTTCCGCTCATCCCGGCGAAAGCCGGGACCCAGTCCTTTGGATGACCGGTCTGCGGATTATCGCTCCGACCACTGTCCGGACGCACTGGCGTCCCGCTGGAAAGCACTGGGTCCCGGCTTTCGCCGGGATGAGCGGAGATGAGGGTTCCGATTCGGTCCTCCGCGGCCAGGGCCGAGGCGATCCCCTGCCCCCACGGCTCATCCACTCCCACCAGCGACAGCGCCGCATGGGCAAAAATCCGCGCCTTCGCCGCGACATAGCCGTCCATCCCCCCATGCCGGTCCAGATGGTCGGGACTGATGTTGGTCAGGATCGCCACATCCGGCGCGAACGATGTCGTCAGGTCCAGTTGATAGCTCGAGACCTCGATCACATAGACCGCGCCCGGCGTCGGGGCGGGCAGGGCCAGCACCCCGATGCCGATGTTTCCACCGACATGGACGGTCAGCCCCCCCTGCTTCAACACCCAGCCGAGCAGGGCGGTGGTGGTCGACTTGCCGTTGGTGCCGGTGATGGCGACCACTCGCGGCCGCCCCCGCTCGGGAAGGGCCGCCATCGTCCGCGCGAACAGCTCGATGTCGCCGATCACCTCGACGCCCGCCGCCCCGGCCTTGCCGACGGTCCAGTGCGGCTCCGGATGCGTAAGCGGCGCCCCCGGCGACAGCACCAGCGCCGCGAACCCCGACCAGTCCGCGCTCGTCAGGTCCTCGACCGCAAACCCCTCCGCCTCGGCCTGCATCCGGCTGGAGACGCTGTCGTCCCACAGCACCGGCAGGGCCCCGCCGGCCTTCAGCGCCCGCGCCGCCGTCAGCCCCGACCGTCCCAGGCCGAAGACCGCGACACGCCGCCCCTCGAAGCCGGGGACCGGGATCATCTATCTGAGCTTCAGGGTGGCGAGGCCGAGCAGGGCCAGCATGGCCGAGACGATCCAGAAGCGGATCACTACCGTCGATTCCGGCCAGCCCATCTTCTCGAAATGATGGTGGATCGGGGCCATCAGGAAGATGCGCTTCTTCGTGGCCTTGAAATAGGCGACCTGGATCATGACGGACGCCGCCTCGATCACGAACAGGCCGCCGACGATGCCCAGCACCAGCTCGTGCTTGGTCGCCACGGCGATGGCGCCCAGCGCCCCGCCCAGCGCCAGCGACCCCGTGTCGCCCATGAAGATCTTGGCTGGCGGCGCATTGTACCAGAGGAAGCCGGTGCCCCCGCCGATGATGGCCGCAAGGAAGATCGCCAGCTCGCCCGCCCCCGGCACATGGTGGATGCCCAGATAGTCGGAGAAGATGAAATTGCCGGCCAGATAGGCGATGATGCCGAAGGCCGCCGAGGCCATCATCACCGGTACGATGGCGAGGCCGTCGAGACCGTCGGTCAGGTTCACCGCATTGGAGAAGCCGATGATCGTGAAGGCGGCGAAGGCCACGTAGAACCAGCCGACATTGAGCAGGACCTCCTTGAAGAAGGGGAAGGCGATCGAGGTCTCGAGGTTGGGCGAGGTCGGGGACGCCTTCATCCACAGCACCGTCAGCACCCCGGCGATGACCGAGACGACCAGCTGGGCCAGCAGTTTCTGTTTCGAGGTCAGGCCGGCCGAGGTCTGTTTGGTCACCTTGGCGTAGTCGTCGACGAAGCCCAGCACGCCGAAGGCCGCGGTCACGAAACCGACGATCCAGATATAGGGGTTGGTCAGGTCGCCCCACAGCAGCACCGCCACTGCAATGCCCGCCAGGATCATCAGCCCGCCCATGGTCGGGGTCCCGACCTTGGACAGGTGCGAGACGGGACCGTCCGAGCGGATCGGCTGGCCCTTGCCCTGTTTGACCCGCATCCAGGCGATGAAGCGGCTGCCCATGGCGACCGAGACGATCATGGCCGTGGCCATGGCCAGCGCCACCCGCACCGTCTGGTACTGGACCAGATTGAGCAGCGGATAGTCCGCGGCGAACTCGGCGTAGTGGAGATACAGCAGGTAGAACATCAGTCGCCTCTTTCCCTATCGCTCGCGAAGCGGTCGCTCGCTGCCTGGGGGTCGCCCAGAGCCGCAAGAGCCTTGGCGACCAGGGACGCCTTCGATCCGTTAGAGCCCTTGACCATGACCACGTCGCCGGGCGCAACCAGCTCAGCCGCCGCCGCGGCCAGTTCGGCGGCGGTCTCGCGCCACAGGCCGCGGCGCGTCGCCGGCAGGACGTCGTGCAGCCGCTTCATCTCGGGCCCGGCGGTATGGACGAGGTCCAGCCCCGCGACATCGATCGCCGCGGCCAGACCCTCGTGCAGCGCGCGCGCCTGATCGCCCAGTTCCAGCATGTCGGTCAGCACCACGACGCGACGCCCGCCCGGCGGAACCGGCCGCGCGCCGAGGCTGCGGAAGCCCGCCGCCATCGACAGCGGATTGGCGTTGTAGCTCTCGTCGATCAGGGTGAAGGCCCCGCCCGGCGCCGCGACGACGGCGATCTGGCCGCGACCCGCCAGCGGTTCGAACTCGGCCAGGGCGGCCAGACCGGTCTCCAGCGGCACGTCGAGCGCCTCGAGCATCAGAAGCACGCACAGGCTGTTCAGGCCCCAGTGAAATCCGGACTGGCGCAGGGTGAAGTCCAGCGGCCTGCCATGGAACTCGGCCCTGACCCGCGCCCCGTCCGGGCCCGGCGTGAAATCGAGCAGTCGCGCCTCATGCCCCGCGGCCGTGCCGAACACCGCCCGGCGCGCCCCCGCCTTGCGCGCCGCGGCCTCCAGCACCCCGGCGTAGACGATGTCGCCGTTCAGCACCGCCACCCCGTCGGGCGCCAGGCCCTCGAAGATCGAGGCCTTTTCGGCCGCCACCCCGACCTCGCCGTCGGCGAAGGCCTCGATATGGACCGGGCCGACCGTAGTGACGCAGGCGGCATGAGGGAGGGCCATCCTCGCCAGCGGCGCGATCTCGCCGGGTGCATTCATGCCGATCTCGAACACGGCCCGCTCGGTCGCGCGCGGCATGCGGGCCAGCGTCAGCGGCACGCCGATATGGTTGTTGTAGCTCTTGATCGAGGCGTGGGCCGGACCGGCAAGGTCGAGCCCGGCCTTGATCGCCTGGGTCACGCTGGTCTTGCCGACCGAGCCGGTGACGGCCCCGCGGCGGGCGGGCGTCCGGTCGCGCGCGGCGACGCCGAGGGCCTCCAGCGCCCGCAGGGTGTCGGCGGTCACGACCGAGGGTCCGCCCTCGACGGCGTGTTCGGTCAGGGCCCCGGCGGCCCCGGCCGCGAAGGCGGCGGCGGCGAACTCATGCCCGTCGCGCGCGCCCTTCAGCGCCAGGAACAGGTCCCCGGCCACGATCTCGCGGCTGTTGTAGGTGATGCCGGTCGCCTCAAAGGCGGATCCGGCCAGCCGTCCGCCGGTCGCGGCCTCGATCTCGGCGGAGGTCCAGAGGGGGCCAGAAGAAGGTGCGGCGTCAGGCATGGAGGCGAAGGGCTTCGGCGGCTTCGGTGGCGTCGTCGAACGGGTGGGTGATTCCGCCGACGATCTGTCCCTGCTCATGCCCTTTTCCGGCGATGATCACCACATCCCCCTCGCCCATCATGGCGATGGCCTGCTGGATCGCGGCGCGGCGGTCGCCGACCTCCTGCGCCCCGGGACAGCCCTCGCGCACGGCCTTGCGGATGGCGGCGGGATCTTCCGAGCGGGGGTTGTCGTCGGTGACGATGGCGACGTCGGCCAGACGCCCGGCGATCTCGCCCATCAGCGGCCGCTTGCCCCTGTCGCGGTCGCCGCCGGCGCCGAAGACCACGATCAACCGCCCGGTCGCATGCGGCCGCAGCGCCTTCAGCACTGTCTCCAGCCCGTCAGGCGTGTGGGCGTAGTCGACATAGACCTCGCCCAACGAGCGCTCCGGGCCGGGGCGCGAAATGCGCTGCAGCCGCCCCTGCGCCCCGGTGATGGTCTCCAGCGCCGCCAGCACCCGGTCGGGCGATTCGCCGGCGGCGATGCACAGACCGGCCGCGACCAGGGCGTTGGAGGCCTGGAAGGCGCCCGCCAGCGGCAGCAGCACCTCATGCAGCGTCCCGCGCGCATCAATGGTCAGGCGCTGGCCCTCGGGCACGGCGCGGCGCGCGATCAGCGACAGGTCCCGGCCGCGCTCGCCAACGCACATCACCCCCAGCCCCGACATGATGGAGGCGGCGGCGAAGCTGGAATAGGCGTCGGAGTCGGCGTTCAGCACCGCCGTCCGGCCGCGCGGCAGCAGGGTCTCGAACAGCCGCAGCTTGGCGGTGCGATAGGCGTCCATCGTCCCGTGATAGTCGAGGTGGTCCTGGCTCAGATTGGTGAAGGCCGCGGCCTTCAGCGACACTCCGTCCAGACGGCGCTGGTCGATGCCGTGCGACGAGGCCTCCAGCGCCAGATGGGTGACGCCGCCCTCGGCCAGATCGGCCAGCATACGCGCCGCATCGGCGGCGTCCGGGCTGGTCAGGCCGGGGCCCGTCAAGGTCCGGTTAACCTTACCCGCCTGGGCCAAAACCCCGAGCGTCCCCATGCTCGCGGCATGCAGGCCCAGGCCGGCCCAGATCTGGCGGCAGAAGGCCGCGACCGAGGTCTTGCCATTGGTGCCGGTGACGGCGACGCAGGTCGCCGGCTGCGAACCGTAAAAGCCGCGCGCGGCCAGGGCGTAGGCGCGGCGCACGTCGCCCGAGGTGACCAGCACGGGGGCCGCCGCGGCGTCCGTGTCGGCCGGGGCCAGCACTGCGGCGGCGCCCTGCGACAGGGCCTGGGGAATGAAGGCGCGCCCGTCGGCGGCCGCGCCCGGCAGGGCCACGAACAGCGAGCCCGGCGCGACCTTGCGGCTGTCAGCCGTCACCCCGGTGATCATCGGATCGGCGGTGACGTCGCGGCGCAGCAGTTCTGACAGGCGGATGGCGCTCATCGCCCGTCTCCTTCCAGATCCTCGAAGGCGGGGATGCGCTCGCCCACGGCGGTGCGCCAGGCGTCGGCCTTGCGCTCGACGCCGAGGAAGGGGGCGATGCGGTCGGCGATCCGGCCCACTGCGGGGGCGGCGACGAAGCCGCCGGTGCGGGGGTAGGTCTGGGGCTCGTCGATCAGCAGCAGGATCTGGTAGCGGCGGGCGCCGACCGGGCCGTCGGCGGGGAAGACACCCGCGAAGGTGCCGATGGCGTGGGCGGTCGAATAGCGGCCATTGACCGACTTGTTGGCCGAGCCGGTCTTGCCGCCGACGCGCAGGCCGGGGGCCTCGGCCCGGCCGCCCGAGCCGCGCACCACATTGCGGCGCATCAGGTCCAGCAGGATCAGGGAGGTCTCGGGCGAGACGATCTGGCGGGCCCGCACATCGGGCCGACCGCCCTTGCGCAGCGTCAGCGGAATATATCGTCCGCCATTGGTCAGCGCCCCCATGGCGGCGGCGACCTGCAACGGGGTGACCGAGACGCCATAGCCGAACGACAGCGAGGCGAGGGTCGAATCCGACCAGTCGCGCGGCGTGATCGGATTCTCCGACGGAATCTCGAACGGCGCGGTCGCCAGCAGGCCGAAGCGGTCGAAATAGTCGCGCATCACCCGCGGCCCCATCTGGGTCGCCAGCAGGGAGGTGCCGATGTTGGAAGAGTGGAGATAGACCTCCTCCAGCGTCATCACCTTGTTCTGGGCGTGGAAATCGTTGATCCGGCGGTTGCCGATCTGCAGTGCTTCCGAGGCGTCGAGCAGGGTGTTCATATCGGCCCGGCCGGTGTCGATGGCGGCGGCGACGGTGAAGGTCTTGAACACCGACCCCATCTCATAGGTGGCGGCCGAGGCAAGGTTGCGCGAGTTGGCGGCCGGCCAGCTGGCCATGCCCAGGACCTCGCCGGTCTGGACGTCGGTGATCACGCCGACGGCGCCCTTGGCCTGGGTTTCGGCGGCCGCGGCGGCCAATTCGTTCTCCAGTACGCCCTGGACACGCAGGTCGATGGAGATCTGGAAATTCTCGCCGCGCGCGCCGGCGGCGCGGATCTCGTCATTGAAGGCGCGTTCGGCCGCCGACAGGCCGACCCCGCCGGTATCGACCGTGCCGACCACATGGCGGGCCGACTCGCCCAGCGGATAGACGCGCACGTCCTCGGGCTCGAAGCCGAGGCCGCCGAGGGCCAGACCATGGACCGCTGCCTTCTCCTGCGGGGTCAGGCGGTTGATCACCAGCAACCGCCGGTCGCCGTTCAGGGCCCGGTTCAGCCGCGCCGCCGACACCCGCGGCAGGGCCCGCCGGATCTGGGCCACGGCCGCGCGCCGGTCCCAGACCTCGGCCGGGTCGATGTAGAGGCCGTAGTGGACGATGTTGGTGGCCAACAGGGCTCCGTGCCGGTCGACCAGATCGGCGCGCACCACCGCATTGGGGTGGCCGGCGGCGGCGCCGGCGCCCCCCGCTCTCAGCACCGCGGCGTGGACCGCCCCCAGGGTCAGGCCGAAGAATACGACCGAGAAGACCGACAGGATGACGAAGATGCGGACGCGGGTGTCTTCCTCGGGGCGGGCGTCGGCATGGGCCCGGCCGAAGGCATGCTCGACCCACCACATGGCCTCGGTCAGCCAGCGCCACGAAGGGGTGAAGCGGCGGACGCCCCACGACGGAGCGGGCCGGAGGCCGAGGTGCGGATCGTGCGCGCTCACTCCCCCGCCTCCAGGGCCGGAGCCGCGACAGGGGTGTCTGCAGGAGTGTCTACAGGGGCCGCATCGCTGTCAGGCGCGGACGCCGGCGTGCGGACGATGACGACCGGGCGGGGCTCGGGGATCGGCGCCAGGCTCGCCAGCCGGTCCTCGGTCGCATGGCGATGCACATCGACGGGGCCGAGACCGGCCCCGCGCGAAAGAGTCTCCAGCCGGTCGGGGCGCTCCAGCCGTGCGACCTCGGCCCGCAGCAGGCGGACGCGCTGGCCGTTTTCGGTGATCTGGCGCTCGAGGTCGGCGATGCGGGCGCCCTCGCGGGCGGCGGCGGCCTTGGCGACATAGACCGAGAAGACCATGGCCGCGACCAGCAGCACGCCGATAATTTCGACCCAGCGGACGCCGCGGATCTTCCAGGCGAACAGCCGGTTCAGGGTGGCGACGGCCGCGCTCATGCGGCGACCCTCCCCCCGAAACCGCCCCAGGGCGCGGCGTCGGTGCGGACGGCGGCCCGCAGCTTGGCCGAACGGGCGCGGGGATTGTCGGCGCGTTCGGCGTCGCCGGCCTCGCGCGCGCCCTTGAACGACAGGGTGAAGCTGGGCTTGCGGGTCTCGATCGCGACCGGGGCGTGACGCGAACCGCCGGGCGCATTGCCGGTGCGCTCGGTCAGGAAGGCCTTGACGATCCGGTCCTCCAGCGAATGGAAGGTCACCACCGCCAGCCGTCCGCCGGGCGACAGGGCTGCCTCCGCGGCCTCCAGCCCGGCGCGCAGTTCGCCCAGCTCGTCATTGACGGCGATGCGCAGGGCCTGGAACACCCGCGTGGCCGGATGAATCGGCGCCCCGCGGCGGCCGCCCAGGGCCTTTTCGACCACGGCGGCCAGGTCCAGCGTGCGTTCGAACGGCTGCTCGACCCGGCGGCGCAGGATGGCGGTGGCGACCCGGCCCGACTGACGCTCGTCGCCATACAGTTTGAAGATATGGGCCAGCGGCCCGTGGTCCCAGCCATTGACGATGTCGGCGGCGGTCTCGCCCTCATCGCCCATCCGCATGTCCAGCGGCCCGTCGCGCATGAAGGAGAAGCCGCGCTCGGCCTGGTCCAGCTGCATCGAGGACACGCCGATGTCGAACACCACTCCGTCCAGCCGCGCCGCGCCGCTGTCGGCGAAGGCCTCGGCCAGGCCCGAGAAGGGCGTGCGGACCAGCCGGAACCGGCCGGGGAAGTCATTGGCTACGGCGTCGGCGTGGGGCTGCACCGTCGGATCGCGGTCAAGGGCGATGACCGTCGCCCCGGTCTCCAGAATGGCGCGGGTATAGCCCCCGGCCCCGAAGGTGGCGTCGATGATCACATCGCCCGGGCGAGGGGCCAGGGCCTCCATCACCTCGGCCAGCAGGACGGGGGCGTGGGGCGCGGTCATGGCTCCTCCCCGTTCATGACCTGCCGGGCGAGGGCGCGGCTGGCCTGTCGGCGGGCGTTCCAGCGCGCCCGGTCCCAGATCTGGAAGCGCGGCCCGAGGCCGACGATGACCACGTCCTCGCCCAGGCCGGCATCCTGGCACAGGCTCTCCGGCAGGGTGATGCGACCGCCGCCGTCATAGGCCAGCGGGCGCTGGCCGGCGTAGAAGGTTTCCTCGAGAGCGGTGCGCCGGTCGCTGCCGAACGGCAGGGCTTCGATGCGGGCGACGTATTCGGCCATCAGCTTGTCGCCGCCGGCCTCGAGACAGTCTGACGCCAGGGCGAAGAAGCAGAACACGCCGTGTTCGGCGCCGTTGTCGGCCGTGCGGAACTCCTGCGGGATCAGCAGGCGCCGCTTTCCGTCCAATTGTTTCTCGTAGGTCGAGAGAAACACGCCCTGCCCCAAACTCGGATCTCTCGATCCGCCCCTCTATCCCGCGAACACCCTCACGAGACATGGGATAGCATGGGATCAACTGGGTCTCAATGGGATTAGTTGACGCCGGTTAACCTTGAGTGTGGCTGAAACCTCAGCTGCGGCGTGAACATACACAGAACATGACAAGTATAGACAGGCTGTGGACTGATCCTGCGCCGCATTCCGGGCCCAGGGGTTAACGGCAGAACAGCGGGATCGGAGCAACGAGCGACCGCGTCGCGACCCTCCGATCAAGTCGGAGGGTGACGGTACGCGCTCAGGCAGCGAGCGACCGCGTCGCGACCCTCCGATCAAGTCGGAGGGTGACGGTACGCGCTCAGGCAGCGAGCGACCGCGTCGCGAGCGTTAGCGCCCCCAAATAGTGTCAGACGGCCTGTAAGCCGGGTTCTGTTCCGTCCGAAGACGGCGACGATCATTCCTCTGGACCACCCGTTGCCGGACGGTTCTCGCGACCTACCCGGACGCCTCGGGCGGTGAACCCTGCGGCCGAAACCGCGCGACATCCCTATTCGGTCTTGCTCCAGGCGGGGCTTGCCATGCCGTCCCTGTTACCAGGCACGCGGTGGGCTCTTACCCCACCCTTTCACCCTTCCCTGCCCCGGGGGGCAGGCGGTTTGCTTTCTGTGGCGCTATCCCTCGGGTCGCCCCGGGCGGGTGTTGCCCGCCGCCTCTTCACCGTGGAGCCCGGACTTTCCTCGACGGAGCAAGCCCCGCCGCGACCGCCCGGCCGTCTGACGGGGGAGAGATGGGCCGGATGGGGGGTCGCGTCAAATTTCTCGCTCCCCTCACGGGGAGGGTGGCTGTCGCATAGCGACAGACGGGTGGGGAACCGCCGCACGGTTCTCCCTCCCCTTCATGGGGAGGGACGGCGAGGCGAAGCCGAGCCCGGGTGGGGTACGCCAGCCGCAAGCTCCGACCTGATCCGATCCATCACCCAGTCGATGTGATCCCGCACAGCTTCATTGGTGAAGCGCAGGGTCCGGTAGCCTTCGCGCAGAAGCACCGCGTCACGAGTCCGATCATGGTCCCCGCGGTATTCATGCGTCTGCCCGTCCACCTCGATGACCAACCGGCTTCGGTGGCAGACAAAGTCCAGGAAATATCCGCGAAAGGGCGTTTGCCGTCGAAAGTGTCGGCCCTCGGCGCGCAGCCGTCGGAGGTATTTCCATAGCCTCAACTCGGGTGGCGTCATCGCCTTTCGCAAGGCGCGCGCTTTTTCGACTGCAGGATCCATAACTGCCTCAGATTGCAGGAATCAACAATCTTTGAGTGCATGAGTCAATGGGGCGGCTGGACAATTCCCCACCCGGGCTCGCCTTACGGCTCGCCGTCCCTCCCCACTTCGGGGGAGGGAGAACGCGATGGTCAGTTCAGAACCCCCGTCACACTCTCCGCCGTCGCCAGCTGCAGCACCCCCATCAGGGTCGCCCGGGTCTCGCCGTCGGCGATCCCGTCCACCTGTCCCGGCCGCCAGTGCCGCTGGAAGGCCTCGACCGTCAGCCGGGTCGTGTCGTCATAGTCGCCGCCCGGGGTCAGGCCATAGCCGAGCCGGTGCAAGCCGGCGCGCAGCACCACCACGCCCAGCCCCTCGTCGCCCATGCCGAGCGGCGCGCCGAGGGCGGCGATCCGCTCGCGCGCCGGTTCGAACCAGAGGCCGTGGCCGACGGCGGCCATCTGTTTCCAGGGGAAGCGCTCGCCGGGGTCCTGCTTCCGCTCCGGCGCCAGATCCGAATGGCCGATGATGCGGGCGTCGGGGATGGTCCAGCGGCTGCGGATGTCGCTGACCAGACTGATAACGGCGTCGATCTGGACCGGGGGGAAGTCGCGATAGCCGAACTCATGGCCGGGATTGACGATCTCGATCCCGATCGAGGCGGCGTTGCAGTCGGTCTCGCCCTGCCAGGCGCCGGCGCCCGCGTGCCAGGCGCGGCGTTCCTCGGCCACCAGCCTCAGAATCGAGCCGTCCTCGTCGACGACATAGTGGGCCGAGACCCGGGCCTCAGGGTCGCGCAGGCGGGCGACAGCGGCCTCGGCCGTCTGCATCCCCGTATAGTGCAGCACCAGCATGTCGGGCGGAGCCCGGCGGGCGTCGAAATTGGGAGACGGCGCGTCCCTGATGACCAGCACCGATCAGCGCCCCGGCCGCTCCCAGCCGTAGGCGACCCAGGCGCCGTCGACCTTGCGGGCCTCGATGACGTCGTCGGTGCGGCGGGCGCGGAACACGGTCTTGCGGCGCGCGCCCATGGCGAGACCGGCGAAGAACACCAGAACGGCGGCGAACAGGGCGATCACGGCCACGGCGGCGGCGGTAAACACCGCCAGCACGGCCCCGACGGCCATGGCCGCGACGGTCGCAACCAGCCCGCCGAGCCAGACGATCGAGGCCAGCAGCCCGTTCGCGGGCCGACGGCCTGCGGAGCCAAAGATCAGACGGTCGGGTTGGGTCATCGGTTCACCTTCATGGACGCCGGTCAGAACGTCCAGCTCCCAATGTCGGTCCATCACCCTGAACGGTCAATGACCGACCGCTTCGCAGGCGAGTGAGCAAACGGCTCAGAATGGCTGATCCGCCAGCACTGACGCGCCCGAGGCCCGGGCGCGTTCGGTCTGGATGCGACGAAGCGCCGCCTCGGCGGCCGGGTCGTTCATGACCCCGCCGATCCCGACCAGGACCCGTGCGGCCTCGCCCGAGACGCCAAAGGCCTCGGACAGGGCCTCGAACGGAGACCTGGCCTGCGGGAAGCGTTTGAACCGCACCGACTCGTCGGTCGGAATGCGGGCCAGTTCGCGGGCCTTGGCGATGGCCTCCTCCAGCCCGCCCAGCTGATCGACCAGGCCGATCTGGCGGGCCTGGGCGCCGGTCCAGACCCGGCCGCGGGCGATCTCGCGCACCCGGGCGGGCGGCAGGCTCCGTCCGGTCGAGACGCGGGCGATGAAGTCCTCATAGGTGCGGTCGATCTGGGCCGCAAAGGCCGTGCGCTGGGCCGGGGTGAAGTCCTGCGACGGTGAGAACGCGTCGGCATAGTCGCCGCCCACCGACAGGTTGCGCATGTCGACGCCGAAGCGACCAAGGGCGTCGGCCAGCACCAGCTTGCCGCCATAAACCCCGATCGAACCGGTCAGGGTTGAGGGCTGGGCCACGATCCAGTCGGCTTCCGAACTGATCCAGTAACCGCCCGAGGCCGCATAGTCGCCCATCGACACCACCACCGGCTTGCCGGCCGCCTTGGCCGCGCGCACCGCCGCCCCGATCTGTTCGGACGCCTCGGGCGAACCGCCGGGCGAGGAGACGCGGAAGACGATGGCCTTGACCGCCTTGTCCTCGATGGCGTCGTAGATCGCCTCGGCCAGGTCGTCGGACATGATCGACGAGCCGCTGCCGAACGGATCGGCGCCCCGGCCGGTCCCGGTCACGATGCCGCCCTCGCCGCCGATGATGGCGATCGCATTGCTGCCCGATCCGTTCCGTGCGCCCTTGGTGTCGGAATAGTCGCCGAAGGACACGATCTGGGCGTTGCGGCCGGCCCGGCGCCGGGCCTCGGCCTCGGCCTCCTCGACATGGCCGATCTTGTCGATCAGCCGGCGCTGCAGCGCCTCGGCCGAAGTATAGGGACCCGCCTCGATGGCGGTCCGCAGGGCCACCGGCGTCATCTTGCGGTCCTGGGCCGCATTGGCCAGCGCAGAGGTGTAGATCGAGGTCATCCAGGCCGCCATCGCCTCGCGATGGGCCGGGGTGAAGTCGCTCTCGGTGAATTCATTGACGGCGTTCTTGTACTCGTAGCGCTGCTCGAACTGGGCGTTGACGCCGTATTTGTCGAAGGCGCGGCCGAGGAAGACGCTGTCGGCCGAGAAGCCCGCCAACTGGAAGGCGGCCGTGTTCTGCATCCACAGTTCGGAGGCCGAGGCCCCGATCATATAGCTGGAGACCGTCGTGCCGACCGGCATGAAGCCCTGGCTGTGGGCGATGACCCGCTTGCCCTCGGCCCGGAACCGTCGCACGGCCTGGCGGATCTCATCAGCGGCGGCCGGCGTGATCCCCGCTTCCGGCAGCCGGATCAGCAGCACCTTGACGCGGGCGTCGTCCCCGGCCTGGGCCAGGGTGTCGACGATCTGCACGGTCGACAGGCGCGATCCGCCGAACATGGCGAACGGATTGGTCGGGCTCTGGTCGCTGACCCCGGCCCGCAGGTCCAGTTCCAGCACGGTGTTGGCCGGCGTCGGCTCCTTGGACGAGGCCGCACCGATCGCCCCGAGGATCAGGACGAAGGGCACCACCACCAGAAACAGGAACAGGCCGGTGAAGACACCGAGGACGGTCAGAAAAAACTGCTTCATGGCGAGGGAGGTCGTCCGGAGCGGGGGCCGGGTCATGGCCGAGGATTGAACATAGGGCGGCGAAGCCTGACGTCAAATGAACAGCCCGTAACGCGCGAGCGGCGGCGCAGCATCGAATGCTGCATTGCAACGACGAGATTGATGGCGAGGGCCGAACCCCCTATATGACCGGTCTGCGAGCGGGGGCCTATCGCCCCGCGTCATCCCGGACCGCACTCCCCATGCTGGTCACCCTGATGAAGGCCAAGCTGCACCGCGCTACGGTGACCCAGGCCGATCTCGACTATGAAGGCTCGATTGCGATCGACGCCGACCTGCTGGACGCCGCAGGCATCTTTCCGCACGAGCAGGTCGATGTGCTGAACATCACCAATGGCGCGCGCTTCACCACCTACGCCATCGAGGCCCCGCGCGGTTCGCGCGTCATCGGCGTCAACGGCGCCGCCGCCCGCCTGGTGCAGAAGAACGACCGCGTCATCATCGTCACCTACGGCCAGCTGCCGGACTCCGAGGCCCGCCAGTGGTCGCCCACGGTGGTGCTGCTGGAGGACGACAACCGGATCAAGCCCGCGGCTTGACGGCGGTCGGGTTCCGGCCTCCCCTTCGCCTTCGGAGGATGATCATGGAACGCACCATCCGCGCGGTTCGCTGGCCCCTGTACGGGGCGTTCGTACTGGCCTCCATCGTGTCCGTCATGATGGCGCTGCCCATCGGCCTGGCTGTGCTGGGCCTTGAACCGAACGACGTGACCTTTCTGCCCCTCTCCATCACGGGCCTGCCGTGGAGCGGACCCCTGTTCTGGATGGAGCTGGATTCCGTCACCCGCCTCGCCATCGCCCTGGTGGCGAACATCCTGAACCTCGCCCTCGGCCTGATGCTGGCGCGCGGCTCGGACTGAGCGTGAAAAAGCCCCGGCGCGATGCGCCGGGGCTTCGTCATTCGGTCCTGGGGACGGCCTACCGGTTCAGGTCATAGACCCCGGTGATGTCGATCCGCACCGTCAGTTCGCCGGCGGCGACCGGGGTGGAGCCGCCGGAGTCCATGGCCATTTCGGCGCGGGCGTACATCGGCTGCGGCGGACGCGGGCTGTAGCCGCCGCCTTCCGACAGCGAGCGGATGCCGCCGAGGCCGACGCCCAGCGCATCGGCGTACAGCGCCGCCTTGGCCTGCAGATTGCGCACGGCGATCTGGCGGGCGCGGTTCTCGGCCATCGTGGGGTCCTTGAGGCCGAACGATATGCCGTCGATCTGGTTGACGCCCGCCGCGACCACGGCGTCGGCGGTCGTGCCCACGGCGTTCAGGTCATTGATGATCACCGTCACCCGATTGTTGGCCTGATAGCCGCGCAGCCGGGGCGGCTCGTTCTGGACATAGTCATACTGGGCCGACAGGTTCAGGCCCGAGGTCTGGACATCCCGCGCCTCGATGCCGGCGCGGCGCAGGGCGGCCATGACCTGGTTCATCCGCGTCGCGTTCAGGCGCATGGCCTCCGCGGCGGTGGTCGCCTCGGTGACGACGCCGAAGCTGATCGTGGCCATGTCCGGCGCGGTCTTGACCTCGCCCCAGGCCGACAGATTCAGCGCCGGGCGATCGGCCACGGCGTGGATCACCATGGGAGATCCGCCGCCGGGCTGCGACTGGGCCATGGCGGCCGGGGCGGCGGCGAACAGGGCGGCGGCGGCCATAACGGCGCCGCTCATCAGCAACATGCGGTTGGACAGCGCCGGCGGGGCGGCGACGGCGGCGACAGCTCTGGAACGGGTCATCTCGTCAGTCTCCTGGAAGCGGATCGGTCGCGGGAACCCATGCTGGGCGACGACCATGGCCGCACCTTGACCATATACGCCTGAATGAACGCCCGCCGCCCCCTGGCAGGTTCCATTCATCGCCGTGAATTCGGCGACAGGACCGCGGCGCAGCGATCAGGCTTGGCAAGCCGCCGGACCGCCTGCTAGGCCGGTCCCGTCGTCCCGGAGGGCGCGTAGCTCAATGGTTAGAGCCGACCGCTCATAACGGTCTGGTTGGGGGTTCGAGTCCCTCCGCGCCTACCACCCCGCCCGGGTCGATCAGGCGGCCTCGCGCAAATCGCCGATCAGGACATCGACCAGCCGTTCACCGCGGTAGAGGCGGAGCGTCGCCGTGACGGGCCAGTCGAGGGCCAGCCGGCGCGCCTCGCGCAGCGCCGCTTCATCGGTCCGGCCCTCCAGCACGCAGAGCTCCGCAACGGCGTCGGCGGGCAGGCTGACGATGCAAAAATAGGAGTCCATCCGGGCCTCTCCGTGGAGGCCGTTCAACTACCCATCGCCCGACTCGTTCCTGTGACGACTTCCTGAAGTTTGGAAGTCGGCCTACCGGCCCCAGAATCCGCCGCCGCGCCAGCGATCCTCGCCGCGGTAGCGGTCGTCCTCGATGTAGCGACCGTTGCGGTCGTACCAGCCGCGGCCGCTCTGATAGTCGCGATAGCCTTCCAGCTGATAGCCGTCGTCCTGGTAGGGGAGGCCCAGCAGGCCGTCCTCGTCCTCCCACCAGTTCTGCGGATAGGAGCCGTACATACACTCCCAGCCCTGGCCGGGACGCCAGTAGGGCTCATAGCGGCCGCGATAGCGGTCGCGGAACTGGGCCCGGCACAGATGCTGTGACCAGACGCGGTTGCCGCTGGCTTCGACCGTGGCGCGGTTCTCGGCGTAGATGACCTCGCGCACGCCCGAGAAGACATTGTTGACCACCACCGCATGGCCCGAGGCGGCGGCGACGCCGACCGTGGAGGCGCGGATGCGGCTGTCGTTCAGGCGCAGCTCGCCATTGTAGAGCACCACCCCCTTGTCGGAGCGCCCCACCCGGCTGTTCTTGATGTCGACCGAGGCGCCTTCGATGGCCACGCCCTCGACATAGCCGACGATGGCGGTGTTCTCGATCTCGACCCGGCCATAGTCCCGGCCTGAGCGGATGACGATGCCGATCGACCGCGGCCCGAAGGCGTTCGGCGCGCCGGTGCCCTTCAGCGTGGTGGAGGTGATGCGTGAGGTCTGGCCTGCGCCCGGGATCAGTTCGAGCCCTGACTGGGCGCCGGTGATGACCATCTCATAGGTGCTCAGCACCGCGCCGTCGGCGACGATGGCCGGGGCGATCGTCTGGGCGTCGATGATCACGTCGCGCACGTCCAGCAGGCCGCCGTCGGCATAGATAACCGCCTCGTCGCCGGCGTGGCGGAAGCCGACACGGTTCATGATGATCTCGGCCCCGTAGCCGACGATGCAGGCGGCGTCGCCGGCGCGCGGCGAGGCGAACACCATGTCGCGGATCTCCACCCGCACCCCCTGCGCCACCGTCATGCACGGCAGGCCGTCGGGGGCCATCAGGGTCGGTTCCGGGTTGCTCGCCCAGCGGCGCGGATCGAAACCGCCCTCGCCGATGATGGTGATCGGCTTGTCGATGTTGAGCCAGCCGACGCAGGCGCCGCCGCGGGCGCGCATCACCAGGGTGCCGCCCGGCCGCACGCGGCGGACGGCGTCCTCGACCGCTCCGGTGCCGGGATTGCCGCCGCAGTCGACGAGGACGATCTCCTCCCCGCCGGGCCGGTACGGACCGGGCCGCCAGTCAGGACGATGCCGGCCATAGTCGTAGCGCCGGTGGGCGGAGCCGCGGTTGCGATAGCTGCGGGTCGGGGGGTCCAGCAGGACGCCGAAATTGGGCCGTGTCTGGCTCTCGATCCTGGCCGCGACCTGGGCATGGGCCGGCGCGTCGGACAGGGCGAAGCCGGTGATCGCGGCGGCGATGACGGCGACGCCGCCGATCAGGCCGAGGGGGGTGCGGGTCATCATGAGTTCACGCCCTCCTTAGCGGCGCTGCTGCGAACGGGAGACCTGGGCCAACACCGCCTGCAGGCGGCCCGCCGAGGGGCCGAAGCCGGACAGGGCGGAATCGATGCGGAAGGCCACGGCCTGGGCCTTGTCCTGGTCAGCCACGCCCGAGACGCCGAGCGCGAAATAGCTCGACATGGCGAATTTGGCCTCTGGGCTGCCCTGGCGCGCCGCCTCCTCGAACCATTTGAAGGCGCGGGCGTAGTCGGCCGGCAGGCCCACGCCCTCGGCGTACATCACCGCCAGCACCAGCTGGGCCTCGGACGAGCCGTTGACCGCGGCCATCTGGATGGCGCGCACCCGCTCAACATAGGACAGCCGGCCCTCCATCGGATGACCCAGCATGGCCTCCAGCGTCTCGATCTGGCGCTTGGACAGGTCCTCGGGCCGGCCGGCGACATTGTCCGTCACGCCCAGATAGCGCAGGGCCCGGCCGACGTGGACGAACGGCAGTTCGCCGCCCATCCGCGACAGGGCGTATTCATAGGCGTCGCCGCGCGGGCGGCTCTCGTCCGAGAAGGGCACCCCCGACTGCGGCGCGGTATTGGGATAGAATTCGAACGGCGGCGTCCACTGCCGCGCCTTGGCCTCGACGAAGCGCTGGTATTGGTTCCGGCTCGGGGTCGAGCGCTCGAAATCCTTCAACAGGACATAGGCGCCGACATCGCCCGTCTGCACCGCCAGATAGTTGTACAGATAGGCGTCGACGTCGTTGCGCTGGAACAGACTGGTCGCCGATTGATAGCCGCGCCGATTGCGGTCGCGGGCGGCGCCGCCGCCGGTGTTGCTGCTGCCCAAGGCTTCGCGCGCCTCGCGGTTGTCCTCGGGTTCGCCGAACGGGCCGTACAGACTGTCATGCAGCCGAGCCAGGGTTCGGTAGCCGTCCGCGTCCTGGGTCGAGAGCACATAGATGACGCGGTCGCGCACCGCCTCCTGCTCCTCGCGGGTCATCTGGCCCAGCTGGCGGTCCAGCCGCTGATAGGCCAGGTGGCGCTCGAAGGCCCGGCAGTCGTCGTATTTCGACAGCGGCCGCCAGCCGCCGAAGCCGCCGCGATCGACGCGATTGATCGGGGCGTATCCCTCGTCATTGGCCAGCGCCATGGCGTACCAGGTGGCGCTCTCGATCGGGTCCTCGATATTCTTGTCGGTGGCCCGCACGGCGGCGTAGCGGCCGCCCAGTTCCAGCTGGGCGAAGAAGTCGCCGCGGAAGGCCGCGCGGCGCAGCGCCCGCAGCCCGGTCTCCTGGGCGTTGAACTCCGAACCGGTCATGGAGGCGGGGCGCGGGCAGGCGTTGGACGTCGCGTCGCTGCGTTGCCAGAACTGCACGCCGTTGCCGTTGCCGCATGAGACCATGCCGAGCGCCGTCAGGGCCAGCACCCCGGCAACGGCGGCGATGGCGACGGGGCCCCGCCCGCGGCCGAAGCGGGTGTGGTCTTCCGGATTGGGTCGACCCTCGCTCATAGTCCCTCACACGACCCTGCGGGCGAACCGGACCCGCTCGCTCAAGCTTTGCGCGAGGGGGACAGTCCGTTTCCGTTAACCATCTGTCAAGGTTAACGCCGGTTTGCGACAAAGCGTTGCGGCAGCGCGGCCATATTGTGTCCTGAAAGGTACTTGTCCCGGCGAATCAGTTGGTTGCGAACTCGCCCGTCAGGGGAAACGGCGGTGCTCGCCACGCACGGCGGGCGTCCCTATATGCACCGCCAGACCCGCCACGGAGGCCCCGCCATGTCCTACATCGCCCGCGACGATCGCCCCGCCGACAAGGCGGCCCGCTACGCCGAGGTCGAGGCGGAAATCCTGGCGGTGCTCGAGGGCGAACCCAACCGCACCGCGCGCATGGCCACGGTCGCCGCCATCCTGGCCGACGCCTTTCCTGTCTTCTTCTGGACCGGCTTCTATGTCGTCGATCCCGAAAAGACCGGCGAACTGGTGGTCGGCCCCTATCAGGGGACCCTCGGCTGCCTGCGAATCGCCTTCGACCGCGGCGTCTGCGGCGCGGCGGCGCGGGACGGTGCCACGCAGATCGTCGACGACGTCCACGCCTTCCCCGGCCACATCGCCTGCGACCCGCGTTCCGCCAGCGAGATCGTCGTACCGGTGTTCGACGAATCGGGCGCCCTGATCGCCGTGCTCGATGTCGACGCCACCGAGACCGCCGCCTTTGACGCGGTGGACGCCGCAGCGCTGGAGCGGCTGCTGGGCCGGGTGTTCGCGGCCTGAGCCGGGTCTGCTAAGCCGTCGGCCCAACAGGGAGATCAGGATGTCGGAACGGGTGATCGCAATCACGGGCGGCCAGGGCGTGCTGGGCCGGGCTGTCGTCGAGGCGGCGCTGGCCGACGGAATCAAGGTCGCCGTCATCGACCATGCCGGCGGCCGGTCCGCGTCCGACGGCGTGCTCGAACTGGGCGGCGTCGACCTGACCGATCCGGCTGCGGCCAAGGCGGCCATCGACGGCGTCGTCGCCCGGTTCGGCCGGCTGGACGCCCTGCTCAACATCGCCGGCGGCTTCGTCTGGCAGACGGTCGACGACGTCGAACCGGCCTGGGCGAAGATGTTCGCCCTCAATGTCACCACCGCCCTCAACGCCAGCCGCGCCGCCCTGCCCCATCTGAAGGCCTCGCCTGAGGGCCGCATCATCAACGTCGGAGCCAATGGCGCGCTCAAGGCCGCCGCCGGCATGGGCGCCTATGCCGCCTCCAAGGCCGGCGTGCACCGCCTGACGGAAAGCCTGGCCGAGGAGCTCAAGGACACGTCCGTGACCGTCAACGCGGTGCTGCCGTCGATCCTCGACACCGCCCAGAACCGCAAGGACATGCCCGACGCCGACCCCGCCAAATGGGTCGCCCCGTCTGACCTCGCCCGCGTCATGCTGTTCCTGGCCTCGCCTGAAAGCCGCGCCGTCACCGGGGCCCTGATCCCGGTCACGGGACGCGTCTGATGCAACTCACCCGCTCGGTCCTCTACCTGCCCGCCAGCAATCCCCGAGCCATCGAGAAGGCGCGGGCTCTGAACGCCGACGCCGTGATCCTTGACCTCGAGGACGCCGTCGCCCCCGACGCCAAGGCCGGGGCGCGCCAGGCCGTTGTCGCGGCCCTCGAGGCCGGCGGCTTCGGCCCCCGCGTCGGCGTCCGGGTCAACGGCCTCGACACCCCCTGGGGCGCGGACGATCTGGCGGCCCTCGCCGGCCTCAAACCCGACTTCGTCGTCGCTCCCAAGATCGAGAGCCCCGAGGCCGTCCACGACGTGGCCGCCCGCCTGCCCGCCGGCGTCGCCCTCTGGATCATGGTCGAGACCCCCCTCTCCGTCCTGCGCCTCGACCAGATCGCCGGCGCCGGGGCCCCGCTGGCGGCCCTGATGCTCGGCATCAACGATTTCGGCGAGCGGATGAATCTGGTGCTGGACGCCGACCGCGAGCCGCTCAAGCCCTGGCTCGCGGCCGTCGTCGCCGCCGCCCGCGGCCACGGCCTGCTGGCCATCGACGGCGTGGTCAACGCTGTCGACGACGCCGACCGTCTGCATATCGAATGTCGTCAGGGCCGCGCCTTCGGCTTCGACGGCAAGAGCCTGATCCACCCGGCCCAGATCGACGCCGCCAACACCGCCTTCTCCCCGTCGCCCGAGGAGGTCGCCCGGGCCCGCGAGGTCGTCGCCGCCTTCGCCTCGGCCGACGCCCAGGGCAAGGGCGCCATCCGCGTCGGCTACCGCATGGTCGAACGCCTGCATCTGGACGCCGCCCACCGCCTGCTGGCCCGCCACGCAGCGGCCTCGACGCGGCCCTCAGTCCCGCCTATCTAGTCCGTCCAGAAACCGAACGCGGCCCTGCCCTCAAGCAGCGAGGCGCCGCGCGCCGAGCGTTAGGGCCCCCTCTTATGACCACCGCCGTCATCGCCGCCACCGGCCTGTTCACCCCCGAACAGTCGATCTCCAACACCGAGCTGGTCGCCGCCTACAATGCCTATGCGGAACAGTTCAACGCCGACCACGCCGCCGAAATTCTCGAGGGCGACGTCGCCGGACTGACCCCCTCCTCGGTCGAGTTCATCGAGAAGGCCTCGGGCATCAAGTCGCGCTTCGTGCTCGACAAGGCCGGCGTCCTCGACCCGGCCCGGATGGCGCCGAACATCCCGGAGCGCGCCGACGAAGACCTGTCGATCATGGCCGAGATGGCCGTCGCCGCCGCGCGCGAGGCCATCGCCGCCTGGGGCAAGCCGGTCTCGGAGATCGGCGCCGTCCTGTGCGCCGCCTCCAACATGCCCCGCCCCTACCCGGCCCTGTCGATCGAGGTGCAGCAGGCGCTCGGCATCGACGGCTTCGCCTTCGACATGAATGTGGCCTGCAGCTCCGCCACCTTCGGCATCAAGACCGCCGCCGACTTCATCGCCTCCGGCTCGGTCAAGGCCGTGCTGATGGTCAACCCCGAGGTCTGTTCCGCCCATCTGAACTTCAAGGACCGCGACAGCCATTTCATCTTCGGCGACGTCGCCACCGCGGTGATCGTCGAGTCTGCGGACCAGGCCGGCCCCGGCGGCTGGGACATCCTCGGCACGCGGCTGAAGACGGTCTTCTCCAACAATATCCGCAACAATTTCGGCTTCCTCAACAATGCCGCCCCCGAAGGCATCGGCGCGCCGGACAAGCTGTTCATCCAGCAGGGCCGCAAGGTCTTCAAGGATGTGGTGCCGATGGTGTCCGAGATGATCATCGGCCACGCCGCCGACCTCGGCATCGACCCGACCACCCTGAAGCGGATGTGGCTGCACCAGGCCAATATCAACATGAACCAGTTCATCGGCCGCAAGGTGCTGGGCCGCGAGCCGACGCCGGAAGAGAACGTCATCATCCTCGACGACTACGCCAACACCTCCTCGGCCGGCTCGATCATCGCCTTCCACCTGCGCCAGCAGGACCTGGCGGCCGGGGATGTCGGCCTGATCTGCAGCTTCGGCGCCGGCTATTCGGCCGGGACGGTGTTCGTGAGAAAGCGGGGCTGAGCCAAACCCATGCCTCCTCCATGAGGAGAAATGTATCTCAGCCCGCCGCCACCGCCTCGATCTCGACCAGCCAGGCGTCATCAAAGAGGCCGGCGATGATCACGGTCAGGGCCGGCTGCCGCCCCGCCAGCCGCCGCAACCGCACCTCGCGGTTCTCCAGCGCATACGAGCGGTCCGACAGGAAGGTCGTGACCTTGACGAGGTTGTCCAGCGTCATCCCCGCCGCCGTCAGCTGGGTCTCGATATTCGACCAGACCTGGTCGCACTGGCCGGTGAAGTCGGCCGCCAGCGACCCGTCCGGCGCCACCGGAATCTGGCCCGACAGATACAGCCAGCGGGTCGGCGCCGTCACCTCGACCGCCTGCGGATACGACCCCTCGACCGGCGGCGAGCCGTCGCCGGTCAGGGGCCGGATCGTCGCCGTCACTGGCGCGCGCCGTCCGAACGGGCGCGGACCACGCCGAACTCCGAGCTCGGCTTCCAGCCGGGCCAGTCAGCGCTGTTGGCGAGGTCGAGACCGAGGCGATACAGCAGGGTCAGGTTCTCGACCGCCGAGGTGAAGTCCAGATCGGCGGACCACTCATCCGACGGCTTGTGATAGTCGGCCGCAAATCGGGTGCGCCAGGCCGCCTCGCCCGCCGCGCGCCCGCCCTCGACCAGGTCCCAGCCGTGCCAGGGCATGAGGGCCGGCACGCCCATGCGGGCGAAGGGGAAGTGGTCGGAGCGATAGTAGAAGCCCTGCTCCGGCATTCCGTCGTCCGAGACATAGCGGCCCAAGGGCTCGGCCAGGGCCTGCAGCCGGTCCTCGAGTTCGTTCTGACCCTTGCCGAAGATGGCGATGTCGCGGGTCGGTCCGGACAGGGGCAGCATGTCGATATTGATGTTGGCGACCGTGGTCTCCAGCGGCCAGACCGGATCGGCCGTATAGGCATAGGCGCCCAGCAACCCCATCTCCTCGGCCGCCATATGGGCGAAGACGATCGAGCGTTTCGGACGCGGCGCGGCGCCCAGCTGTCGCGCCATCTCGACCACCCCGACCGTCCCCGAGGCATTGTCCCAGGCGCCGTTCCAGATGTTGTCCCCGGGCACGCCCGGATGCTGGGCCTCGCCGCCGACATGGTCCCAGTGGGCCGAATAGATGATGGTCTCGTCCGGAAACTCGGCGCCCGGGATCCGGGCCAGCAGATTGTGGGTCAGCAGGGTGTCGATGGTCTCGGCCACCTCGACCGACAGGGTCACCCCCTCCAGCGCCACAGCCTTGAAGGAGTCGTCGGCGACATCGGACATCCGGCCCGGATCCATGCCGGCGGCGGCGGCCCAGGTCGCGGCCGCGTCCCGGTGGATCATGCCCGAAAACTCCAGATCGGCCGCGCCGGGGGTCAGGGTCCGGGTGCGCGAACCGTTGCGAACCGCGCCCCGCCACATCGGCGACGATGCGTCGCCCGCGACCAGGGTGATGATGCCCACCGCGCCGCGCCGGAAGGCCTCGTCCGCCTTGTAGGCCGCAGCCTGGTAGTTGGTCGCATAGGGACCGTTGAACAGCTCGCCGTCCGGCTCGCCGCCGACCACGATCACGACCTTGCCGCGCACGTCGAGGTCGCCATAGTCGTCCCAGTTCCGCTCCGGCGCATGGATGCCGTGGCCGGCGAAGACCAGTCCGGCGCTCCGGATCGAGGCGCGACCGTCATTGGCGACGGCGCGCAGGACGATGTCGGTTCCCGGCGTCAGGTCGCGGCTCTGTCCGTCCGGTCCGGTCCAGCTGGCGGTCGCGCCCTCGACCGGGGTGAAGCGCCTCAGCTCGACCGGCTGCAGCCACTGGCCGTCCGGGCCGCCGGGCTCGAGGCCCATCGCCTCATACTGGGCCTGCAGCCAGGCCAGGGTCATCCGCTCGCCCTCCGTGCCGGGATAGCGACCCTGGAAGGAATCGGCGCTGATGGTGCGGATGCCGTCGCTGATCCGGGCGGCGGAGAAGTCCTGGGCCGAGGCCATGCCCGCGGCCAGCAGCACCGCGGCGACGGCGACGCCGCCCATCATCTTGCGAAACATCTTGGAGACTCCATCCGGAACAGGTGACGCGCGATGCAGGGAGCCGCCCGGCCGGCGCCCGTCAAGCTTTGGTCATTCTCCCTCCCCTCATGGGGGAGGGTGGCTGCCGCGCCAGCGGCAGACGGGTGGGGAACTGCCGCACGGTCGAGCCCTGCCTGACGCACCCCACCCTGTCGTCGCTTCGCGCCGACATCCCTCCCCATGAAGGGGAGGGAGACAATCAGTGCCTACCGCCGCTGGCCCTCGCTCGGCGCACGCGCGGGGCCGAACTCCGAACCGGGCATCCAGGCGGGCCAGTCGCGGCTGTTGGCCAGATCGCGACCGATGTTGAACATCACTTCCAGATCCTCGACCTGGCCACGCAGATCCCAGTCGGCCGACCATTCATCGCCAACCTGGTGATAGCGGCTGGCGCCGTATTCGGCGCGGGCGGCCTCGCGGGGTGCGACCGGCGCGTCAAGGAAGACCCCGCCGCCCTTGGCGTAGGCCATCGGCACGCCGCGCTTGGCGAGGGGGAAATGGTCCGAGCGGAAATAGATTCCCGCGGCCGGATTGGCCTCGGGCGTCGCCGACCGGCCCTGACGGGCGGCCTCGGCGATCATCCGGGCGTCGAGGTCCGACTGGCCCCAGCCGACGACCTCCAGATTGGCGACGCGCCCGTAGACGTTCATCGCATCGGCGTTGAAGCCCGCCACCGTCGTCTCCAGCGGATAGACCGGATTGGCGGCGTAGAATTCCGAGCCCAGCAGACCGCTTTCCTCGGCGGTGAAGCTGATCATCACGATCGACCGTTGCGGGCGCGGACCGGCGGCCCAGACGCGGGCCAGTTCCAGCAGGCCGGCCGTGCCGGAGGCGTTGTCGACGGCCCCGTTGAAGACGGCGTTGCCGGTCGCATCGGGCTGACCGACGCCGAGGTGATCCCAGTGGGCGGTGTAGAGGATGGTCTCGTCGGGATGGGTCGTGCCCGGCAGGCGGGCGATGACGTTCTGGGTGGTGATCTGGCTGGTGGCGACGTCGAAGGCGCCGCTGAAGCTGGCCCCGGTCAGTTCGACCGGGCGGAAGTCACGGCTGCGCGCCGCGACCTTGAGCGCCTCGAAATCCTGGCCCGAACGCCGGAACAGATCGACGGCCACATCGCGCTGGATCCAGGCCTCCATCGCCACCCGCTCGGCGGCGGCGTTGGCGCGAACGATGTCGAACTGCGGGCCGGTCCAGCTGTTCGCCACCGTGGCCCAGCCGTAGGAGGCCGGGGCGGTCTCGTGCACGACGATGATCCCGGCGGCGCCCTGACGGGCCGCCTCCTCGTATTTGTAGGTCCAGCGGCCATAGTAGGTCATGGCCCGGCCGTTGAAGGTGTTCAGTTCGGGCTGTTCGAAATCGGCGTCATTGACCAGCACGACGATGATCTTGCCGCGGACGTCGACGTCCTTGAAATCGTCCCAGTTGCGCTCGGGCGCGTCGATGCCGTAGCCGACGAAGACCAGCGGCGTGTCGGTCAGGCTGACCTGCCGGCCCGGCAGACGCGATGAGATGGTGATCTGCTGGCCCTGGGCCAGGGGGATGGTCTCACCCCCGGCCTTCAGCTCCAGGCCCCGGAAATTGGAGGCGGTGAAGCGGTTCAGCGTCACATCCTGGGTCCAGCCACCGTTGGTCCCGCCCGGCTGGAAGCCGGCGGCTGCGTATTGTTCGATCAGATAGCGGACCGTCATTTCCTCGCCCGGCGTGGCGATGCCGCGCCCCTGGAAACTGTCGTCGGACAGGATGCGCGTATGCTCGGACAGCCGGGCGACGTCGAAGCTGGCGTCGGGCGCGGACCCGCCCGCTCCCATGGAGGCGCAGGCCGAAATAAGGGCGCCGGCGGCAAGCACGGCGGCGGTCGAATACAGACGCATGGACGGAAACACCCTCAGCCGAAAATCACAGACTGCGACGTTAGGGCGCCGCCCGCCGGGTGTCGATGCGGCCATGAAAAACCCGCCGGCGCTGCGGCGCCGGCGGGTCTGTCATTCAGGGTTGGATCCGGGACCTAGTGGGCCACGCCCTTCCAGATGCGGCGGTAGCTCACATAGGTCAGACCCGCGAACAGGAACAGGAAGATCATCACCCCCATGCCGGCCTGTTTGCGCTGGACCTGTCTCGGGTCCGAAGCCCAGGCGATGAAGGCGGACACGTCCTTGGCGACCTGGTCGACCGTGGCCTCGGTGCCGTCGTCATAGGTGACCTGGCCCTCGAACAGCACGGACGGCATGGCGATGAAACCGCCCGGGGGCACCTTGGCGCCGTCCGGCATGAACGGCGTCAGATCACCGGGCATATAGGCGTTGTAGTACTGGCCCGGCCGGATCTGCAGACCCTCCGGGATCTCCGCATAGCCGGTCAGCAGCGAATAGATATAGTCGGCCCCGCCCGAGCGCGCCTTGGCCATGACCGACAGGTCCGGCGGAGCCGCGCCGCCGTTCGCCGCCGCTGCCGCGGTGGCGTTGGCATAGGGGCTGGGGAATCGGTCGGCCGGGATGCCGTCGCGCATGATCGGTTCACCGGTCTCGGTGTCGATGTCCGCGATCTGCGCCTCGGCCGCCAGCGCCCTGACGAAACGGTTCTCGGCGGGACTGGCCTGGCCGGACTCATAGAAGGGTCCGCCGCGCTCGGCCAGGGTGCGGAAATACATCAGCTCCATGCCATGGCAGGCGGCGCAGACCTCCCGATAGACCTTGTAGCCCCGCTGCAACTGGCCCTGGTCGAAGGTTCCGAAGGGCCCCTCGAAGCTGAAGCCGCCGCTGCGCGGCTTGGGTTTGTCACCGGCCGCGAGCGCCGGCTGGGCGGCCAGGCTCAGGCCGATGGCGGCGGTGATCAGGACCAGGGTCTTCTTCATGGCGCGGATATTCGTCTGGAGTATCATGATCGCGCTCAGCCCTTCTTCTCGGCCGCGGCCGGAGCCGCCGCCGTCATGGCCGCGGCGCCCGAAAGCACCGGCTCGGAGATGGTCGCCGGTATCGGTCTCGGCGTCTCCCGCAGGCCCACGAGGGGCATGATGACGAGGAAGAAGGCGAAATAGTACAGCGTCGCGAACCGGGTCAGCCACAGATAGCTGTTCAGGTCGCCATCGATCAGGATGAAGGTCTTGAAGTTCCCGATCACCGGCGCGTCCGGCAGCTGGGCGCCGCACCAGCCCAGGATCAGGCCGACGATGACGAAGATGATGAAGAAGGTGCGCATGGTCGGGCGATAGCGCATCGATCGCACCTTGGACGTATCCAGCCAGGGCAGGATGAACAGCACCCCGATGGAGCCGAACATGGCGACCACGCCGCCGAACTTGTCCGGAATGGCCCGCAGGATGGCGTAGAAGGGCAGCAGGTACCATTCGGGCACGATCGCGGCCGGGGTCACCAGCGGATTGGCCGGAATGGAGTTGTCGGCGTGCCCGAGGGCGTTCGGCATGAAGAAGACGAACACCGAGAACAGCATCAGGAACAGGATGATCGCGAAGCCGTCCTTGACCGTATAGTACGGGTGGAACGGCACCGTGTCCTTCTTCAGGCGGTCCTTCGGGATCAGGATGCCGACCGGGTTGTTCTGGCCCGACGTGTGCAGGGCCCACAGGTGCAGCACGACACAGCCGGCGATCACGAACGGCAGCAGATAGTGCAGCGAGAAGAAGCGGTTCAGGGTGGCGTTGTCGATCGACGGGCCGCCGCGCAGCCAGATCAGGATCGGCTCGCCGATGACCGGAATGGCCCCGACCAGATTGGTGATCACCTCTGCGCCCCAGTAGGACATCTGGCCCCAGGGCAGGACGTAGCCGAGGAAGGCGGTGGCGATCAGCAGGAAGAAGATCAGGCAGCCGACGATCCAGATCATCTCGCGCGGCGCCTTGTACGAGCCGTAGTACAGCCCGCGCAGCATGTGCAGATAGACCGCGATGAAGAACATCGAGGCCCCGTTGGCGTGGGTGTAGCGGATGATGTCGCCGCCGTTGACGTCGCGCATGATGCGCTCGACCGAGGCGAAGGCCATTTCCGTGCTGGGCACATAGTGCATGGCGAGGATCACGCCGGTGGCGATCTGAATCACCAGGCACAGCGTCAGGATGGCGCCGAAGGTGTACCAGTAGTTCAGGTTACGCGGCGTCGGCAGCGACATGTAGTCTGCGCCGAAACGGACGATCGGCAGACGGGTGTCGAGCCATTTCTCGATGCCGGTCTTGGGGACGTAGGTGGATTCGTGATCGCTCATCGGTCTCGCCCTCAGCCGATCTTGATGCGGGTGTCGGAGACGAAGTCATACTCCGGCACGACAAGGTTCGTCGGCGCGGGACCCTTCCGGATCCGGCCCGAGGTGTCATAGTGCGAACCGTGGCACGGGCAGAACCAGCCGCCGTAATCGCCGGTGCCGAAGGTCGGGATGCAGCCGAGGTGGGTGCAGCTGGCGATCACCACCAGATACTGGCTGTGGCCGTCCTTGACCCGCTCGGCGTCGGTCTGCGAATCCGGCAGGCCGGCGCGATCGTCGGCGCGGGCGCTCTCGATCTCGGCCGGGGTGCGGTAACGCACGAAGACCGGCTTGCCCTGCCAGGTGATGACGACCTGCTGGCCCTCCTGGACCTTGGTCATGTCGAACTCGATCGACGCCAGCGCCAGGGTGTCGGCGGCCGGGTTCATCGAATTGATCAGCGGCCAGACCATCATGGCCCCGGCGCCCACAGCCGCCGCTCCGGCTGCGATGTGGATGAAGTCCCGACGGGTGGCGTCGCCGCCCTCACCGTTTTCAGTCACGACCGGTTCGGTCACGTCTTGCTCCTCGTACGCCCCATTCCGGACCCGATGGGGCCCGGCTGTTTGCGGCATGAATGCATTTAGCGGCTTCAGGCAAATCTCGCCCGGCTCTGGTTTGCGGCCCATCGCCGCAATTTACGCCGCCTCCTGAGAAACGGTCGCAATTCGAGCCGCGACAAGCCCCCGGGCCGCGCGTATGAGGGCCTTAGAATGCGTCTCGCCCTTTTTCAACCGGCCATTCCCCAGAACGTCGGCGCCTGCATCCGTCTGAGCGCCTGTTTCGGCGTGGAACTGCACATCATCGAGCCGACCGGCTTCCACTTCGACGACCGGGCGATGAAGCGCGCCGCGCTGGACTACGGCCCGCTGGGCCATCTGACGCGGCACGCCGACTGGGACGCCTTCCAGCGCGATCGCGGCCCCGGACGGCTGGTGCTGTTCACCACCAAAGGCGCGACGCCGCTGAACGAATTCGTCTTCGCGCCCGACGATACCCTTCTGTTCGGCTCCGAGCCCTCCGGCGCGCCGGACCCTGTCCACGCCGCGGCCGACGCCCGCGTCGTCATCCCCATCGCGCCCGGAGCCCGCTCGCTCAACCTCGCCGTCAGCGCCGGCATCGGCCTGTTCGAGGCCCTGCGTCAGGCCCGCTGAGTCAGGCCCGCTGAGTCAGGCGCGCTGGGCCCGGGGGTTCAGCTGGATCATCCGCAGGTTCAGTAAGGCCGCGATCGTCACCCACAGCAGATAGGGGGCGACCAGCAGGGCGGCGAACGGCCTCACCGGCCAGAACAGGGCGATCACCGCCACGAGCGACAGCCACAACAGGGCTACGTCGATCAGGGCCAGGTCCATCCGCCGCCGCCCGAAGAACAGCCACGACCATCCGGCGTTCAGCATCAGCGACACCACGTATACGGCGAAGGTCAGCGGCCGGCTGGTCCCAGCGACCTCCCACACCATCCATCCCGCCCAGGCGTTGAGCGCGAACAACAGGCCCCACACGGTCGGAAAGGCCCAGTTCGGCGGAGTCCAGCCCGGCTTGGCCAGCGCCACATACCAGGCCCCCGGCTTGAACATCCCGCCGCTGGAGGCGGCGACGAAATTCAGGCCGACGAACACGGCCACGGCGATCCACATGCTGGCGTCCATGGCTCCACTCTAGGCGAGAAGCGCGGCGAAGGCGCGTGTGAATCGCCTAGACGAGTCTCAGGATCATGAAGACGAGACCGGCCACGACAGCCGCGCCGATCGGATAGGCGAGGCAGCCGGCCAGACGAATCAGACCCAGGTTGCGGGGAGAGGGATGGGGCCGGTTTTCCATCGTCTCCCAATGGCGACGCTTGCCGCGGCCGAACAGCGGCGATGATGTCGCACGCGGCAGCCGGTCGCAGACGCTTTCCGCCATGCCCCCGGTCGGCCATGGTGCGAAAGGCCGGGGTCCGCCCGGATACGGAGAGTGCGCCATGTCGCTGTTTCAGGTCGTCTACGCCTCCCGCCCGTTCGGCTATGACCAGGGCATGCTCAACGGCATCCTCGCCGACTCCCGGCGCTGCAATGAGCGCGACGGCATCACCGGTTCGCTGATCTGCCGCGACGACCTGTATCTTCAGCTGCTGGAAGGGCCCGACGACCTCGTCACCGCCGCCTTCGAGCGGATCGCGCAGGACGATCGCCATCTGGAAGTCCGCCGCCTGGTCGCCGGCCCGGCCGCGGCGCGCATCTTCCCCGCCTGGGCCATGCGGCACGACCCCGCCCGCTCATGGATGTGGACCCCGGCCGAGGTCGCCGACGGCGCGCCCGAACGGGCGACCCCCGACGAGGTCCTGGCCGTGTTCCGGCGCATCGCTGACGAACCGGACGCCTGAGCGCCCGGTCGCCGCTTTCGCCCCCTCCTATCGCCAGGCCGCCTTCAGCGTGACAAAGACCCCGCGACCGGCCCCGGGCAGACGCTCGCCAAGGGCGACGTCGGAGTCCGTCACCCGGTTCCGCCCCGCCAGATGGGCGCGATAGTCCCGGTCGAACAGGTTCTCGACCCCGGCCTCCAGTTGCAGACCGGGTCGCAGCCGCCATTCGCCGCGCAGATTGACCACGGCATAGCCCCCGCTCGGCGTCTCGTCGTTGCCGGCCGAGACCCGGGTCTGACGCAGCGTTCCGGCCACCTCGGCCCCGATGGACCAGTCGGTCTCGTCCCAGGTCGCGGCCAGCCGCAGGGTCGGCGGGACGATCCGGTACAGGTCGTCGCTCACATCCCGGCGCTTGCCGCGCACGGCGCTGGCGACCCCGTCGAGGCGGAGACGGTCGCTGACCTGCAGGCCGAAATCCATGTCGAAGCCGTAGAGTTCGGCGTCGACATTGGCGAAGCGCAGCGGCGTCGGATCCCCGCTCATGGCCGCGACCATCTCGACCCGGGTGTCCAGCACGCCGGGGGTATCGTCGAACGGCACGCCCTGGATGTAGTCGTCGACCCGGCGATAATAGACCGTCGGCCGGGCCCAGGCCGCCCCCCGCCGCCAGTCGAAACCGCCCTCGACGATCCACGCCGTCTCGGCTCGCAGATCCCGGTCCCCGACGTAGATGTTGCCGTCGGCCAGGCCGCCGCTGGCCTCGGTCGGCATCCACGAGAACCGTTCGACCGCATTCGGCGCCCGGGTCTTGCGCGCCAGGGTCAGGCGCGGGGTGAAATCGCCGAGCTCGCGCCAGAAGCGGGCGGCGACGTCCACGGTCTCGCCGCTCCAGTCCCGGTCGCCGGCGTTGAAGGCGGCCGCCAGCAGGG